>Ga0129333_10000896_pt1 | contig 26272 bp, 24 predicted proteins | sample CPB6_08_DNA_FD_94474 | JGI IMG/M metagenome (GOLD analysis project Ga0129333, IMG submission 94474) | Freshwater to marine salinity gradient microbial communities from Chesapeake Bay, USA - CPBay_Sum_0.6_0.8_DNA | ecosystem: Environmental > Aquatic > Marine > Coastal | place: USA: Chesapeake...
CACGTTCCAACGCCATCACCGCGCAGGCCCCGGCATCCTCGGCGATGCGCGCCTGCTCGGGAGTGACGACGTCCATGATGACGCCGCCCTTCAACATCTCGGCCAGACCCCGCTTGACGGGGAAACCTCCGGTGGATTTCGCGGTCATGCCGACAGGCTAACGGTGCCGACCCACCGGCTCGCTCCCGAGATTCGGACGCCGGTCACGCGGGAAACGGTCAGGGGTACGGAGTGTCGGCCACCGAGCCGCCAGCCGGTACCACCACAGCTTGTCCCTCTCGAATCAACTCCACCCAGGTGCGTCCGGGCGCGAGGCGGATCTCCTGGCCGTCGGTGGTCTGCAAGACCCATGCCGACCGACTGTCGGCGCGGCTCCAGGTGCCCTCGATCACCCGGCCCCCGGAGAGCACCACCGCCGCACCGGTGCCGACGGTTTGGGCTTCCGGGCTGCGACTGTCGGCCACGCTCGCCTTGTAGTCACAGGTCAGGATCACGACGTTGTTGGTGGACACCCGAGTGCCGTCGGCCTCGACGTGCGGACTCTTGTCGTGGGTGCGCAGGTACAACTCGGACTCTGCGTCCCACTCCCACGACGCCTTCATGCTGCCGTCCATCTTCAACTTGGCTCCGGCGGCCTCGAGTCCTTCGGTGGGCAGACCCTCCTCGAGGTACGAGAACTGGGGAGGAGGCGTGCCGCCGCGGTCGGCATCGAGGAGCCAAATGTTGGTCGTGCTCGTGAAGAGGTTGTGCGGCGCCTTCTTGTCGGTCGAGCGGAAGTAGCCGCCGTCCGGTCCGGCCTTCGACACGCTCATGTTCACCAACTCCGACTGATTGATGAGATTGCTCACCGTCGGATTGCCTCCGCTCCAGACGAAGAGAGGGCGGTCGAGACTCGTGCCGAGGTTGATGTCCTGCGTGCGACCCGACCGAATCGGACCCACCGGGTCGGAGCCCTGCGAGTGGAACACCGCCGCGAAACGGGTCCACTGCTCGACGTTCTCCTCGTACACGATGTCGGCCATCACGAGGCCCGTCTGCGGACGTGCTCCCGGCGCGTTGTCGATCTTGGCCATGATCGCCGGACGCTCGGCGATCGCCTCGTCGACGACGGGAAGTCCGGTGAGAGGCATCCGGGGTACCGGCGCCGCGGTCGTCGTGGGCGCCTCGGTCGTTGCCGCCGTGCTCGTGGTCGGTGCCGCGGTGGTCGGAGCCGTCGTGACTCTCACCGTGGTGGTGGACTCCTCGCCGGAAGAACCTCCCCCACAGGCGGTCGCAACGACGGTCAGGGCGAGCAGAACGAGGGACGAAGACCTGCTTTTCACAGCTCTTTTAGTAGCGCAATCCGATCGTCGAGTGGTGGATGAGTGTCGAACATGCGGTGGAACCACCCGAGTTTGCCGGCCTCGCGGACTCCGGACATCGGCTGTTCGATCCACATGTGCGCCGTGGCCATCGAACTCGAGTGAACCACGGTGCTGTCGGACCTCAACTTCTCCAGTGCCGAGATGAGTCCGGGTGGATAACGGGTCATCTGGCAGGCCGAGACGTCGGCCAAGGTCTCGCGCCGACGGCTGACCGCCGCCTGCATCGCTCGCGCGACGATAGGCGCCAGGATCAAGAGCACGAATCCGACGAGCGCCAACGGATTCGAGGAGTTCTCGCGGTCACCCGAGCGCGCCGTGCGGCCGCCGTTCCACCACATCATCCGAATTCCGATGTCGGTCATGATGGCGATGGCGCCCACCAGCGTGACCGCGAGCGTTCCGACGAGGATGTCGTAGTTGCGAATGTGGGAGAGTTCGTGCGCGATGACTCCCTCGAGCTCGACGCGGTTCATCTGCTCGAGAAGACCGGTGGTGACGGCGATGGCCGCGTGGCGGGGATTGCGACCGGTGGCGAAAGCGTTGGGCGCCGGATCGTCGATCACGTACACCGCGGGTTTCGGAAGTCCGCTGGCGATGCAGAGTCCCTCGACGAGGTTGTGCAGGCGCTTGTAGGTCTCGGGGTCGGCTGGACGGGCTCGCGACACGCGCAACGCGATCTTGTCTGACTTCCAGTAGGAACCCCAGACCATGAGGAGGGAGATCAGCACCGAAACGACGAGGACCAGAGGGCCGCCCCCGGTGCTGAGAGAGATGACGGCACCGATGACGGCGACGAACACCACGAATCCGGCCACCAGTCCGATGCTGCGCCTCTTGTTGGCTCTGATCTCGTCGAACATGCGTATCAGAACGAAACCGACGGCGGATTCTGGGCCGCCGCCTCGGCCTCGAAGAACTCCCGGCGCTGGAATCCACCGATTCGTGCGACGAGGAGGCTCGGGAACGTGTCGAGCGAGTTGTGGTAACCGAGAACCGAGTCGTTGTAGAACTGCCGGGCGTAGGCGACCCGACTCTCGGTGGCGGTGAGTTCTTCCTGCAGGTCACGGAAGTTCTGGTTCGCTTTCAGATCCGGGTAGGCCTCGGAGAGGGCGAACAACTGCCTCAGGGCACCACTCACGAGATTGTCGGCCGAGGCCTGCGCCAACGGCTCGGAGGGTGCGGCGAGCGCGGTGTTGCGCGCGGTGATGACGGCCTCGAGGGTCTGTCGCTCGTGGGCGGCATATCCCTTCACCGTCTCGACCAGATTCGGAATCAGGTCCAACCGTCGCTTCAACTGCACGTCGATCTGCGACCAGGCGTTGTCGACCTGGTTCCGTTTGCGGACGAGACCGTTGTAGAGAACGACGCCGAGAACGAGGACGACCGCAACGACGATGATGACGATGAGAAGAGTCACCGTCTCAGCATACGCCGGGCCAGGCCGGCCAGGAGGGCGCTCCACCTTCTCACTCGGGCGTACCACCGCGCCGACGAGAGTCCCGGAGAAGGTTCGTTGCCGACTCGCCGCTCGTGCGCGTCCCTCTCGGCCAGAACCTCGCGGTAGAACGCGACGTACGACTCCGCCTGTCGCGCCATGGAGAAATCCCGACTCCGGGCGAGTCCGTGTTCGCGCAATCGCTCGGCCAGCGCCGCGTCCGACAGCACCCGGTCGAGGGCCTCGGCCAGCGCCCGCTCGTCGGAGGCCGGAACGAGCAGAGCGTCGAGGTCGTGGGTCGCCACGTTGCGGTATCCGTCGATGTCGCTCGCCACGACCGGACAACCGGCCGCCATCGCCTCGATGAGAACCACACCGAAGGACTCACCACCGAGCGACGGAGCGACGAAGACCCGGCTGCTCCGGAGGTGGGCCGCCTTCTCGGCCTCCGAGATCCGTCCCAGCCAGACGATCCGCGGGTCGTCACCGTGGGTGGCTCGCAACTCCGCGGTCTGCGGACCGTCGGACGCGACGAGCAGCGTCGCGTCCGACCCGACCCGAGCGAACGCCCGCAGGAGCACTCCGAGACCCTTGCGCTCCTCGTGTCGACCGCAGAAGAAAACGATCGGCTCTCGTTCGTCCGACGAGTCCCCTCCGTAGATGTCGAGCGGAACGGCGTTCGGAATCACCGCGTAGGTTCCGCCGAGATAGCGCTCGGCCAGGTCGAGGGCGTCGGGCGACACCGCCACCCGCCTGTCGATGCGTGACGCGAAAGAACGGGCCGCCGAGTTGAGGTAGCGATAACTCGCGCTGTCCCCCGCGGCATGGAAGGTGGCCACGATGGGAGCCGAGAGCATGGTGAGCGCAGTGAGGTTGGGTCCCGGGCTCAAGGGTTCGTGAAGGTGCAGGATGTCGAACTCCTCGTCGCGGAGGGCTCGAATGGTGCGCAAGGTGGCCGAGGGGTCGGGCGCGATGGGTGCGACCGAACCGTTGGCGGGCGTGGGAAGCGAATCACCGAGAGGCGTCACGAAGGTCTCGGGAGGCGCACCGTCGCACGGACCGAGCACCCGAACCTCGTGTCCGAGTCGACGCAAGGTTCGCGCGAGACCCATCACCTGTCCCTGCACTCCGCCGGGAACCGTGAGGCTGTACGGACAGAACATCCCGATGCGGAGACGCTCACGATTCCGGTTCATCAGACGATCAACCTATCCACGTCGATCGCAGCCGTCTCGCTCCCGACCGCCCGCTGTTACGGTCGGGGCATGGTTTCCGTCGATTCGTCCATCAACCGGCCTCCGGCTCTCTCAGTGGTTGCCACGCCGGGCAAGCGCACCCAGATTCTGGAACTCGCCGCCGAGGCCGAACGTCTGGGGTTCTCGTCGATCGCGTGTCCGACCCTCGGCAACGCGCTCGGCCTCTGCACGAGTCTCGCGCACGTCACCGAGAGGATTCGGTTCTACACCTCGATCCAAGGGATCTACGGAACGAGTCCGGCCGAGATCGGTTCGTTGGCGTCCCACATTCACGAGGTGTCCGGAGGGCGCTTCGCACTCGGACTGGGTGTGAGCCACGAGGTCATGGTGAGGCGTCTCGGGGTGACGATGGGTCCGCCGCTCGGTGACATGCGCGCCTTCGTCGACGAACTGCACGGGCTGGAGAAGTGGTCCGGTCCCCTGCCGCCGATCTTCCTCGCCACGTTGCGCGACCGCATGCTCGCTCTCGCCGTCGAGATCGCCTCCGGAGCACTCTGGGCCAACGCCAGCCTGCGCTACACGAGTCGACAGGTCGCGCACCTCGTCGGCCGCGGCGGTTTCCACCTCGCGAACATGATTCCCACCGTCATCGACGACGACGTCGACGCAGCGGCGGCGGTGAACGAGAAGACGATGCAGACCTATCTGCGTCTTCCCAACTATCGGAACTACTGGAAGGCGGCTGGTTGGATCGAGCAAATGGAAGCCGCCGAGGCCGCCGCCTCGGATCCGGCGCGACCACCGATCCCGGTCGATCGGGCCTGGCTGGCCGATTGCACCGCATTCGGTCCGGCCGCGGCGGTGCTCGAACGCTTCTCCGAATGGCGGGCGGCGGGGGTCGAACCGATCGCGGTGATGTCGTCGACCTCGGGTGGACAGGCACACGCCATTCGACAGCTGTTCGATCTCTACCGTTAGCGAACCGAGCCGCGGCAACCCGGACAGGCCGGGCCGTTCTCAGCCGGGCCGATCTCAGCCGAGCCGCAGCGTCTCGAGGGGCTCCAGTCGGGCCGCCCTCACCGCGGGGTACAGACCGGCCAACACCGAGATCGCCACGGCGAGAATCACCCCTGCCGGTGCCAGCCAAGTGGCCATGACGAACACCCATCCGGCGATCGACACCCCGACGAAGATCGCGAGCATTCCCACCAGTACCCCGAGGATTCCGCCCAGCACACCGACGACCATCGCCTCCAGCAGGAATTGGGTGGCGATGATCCGGCGAGTGTGGCCGAGTGCGCGACGAATTCCGATCTCGGCCGACCGTTGGATCACGGAGATCGACATCACGTTGGCGATTCCCAGACCGCCGACGATGATCGCGAGCAATCCCATCGAGACGACGATCAACTGCAACTGGCGGTCGCTCTGCGCCGCCAACTCGAGCGCCTCGCTCTTGATCTCGGTGGTGATCTCCTGCGGTCCGCCGAGGTTGACGGCGGCCCTGAGTGCGTCCGCCGTTTCGGCCTCCCGGCCCTCCACGCTGCGGACGTACAACTTGTTCGCCTCCAATGTCTCGTCCGGGTCGACATCGGCGAAGTCGACCGCGGCACTTCCGAAGGGAACGAACACCGCGTTGTCGAAGCCGGGTTCCAGTTCGACCCGACCGAGGATTCCGACCACCGCGTAGTCGACGCCGGACAACTCGATGACGCGCAGTTCACCAGGAAGCATCTCGAACTCGCGCGCCAGACCCGATCCGACCACGGCGGTTCGCGACCTCGAGATCTCGTCGAAGGGGTCGATCCAGCGACCGCTCACGAGGTCGACCTCCAGAACCTCGGGTAACTCGGCGTCGGTCGCGATCACCGGAATGGGAACCGTCTCGAACTGTTCGCTCGCTTCCGAGTACGGAGTGACGGTGATGTTGGCGAGCTCGCGCACGGCACTCACCTTCTCCACCGACACGACCGTGAACGCTCTCTCGACCGCGTCGACGGGGAGGGTGGGTTCGGCCGAGCCGAAACTGCTCGAGGCCGACGCTTCGATCAGATTGGTGCCCAGTTCGTCGACCTTCTGCTTCAGGTCGCCCTTGGCCGAGTCGGTGAGGCCGACGGCGGCGATGATGGCGGCGACTCCGATGACCGGACCGAGGAGCAGGAGCAAGGTTCGCATCTTGCGGGCCATGAGGCCCGTGAAAGCGACTCCGACGAGGTCGCGGAAGGTTCTCATGCGTCGCCCCTCATGCGACAGCCCTTTCGTCCGAGACGATCCGTCCGTCGCGCATCGAGATTCTGCGGTCGGCCAATGCGGCCACACCGGGATCGTGGGTGACGATCACGATGGCTCTCTCCGGCGATCGCAGTCCGGCGAAGATCTCCATCACCATCTCCGCGTTGCGCGTGTCGAGCGCTCCGGTGGGCTCGTCGGCGAGCAGGATGCGCGGTCCGGTCACGAGAGCGCGCGCCAGAGCGACGCGCTGCTGCTCACCGCCCGACAGCTGCACCGGGCGGTGATCGTGTCGGTGACCGAGTCCGACCTGATCGAGAGCCTCGAGAGCCCGGGCATGTCGCTCCTGTGGCCCGAGGGACCGGTACAGGAGCGCCGTCTCGACATTGGTGACGGCGTCGAGATGCGGGATCAGGTGGAACTGCTGGAAGACGAATCCGATGCTGCGTCCACGCACCCGGGTGCGTGCGGCATCGGCCATGCTCGACACGTCGTCCCCCTCGACGAGGATCGAACCCTCCGATGGCACGTCCAGGCAGCCGAGCAAGCCGAGCATGGTGGACTTGCCGGAACCCGAAGGACCGACGATCGAGGCGAAGTCTCCCGGCATGATCGACAACGACACGTCTCGCAGTGCCCACACCATTGCGTCCCCCGTGCCGTAGCAGCGAGACACCGAACGCAACTCCATGAACGGGGACGACGTCTCGCCCTTCGGGTCCGGTCCGGCCTCCACGACGGACTCGGTACCGGGATCCGTGGGTGGTGTCGCACCGGTGGCTTCAGCCTCCATCGGTGACCGCTGGTTCGGCGTCGATGTCGACGATCACGAGTTCGTTGCCCCGCAGACCCGACACGATCTCGACCCACTCACCGTCGATGAGACCGATCGTCACCGGAACACGGTCGATGGTGCCGTCGTCGCCCACGACCCGAACCTCGTCTCCGCCCGACGTTCGCAGCACGGAAGCGACCGGCACCGCCAGCGCACCCGAGACCGCCTCCAGCACGACGTCGATCGTGACCGACGCACCATCGACGGCATCGAGTTCACCGTCGACCTGCACGACACCCTCGTACTGTTCCTCGCCGGTGTCGCCCACCGAAGCCGAATCGTCGAGTTCGCTGATGACCCCGGAGAGCAACTGTCCACCCACCTGAAGGTCGACGGTGACCTCCTGTCCGACCTCCAGCTCGGCGCGGTCGGAAGGGCTCACTTTCATGGTGATCGTGAAGTCCGGCTCGGTGAGCGAGAGAACGAGTTGACCCTGCAGCACGAACTCACCCTCGTCGACTTCCACCTTTCCGACCCGAGCCGGCCATGCCGCCACCAACATGTCGGACGGTTGGAAAACCACGTCGTCGTCGATCGTTCGCACGACCACCGTGACCGAGGAACTTCCGGCCCGCATCACGACGGTTCCGCTCAGGACCTCGAAATCGGATCCCGGCTGGGCCGTTCCCGAGAACTGGTAGTTCACCGAGGTGTCGGCGGTGACGGGCGCGTCGCTCACGATCCGGAACGATCCCGAACCTCCCTCGGCGATGGTGCCTCCTCCCACGATGGTGAGTTCGGGAAGATCGGGGCTCACGATGTCGACGGTCGCCGAGGCGGGATCGCCGACGAAGTACTGCTCGTTCCGTCCGGACGCGGGTGAGTCGGGCAGCACCCGAACGGCGAGCGTCTCGTCGACCTCCACGGTGTCGTCGCGCCGAACCTGGATGGAGACGTCGACGCTGGTGGCTCCGGCGGGAATCGTCCAAGCGTCCTCGTCGGGGACCACGTAGTCGACGTCGGGAGTCGCGCTGCCCGAGATCTCCACCTCCACCTCCACGTCACGATTCGACTCGACGGTCGTCCGGAAGGTGAACGTGATGTTCGATCCCTCGTCGACGGTTCCGCCGCTGGCCTTCACCGACACCTCGGGACGAAGATCGGAGCCGTTGGCCGGGATCACCACGCGGACCGAGTTCGTTGGTCCGACCACGTAGTTGGGGTCGTTGCCGAACTGGTCGGTGAGCGACACCACGATGTCCTCGGCGTCCTCGATGACCTGGTCGACGAAGACGTCGACCGTGAAACTCACCGACGTGCTACCGGCGGGAAGCAACACGCTGGTCTCGAGCTCGGTGTAATCGTCGCCGTCGGCTCCGCTCTCGCCTCCGTCGGCGTCGCCGCCGATGGTCAGATCGATGCTGAGATCACTGACCGGCGCGACGCTGCTGGTGATGGTGAACGTGACCGCGGAACCCTCGTTCGCCTGGGTCGTCGAGGCGGAGATCGTGAGGGTCGGCGACGCGACCCGCGGGAGTCGACCGAGCGAGGAGCCGCCACCGGTGGGAACGGAGGGCACGATCGTGAACGCGACCGTGTTCGACTTGCCCACCGAGTACCCGGCCGGATTGGAGAGCAGACTCACCGTCACCGTCTCGTCGTTCTCCGGACGGGCTCCGCCGTACCCGCGGTCGAACTGCCATCTGCTGAGCGCGACCCGAGTCTCCTCGGTGAAGAGCGTGTCGACGTCGGTGATGTCGTAGCCCGCCTCGACGAGGATCTCCTCGAGTTGGAGAACGTCGGGGCCGTCGCTGCCGACCTCCAACTGCCGGAAAAAAGCGAAATCACCGTTCACCGCGACCGCGGCCCGGCCGTCGAGGGCGAACACCGTGTCGCCGACCTCGATGGTCTGGCCGTCCTCGACGGCGATGCTGCTCACCTTGCCGTCGACCGCCGAATTGATCTCCTGGATCTCGTCGCGACGCACCTCGCCGGACACCGTCAGCACGTCCGACAGGTCGCGACGTTCGACCGCTCGCGGTGTGATCAGAATCTCTTCCTTCGTTTCGCCGTCGCCTATCGAGCGACCGATCACGACGGCCGCCGCGACGACCGCGACGGCTCCAAGGACCGAGAGAGTTCTTGTGATGGTGCGGTTCATTCGTCCTCCGTGGCCTCGTCGATGGCTTCGTTGATGCCGCCTTCCGACAGGCATTGGTTGATATCGCGGTCATCGATCGAGCCGTTCGGACCCCGGAACACGGTTGGTTCGATCAAACCGGACGAGCTCGTGGTGGTCTCCACCGTCCATCCGCGATCCACGAGGCACTCCTTCAGCAGGATGAAGATCTCGTTGCGTGTCTCGATCTCCTCGGGAGTCAATTCGGCACGGGTGGCCGCGACCTCCTCGAGCACCGTCACGATGTCGCTGCGAGCGGCACACTTCTGTACGAGTTCCAGGTACGCCGGATCCTGGTAGGCGGGGTTGTTGGGGTTCTGGAGATCCCCCCTGATCGTCTCGCCGGCGTCCTCGATGCAACCCCGAAACTCACCGAAGGCCTCGAACAGTTTCAGTTCAGCCGGCCGGTCGTCGTCATTGAGCGGGATCGTGTCACCGGTCGTCGACTCCTCCCCGATGTCGGTCGTCGACTCGGATCCGGACGAAGGAGCGACGGTCTCCGACGACGCGGGGCCGGACCGCTCGGCGTTGGACTGCTCGGCTTCGGCCCGCAGTCGAACGACCTCGGAGGGCTCGAGGACCTGCACCGAGTCGGCGTCGCGAAGAACGTAGACGGGATCGGATGCGCCCCCACACGCCGTCAGGACACCCATCATCATCAACAACAACACGACCCCGGAGCGCCTCGTCATCGACCGTGCTCCGTCAGCGAATGCGGGTAGCCGGGATCGGAGGGCCAGTTCGGCTGGAAGAGGTGCCACTGCTCGGGAGCCCGACGTATCAACTTCTCGAGCTCGACAGCAAGCTTGCTCGTCATCCCCCGCACCTCCTCCCGCAGTCTCGCACCCGACCTCTCGTGGCGGACAGCCGGACGCACCAGCCCGAAGTGTTCGGAACCTCTTCCCTCGAAATAGACGGCGGCGGGGATCAAGGGAGCCCCGGTGCGCAGGGAAAGCATGGCCGGACCGGCCGGCAGGAGCGTCGTCTCGCCGAAGAACTCGACCGCGACGCCGGACCCGGAGATGAAGCGATCACTGAGGAGACACACGACTTCGTTGCGGGAGAGAGCCGAGCCCACCGCGGCAGCCGCGTCCGGTCCGAGGGGCACGACGTTCATTCCGAACCGACGTCGGAGATCGGCGAACCACTCGAAGAGTTCGGGTGGTTCGATCGGTTCGACCACCACCGTGACCGCTATGCCCTGATCAGCCAACCACCGTCCGGCCCACTCCCAGCCACCGAGGTGGGGTAACGCGAGGATGGCCCCCCGCCCGTCGGCGAGCGCACCGAGCAGATGCTCGTCGTATCCCTCCAGTCGCATGCCTCGACGGACTTGTTCGTCGGTGAGCGACGGCAACCGGAAACTCTCGATGTAGTAGCGCGTGTAGGTCTCGAACGACTGAAGCACCATGCGCCGGACACGGGCCTCGGAGGCCCACGGAACGGCGCGTCGGATATGTCGCTCCACCATTCTTCGTCGCTCCCCCATGCCGACGGCCGCCGGGGCGGCGAGGCCGCCGCTCACCAGAGGTGCGAGAGGAGCGGGCACCAACTTGGCCAACAACGAGCCGGCCTTGTATCCGCCGACGGTGATGCTGTCGCCGATCTGGCGGCGCGGACTCGTCACGGTGTGCGTGAGCGCCGCCACTCGGCCGCTACACGGCGACGCGAGCGTCGAACTGCGCGGCGACTCTGACGCCGCGATCTCCGCATCTCGATGCGCGCCGCGGTGACGGGAGCGACGGCGGCCTGCTTCCAGACTTTGGCGAACCGTTGGACCGCGGTGACGAGGGTCAATACCAACATGATCCACATCGTCGCCACCAGAATCACGGGGAAAAGCAGTCCGATGCAGAGCAGGATGATTCGCTCGGCACGTTCCATGATCCCGCCCTTGGCGTCGAGGCCGAGCGACTCGGCCTTGGCGCGCTGGTACGAGATGATGCTGCTGGCACCCAGGACCGCCATCGGCAGGATCGCCATGTGGGGGCTCTCCTCGGAGGCGAAGTACCACGCCACCCCGCCGAACAGGAGCGCATCGGTGATTCGGTCGATCACGGAGTCGAAAAAGGCCCCCCGCTGACTCGACGAGTTGGACGCCTTGGCGAGCGCGCCGTCCAGCAGGTCAGGCAAGGCGGCCAGCACGACGAGGAGAAGACCGAGGGCCAGGTATCCCGCGCCGATTGCCACCGCGGCGCCCACCGCCACGACGAGGCCGAGAACCGTCAGATGGTCGGGTGACAGGCGGGTCTTGCGCAACAGAGCGCCCAAGGGGCCGACCGCCCGGTCGACCGAGGTCCGTAGGTGACCGTCGAACATTCCACGAGTGTACGGAATCCGCTCGGCCTCCCCCGGGCATGCCCGGGCACCCGTCTCCGGGCGACATCCAGTATCCGCCGGGTCGGGCCCGACGGGTCAGACGTTGTCCCAGTCCTCGTCGCAGGGTTCGCGAAGCGACTGAACGATGGAGCCGTCCACCGCGTCGACGAGCACCAAGCCGCGCTCGCGCGGGGGTTCCTCGGCCGAGTAACAGAGGACGCGCCACGTCGGTCGGCTGCGCAAGCCCCGCCACACCTGTTGGGCCGACGCGTGTCCGACGGCGAAACCAACGGCCTCCCCGGCTCTGGAGAGTGCCTGCTGCTCGTCGATCGACATTCGCCACCCCGACGTGATGCTGACGAGTCCGACGACGGCCAGGACCACCCCGCCCCACAGGAGCCCGTCGTTCAGGAGGACACCCTCGAACGAGGATGCGAGCACCGCCACGATGACACCGCCGACGAAGTAGATGATGCCGGGGATCCGGCGTCGACTGTTGTCGGGGAAACGATACGGACCCGCTGCGCGGGACGGATCGAGCTCGGCGGGAAGGTCGTCACGATGCTCTCCGGAAGGACTCCGATGCTTCGCCTCGTCCGCTGGACTGCTCACGCTCCGAATCTAGGCGTGCCCGGACGAACGAACGACATCGATCCAACGACGTCGGACGCGGTCGGCCGTCACGTCGAGCGCCTCCGGGATGATCTTGGTTTCGGCGGTGGCCGCGAGGAAGTTCCCGTCGCCGATCCAACGAGGAACGACGTGAACATGGAGATGGGCCGGAATGCTTCCGCCAGCCGCCCGGCCGAGATTGATTCCGACGTTGAGTCCTTCCGGGCGGTACTCGGCACGAAGGACGTCGACCGCTTCGGCGACCGTGCGCCAGAGATCGATGGTCTCGGTGGGGTCGAGATCCGACAGTTCCCGGACCTTCCGTCGCGGGAGGACGAGCAGGTGACCGGTGCAGTACGGATGAATGTTGAGAATCGCGAAGGCGGTTCCGCGGCGGGCGACGATGTGAGTCTCCTCGTCGGGTTGACCCGATTCCAGGATTCGCACGAAAGTGTCGTCGGGATCTCCGTCGTCGCGCCGGGCGAGATACGAGGCGCGCCATCCGCTCCAGAGACGGCGCACGTGTTCAGACCTCCGTCGGGAGGGCGTCGACGGCGAGCCGCGACGCGAACGCCTCGAGCGGGATTCCGCGCTCGACGTCGCCACCGCGCGGATTCACTCCGACGGTGCCGGACGCGACGTCGTCGTCCCCCACCACCAGAACGAACGGAATCTTCTCCATCTTGGCGGTCCGGATGCGGCGTCCCAGTTGGTCGGTGGCGTCGACGAGGTCGACCCGGTGCCCGTCGGAACGCAGGCGGGCCACCACCGAGCGGGCGTACTCGTCGTGGTTGGATGCCACCGGCAGAACGCGCACCTGAACCGGAGACAACCAGGTGGGGAACGCGCCGGCATAGTGCTCGAGGAGAACACCGAAGAAACGCTCGACCGAACCGAAGAGAGCCCGATGGAGCATGATCGGGCGCTGCCTCGAACCGTCGGCCGCCACGTACTCGAGGTCGAACCTCTCCGGCAGGTTGAAGTCGCACTGGATCGTGGAGAGCTGCCAGGTGCGACCGATCGCGTCGCGGACGTGAATGTCGATCTTGGGGCCGTAGAAGGCGGCGTCGCCCTCCTTCACCGAGTACTCGACACCGTGGGATTCGAGAGCGGTGCGCAGCGCATCGGTGGCCTCGGACCAGATCTCGTCGGAACCGACGTACTTGGCGGGATCCTTGGTGGAGAGGTGGAACGAGAAGTCGTCGAAGCCGAACGAGCGGAGCACGCTCATCACGAAGTCGAGAAGCGAGACGATCTCGGCCTGCAGTTGCTCGCGCGCGCAGTAAATGTGGGCGTCGTCCTGGGTGAAACCACGGATCCTCAACAATCCGTGCAGCGTTCCCGCTCGTTCGTAGCGGTAGACGGTGCCGAGTTCGAACAGCCGCAGCGGCAACTCGCGGTAACTCCGGCCACGACCACCGAAGATGAGGCAGTGCATGGGGCAATTCATCGGTTTCGGGTAGTAGACCCCGTTGTCCATCTCCATCGGGGGGTACATGCCGTCGGCGTAGAAATCGAGGTGTCCGGACGTGCGGAAAAGGTTCGCGTTCGAGAGGTGGGGTGTGTAAACGAACTGGTAGTCGCCCTCTTGATGGCGTCGCCGGCTGTAGTCCTCCATCAACTTCCGCACGATGGCGCCCTTCGGGTGCCACACGGCGAGGCCACCCCCCAACTGGGAGGGGAAGGAGAGCAGATCGAGTTCCACCGCCAGGCGACGGTGATCCCGACGCTCGGCTTCGGCGAGCCGTTCGAGATGCTCCTTCAGCGCCGCCGCCGACTCCCAGGCGGTTCCGTAGATCCGCTGGAGGGCGGGACCTTTCTCCGAGCCGCGCCAGTACGCCGCCGAGACCTTCTGGAGCGCGAAGTGACCGAGCCGCGCGGTGGACGGAACATGGGGACCGAGGCACAGGTCGACGAAGGCGTCGGTGTTCGCGTACACGCTCACTTGGTCGCCGGACGCGACCTCACCGACGTCGGAGCCGTCGGCTCCCCCGCCGCGCACGCGTTCGATGATCTCGCGCTTGTACGGCTGGTCGGCGAACAGTCGCAACGCCTCGTCGGCCGCCAACTCCCGGCGCACGAAGGGTTGATCGGCGGTGACGATGCGCCTCATCTCGTCCTGGACGAGGGTGAGATCGTCCTCGGTGAAGGTTCGGCCTCCGAGATCGAAGTCGTAATAGAAACCGTTCTCGATCGCCGGTCCGATCGTGTACTTGGCTCCGGGGAAGAGTCGGACGACTGCTTGGGCGAGCACGTGCGCGGTGGAGTGCCGCAACACGTGGCGTCCCTCCTCGGAGTCGGCCGTCACGATGCGCACGCGATCGCCCGAGGAGAGTCGGCACGAGAGGTCGACCAGGCGCCCGTTGATCTCGGCCGCGATCGCCACCTTGGCCAGTCCACGCGAGATGGAGGCGGCCAGGCTCGCGGCGTCGGAGTCGGCGGGAACCTGGCGCGTCGATCCGTCCGGCAGCAGTACGGCGATGTCAGACATGGCTCGCCGATTCTACGGCGAGACGAGTTCTCCGCCCGACGAATTCGCTCGGTTCGAACCCTCTGGCTCGCCGACGTGAGCGACCCGACCGGTGAGGTTCGGGTCGACCGCGGTCTCGGTCGACTTCCCGGCGTACACGTTCTTGTAGACCTGGCCGGTCATCTCACGGATCTCGAACATCACCTCGTCGGTCATGGCCCGCCACGCTTGGTGCAGTTCGCCCTCCGACATTCCCTCACGAACGTGTCGCTCGGGTCGTACCGGGCGACCGATCGTGATCGAACAACTCTTGAACAACTTGGGTGCCTTGGCATCGGGTGGTTGGATCGAATCGGTTCCCACGATGCCCACCGGAAAGATCGGGCAACCGACCGCGGTGGCCAGTCGTGCCGCTCCGGTGCGGCCCTTGTACAGACACCCGTCCCGACTGCGGGTTCCTTCGGGAAAGATTCCGAAGAGTTCGCCGCGACGGAGAACCGACTCGGCGGCGTCGAGAGCGGCGCGGCTCTTCTCCCCTCCCGCACGATCGATCGGGATCATTCCCATCATCGGGAAAAGAATCTTCGTCTTCCACGAATCCATGTACTCGGCCTTGCCGACGAAAGAGATGTTTCGGGGAACCATCAACATCGTGAACGCCGAGTCGAGGAACGAGACGTGGTTCGGACAGAGGATGGCGGGGCCTTCTTCGGGCAGCCGTTCGAGCCCCTTCACGTCGATCGTCCAGAGGCGACCGGCGACCGGGCGCAAGATGCGTCGCGCGCGACGTTGCGCCGCACCGGCTCCCCTCATGACATCGACCACGACCGCCCTCCTCGGCGCGAAGTGTATTGACACAGGACTAAGCACTTGGTCGCGACCGCCGGACGTCACACCCGGCGCGTGTCACTCGGACGACCGTTCGAGTTCCGGGAACCGAACGGACTCGGACCGTCATTGACGTTCCCCATGCCGAGGGTCGATCGCGACCGTCAGACGCTGATGCCGAGCAGGGCCGCCCCGGCGACGACCCGTCGGCCGGAACGCGCCGCTCGATCGAGAATGGTCATGGCGGCCGGAGCGTCGAGATCCTCGTCGAGGGCCGTCCGCACGTCGTCCAGCACCGCCGGATCGGAGGTTCCGTTCTGGCTCGAGGTCCACAATGCGAGGCGCGCCGAAGCGTCGTCGAGGAGTCCGCGGTGCCACTCCCACTCCGATCGGTAGTGGTGGGCCGAGATCGCGAGACGAATCGTCCGCGGGTCCCATTCGTGACGCAGGGCGTCGACGAAGTCGAGGTTGCCGAGACTCTTCGACATCTTGCGTCCGTCCATGTGGACCATCGCCACGTGCATCCAGTGACGCACGAAGGGTCGACCGGTGGCGGCCTCGCTCTGGGCGCGTTCGCATTCGTGGTGGGGGAAGATGAGGTCTGTGCCGCCACCGTGCAGGTCGATGGTCTCCCCCAATTCGCGCAAAGCCAACGCGCTGCACTCGATGTGCCAACCCGGACGACCGGGACCCCACATCGCCTCCCACGACGGTTCGTCGGGACGCGACGGGTGCCACAGAACGAAGTCGAGTGGATCACGTTTGTTCGGATCGTCCACCGCCCCGCCGCGCTCGCGGGCGAACTCGATCATCTGCTCGCGCGTGTAGTGACTCACATCGCCGAACGACGGGAACTTCGTCACGTCGAAGTACACGGATCCGCCACTCTCGTAGGCGAATCCCCGCTCGAGGACCATCCCGATGAAGCCCCGAATGTCCGATATCGCCGACGATGCGCGGGGCGTGGCGTACACCGGAAGGACGCCCAGTGCCTGCATGTCACGTTCGAAGCGAGCCTCCTCCCCGGCCGCGAGGTCGAGGTAGTGAACCCCGAGTTCGCGAGCCTTGGCGAACAACGGGTCGTCGACATCGGTGACGTTCCGAACGCAACGAACCTCGTGACCGAGATCGATGAGACGGCGCTGCACGAGGTCGTAGGCGAGGAAGGTTGCCGCATGGCCGATGTGGGTCGCGTCGTACGGCGTGATTCCGCAGGTGTACATGGACACGCGGTGACCGGGCTCGAACGGAACGACCGCCCCGCGGGCGGTGTCGAACAGCCGCATGGTCATTCGGCGGTCGGCTCGCTCTGGGCGGGCTTGATCTTGATGCCGGTCAACTTCGGCGCCACTCGGGTCTTGTAGCGGACGTTCAACTGGAGCAGAACCGCCGTGAAGGCCTCGATGGCCGTGGCATTCGACAGCTCTCCGGCGTCGAGTGGTCGACAACCGGGGATCTTGGCGACGATCTCGGCCACGGTCTCGAGGGCTCGCGGGTCGTCGCCACAGATCAGAACGTCGCTCTCGATCGGTTCGCCGAGGTGACCGAGTTCCTTGGCCGGCAGGTGGTGGAACGCGGCCACCACCCGACAGTTCGGCACCGCCGCCTGCACATGGGCGGCGACGCTTCCTCGGGGAGGGAGCAACGGCTGGAACTCACCGCCCACACGAACGAGCGCGTTGGCCATCGACACCACGATCTTGCCGGCTAGCAATGACTCCCATTCCTGGGCGGTGGTCGCGGCCGAATCCCACGGTGTGGCGATCACCACGAGGTCGCACCGGGCCGCCTGCTCGTTGTCGCCGCTTTCCAGCATTCCCGCGAGTTCGGGGAACTTGCCCAGTTGCTCGTCGCGAGCCTCCATCGCGCGGTACTTGGACCGTGAACCGATGACGACTCGATAGCCGATCGAGGCCAGACGCGCGGCCAGCGCCGTGCCGGCCGGTCCGGTTCCTCCGAGGATGCCAATTCGCATGAGCCGAGCCTCGCACATTCGGTGCTCCGGCTCTGACTCCGGGCGCCCGGACTAGGTTGGGGCGATGGGTCTGTTGACGGACAAGAAAGTCGTGATCACCGGGGTCCTCACCGACGCATCGCTCTCGTTCGCCGTGGCCAAGGTCGCCATCGCCGAGGGAGCCGACATCGTCCTGACCGGAGCCGGTCGGGGTATGTCGCTCACCCAGCGCACGGCCCGCAAGCTCGGGGTCGAGGTGCCGGTGGTCGAGTTCGATGCCACGGTGCCCGAGCACGGATCGTCGTTGCACGACTTCGTCTCGGAGCGCTGGGGCCGGGTCGACGGAGTCGTGCACGCCATCGGGTACGCACCCGAAGCGTGTCTGGGTGAGGACTTCTTGGCTCCCGGTTGGTCGGATGTGGCCACCGCGCTGCACATCAGTTCCTACTCGTACAAGTTCCTCGCCGAGAGCCTGTTGCCCCTGATGGCGCCGGGAGCCTCGATCGTCGGTCTCGACTTCGACAACACCGTGGCGTGGCCGGCGTACAACTGGATGGGCGTGGCCAAAGCGGCGCTCGAGAGCATCAACCGCTATCTCGCCCGCGAGCTCGGACCCCGGGGCGTCCGGTCCAATCTGGTGGCCGCCGGCCCCATTCGCACGATGGCCGCCAAGTCGATTCCGGCCTTCTCGCGGTTCGAGGACGTCTGGGATTCCCGGGCTCCTCTCGGCTGGAACGTGAACGACCCCGAACCGGTGGCCCGGGCGGTGGTGGCCCTCCTGTCGGACTGGTTCCCGGCCACCACTGGCTCCATGATCCACGTCGACGGAGGCTTCCACGCCACCGGCGCGTGACTTGCTACATTCCGCCCATGAAACTCCGTCGTCTCGCCCTGGTCGTCGTTCCGGTTGTTGCACTGGTCGCTTGCGGGGGTGACGACGGCGGCGGTTCCGCCTTCGGCGACCCGGTGACCGAGCAGAGTGAAGCCGGCGGCGATTCGTCCGGTGACACGTCCGGTGACGGTGGCGACTCGTCGGGTGACTACGTGATGCCGACCAACGAGTGCATCGAGGCGAGCATGGCCATGCTCTCGGCGATCGGCCTGGCCACCGAGGATCCCACGGCTCTCTACGACTTGCCCGCTCAACTCTCGGATCTGCGCGGCAACCTTCCCGACGATGTGGTCGACGATCTCGACGTGGTGATCGCCGAGTTCCAGCGCTACGGCGACATTCTCCAGAGCTACGACGGCGACATGATGACGGCATTCGCCGATCCCGAACTCCAGACGATCATGACGTCCGACGAGTACCTGGCCGCCAACGACCGACTGAATGCTTGGTTTGAGACCGAGTGCGGTAGCTGAGGTCCCCCGTCATCGGGTGGTCCGGTGGTCGGGCGACCCGTCGGCCGAATTTCTTACAGTCCGCTGCGCTCCAGAATGTGGACGCCGCACGCCGAACCGAGTCCGATGACATGGGCGAGACCCACTTTGGCGTCGGCGATCTGACGAGGCCCGGCCTCGCCTCGAAGGTGATGGCAGACCTCCCAGATGTTGGCGATTCCGGTGGCGGCGATCGGATGTCCCTTCGACTGCAGTCCACCCGAGACGTTCACCGGTGTCGAACCATCGCGCCACGGGGCCCCCGACTCGAAGAACTCGACGGCTCCCCCCTCCGGGCACAACATCAGATTGTCGTAGTGAACCAGCTCGGCGGTGGCGAAGCAGTCGTGCAACTCGACGAGGTCGAGATCGGACGGTGACACCCCGGCGGCTTCGTAGGCCTGCCGCGCCGCGTTGCGCGTGAGGGTGTTGACGTCGGGAAGGATCTGACACGCCTCCTGGTACGGATCGGTGGTGAGCACCGATGCCGACACCTTGATGGCCCGTCGCTGTTGCTCCTTCGAGAGAGTGCGCAGCACCTCGCCCGTCGTCACCACCGCGGCGGCGGCTCCGTCGCAGTTGGCCGAGCACATCGGCCTGGTGTTCGGGTAGGCGATCATCATGTCGCCCATGATCTCCTCGATGGTGAACCGCTTCTGGTAAGCCGCCAACGGGTTCAGGGTCGAGTGCGCGTGGTTCTTCTCGGAGATGCGGGCGAAGGTCTCGAACGAGACCTCGCCGTACTTGTGGCCGTACTCCATTCCCACCTGGGCGAAGGTTCCCGGCATGGTGTCGGTGCCGATCCGTCCGTCGGTCGGCGCCACCGCGCCGTAACGACCGCGGGGCTCCCACTTGTTCCCGTCCTTCTTCGACTGTCCCCCGCCGCCGAGCAGTCCGGCGCCGGCGAGCTTCTCGGCTCCGACGGCCAGACCCATCCGTACCTCTCCGGACTTCACGGCCATGATGGCGGTGCGCAACGCGGTGGCGCCGGTGGCGCAGGCGTTGGCCACGTTGTAGACCGGAATGCCGGTCTGCCCGATCTGCTTCTGCAGTTGCTGACCGAATCCGGCGCCGGCGGCCATCAGGTTGCCGGCGGCGAGAACACCGATGTCGCCCATGCTCACGCCGGCGTCGGTGAGGGCGGCCATGGCGGCCTCGGCTCCGAGATCGACGATGTCCTTGTCGGTGTGCTTGCCGAACTTGGTCATCGCGATTCCGAGGATCCAGATGTCGTCAGTGGCCATTTCTTTCTCCAATCAGTCGGTTCCGTCGTTGGGTGATCTGTCGATTCGAATCGACGGGACTTGTTCGAATCTTTCGTGCGTCAAGCGACCGGCTCGAAACCGAAACCGACCGCCTCGACACCGTCATCGTCGGTTCCGAGCGAATAGGTGACGAGACGAACCTTCATTCCCAGTTTCACGGTGTCGGGATTCGGTTCGCAGTTGATGATGTTGGCTCGCACCGAGGTCGACCCGCACTTCACGATTCCGGCCACGAAGGGGACCGGAATACCGGGCGCAGCGAAGGCGACGATGGTGAAAGACGTGAGAACGCCCTCGGTCTCGATGTCGACGGGCCGGAAGGTCGTGGCGAAGCAGGCGGCACAGGCGTTGCGTCGATCGAAGAAGCGGGCCCCACAGGCGGTGCACTCGTTGGCCACGAGATGTGGCGACGGCTCGAGGCTCAGGTACGAAACGATCGGAAGCTGGCTGGTGGTGCTGGCGGACATGGTTCCTCCTGTCGGAACACCCTAGAACCCGAAGTCCCCGGAGCGGGACTCGAACGACGATCCTCACCAGGTTCCGACGTGGATCACCTGGTGAGGTGGTCGCCGCGGGACACTGGCCCCGGTTCCCGACGGCGTGTCGGTACTCGACCGTACCCCGATGGCCACGGCGCCGATGGGCCGCATGTGGTGTGGCACTCCGAAGTGAGTCGTGAGTGCGGACGGGTCGACGGTGAGACCGAAGAACAGAGCCCCGAGGCGGCGTTCCTCCACCAGCAACAGCAGGTTCTGCACCACCATGGCGGTGTCGGTGAGCCAGTACGGCACCGACCAGGCCTCGGCGGTGGCGAGTCCGTGGCCGATCTTGTCGGGACGCGAGTACCGCTCGAGGTAGGCCGTCTCGTCGGCGAACGGAACGACCACCGCTCCGGCCAGCAGGAGTTCGGGGAATCGATCGCCGAACCACTTCCCCGCCCCGGAGACCCTCCAGAAGTCGATCAGGCTGGACCCGTGCAGAACGAGCAAATGACTGCCCTGGGAGTAGCCGGCCGAGGGCGCCCGCCGAGCCGTGTCGCACATCTCGAGAACGAGTGCCAGGTCCACCGGATCACCGGAGAAGCGACGGGTCATTCGACGCCGTTTGATCAGGTCGCTGAGGGTCCCCGCGGTCGAGCCGGGGCCGTCGGACTCAGGAACGACGACCAAGTTTCAGAAGGTTCTCGGACATCGTCCAGCCGTGGACGATCAGCACTCCGGTTCCCGAAGGATCGACGGGGCCGAAGAGAGCCAGGATCTCCGGCTTCTGCTTGTCCGGCTTGGACGACTCATGATCGATGAAACCCGAGCGTCCCTTCTTGGCGACCACGAACGACTGCTCGTCGTACTGTGCGTCCACTCCGAAACGACGGGCCAGACGGCGTCCCCAGGCCCGCTCCTCACCCACCGCTCGGTAGCCCGGTCGCGGGATGATCTCGGTGAGCGACTTGAAGGCCTCCAAACCGTCGGCCGCCACGAATCGGCTCCCGACGACGACGTCCTCGTCGGGGAAAGCCATCAGGGCCCTGTGGAACGCCTCCGTCATGAGGCCCTTCAACGTCTGGTCACGCTTGCCTCCCCGCTTCACGCTCATGAGTCCGAGTAGGACGCACGGAGTGCCCCCGATGCGCTCGAGGGTGGAGAACGTGAATCCGAGCAACTTGCCGTTCTCCCGAGCCGTGGTCGACAGCACCCAGTCCTCCTTGGCCTTGGTGAGGGTGGGGAGGTCGAAAGCCCCGCCCATCGACTGCATCTCCTCGAGGTCGGCGTCGGTCAGAGCCGCGCAATCCCTCGTCTCGACATCGATGGTCATTTCGGGCTCCCAGTCCACTTCTGCTCGGGAATCACTGCTGAGGACAACCATTCTGCCAAATAGCCACCGGGAGCGGGAAAACCCTGCGTCAGGTGGGCGTCGCCGAGAGCAGGACGTCGATGCCGAACGCGATTCTCAGATCGGCCGCCGCCCTCTGCAGGTCGACGTTGAACTTGGCGGGTAGGCGCAACACCTTGCTGGTGCCGAGGTGCAGGAAGACCGGTGAATCGCCGGGGTAACGCAGGAGGATCTGCTTCAACTCGTCGATGGTGCGCTCACCCACCCGCTCGAGCGGAAACGACAGTCGGACCGACGGGTTGCCCGTGGACAGAACCAGCGGAATAACATCGTTGCACTGCAGCGACCGACGCTCCTCGGAGACGTTGAGACGGCCACGGATGGCCACCACGGCATCCTCGCGAATGAGGTGTCCGAGTCTCTCCACCTGCTTGTTGAACACCGTCACCTCCAGGGTGCCGGTCAGATCCTCGAGGGCCAGGATCATCATGCTGTCGCCCCGACGGGTGAACTTGCGTTCGACCTTGGTGATGACACCGGCCAGGATCACCGAGGCGGAGTTGTGCTCCTCGTCGATCGAATCGATGGTCCGGTCGGCGTGGCGCGCGAGGGTGGTTTCGTACCCGAAGAGCGGATGGTCGCTCACGTACAAGCCGCAGTGCTCCTTCTCGAGCGACAGCAGAACCCGGCGTTCGAACTCGACGTCGGGAATCTCCACGTCCATGGAGAACCCACCTCCGGTCTCGGCGTTCATCCCGTCGAAGAGCGACAGGACGCCCTGATCGATCTCGGCGCGCTTCTTGGCCGCACTGTCGACCGCGCGCTCGAAAACCATCAGCAGCCCCTGACGAGGGTGGCCGAGGGAGGCGAACGCGCCGGCCTTGATGAACGACTCGACGACTTTCTTGTTGAGACAGTCGGACTCGACACGGGATGCGTAGTCGTTGAAGTCGACGAAGGGCCCTCGAGCCTCGCGCTCGGCCACGATCTTGCGGCAGACACCGGCCCCCACGCCGCGGATCGCCGAGAGTCCGAAGGTGACCGCCTTCTCGTCGCGGAACGCGCCGAAATCGACATCGGACCGGTTGATGTCCGGGGGTCGGACGGTGACCCCTTGCTTGCGCGCGTCGGCCAGATAGATGCCCGCCTTGTCGAGATTGTCCTTCACCGAGGTGAGCAGGGCGGCGAAGTACTCCACGGGATGATGGGCCTTCAGGTAGGCGGTCTGGTAGGTCACGAGGCCGTACCCGAACGAATGGGACTTGTTGAAGGCGTAGTCGGCGAAGTTCTCGATGATGGCGAAGAGATGCTGGCCGAGCGCGGCCCCGTATCCGGTGGTCTCGCAACCGGCGATGAACTTCTCGCGCTCGGCTTCCATCAACTTGCGCACTTTCTTGCCGCAGGCCTTGCGTAGGTTGTCGGCTTCGGCCATGGAGTACCCGGCGAAGCGTTGGGCGACACGCATCACGGACTCCTGGTAGATCATGAGTCCGTACGTGTCGCCCAGGATCTCGGCCGCGTCGTCGTGGAAGTACTCCACCTTCTTGCGTCCGTTCTTGCGGTCGGCGTAGTCGTAGTGCATGTTGACGCCCATCGGACCCGGGCGGTAGAGCGCGATGACCGCCGACACGTCCTCGAAGCTGGTGGGTGCCATCGCCCGCAGCAGCGACTGCATGGGCGGCGACTCCAACTGGAAGACGCCCACGGTCTCGCCGCGACCGAGCAACTCGAAAACCTTCGCATCGTCGAGCGGGATGCGATCGATGTCGAAGTTCGGGTCGACGCCCGCCCTCACGAGTTCGACCGTGTCGGTGATCACGTCGAGGTTGCGCAGCCCCAGGAAGTCCATCTTCAGCAGTCCGAGGTCCTCCACCCCGTGCATTTCGTACTGGGTGACGATCGGAGCCTCGTCGATCGACTTGCTGGCGTCGGGTTTGCGCTGGATCGGAAGGAAGTCGGTGAGCGGCTCCGGAGCGATCACGACGGCGGCGGCGTGGATTCCGGTGGACCGCTTCAGGCCCTCGAGTCCCTTGGCCACGTCGACGACGCGACGAGCGACCGGGTCGGTTTCGTACATCTCGCGCAGATCGGCTGCGGCATTGAAGCCGCTCTCGTGCCCCGGTGCCTCCTCCAGGCAGTACTTCAACGGCACGTCGCGTCCCATCACGAGCGGGGGCATGGCCTTGGCCAGCCGGTCGCCGACTCCATAGTCGAACCCGAGCACGCGCGCGGCGTCACGAACCGCATTGCGCGCCTTGATGGTGTTGAACGTGATGATCTGGGCCACCCGGTCACGGCCGTACTTCCGGGTGGCGTAGCGGATCATCTCGTCGCGGTATCTCGAGTCGAAGTCCATGTCGATGTCGGGCATCGAGATGCGCGACGGATTGAGGAAACGCTCGAAGATCAGTTCGTACCGGATCGGATCGATGTCGGTGATCCGCAGGCAGTACGCCACCGCGCAGCCCGCCGCCGAACCGCGACCCGGCCCAACCCGGATGCCGGCCTCGCGCGCGTGACGTATGAGATCCCAGACGATGAGGAAGTACGACGCGAAACCCATGTCGACGATGACCTTGAGCTCGTAGGCGAGCCGCTCGACCACGGCCGCCGGAAGATCGTCGCCCCACCGCTCTCGTGCTCCCTCGCGGGCCAGATGGTTGAGGTACTCCACGTCGTCGGCGAAGCCGTCGGGGACGGGGAACTTCGGCAGGTGGATGCGACCGAACTCGATCTCGACGTTGCTGCGCTCGGCAATCCAGAGGGTGTTGTCGCAAGCCTCGGGCAACGAGGAAAAGAGATGACGCATCTCGCCGGCGGACTTCAGGTAGTGCTCGGTGCCGTCGAAGTGAAATCGGTCGGAGTCGCTGATGAGCGAGTTGGTCTGGATGCACAGGAGGGCATCGTGGGCCTCGCTGTCGTGCCGGTGGACGTAGTGCGAGTCGTTGGTGGCGAGAATCGGTGCGCGGAGCTCGCGCGCCAATTGCAGCAGCATCGGGTTCGTTCGGGCCTGATTCGGCAGCCCGTGGTCCTGGAGCTCGACGAACAGGTTGTCGCGCCCGAAGATGTCCTGCAGGCGCGCCGCCTTGGCTCGGGCGTCGTCGTAGTCGTCGCGCAGCAGCGACTGGAGAACGTGACCACCGAGACATCCCGTGGTGGCGATGAGACCCTCGTGGTGTCGCTCGAGGAGCTCCCAGTCCATGCGGGGCTGGTAGTAGAAGCCCTCCAGGAACGCGAGGCTGCTCAACTTGATCAGGTTGCGATAGCCGACGTTGTTCTCGGCCAGCAACGTGAGGTGGTAGTAGAGCTTCTGGCCCCCCTCAACGTCGCCCCCGGTGTCGTCGAGGCGTCCTCGACGCGACGGCCGGTCGTGGCGACTCTCCCCCGCCATGTACGCCTCGGTGCCGATGATCGGCTTGATGCCTTGCGCCCGGCACTCCTTGTAGAAGTCGAGCACTCCGTACATGTTGCCGTGGTCGGTCATGCCGAGAGCCGGTTGACCGTCGGCCACCGCGGCGGCCACCAACTCGTCGAGCTTGGCGGCTCCGTCGAGCATGGAGAACTCGGTGTGGACGTGCAGGTGGGTGAACGAATCGGCCACCTGCTGTCTCCCTTCTCTCGTCTCTCTTCGAATTGGTCACGCGTTGCCGTCGCCTCCGGTCGACTGCTCCCGGAGCACTGCTTCCGGGGACCACTTCCGGCGGACGTCTACCGGAGGATCGTCCCCGGAAGCGGCACGCGTGTCGCCGGGCTTCCGGACGACACCTTCGACATTAGTGAAGGGTCACAGGTATGTTCCGGGACGCCCCTCGGTGGGGGCGTCGACGACCGCTCCACCGGGGCCGATCCGACGCATGTTCTCGAACTGCTGCCGAGCCGCCATCTGCTGGGCGAACAACGTGGCCTGGATTCCGTGGAAGAGACCCTCCAGCCATCCCACCAGTTGGGCCTGGGCGATGCGGAGTTCGGCCTCCGACGGCACATCGACGCCGAAAGGCAACGCAAGGAGGCGCAGTTCCTCCTGCAGGTCCGGGGACAGCGCCTCGGCCAGTTCGACGATCGATCGTTCGTGGATCTCGGCGAGCCGTTCACGGCTGCCCATGTCGAGTTGGGTGCCCCGGACCTCCTCCAGCAACTGCTTCACCATCGAACCGATGCGCATGACCTTCCCAGGTTCGGTGACCGCTTCCACGAGGGGCTGCCCGTCGGTAACGGCTGGTTTCAACAGTTCGGGCGTCTCCGGCGTCGATCCCGCCGATTGATCGTTCGGCGAGTTCACGGTCGTGTCGGTCCTTTTCTCGCTCACGACCGAAGTCTCGCAGTCGACGCGCGACGGCGCCAACCGTCGGGCATCGATCAGGTGGTCCTGGAGAGGAACGGCACGAGCATTTCGTCGGCGGTCAGGGATCCATGTCGGCAAACGAGTCGAAAGG
>Ga0129333_10000897_pt1 | contig 26271 bp, 48 predicted proteins | sample CPB6_08_DNA_FD_94474 | JGI IMG/M metagenome (GOLD analysis project Ga0129333, IMG submission 94474) | Freshwater to marine salinity gradient microbial communities from Chesapeake Bay, USA - CPBay_Sum_0.6_0.8_DNA | ecosystem: Environmental > Aquatic > Marine > Coastal | place: USA: Chesapeake...
GGTGGAAAATATGGAGGGAAATATGGAGCAACTGGCGTATAAGTTTGATCAGCCTGCATAGCTTGACTAGCAACCCCGTGAGGGAGTTTCTGCTAAGATTTCAATTGCGTACGCCGTGCCATTTGTTAATCCTACTACTGTTATTGGAGACGCAGCGTTTGTGGATGATATATTGCCAGGATTTAATGTCGCACGATAAGTTACAGTTCCGTCTTTACCTTTGTATGCAGATTCATCAAAAGAAATGGTTACTTGAGCGTCTCCAGCAACTACCGAAATATTTTCTGGGCCATCTGGCTCTGATCCACTTGAACTTTTTGTACCTGGATACGGCATCTAGACAACCTTGAGAATAAATGTAACTTAACTTTTTTTCTTTTTTCTTGCTGCCCTCATATTATCAATTAAATTTGGATAAGGTCTACCAGCAGCTTTGGCCATTGCTTTTGCTCTTGACTTTTGCTTTGATGATAACTTTGAGGATTTCTTTTTTGGACTGGGTTTATCCCATACCATTTTCTTTTTAGTAGCCATTATTTCTTTTTCCTTTTAGCAGATATTTTTCTAAGAGTTTTGGCTAAATTAGCCTGACGAACTGTTGTCTTACTATACTTGCTTGGATTCTTGGTTACGGCAGCTGCGTAACCAGCAACTGACTTACCGGCTTTCTTGGCCTTTGCAGTAAAGGCACCGGGTCTTTTAATTGCTCCTTGAATCCATTTTTTGTCTGACTTCTTCTTAGCTGCCATAGTAAAAATTACTTACTCTTTTTCTTCTTGTTCATTATTGCTTTTTGAATAAAAGGAGGAAGCTTCTTCTGTGAAGAAGTTAAGCCCTTTGCCTTTGCGGTACCTTTTTTCATTGCTCCCTTTTTGGCTGCACCTTTTTTCATTGCCATGCCTTTTTCTTTTTTCATTCCGTATGCCATGTTATGCTCCCTTTTTACTAGCCTTTTCTTTTTCTATTTTTTTCATATGCCAATCAATATGGCCATCAAGCTTATCGTCAACCTTGTCAACTTGCTCGTCAACATGATCAATCTTATGATGTAAATTAATTATATCATCTTTTACGGTGATGAGCATATCTGCAACTACGTTGTGGTCGGCTTTATTTTCTGCTCTACCCTTTTGTATAAGGGCAACTATAATACCGCCAATTGCAGCAATGCACGCAACTAAAATAGCTTCAGTCATATTAAACCTACATTTCCAAATTTAATATGGCAAATACTTTTGCTCCAGCAACAGTATCATTTTTTAGACCATTCACACCCTTCAACTTTCTAACGGCTTCCCCTGTCATATTACCAAAATCACCATCAATTGGACCGGTATAATAACCGGCCTTCTTTAATCCCTCTTGTAACTTTTTAACTAAATCACCCTTAGCTCCAACCGTAATCTTAGTTGGGTTATGCTCTTCTACTACCTCTCCAGCTGGAGCTGCGGAAACAGTTCCGGCTAAGGCTGGTGGCACTGAGTCGCCCAAGCAATACTGCCAATGCCATGCCTCATACTCTGGATTTGGTCTTCCGTTTTTTGTAGGCTCACCCTGAAGATAAAAACCATACTTGGGAGCATTCTCGCACATCCATTTATAGCGCTTTGCGTCCTGCATATTAAGATCTATTGCTAGTCCGAAGTCCATGGTTTGATGTGCCTGGAGTTCCAGCTGGGCTCATGCCTTTCTTTAGGTACCATTTTTTATTTTGATAAGTCCTGGTAATTTCTGGTACTCTGTTTGTTTTTTTGTCTTCATAACGAGACATGAATAAACTTAATTGAGCCTCAAATGGTCGATAGTCTCCAATATTTTGGAGTTTATGACCAGCTGCCTTAGCCTCATCATAAAGGGCGTTGAAGGCCTGTGCGGCTTTGTGCCACATTTGCCCACCGCACTTAACCTTGGCAAGCATTGCAGGTTTTAACTTTCCGTTTTCAACCTTCTGCAGTTCTTTTGGCAGAACCATTTTTGCAACTGGGTGTATCATTCTTTTTCTTCTCCTTAATATTTTTTTAATCTTTGGCATTAGTATTGCTTACCACTTAACTCTATCTGCCCAATAAGCTGCAGACATTTTGCCCTTAGCGATATTCTTGGCGTGACGTGCTTTAAATGATTTTCTGCGGGCAGCATAGGACTTTGATTCACCCTTCTTCTTTGGCGATCCAGAAACACCCTGCTGACCAAATCTAATAGTTTTAACTTTAGCCCCGGATTTAGCTACAACTACATGTGATTTTTTTGGATGACTAGGAGTTCTTTTAGGCTTATTGTAGCCTGAAACTCCGAGCTTTCTTTAGTCTTGGATCCTTTGGCATTTTATTTATTTTTCCTTTTAGATTTTGTTGACTTGATTCTTTTTGATTTCTTTTTTTCTATTCCAAACATAGAATTGTTTGTTCCCATTCTTGGACCGCTTATGTAAATTCTATTTTTTATTACCATACTTTTTAGCCTCTTTTTTATCTTCTATAGAGTTTAAAATGTCAAAAATAAAAAACCATATTTTCCATATAAAGTTCAACATTTGTTATATTCTCCCATGACCGATCTAGTCTTTTTTTGGTGGTTTGTCAGTTTCTTTTTCTTCATTATTTTTAGGTATGTTCTTTACCTTTTTAGGTCCTTTATATATTTTTCTATACTTGGCTAAAGACATATTAATTTAAATAAACCTTTATAGACATGTTTAATATAGTAAACAAAAAAACGGCAAATCCATATGATACATATGGAAAATGCCGTTTAGTGTTGCTAAAAAAAAAAATTAGTTCTTTGGTTTTGCCTGTTTCTTTGGAGCTGCTTTCTTAACTGCGTTCGGATCCTTTGGAGCTCTTGGCTTTCTTTCCTTCTTGGGTCCAGCAGCTGCCTTCTTGACTTCTCTTTTAGCCTCTTGGACCTCAGCTGTTATTTCGTGTACTGCTTCTTCGATTTCAGAAGCCACTGCAACGGCTGTTGCTTCCCACTTTGAAAGAGCTGCGTCTACTTTTTTATCAGTTTCTGCGTCCAGCACTTTTACGGCTTTTGCTTTTTTAAATAATTTTTGAACTAATTTTTTTAACATTTTGTACCTTACCTAACTTTATAGTTATTTATTTAGCTTTGTATAAGTATATATAGTAATAGGGTAGCATGTCAATACATACTATTTATTTTGTTGAGATTCCTTAATTACTAAATATCTTTCACTAGTTTCCTTAGAGACTAGCGAAAACCCATAAGCAGCTGCTTCATGTACTGCGTTTTCTAGAGCCTCTTTATCCTCTAGGGAAACCCCATTTAAAGGAAGCGTGATCCCAGCGTACACATCAATGTTTTCAAAGTTACCTATATTAACCTTTCTATTAACTCCACATATAAATATTGGGGAGCTAGAAAATGCTATTTCCCCAGCATTTAGGGTTACAGTTTGATCCAATGGTGAATCAGTTGATTGCTCGTGGGCTGTTTTGTTTATCTTAGGCATGTTTCTCCTGTATGAAACCTAGTGTTTTTAAAGTTTTATTAACTTGTTGCTCTATAGTTAGATTGTTAGTATCTATAACAAAAGACGCAATGTCCTTTACAAAATTAACTTCCTGCTCGCTGGCATGAGCATTTTGTTCTGGAGTAGATATTCTACCATCTCTTTTCATCAATCTTTCATTTAGAACTTCTTGTTCTGCATCAAAGTATACCACAAATCCATTTGGCATTTTTAGTATTGATTTTGCTTCGTTTTCGAATCTGACATCAGAAACAAGAACAACAAATGGACTTTCTTCTTCATCTTCTTCTAAAGTTTTTATATAAGATTTATATAATTTAAGAGTCTTTCCTATTGCCCAATGGCAGAAACATTCTGAATATCCGTCTCTACATATATCGCCGGCTTTTTGAAGGAAAGTTCTTTGCTTTGATGCGTTAGCATCTAGCGGTAGGTTATATATGTTATTTACTTTGTCTATAAAATCGTCATAATCTGGAATCATACCAATAGAATTTGAACCATACAATTCATATAACGTTTCGTGAATTGCGTATTTAATTCTGGATTCTTGATTTATTCCTTGAATATTAACTTTTGATGTTAACATTTCGTATAGTGGTAGGGCAAAGAAAATATGATCCCACCTAGCGCCGTATTGCGTTTTAGCAAAAGAGCCCTTTGGAACCAAAGCTTCTGCAACAGAGGTCTTTCCGCTACCAGCCTTACCTGCTAAGCCAATCATTATTGGTTGTTCTGAATAAAGTTTTTTATGCATACCAGCCATTATATCATGCAATGTCATTGCTCTGCTTTCTTTTTTCCAGTTCATTTAAAAATTCATTAGCTAAAAAATCTGGTTCCCAAACAATATTTCTTGGAACTTGAACTACTCTAAAATGATATTCTTCAGCTATATCTTGAACTGTCATTAAAAGTGGGAGTAATGTTTTATTCCTGCACTTCCATTTTCCATTAATATGATTTGCCACTACAGCTGAATCTGTATAAATAATTGGATCTAAAAAATCAGACATACTACAAATCAAAAGAGCAGCTATAACAGCCTCATACTCAGCCTCGTTATTAGTTCTTGTTCCAAGTCCTCTAGCAAACTGTGCAACTTTTTTTCTATTCTTATAGACTACAGTAGCGCAAGAAGCTTCTCCGAGTTTTTTTCTGCCCCTGCCCTCTTGAGGCTCCATCGCAAAAAACTTCTATGTGCATATCAAACTACTACTCCCATAGTTATATTTTTCTGCTTTGCTAGTTCATGTAGTTTATTCTCTTGAGAAGACGTACTGACCTGAATAGTCGTAAAGAGTAAATAACTTTTATTGTTTTTTATAACTTGAGTTGGAAAATCCAATTCTTGTCTTGGAATAGAGTAGAATTGATCTGGAGAATCAACACATTTATAATGTCCTATAAATTTTGGCATGATTAAAAACTAAAGTCCTTTTCTGTATAGTATCCTTTTTCTTCTCTTGCCGATGCTATCTGCATAGACTGCATCTTGTCCATAAGTTTTCTAGCAGATTCCGAAGCTATTCTAGAAGATGTTTCTATGGACTCAGCTAAATGAACCAAAGACTCAGCTATCACTAGTGCTTGATACTCTTCTTCGGCAGCCAACATAGCTGCAGCTTCTCTTTCTGCTTCGTTTTTTCCTATTCTGTTTTTCTTGTAAATAGATTTATATCTACCTTCAGTCAATTTAAAATGCGCTCTTGTCATACCAGCAAATCTAGCAGCTCTCCCGTAGGCGTTGGATGTTTTAGCTACGAGATTAGCTATGTCATGCATAGTTAAATCAACATTATGTATCTCTGGTATTTCCACAAAATATTTTTGGTAATTTTCACCAAATCCATATGCGCTAACAACCTCTTTTATTTGAGGTTCTAAAAAACTAGCAAGAAGCTGATTAAGCTTTTGTAGCTGTTGGTATTCCATTGTGTTTTAGTTATCCTTTTTCTTGGAGTATTTGAATAAATCCTCTAATTGCGACTCTTTTATTATATCAACTATTTTGTCTCTTATCTTACTTAGATGTTCCCTTACGGTGTTTGGATGTTCAGTAATTTTACTAGCTATTTCAGATGACCTCTTTCCATCTACATACCTCCATTTTAGCAGCTGCCTTTCTTGTATGGTAAGTTTATCAAAAGGTTCAGCTGCAGTTTTTCCTAAAACCCACATCTCGTCAATATTTTCTACTGATAAAATTGAATCCATATCAACATCTACTGGATCGGCCCTAAAGCCAACTGGCTTTTCGTCATCTTCTCCATCGTAATTTTCGTCTGTTATAAGTGGAAATGTTTTTCTACCTAATTGATCTATTAAAAATACGTCTACATTTTTCTTAAGTAGATAAAAGAAATAGCTATACAAAAAGGCACTGAATGGTATTGGTCCTTTTTCTGAATCTTTTCTTTTATATCTCGCTACGCATTGCAAAAAAGTAAGATCAACCGTTTGTCTTATGTCCTCCTCGGTTCCATACCTTTTTGCCATGTAGTATATCCCCCTCATACATTCGTTGACTACTTTTGCAGTGGCGGGATTTAATTTGTTTCTAATAAGTGCGGTTCTAGCATACTTGTCTTTGACAAATAAAGCTATAAACCTTCTGATATCATAGTCATTAAGATTATACTTTCCGGTGGTATAACATTGTTGTATACTTTGTTAAAAAGTTATTGAAAATTTTTAATAGTTCCCTTTGAGCTATGGTGTTATCTTTTTTTGCCTGCTCAATTAGGGCTTGCATTTCGTGTTCTTCTAGTGAGTAATATTGCTCCTTGTAAGCTGCCATTTATTTGCCTTCCCATTTATATAATATATTAGCATAATAATCTTTAATATCTTCGTAAAAAATTACATTTGGAACCTCAAGCTGACTAGCAAATGATTTTGCTTCATTTGAATATCTGCTTATAATCATTGTGAATTTACTAAATTCTTCTGGATAATACCTTTTAAATCTTTTTATTTTTATTTTACTTTTATCGTCAAGATATCCTTTTAATTCTATCCAATCTTCAGTTTTTTCAAAATAAAAATCTGGCGTATAACCTTTTGTTCCCCTTTTAACTGGAAACGTAAATATCTTTGGTTCAAATTCAAAATCTATTTCATACACATTACATATCCTTGCGAAGTTTGCTTCCCAATTGGATCTCAACGTAAGACCAAGGTCTTCTCTGTATCCAGTCTTCGTATATCTATAGGCGCTACCTCTACCACCGTTTTTCTTGTATAGAGTCTTCTTCTAGGATTGATTGATCTATGTATTTTGATTTAACTTTTTTAAAATTCGGATGTTTAGAACGAAAAGATTTTTCGAGAAAAAATTCCTCCGGCTTGACATGGTCTATGTTCATGGTATATCCTTTATCTTATGTTAGTAGAGGGAAACAAACAGTTTACTTCTACAGACATATATTATATATTATAATTTAACTAATTTCAAGTTAACCACGAAAGAACAGGAAAAATAATGACCACGTTAAACATGCTAGTAAATAGCTTTGTAGTAGATATGCAGAGCTCAGCAGTAAAGACACTTGAATCACTGGGTTACACAACCGATGACGCCATCAAGGTAGTAATCGACAGCGACCGTAAGGTTGATCTGGTTCAGGATTCAATCGCATTTCCAGTAAATAACTAATAATTTCTACTCTTTTAAAAAGAGCCAAGGCTTAACGGCCTTGGCTCTTTTTGTTTCTCATGACACCAACTGCGCATGCTCCTGATTTAGCGTGGTCGCAGAATGAGCAGACTCTTTCGTTCCTAGTCGGACTAAAGTTATTATCATTAATCATTTTATTTCCGTATTCGATTATTTGAATCTTGGCGTTTTCAAGATCTTCATCCGTAAATACGTGACCTTTTCTTTTGCCCGATCTTAAATAATAAAGTTCTGCATATATCTCTTTGTCCGGAAATTCGTTCCTTGCTGCGAGAGCGTAGATGCCTAGCTGAAGATTATCTTTAATAGCCTTCTGGGCTACTTCCCATTTTCCAGTTTTGTAATCTATAATTTCAACTCTATTTTCATATTCGTCTACCCTGTCAATAAATCCATTTACATAAAATGAACCTATAACAAAACTGAATTGCATTTCTTTATCTTTTACATTAAAAGTTTCTTCAGAATGCCTGTCGTAAAATTCAAGTAATATATTCTTACCGACATCTATTAATCCATCGTTTATAATATTGTTTGGATCATAACTAGATCTTTTTACCTCATAGTCTTCTAAGAGACTATCTGGGTTTAATCCAGCTTCAGTGCCTACATGGTCTTCTAGTACGGAATGAACTATGTTTCCGTAGTACCGCAGCGTCATTAAATTGCCTTGGTTCTTTCTTTATATATGAAAAGAAGTATTTAGATGGACACATTTTGTATGTATCTATCCTTGAATATGAAAGATCTGTTAAGTGTAACTTCTCAAAGTCTGTTATGTTTTTTGCTGTTTTAATCGATATCATTTACATCATTTTCTGGATCGTATATTAAATTGCCATTTTCATCAAACTCTCTACCGTTGGCATCGAGAGTGTGGTTGTTGTGAATATTTTTGTATCCACCGTTTTTTGTAGGAACCCAGCCAGAGTTACCTATTTCCATTTCATCGTAATAATTATTAGACATTTATACCTCCGGCAGTGCGCTTATGTTTAAATCATCAACAACTATCTTGCACTGTTCAAAATTTTCCATGTTTAAATAGTAATTCAATATGTCATGCAGGTCCTCTAATTGCTTTTTGGTTGCAAAAAAACCAACGACTCCAGATTGTATAAAGTACTTATCAGACTGTACATGGGTAGAATCTTGATATTCAATTAATGTTATATCATTCTTAACCAGTTTTGCTAATTGATGATTCATTATCTTCCAACTCCTTTAACGGGTCCGTCTTCTCCAATGATGGTTATTGGGTTCCAGTTTGGATCATTCATTTTCTCTCTCATATCTTTTAGGTATGATTCCCAGTCTCTTTCATCTTCTGATTTCTTTTCGTATGTTACAGATCCACTATATGGATTAGATCTAAACTTGGTGATAACCACTCTACCAGTTTGAGTTTTCCATCTTAATGTACCGTTTCTACAGTCGCAGAAGTCCTCTGGGTGGGGATCTATCCTACCCTGTGGATCGTATCTTCCGCTGCATCCTTTGCACTTGCTAAAGCGCCCTTTGTCTTCGCATCTGCCACAAGAAAAACAGTAGCTCCAACACTGTTTTTCCGTAGGATTCTGATAGCTACCTGCTGCTGCCATTATTGATTTTCCTCCAGTAATTCTTTGATTAACTTTTCAGCGTTTTTATTTGTAGTTTTATTAAATTTATAAACAAATGTACCCAAATTAGAATCTACGTTTAGATACACTTGCCTATTGCCATTGTTATTATTAATTATATCATATATTTTTTTTAGCTGTAGAGAGTCAATTGATTTATAGTTTAAATAAATTGCCTTTCCACTATACATTGTTGCATTATCGACCTTTTCAAGGTTGGATAAAAATATCCTATTGGATGAGTTTTCGTCGTCGGTTTCTCTATTTAAAGTTCCAGAAATATAAGCTATTTCTCCAGCTTTAAAAAATTCATCACTGTAATTCTTTGCATCTTTGGGGAAGACTACAACCTCTATTTCGCCTGATGGATCTTCTAGATTAAACTTAAACATTCTTGCACCTTTTTTAGTTATAATCTTTTTTGAAGAAGTTATTATTCCTCCAACTTTTATATAAGATCCATTAGTGCATTCGGGTATCTCTATTAGCTCAAGATCTATATTTGTTTTCATCACATCCCAGGTACCCTCTAGCGGATGTTTTGTAACATAGATTCCAAGCTCTTCTTTTTCCTTTTCAAGAATGCTTAGTTCCGAAGATCTATTTATATCATTATCCTCTTCAGTGTCCACTAATTCATCAAGTGCGCCAGAATAAATAAGATGTTCTAAGGTAGATTTTTTCAATACAGATGAATCACATCTTCTATAGAAGTCGTGCATTGAGTGGTATGGTTTTTGTGTGTCTCTATTTTTTATAATAGCTTCAGCTATTGAAATTCCTATTCCATTTACTGAGGCTAAACCAAACAATATTTCCTTATCTTTCTTTACTTCAAAATCTATTTCAGATTGATTAATGGATGGAGGGAATACCTTAATCCCTAGCTTTCTACAATCATTTAAGTATAAAAACAATTTATCTTTGTTTCCAGCCACAGAAGTAAGAAGAGCTGCCATATACTCTGATGTGTAATGGGTTTTAAGGTAAGCAGTTATATATGAAATCATTGCATAGCTTGCAGCGTGCGCTCTGTTGAATCCGTATCCACCGAAGTATTCAATATCTGAAAATATTTTATTTGCTAATGCCTTATCTAGATTTGAATTTTCTACGCAACCTTTAACAAATTTTTGTCTAAGCTTTGGTATTTTGTCCATCTGCTTTTTGCCAATAACTTTTCTTAAATCATCTGCTTCTCCAGAAGTAAAGCCAGCCAAGCCCCTAGCTACTGCTAGCACATCCTCTTGGTAAAGCATAATTCCAAGAGACTGACTTAACGCTTCTTCTAATTTTGGATGCTCGTAAGTAATTTTAGAACGGCCATGCTTTCTATCTATAAATAATTTGTCCATACCAGAACCCATTGGGCCTGGTCTATAAAGAGATATTAATGCCATGATGTCTTCAATTGTTTTTGGCTGAAGTTGCAACATTAAGCTTCTCATTCCAGATGACTCCAACTGAAAGACTCCTACTGCGTTACCCTTACAAAGCTCTTCGTAGGTTCTTTGATCATCTAAAGGAATTTTATTTACATCTATATCTATATTATGATTTTTCTTTACCGTTTTAATGCATTGGTCTATTACGCCAAGGTTTCTTAATCCTAAGAAATCTATTTTTAATAGTCCACACTGCTCTACTCTTGACATATCCCATTGTGTTACAACAGGATTGTCCACACCCTTTTGCATGATTGGAAGATAGTCGGTTAACGGACCTTTTGATATAACTATTCCAGCTGCGTGAATTCCAGTCTGCCTAACCAGCCCCTCTAGTCCAAACGCTGCATCTATGATTTGCTTAGATGTATCTTCAGTTTTGTAGGATGTGCTGAACTCCGAAACTTGCATGCATTCATTTAGATTTTTAGAAACACCCAATACAGGTGGTGGGACTAACTTTGATATTTTGTCTCCAGTTGCAAAATCGTAACCAAGAGCTCTAGCTGCGTCTCTTATTGATTGCTTAGCGCCAGTTCTATTAAACGTGCATATGTGGGCTACTTTGTCTTCCCCATACTTACTTCTTGCGTAATCTATAACCTTGTCTCTAAATCTATCATCAAAGTCAAGGTCAATATCCGGCATTGACTTTCTGCCTTCAACTAAAAATCTTTCAAACAATAAACCAAATCTAATTGGATCTAAATTAGTAATATCAAAAGCGTAGGATAAGATACTTCCAGCGGCTGAGCCTCTGCCCCATCCAACTCTAATATTATTAGACTTAGCCCATCGCACTAAGTCCGAAACAACCAAAAAGTACTCAGGAAAACCCATCTCTTTCACTACTTTTATTTCATGATTTGCTCTGGTAACAATATGCTCGGGTAGGTCTTGTCCATACTTATTTCTTAAGCCATCCCAAGCTAATCTTTCAAAATATTCAACTGAAGTTTCTTTAGTTGGAATTGGAAATTTTGGAAAGTGAATTTCACCAAAGTTCAAATCTAAATCCACCATGTCACAGACATGCATCGTGTTGCTTAGCCAAGATTCGTCAAAAACTGAAGCCATTTCTTCGTACGATTTAAGATAAAAATTATCACCACTGAAAGAAAATCTATCTGGAGTATTTACGGTAGAGTTAGTTGCAACACATAACATTATGTCATGGGCTCTTGCATCATTCTGATGCACATAGTGACAATCTCCAGTTGGAACTACTTTAGCTCCTATCGCTTTGGCGATTTGAATTAGCTCGTTTGATATTCTTTTTTGCTCAACAAGACCATGATCTTGAACTTCTATAAAATAGTTTTCTTTACCGACTATGCTTTGCATCTGGTACGCTGCGTTGAGCGCAAAATTATAGTCACCCCTAAGAAGCGCTTGTGCAACTTCTCCGTTAAGGCATCCGGAAAGCACTATAATTCCATCTGAATGATCGCTTATAAGCTGGTGATCAACTCTTGGTTTTCCATAATAACCTTCTAGAAAAGATTTAGAAGATATTTTTATAATATTAGAATATCCAATATTATTCTTAGCTAAGATGGTTAAATGGTATGGGCCTCTTTGTTCCCATTCGTTTTTTGCTGGACCAGATCTTTCTTCTTCATCTCTATCAAATCTAGTCTTTCTCGCCTGGTAGAATTCACTTCCGAAGTATCGGAGTTACGCCAACAGATTTTCCAGCATCGTAAAAGTCTAGCCATGAATGTATGTTTCCATGGTCTGTAGTTGCCAAACCCTTCATTCCAAGGTCTTTAGCTCTGGTTAGATATTTCTCTACATCACCATGTCCATCTAACATGGAGAAAATAGTATGGTTATGTAGATTGGTCCAGTTTTTCATTTATTAGCTCAATCCTCTTTCTCTATCACTGCCTTTGATAGAAGAATCTCTTTGTTCCCTATATACAATTATTACAATACCACCACAGTATTTGCATGGCACAGCTTTTCCTTCTTGCGCAAAAGGGTTATTGTACATATAAGCCATTGGTTGATCTGATTTACATTCAGAACATACACCAATAACATCATCTGGATTTTGTATATCACTCATGTGTTATTCATCCTTTTCTTTTTTTATAGTTTTATATGCGAATCTAACCGGCGATGGTGATGATTTGTCGTTTGTTTCAACAAATCTATCACCTATTTTAACCCATTTTCTTCTTTCTTCCAAGTTGCATGAGCCACAACCTACCCCTACTGAATTAGCTCTATCGCAGGTATATGGCCTACCGCCTATGCCCATCTGTCTTCTTTTGATCCAGTCTTGAATATGGGCTGTTGACTTTTCTACGTTATAGTCTTGACACAATGATAATATTCCATGAAGAAATTCAATTGATTCGTCGGTATAAGTTAGTATAGAACATAAAAACAATCTTGTTTCGTGATCAAGATCTTTATTCTTCTTGGCTTCCTCTATTATTCTCTTTATTGATGGACACTTGTCTAGTAGGATTTTTGGAGTAAATTGTTTTGGTCTATCTTCTATCTTCTTTAATCCAGTTGAACCATGCTTATTGAAATAGGAAAGATAATCCTTACTTCTTTCCTTATCTTCCTCCATTAAATAGTACATATCCCTATACCACTGATTTGCTTTATACGAGAATTGTCCAACTTCATAATCGTCTGGTCTTTGACTTGAAGAACACTGATATATGCTTTCAATGTCTAAATACAATTCTTCTTTACTTAATAGAGTTTTAAATAAGCCGGAATCTTGATGCTTACTGCCGGGCAGTCTCCACATTCTTCTTGGGTCATAAACGCTTAAATCAACGCAGTTAAGATTAAGTTTTGATTTAATATTATTTGCTATAAACCTATAAACTGCTGGCAGCTCGTTTGATGGAGATATGCCAAGGCTCGTTGCAAGACACTCTATGTGAAATCCCTTTTTACCAGTAAAATAAATCTTAATAGATTCTTCAGGAATTTGTTTAGAAAGATATTCAAACAGTATGATTGTTTCTTTGTGAGATTCTTCTATGTCTTTACTGTCAAGATCAAAATATAAGTTTGAATATCTAATACATGAATCTAGATCTTTTGAATTATAAAGCCATACAGAAGTATAGATACCAGTATTGTTATGTTTTTCTGCGTACTTGGACACGTCGACGTAGTCGATTATCAAAGGAAGATCGCCATCTTTGTCTCTTATAACTCGAGACAAAGAAGGGACATACCTAGCTACCTCTACATATTTCCAATCATTTAGAAACTTACCGTCTTCATATACTGGCTTCATTCGATTTTACCTTTGCCAGAATCTTCGTTAAAGTTTCCTATAATAATCTTTTTAGACTCGTTCATTTCACTAGAAAAGCTTCTATAATAGACGGAATCTTCTATAATCTTTTCAATATTTGAAGAAAGATAAAATCTTCTATTGATTCTATTTGTCAGTTCCTTCATTTAAATTCCATCTTTCTGGCAGAATTTCATCTCCATCTAATATATAGTGAACTTTTGAAGCTATATTATCGGCTAGGTGTACGATCATATCAAGGTATGTTATAGGTACTGTTTCTGGCACCGGAGACCAAGGACCGAGATGGCATCTCACTAGTCTCAAAAGAGTTTGAACATCTTCTTCTGTAACATATAAGGTAGATGAATTAATATCGTTCGCATACTTCTTGTCATCTTCTTGACAAAACTTGACAAATTCACCAACGGTGTACGGATGCATTTTGTCGTATGTAAAGGAGCCGTCTTTCTCTATTTTTCCCTTTGTAACATCATGTAGTAGGCAGGCTGCAATTATTATGTCCTTTTCTTCAACCGATACGCTATGTGACTCAGACAAAATCTTAGCTGCCCTAACAGTTCTTTTAGTATGAAGAACGTTACCGCCCTCATTGTGCTCATCTGGTGGATGATACTTGCCAGAAAAAGATGAAGGTATTAACCAGAAGGAATCGGCTCTTATTAAAATTGACTTTACAAAAGATCTTAATCCATCATCTTCTATAAGAGATATCTCTTCTAGTAAAGGAGATAAAATATTATTTTCCTCTTCGGATAGATTAACTATCTGTTCGTCTTGAAGTATGTCATCTAAAATTGAATTTTTTTTATTAGCCATAGTTATTTTTCCTTATCCCATTGTGACCATTTTGAACACGGTGAATCAAACGGACATCTTTTACAGTAATAGGTTAACCCTCTTCTAGGAGCAAAGATCTTTTTATTCTCCATTGAGGACACCCAGTATTCTAGTGACTTAATGTCTTCTTGATATATGTCAAACGTTTGAAGTGAATGCTTAGAAGCCATTATATCATAGTATCCAAATTTAGTATTACCAATTTGGCCCTTGTTCTTATGTACATAGGCGTAATACATTGATATAAAATCTACATTATAAAGATAATGATGAGAGTCTTTGTAATTAAAAACCCATTTTACAACATGAATATTATTATCTTTTAAATAAATTAAATCAAATTCATCTGTCAAAATAGAATAACCCATTGGAACCGTATACTCCTCTGATATTCCAAGTGGGATAATAGATTCATCTTGAAAAAACTCACAAAAAGATAATAAAACTCCTGCTGCTTTTGTTGTTAAGCTTGACATATTTCCATATGCGCTTTCGTGCTTATCGTTAATAATGTCTTGAGCTGACGCATTTTTTGGAAACCAAAGTTTCTCCCACCTATTTAAAAGAGCTGAATACGATGGAGTAATTCCACCTTGTTTTTTGTATAGATAAAAATTTATTACATTTTTTAATGTGTTTTCAAACTTTTCTGTTAATATGTTTCTAGCTACAACTGCTTCTGGCATTTTTTGAACATGCCTGTAATCATATAAAAGTTCGCACGTTTGAAAGTCTTTGATTCCAGCTGAATTTACTTTAACCATTAAGAAAAATCTCCTCCAAGTAAGTCGTCAAGTATAGATGAATTATTATATATGCTATCTGGTACAACTTCATAGTCTTCATATGATTTTGTTGCATCGTTATATCTAACCAGCGGAGGATCATACACAAATGTAGATCCAGTAATTCTATTCTTTGGTATCTGCAGTTGCATTACGTAGTCCTCTTCGGACTCGTCGCCAGAAGCTAATTTCTTATCGGTTATGAATATTGTAACCGCACACTTTTGCTGAATGGCCAAAGAACCACCAGTATCTGACTGCTGGACAACCTCTCTCTTTTCTTTCATTCTATTGGAGTTTTCTTGCGCAGTTATTATCATCACGCAGTCCATGTCTCTAGCTAGTTTTTCTAAACGAACCATCATTTCTTCAAATTCGCCCCATCTTGGCTTTCCTTTTCCACCTCTAGTAAACATAGATTGTATTGTATCTATTACAATTACATCAGGAAGCTTTGAGTTATGTCCCATAATATCTCTTAACCATCTTTCAAGATCCTCAAAGTATGGAGTTTCTGGGTCATGTCTAACCATAAATCTTTCACCCCAAGACTCTAGTCGATCTTTAAAAAGAGCAACATACTTCTGTTTATCTTCTGGGCTCCAACTACTAGCTTCAGAATAAATATTTTTTCCTATTATTTGAGTCATTAAAACTCTTTCCCAGTGAGAAACAGCTTCTTCAAAGTTAACAAACAAAGCTGAATAACCTTTGTCTACCCAATTGTTAACGAGGCACTTTGCAAAAGTTGACTTACCTTTGCCGGATGGAGCTATAATCGCATGAACAGCTCCCTTAAAAAATCCGCCATTGTCAGTATAGCCCATAGCTCTATTTAATGATTTAAATTGAGTTGGAAGAAAGTTTGGTATGACTAACAATTCTTCTGCTCTAGAAGATATATCTAAGGCTGTTGTTATATTTTCTAATGGATCGTAATTAATCTGACTTTCTAATTCTCTAATCTTTTGAGTTAAGATAGATATTCTTTCTATATCCTCATCTGATTTGTTTGATTTCTGTGTAATTAAAACCTGAAGCTCTTGAAGGTAATCAATTTGCTTTCTTTTATTTGCCTTATGTTCAACTAATTTTAATATAGATTCAGAACTAGATAAATCCATTTTCATCAGGATTGAAAACATAGTTTCAACACCAGGTTCGCCACCCAAAGCGTCATAGATTTCTGTTTCCGTTTGCAGCCAAGACTTGAAAGCTATTGGGTCGACTATCGATAACTGTGTTGCTTTGTAATAAGAAATTAAAGCATTGTAGAACTCATATATGCCGTTCTCTCCATGGTTAATCCCGACTATATTAGAATTTAAATTCTCATTAAAAAATTTAATTGCCCCATCCTTTCTTAGGCATAGGGCAAAAATCTGATATTCTAAAGGAAAGTTATTTGGATTTTCTTCTGTTGTCATTTTTCTTTTTCAGCTCTTTGTATCTTTTTTTCTTGCTATCATTATAGCTCTTTTTTCTTTCTTGATAATAACTATTCTTAACAATACTTGGCTTTTTAATTTCCTTAGAAGGTTTATTTGGAGAGTTTCTAATTGCAGAAATCATTCTCTCATAAACTGCTTCTTCTGTAAGTTTATCGTTGTACCTAAATACAATTAAAGCAATTCCGAGCTCTTCGCATCTGGCTATCTTTTTATTATCTCTCGCTACTGCGTCTTCAAAGTCTTCTCTAGATTTAAAAAATCTACCAGTAAAATAAAAATGTTGACGACCGTGATACTCTGCTCCTATCTTATACTTTGGACAGTAAACATCAAGTTTCAATCTATCGCCTAAGTGATACTCATTGAGTATCTCTTCGTTTGGCAAGAGCTTTTGCATTACTGCTGTTAGTGCTGCTTGACCTCTTGACATCTTTCTATGGCTTTTCTTAAGCCAAGAAAGTCCATGTTGATTTATTTTTTTGTTTAAAGTCTGTATAGAGCAATCTAATTCTTTTGCTATATCAGTTAAAGATAACGAGCTATCCAATAAAAGGTCAACCATGTACTCGATATCGTCGCCATCGAGAAATTCTGACTTTTTCATTATCTTATTTATTTGCTATTGTAAATAATTTTCCAAAATCTAATATAGATATATTTGAATTTTGCCAAACTCTACTCGCTAAAGCAGGAGCTAGCACTGGGCAATCAAGTATACAATGGTCAATCTGCCCATCCAGCTGAATAATCTGACTAGACACTTGATCTAACCTATCGTAGAAATCATTATATGGAACATGGATATGATAAGTTGGGTTTCCAATTAGCTTTTGTGTTAGCTTTTTATCGTGAAAAGAAACAACTAAATTTTTACTGTTCTTAATGTAGAAATTAACAAAATCATCAAAAATATCTTTTCTATTTAAGAAATAATATTCAAACATCCCGGCATCATAAATTACTGAGTCTTTAAATCCGTTTAAAGAAGATACGTTTACATCTTCGTTTGAATGTAATAGGAAATTTGGAACACATTTCATAAAGTTTTTATCAGATGTTTCCATTGAATTTAAAATAGCTTTTGTAAAATTTTTTGGCGGTCTTTTATCTGGAGAAATCTTTCCAGCAGCTGCTAAGACGGCTGACTTAGAAAATCCAACATAAGAAAATCTCTGCCTATTGGACATTCTATATGTCAACTGCTTAATCGTTTCTTTGGCTCCTAATGTTTTCATTGTAATTCTACCTTTTTATCTCCGAAGATACCCCACGGTATCAAGACTGGTGACTGATCTTTTATTGAATTGATATGATTAATGTTATGGAATTTTCCATTGTCTATAGTTGTATATCTTTCGTACTTGGCTTCCTTATCTTCATCTCTAAGGTAGCCAAGATGCTGCATTATTATACCTGATTCTAGCCAGAAGTTTCTATTTCTAACCCATTGCATTACATACACTGGCTCAGAACCGCACGCTAAAACTTTGTCTAAATAAACTCCGCCATCATTATACCTAAATATACGCATCGTATTATGTGGTGCCCACATTTTGTCAACCCTATAACCTTCGCTATTCCACATTTCATATCTTCTGACGTTAACAACATCGTACGGTGACATTTTTAATGTTTCTTCTATTGAAGAATTATCTAGTGTATATATTTTTTCGTCTGCATCTATCGCAACAATCCAGTCTCCTGGCTTTGCGTGTTTTGAAAGATTTGACCAAGCTTCAGACCTTAATTGCCCCTCATGCTTAATGAATAAATTCTCTGAAGTAGAATACACTTCAGCATACTTTCTAGCTATATCTGGAGTGCCATCAGTTGAACAATCGTCTGTAAATATTATTTTGTCTACTTGATTTGATAGTCTTTTTAAAGACTCTTCTAGGTATCTATTTTCTTCGTTTCTAGCTACCATTAAACCGTAAATCATTACTTTTCCTTTGTTAAGAAAAAATGGGAGAGTAGCACATGACTACTCTCCCATTTTTAACTACTGATTAAAATCAGATTTCAATTTGCTTGCGAGCCTCTACTGCTGAGATGCGCTCAACATCAGTCGTCTTCAAGATGACTTCACCCTGAACTCCACGACGACCCGATGCAAGCTTCTCTGCGTCAGCCTTATTGTTGGCCTTAACGACCACAACAGACTCAACAGTAAAGTACTTGAACTTATTGTCTGACATAATTACCTTTTCCTTTGTTAATTAGCTGGATAATGTATTGCGATATATTCTATCGCATCTTGCAGGTTATCTGCAAGTTTTGTTGCCATATATTTCATGTATACCCTACTTTTATAGTGGGGCGAACACATGACCACTGACGGTTGACCGTGGATTTTTGCCCACGCAAGTTCAAAGTCAGTACCTATATATGCGCGATCTTTAAGCATGTATTCGACTAGGAGTATATCTGCTTTTTTTTGTAAAAACAAATTTTTTTGAGCTACTTCTTCTGGAGACATTTCATTTAAATCCTCTGGAATAGCCGTAGGATCCAAGACCTCATAACCAAGAAACTCTAAAGACTTAGTTGCTGACTTTCTCCAATGAATTGCATAGTCGCCTACGTAATCCATTGCTCCTGATAAAAATACTTTTACGCTCATACTGGCCAATGATACTCTAAATTTGTTGGCTCGTCAAAATATTGGGAATAATATTCGTAATCTTTACGAAGTAAATTTGATCTGTGCGATCTATGAAATTCTTTACCACCAAACCATGGTGGCATTTTTATGTCACGCATATTAATTACTTCAAGCTGCATGGTATTTTTATAGCCCCTACCAATCCACTCTTCTATTGTAAGATTTTGATAGAGTTTTAGCGCTTCTTCGTAACCAGCCCACATGCGAGTAACTGGGTGATTTCTCCAGCCTTTTGTAGGCGTTCTATCAAGAAGTATGTTAAGAACTTGAAATGTTTCAACTCTTTGTTTTCCTAGTCTCCTATAGTCTAAGACCTTTACTGATTGAAGAAAATCATCATATGGAAGAAACGTTTGCATTATTTGTCCTTTTTAAACTCTGTCCAAGTTTTATCGCCAACACCAAAGTATTCTTTAGCCAAGCCGGCTGTGACCAAATCTGTGTTTAAGCAGTTTCCGTCTTTATCCCATACCTTGGCTAACACTCTACCATACTTTTCGTTTTTATCTATTACTGTTTCTATTTTAACCCAATGCCCTGCTTTAGTCAACCACTGATCGGTAAACTCCTTTGCTGCGAGGCCAAGTTTTTTTTCTTCAATATTAGAAGTGCGACTTTCTGGTGTATTTACACCGTATAGTCTAACGCGACCCTTTTTCATTACATCGAAACCAAGATCAATAATGATATCAAAAGTATCACCATCAACTACTTTTTTTACTTCTGCGTTATATATCCATGGATTTAATTTGTCGCTCATAATTAATCTCTTTCTATTCCAAAATGATCACATGCTTTTCTAAATATTTCTCTAGAGATAGGGAAGTAGTGATCTACGTGACTTACACCTTCTCCTGGTTTAGCTGATGATGCATGCCAACTGTGGCCAATTGAAACCGAACCATCATAAACAACATTATAACCTAAATGTCTTGCAAAATATGAACACCAAGTTTCTTCATAATAATGAGGAGTAGGCAAAAATGCTCCCTCTGCTTCCGGATGAAGTTTCCTATATTCTTGGTTATTGGTCATTGCGTCCCATACTTCTCTTCTTATAAAATACGCAGAACCAGAAACTGTTACGCATTCTAATTGATCCCTAAACATAGTATCGTCTTTGTCACTAACCATCCAGCCTCTCATAACTGGTTTTGATCCTGTTCCAGTTATACCTGCGTGAGTTACTCTTCCGTATTCATCTCTTTGTTTTGGCCCTAAAATATGTATGTCTGGATTATTGTCAAATATTTCTTGAATTTTATTTACATCAGAGTTTTTCATCCAAACATCAGAATTCAACAATCCAATTATATTTGAATTACCTTTAGATGCCATATAATTGCACGCTGCAGAATATCCTATATTCTTTCTGAGGAATAGATTTTCTATATTATATGTATGACCTTTGGTTCTAATAAATTCTACAAAGTCATCACTAGAGTCATTGTCTGTTATGTAGAGTTTCCAGTTGAGCGCGCCATTTGAACTGTCTAAATCACTATGCAGGTCGTCCAAAAAACGCTGCATTAGTCTTCTTGTATTGTGGTTTACCACGCATAGGTCTATCATTATTCTTAGTCCCAATCATCAAAGTAATCGTTATCTTGTGGATTAAAAGTATTTTCATATGAAGCGTTTCTTATGAAAGTTGCACTGCTTACCAAGTGATTCTTTTGAGCTTTATCTTCTGTATTCTTGGCGAGTAACTCTAACGCTTCTGCTACTTTAATAAAGAAATCACTATCTGCTTGGATATATGATTCTTGTGCTTTGATTTTTAAAATTACTTTCTTTTTTGCTTTTTCTTTTTTACTCATTTTCTTCCACTTTATGAATACACAGGTTGTTTGTGTCTGGTTCTAATGTTATAAAATATATCTTCTTCTTACTTACATCAACACCACTTGGTGGTGGAGATTCTAATGCGATCTTTTTTGATGAGCAGCCAAACACTTGACTGACTCCATCATAAAGAACTATATAGTTTAACTTAGATGCTGGCATCTGATATTTCTACCGTTTCTATTCCTGATTTATTGAGGAAAGTTCTTATTTCTTTCCATTTAATATATGTAATATCATTTATATAGTATATTTTCTTTATTGTAGTATTTGCAATGAGCTTAGCACAGTCAAAGCATGGCGGTCCATTTATATATATTTTTTTTGCATTTGATGTGTAGTCACTATGCAGTAGGGCGTTAGCCTCTGCATGCACTGCTATGCAATTGTCGTAGTTTGATCCGCTTGGGCTATTTTCTTGCAGTCTTGGACAGCCACCGTCTTCGCAATGAGCGTGTCCGGATGGCCCTCCATTGTAACCAAAGCCAACTATATGATTGCAATCATCAACTAAAACTGCTGCGTATTTCTTTTTTCCGCATGTTGAAAATATCTTTGACGCCTGAACGCAAAGGTTAATAAATTGAATATCTTTTCTATTTATCATTGTAAATATCTAGTAAATATACCTAAAACAATGCCTAAGACAATACATATAAATATTAATTGATTTCTTAATCTGACGTTTGCAGTGTTTGCTTGGAGATAAAAGTGTAAAGATATTAACCAATTTAAAAAAAATGAAAATACCACTATAAAAAATATATCTAATATCATTATTCTTTACCAAGTAAACATGATATTGACACAGGATACAATGGCTGTGTTAATCTGTACACAGCATCTGCGTAAGCCTGTATTTCTTTTTGGGCATCGTCTGCTAGTCTTTGAGACAGGAACAGCGCAACTGACTGAAGACTGCATGACCATCTATACACAACATTCATTGCGTACGCTGGAAGAAATAATCGAGCTTGCTCTGGAGCAATGTTGCTTTGCAGAGCCATGTTATATAAAGCTTCGCTCGTCTCTATTAGTCTTTTCAATTGTTCGGTAAATATGGACCCATCCCATGGGGACATTAACCCAGCAGAACCCTGCTTTTTATCTTCTGGAGCCAGTCTCCATTCATCTGGTTTTGGGATATAAAAGTCTGGGTCCATAGTTATATATCTTCTTGAAGACTCATTCCATGAATCCATTGTGTGATCCGATCCAACAACATACTTCCAATGCTGTCGAGCAACCATGAGTGGTGCTTTAAATTCAAATGTTATGAATGCGTGTCGAAATGGAGACATGTGGTTTTCTCTAGCTAAATATTTAATTAATCTAGCATCGGACGTTGATAGTTGATTGGAGCTATTTTCTTTTGCAAAAGATGCTCTGGCTGCGTTAGCTACGGAAATATCACTTCCCATATAATCAACCAATCTAACGTAGCCATTATTTAAAACGTTTATTCTTTTATCTTCTAAATCCATTTCTGAAACTACATTTGGCTGTACTTCTATTAATTCTTTAGAATTCTCCATCACCTTGTTCATCTCCATTTTCTTCGTCAAGAAATCCATTTACCTCTTCAAAATCTTCTAAAGATATTGAATAATAGTTATTAACTATTAAGTCGGTTAGATCTTCTGACATTACATATGCTTGCTCAATCATATCACATATTTCTTTATCAAGAGAAAACGTAGGATCGTTCAATAAATCTATTGTCATAGCGCTTATATGTACTACAAGTTGATTTAAAGAATTAATAATATTAAGATAATTTTTTGCATAGGATATTTTCTCTTCATTAAGAATGATATCTATATTTTCTATCTTTTCATTCTCTGCGATATTAGAAAAGATTTCTTCAAAATCATTATCATCGGACATTTATATAGGCTAACTAATCGAATCTTTTATGAATTTAATTTCACAAGAATCTGTAGTGCAATATCTCTCTCCTATTGCATCCGAAGCCATTCCAGCATAGACTCCCGTTAAGTCTATTGGGAACAATGACATTGTGGCTTGTACGTATTGTTCTTCTGTGATTTGCGTGTATGGCATTTGAGGATAGGTGTCATTACCACTTGGCAAAAACGATACAGTTTTTAATTGACCGTCATACATGTGAAGTACTGTTCCTACGTGTTGAGCTTCTTTTTCTTTATCAAAAGATATCGTCACAGAAACAGAGTTATCTGACCAGTATCTTTGCGCCATAGCAGCTAGTGACATTTTTTCAAATATAGTCACGTCACGCTCTGCTCTTGCAGCTTCTGATTTAATTGGAAAATAAACTACAGATGTAGTATCAGGTGACTCTGATGCAGGTTCGACTGTATAATTTGCCATTTTAAACAATGGAAGCATTGGGTCGTCATTAGAAAATCTAATTGTTCTATTAAAGAATTTACCGCCTGGTGTCCAGTGAACGCCTGGTGATTCACCAGCTAAAATAGAAACCGTACCAGATGGCTTAACTGTAGTCATTTTAATCGACTCACGAATTCCAAGCCACTCAGAATAAACATTATCATATCTTTGAACCGTTTTATAGCCCTCATCCATCCATTCGCGCAAAGCTGGAACGCCAACTCTATCTGCAAAGTTTGCAACTCCAGACATAGAAGTTCCTATTCTTCTGTTTCTTTGCATGATTGCATTCGTTTCTTCCCAGTGAGTTGGAAGAAGGGTTACTGTTTTAGCGTAAAGGTAAGCAAATTTTAGAGTGCGCTTATAGTCTTCAAGATTTTCATGACGATTTAAATAAGTCTCAACTAGCGTGCAGCATTCGTATGACTCTAGCGATTGCTCGGCGCATGGGTTGTAACCAGCAACACGCCAATCTTTATTGTTTGGCGGATCAGCTAATCTTCCATATTTTCTAGACATATCCATCCATAGAACGCCAGGTTCTCCGTTTAGGGAGATTCCATCGACTATAGAAGATAGGTCAGTACCTACAGTTGTTTCAACTGAATTATTGCTCATCCAACCCCATCCTGGGTTTTGTGAGTCGTAAGAATTTCTTTCTGGAAACACAGAAGAATTTTTTAAGTTCAAAAAGTTTTCGTCATTAAGGCTACCTATTAACAGCTCAGCTGAACGTCTGACGTTGCCGGACACTACGCATACGCCTATCATGTTACCTATGTCAGCTACATCAACCTTTGTTAGTTTATCGCCATTGCGTCCACTAAACATTTTTCTTATATGATTATGAAGATTTTCAAGAGGTTGATGACCTGCAGCTACGCCTCCAAAAGTTTTAATCGGAGTACCAGCTGGTCTAATAAGCGAGTAATCAAACTCAACAGGGCTTTGATCCTGTTTCAAATAGGAATTAAGGATTGATATAAGTGAGGATACCCAACCCTCTCTGCTGTCTTCAATAACTTCTGTGACAACTGGTTTAGTTGGTTCATATATAGTGAAATCTTTGTCTGCACCTTTGTCATCAAAACCGACACCAACGCCAAGCATTGATGCTTCCATCAAAAAGCCAAAGGGCTTTGCTGGATTTAGCTTGGTCATCTCTGATGTAGATACAAATGCGCAATTTTGTAGTGCTGCGGAATTTTTTTGCACGTTGACGATGTTTGTACCCATTGCCCATAACCCTCTTCCTGGGGGGGTCCATTTAAGATTAAACAAACGATCAAAGGCTTCTTTAGCTGAAGCCTGCGCTTTTGCGTCGTTCCAAGGAAGTCTGTTTTTTTTGCAGTGCTCCTTCTGTAGAGAGTACATTCCATTTACTACTCTCTCGCATACTTCAACCCATGTCTCTTTTGTTCCATCTTCTTTAAGGCGAGAATAAGTTCTCAAAAAAGTTATCTCTCCAACAGAATTGCCACCCGCGTCTTTGTATCCAAAAGGGGAAGCTTTTTCTTTGTATGATTCGACAAAATCATCTGTTAACTTAAACAAAAACATTGAAGGCTTTGTACTTAATGGTGTTAGATCTGGGTTTCCGTTTTCAATTTCAACTGACATTTATTACTCCTTTTATTGCCTGTTCTTGTTTGATAATGTGTTGTATTTGATAATATAATTAGAATTTGTTTTTGTAAATTCCATATTTTTAATTTTGATTATTTTGTCTAAAGAATATATTTTATGTATTTCTTTTTCAAAGAAATATCCACTTCTCCAGTTAGTAACTTTTCCTATAGCGTTTTTGTGACTAATAAATATACTAGATATTACAGCTCCGCCATATATGCTAACTAAGTTTTTTAGTTTTTTAATGACCTGATCTTTATTAAGATCGTTGATACATCCGGAGGCATCAGCTTTATCGTACAGCCAATTAAATGCTTGTCTTGTTAATGGAGAATAGTCAATTGGGTCTATTATTCCAACTTCTATTATCTTCTTTCTATTGTTTTTTACTTCAATATCTTTTTGAACAGTTTCTTTGAAAAGAGAAAACCAATCTCTCTCATTAAACTGGGCCCAAGCCGTACACCAAAACAAAAGAGACTGTGGAGGATCTGGTATCTCCGTGTTTTCCAAACTGGGAAGAAGTACTGCGCAGCTTATTGCTTTTTTAACGAGGTACTTGCACTCTTCTTGATCTTTGTTTTTATTGTTAAAATTTTTCCATAGTTTATTGATGTGCGTTTTCCACTCTATATCCGCTACATATATTTTTAAATACTCTTCAGCTAAATCTATTGGAAGAGTTTCTTCTTTTATGACCTTTTCTAAAAGATCTGACATATTTCTTTACCTATCTAACTCTGAAAAAACCTATAAAAACACCCGTATAAAATGACTAATCCCGCCAACGTGGGCGGGATTTTGTCTTTACCGCTTACATACATTATATCAAGTAAGCGATGTTATAGTATAGCTGTATTGACTATTTCAACGTAGAGGCTGACTCTTTATCTCCAATTTTTGTTGCAGCAAAACCTTTTACGACGCTTAGCCCAGCAGCTATTGCAGCTACTGCAGCTGCCTTTGCTGACTCAAGATCGGCTACTGTCCAAACGGCTATAAATGTTTGAACTGCTGTCCAAAGCGCTCTTTCTGCTACGTCTTTATATAGTTTATTCATTTGATTTACCTCCGAATAGTTTTTTTCTTATTGTTTTTTCACCCAGTAGATGAAAGCTTAACGTAAGCCATAAACCTATTGGTATTATA
>Ga0129333_10000898_pt1 | contig 26261 bp, 23 predicted proteins | sample CPB6_08_DNA_FD_94474 | JGI IMG/M metagenome (GOLD analysis project Ga0129333, IMG submission 94474) | Freshwater to marine salinity gradient microbial communities from Chesapeake Bay, USA - CPBay_Sum_0.6_0.8_DNA | ecosystem: Environmental > Aquatic > Marine > Coastal | place: USA: Chesapeake...
CGCACCGTGTTGCCGAAGTTCGCCACCACCGACATCGCCATCGCCAACGGCTACTCCAGCATTCAGGACTCCTCCACCGGCGTGGAGCACTACGTGAACTGGTCGTACATCAACGACGAACACGAGTTGAATCCGGACTATCCGGAGAGTTTGGTGTTCCAGGTCGGCCCCAACGGTCAACGGACATTGGTGTCGGCCATGTACATGCTGGGCGATTCGTACACGTTGGATTCCGTTCCGGACATCGGCGGATCACTGACGCAGTGGCACATCCACAACAACCTGTGCTACAGCCAGGACCCGTTCGTGAACGGCTCGACGCGCGTCGTCGGCGTCACATCCGAGAACGGACCGTGCAGTTTCGGCATCAAGTTGAATCCGAACCCGATGATCCACGTCTGGATCAAACCTCACCCGTGCGGCCCGTTCGCCGCGCTCGAGGGAGTCGGCGCGGGCCAGATCAAGCCGGGCGAAGAACGTCTGTGCGACGACGTCCACTCTCACGGCTGATCAGTCGGCCGACGACGAGAGCCCACAGAAAGCCGGCCGCGCTCACTGCCAGCACCACCTTGGGCATCGTGGACGAACCGGACGACTCGATGAGAGGTCCGATGCCGGTGGGCACGATCAGTGCGCCGATGGCGGCAGCGCCGACGATCCACGACGTGGCTTTGGCCGTCAGGGAAAGTCGCGCGTCGACGAGTGCGATCATGGTCGGGTATTGCGGACCCGCGCTCAATCCGTAGACGGCCGCGCTCGTCCAGATCGACCACGCCGCTCCGTCGGCCAGGACCATCACGAGTAGTGCGACCACCGAGGTCGCGCACGACGACACCACGATGACGACCGGTCTCAGCACACGGTTCACCGGGATCGCCAACAGGCGACCCAACGCGAACGCTCCCCAGAAGGTCGCGGTCACCAGAGCCGGTGCCGAGCCCTCCAGATTCTGATCCTCGGCGAAGGTGAAGATCCAGCCGCCGAATCCGATCTCGGCCCCCACGTACAAGAGGAAGAAGAACGCCACCGCGGCGGTGGTCGATGGCGACATCGGTGGTCGATCGACGTGATCCTCGGCGGTCGGAGCATCGGGGGCTCGGTGACGGAGCAACAAGGTCGCGCTGATCAGTCCGAACGCCCCCACCAGGGCCGCCACCAACCACAGACCGTTCGACCACGCCAGGGAACGATCGACGGCCAGCGGAGCAATCAGGGCCCCAACGCCGAACATCAGATGAAGAGCGTTCAACGCGGGACCGGACCGACCGACGCGGGCCCACACCACCATGGTGTTCATTCCCGCGTCGGCGGCACCCGTGGCCGCGCCGACCAGGGTCACCCCGGCGGCCACGATCGAAAAATGGCCACCAGCGGCGATCAGCGACGCGCCGACCACGAAACCAACCACTCCGATCGTCAACGTGGCATGGCCGCCGATCGAATCGATCCATCGACCACCCAGCATCGCCCCCGCGAAGTTGCCGACGGCACTCAAAGCGAACAACACACCGATGGCGCCCGCTCCGACGCCGAGACGATCCTCGAGGTAGGAAACGGCCGGACCGAGGATCGACAGTGCCACGCCCATGACGAGCGCGACCCAGAGGTATTGATGAACCGGCTTCAGGGCACGCTCACGATGGTGACGGTGCCGGCGGCACCGTCGACGGTGACGATCGCACCGTCGGGTATGCGCTCGGTGGCGTCGGTGACACTGACGACACAGGGCATCCCCAACTCGCGACTCACGATGATGGCGTGACTGACCACGGCACCGACGTTCACCACCACCGCACCCGCCGGGACGAACAAGGGAGTCCACGCCGGGTCGGTGAACGGGGCGACCAACACCTCTCCCGGCTCGAGAGCCAACGGATCGGCCGGATCCAGGATCACCCGGGCCGTGCCCGTGTACGTCCCGGGAGCACCGGGCATCCCGGACAGCACCTCGCCAGCCACCACGGTCGTGGCTCGTGACTCGCCCTTGCGAGCCCACGATGTCAACGGGGGCACGACTCCGTTGATGATGAACGGGGGTTCGAGTTCGAAGAGCTCCAGGTACTGCCGCTCGCGTTGGGCCAAACGCGCCCGGAATTCATCGGGTCGATCGACGAAGGCATCGAGTTCGTCGGCCAACAACATGCATATCTGTGACTTCGTGTAACCCGTGCGAACCGCGAGGGCGAAGGCCGCCATGCGTACCTCGTGCACCACCTTGATGATGTTGGTCTTGGCGCGTTCGCGTCCCGCGAGATAGAGGTGCGCCGACCGCAGACCCATGTCGAACTGGGCCAACACCTCGGGTTGTCCCGCCAGAGCCGAACGTACCCGGGCCTCGGCGGCCTCGCGCAACGCCGTGTTCTTCCCGTCTCGGCCGACCGGATTCTCCGAATCGGGCGCCCCGCGCATCGCGTCGATCAGGACGGTGGCCAGTTCGGGCTTGGTCTCCCAGGTGTCCGAGCGAATGTCCCACTCGTTCGGCCCCCGACTGCCGAATTCACGAATGAACGCGGCGAACTTCGTCCGATACTCCGCGGAGTCCGCGGGCAGTCGCGACATCTCCCACATCGCCCGACTCGGTGCCGCCGAATCGACGTCGCCGATGCTCGTCATCAACGTGAGCACCAACGACGGATCGCCGAGAGCGGCCGCGATAGCGCCCAGCGCCCCCAACCCGATCGACGTTCCCGCCGTGGTGTCGAGGTGGTGCTCGAACATCCGGCGCAACAACGCGGTGAACGAACGCATGCGCGCGACGAGAGCGGCCTCGTCGAGCTCGGACAGGTCCGGTCTCGCGTCGCGCACGGCGTTGGCATCGGCCCGATCGACCAGCAGGTGCTCGAGGCTCTCGGTGGTCATGGCCCGCATCATCCACTCGCCCAACTTGGCGGTGTTCGACGGGCTGTCGTGCCATGGCTCGGCCACGTACGCGGGAACGTCGGGGTGGGCTCCGAAATAGGTCGCGTCGATCATCTCGGGCGACAGACCGGGACCCCGCACGCCGAACATGCGGGCCGTCGATCCGTTGATGAACAAGAAGCCCCCGAAGTGGCCGATCACTTCGGGCCGCGTGGGGTGCAACTCGTGATCGTCCATCGTTCCGGCACTGAGTTGACTGTCTCGCCATCCCATGATGACACCCGGTTCCCACACCACCGTCCAACACAGCGGACTGCAGGGGTCGGGAAGCACCTCTCCCGCATTCGCGCGGGTGTACACCGGCAACTTCGCACTCGGCTCCCAATCCGTGATCCAGCGTTCCGGCACCATGGCCCACCCCCAACGTTTCGTCCGAGAGATCTCGCGCACCAGCCCCCGCGGTGCTGTCCGAACGATAGTCGGCGTGTTGTGTCACACCTCCTCACTCGGTCCGAGATGAATTCGGATCCCTGCTGGGGCAGACTCGTCGGGTGAGTTCCTCCCAAGTCCCCGACGATCGCGAGTGGGGTGCCTTCACCGAGAACGGACCGTGGACCCTCGATCGTGCCGCGCTCGGCTGGATGCCCCTGGTGGACGGACTGCGGTCCGCCGCTCGGGCCGAGGTGCCCGCACTGACCACTCCGCGACGACTTCCTCCGGGAGCTCGCGTGATCACGGTGGCGCGCCAGATCGGCGGCGCGATCGTTCCGTGGTTCGCGAAGAAGAAGCGCGGTCGCTACGCCGATCCTGCCGACAGCCGAGCCGACGTGTCTCGTCGTCTGCGTCGCGCCGTGGAGACCTTGGGCCCGACCTACATCAAATTGGGGCAGATCATCTCCAGCGGTGAGGGACTCTTCCCCGCCGAACTCGTCGAGCAATTCAAACTGTGCCGCGATCAGGTCCCCGCCGAGCCGTTCTCCACCGTGCGCGTCACCGTCGAACAGGACCTCGGAGCCCGGTTGGAAGACGTGTTCGAGTGGTTCGACGAGAAGGCTCTGGCCGCCGCCTCCATCGCCCAGGTTCACGCGGCGCGTCTGCTCACGGGCGAGGACGTGGTGGTGAAGGTACAACGTCCCAACGTGGCCAACCTCGTGCGCAAGGATCTCACCGTCATGGCGTGGATCGCACCGCACTTGGTCGGACGCATTCCCATCGCCGCCCTCGCCAATCCTCCGGCACTGGTCGAACTGTTCGCCGAGACCATCGTCGAGGAACTCGACTTCCGCCTCGAGGCCGCCAACATGCTCGACGTGGCCGCGATGTTGCGCGACCTGAACCAGGACGGCTACGTCGTGCCCCGACCTCATCCGCGTTTGGTCACTCGTCGCGTGCTGGTGATGGAGCGAGTCTCCGGCTTCAACTTCGACGACGTGGCGGGGATGAAGGATGCCGGCATCGACACCGAGGGCGTCATCCGCACCGGGATGATCGCGTTCATGGAAGGCGCCATGATCCACGGCATCTTCCACGGCGACCTGCACGGCGGCAACCTCTTCGTTCTTCCCGACGGACGAACCGCCCTGCTCGACTTCGGCATCGTGGCCCGACTCAGCAACGAACGCCGATTGGCGTTCCTACGCCTCATGCTGAGCGCCACCACCAACGACCTCATGGGCCAGATGGCCGCCTTGCGCGACCTTGGTGCGCTCCCCCGCGACACCGACCTGGCCGCCGTCATTCGCGACCTGCGCCTCGACCAAGCCACGATCGACCCCACCACGCTCACGGGCGAGCAAATGGTGGCCGAGGTGCAACGGGTCGTGAAGGCTCTCCTCGGCTACGGCGCTCGACTTCCCAAGGAACTGATGTTGTACGTGAAGAACATGGTGTTCCTCGACGGCGCGATCTCGCGTTTGGCGCCCGAACTCGACATCTTGGCCGAAGTGGCCAACATCTCGATGACGTTCGCCCAACGACACGGCGAGCGTCTCGGACGCGAGTTGGGCGTCGATCCCAACGCCGTGCAGTTCGACATGTCGAGCGTGAAGGCCAGCCTCGGCTTGGAAGCCGACGTCGACCGCATGACCTACAAGGAACTGCAGGCTCGACGCGATCTGATCCAAAAGCGCATGCGGGAGCACGTGACTCGGTAAAGATTGACGGGTTATGCGTCTCGTGGTCGCCCGTTGCAGCGTGAAGTACGAAGGACGCCTCGACGCGCACCTGCCCGAGGCCGTTCGTTTGGTGATGGTGAAGGCCGACGGGTGCGTGGCGATCCACAGTGACGGCGGTGCGTACAAGCCGCTCAATTGGATGAACGCACCCAACACCATCGTCGAGACCGACGAACAGTGGGTGGTCACGAACCCCAAGGGAGAGACCCTCACCATCACCTTTCACGAGATACACGTCGAGACGAACCACGAGTTCGGCGAGGATCCGGGACTGCAAAAGGACGGCGTCGAGGCCCACCTGCAGGAGCTCTTGGCGGCGTTGCCCGAATCCGTTCAACCCGGACTCTCCCTCGTGCGTCGCGAATGGCCCACCGCCATCGGCCCGGTGGATCTGATGTGCATCGATCTCGACGGCAATTACGTCGCCGTCGAGATCAAACGTCGGGGCGAGATCGACGGCGTCGAGCAGTTGGCCCGATACCTCGAGGTTCTGCGCGCCGACGCCAACCTCGTCGGATTGCGCGGCGTGTTCGTGGCACAGTCGATCAAGCCACAGGCCAAGGTGATCGCCGAACAGCGATCGATCGCCTGCGTGGAAGTCGACTACGACGACCTTCGGGGGCGACGCCCCGACGATCTGCGCCTGTTCTGATCAGGAGTAGCGAACGAGACCCTGGTCGATGACCACCCGGTCTCCCACCGAGGTGGTGAACACGGCTTCGCCGGCGTTCGTCTTCCAGATGCGCACGGTCAGTTCGTCACCGGGAAGAACCGGCGACGAGAACCGACCCTCGATGTGGTGGAACTTGGTGACGTCGTTGTCGCAAAGAGCCTTCAGCAACATGCGACCCGTGAAGCCGTAGGTGCACAATCCGTGCAGGATCGGACGGTCGAACCCGCCGAGCGCGGCGAACGACGGGTCGGTGTGCAACGGATTGCGGTCTCCCGACAGGCGATAGACGAAGGCCTGATCGGGCGACGTGGTGAGCGACACCTCGTGATCGGGGGCCTTTGCCGGCGGCTCGTTCTGCGGGCCCGACGGACCGCGATCTCCGCCCCAGCCACCTTCACCCCGGATGAACACCGACGAACGCGTGGTCCACAACGGTTCACCCGAGGCCGACTTCACCTCGGCTTCGGTGACGACGACGGCCGCCTTGCCCTTGTCGTGCATGGCCACGACCTTGTCCTGGACCGTCGCCTCGGCCTCGACCGGGATGGGACGGTGCAGGGTGATGGCCTGTGAACCGTGCACGAGCATGGCCCAGTTGAACGATCCGATACCGGCCATCGCACTGCGACCGGCCGAGGTGGTGCCGGAGCCGGCCACCACCGCGAACGTGGGGAACACCACCTGGGCGACGTCCTTGGTGTTCTCGGTGGTGAACGCCAGATCGGCTTGTCCGGCACCGATTCCGACGGCGTACAACAACGCGTCCTTGGAATTCCAGGACATCGTGCGGACGTCACCGACGGTTCCAACGGCTTCGGGATTCAACGGCATTTCGGTACTCCTCGTGATGTGTGTCGGTTGATGGTGGTGATCGGTCTCAGGAACGCGGCTGCGGCCAGCCGCCGGGCGTGCCGTCCATGCCCGAGTTCTTGCGGGCGGCCGCGAGCAGTTCGGTCACGATCGGGCCGAGTTGGGTGGGGTCGTCGACCGGTGCGTGCTTGGGGCCGCGCACCCATCCCTCGGCCACGGCGAGCACGTCTCCGCTGGCCTCGAAGACACGACCGGTGACGCCGGCGGCTTCGTCGGACGCCAACCACGTGACGATCGGAGCGATCCAACGCGGCGACCGCTTCTCGCGATCCTCGTCGGTTTCGGGAGCCGGTCCGAGACCCTCGGTCATGCGGGTGAGGGCCACCGGGGCCACCGCGTTCACGGTGACGTTGTAGCGCGCCATCTCGAGGGCCGCGATGTTGGTGAACGCGGCGATGCCGGCCTTGGCCGCTCCGTAGTTGGTCTGCCCCACGTTGCCGTAGATGCCCGACACCGACGTGGTGTTGATGATGCGACCCGACACCGGCTTGCCGGCCTTGCTCTGCTCACGCCAATACGCGCAGGCATGGCGGGTGGGCGCGAAGGTTCCCTTGAGGTGAACGTTGATGACGGCGTCCCACTCGGCCTCGGTCATGGAGAACAACATGCGGTCGCGCAGGATGCCCGCGTTGTTCACGACGATGTGCAGGTCACCGAACGTGTCGATGGCGGTCTGGATCATTCGCGCGGCGCCCTCGTAGTCGCTGACGCTGTCACCGTTCGCCACGGCCTCTCCGCCCATGGCCTTGATCTCCTCGACCACCTGTTGGGCGGGCGAGAGATCGCCGCCGCTGCCGTCGACGTTCCCGCCGAGGTCGTTCACGACCACCTTGGCGCCCTGAGCCGCCAGGCTGAGCGCGTGTTCGCGTCCGATGCCACGACCGGCACCGGTCACGATCGCGATTCGTCCTTCACACAGTCGAGCCATCGACGTCTCCTTGCGTTCCCGGGTGATCACCCGTCTGTGACTTCTGCTCCACGGATCATAGGTAACGCCATCCGGTGGCACACCAGTCGCCGACCACTCCTAGCCTTGCGCCGTGAACTCCGCGCGACCCGACATCGACTGTGACCTGCTGGTCGTGGGCGCCGGACCGGCCGGCACCGCCGCCGCCATCACGGCCGTGAGGGCCGGGCTGAAGGTGACCGTCGTCGACAAAGCCCGGTTCCCCCGTGACAAGTGTTGCGGAGACGGACTGACCACCTTGGCCCTGCGCCAGTTGCAGTCTCTCGGTTTCGACCCGTCCACGGTTCCCTCGTGGCAGGACGTCACGGCCGCCCATCTTCGCTCTCCGTCGGGTCGCGAGGTGCGCCTGCCTCTACCCGAGAACGGACGCTTCGCCGCCGTCACGCCCCGCGTCGAATTGGACGCCGCTCTGGTCGATCACGCCCGAACGATGGGCGCCACCATCATCGAGGAGTGCTCGTTCGACGGCATCTCGTCCGATGCCGACCAGGTGACGGTGAACGTCGTCATCGACGGATCGACCTCCACCATTCGCGCCCCGTGGGTCGTCGCGGCCGATGGCATGTGGAGTCCGGTGCGCAAGGCGATGGGCGTGGCGACCAACGGCTATCTCGGCGAGTGGCACGCCTTTCGCCAATACGCCAGCAACGTGACCGGACCGGCCAAGGATCGATTGATCGTCTGGTTCGACGAGGATCTGCTCCCCGGTTACGCGTGGAGCTTCCCTTTGCCGGGCAACCGCGTGAACATCGGCTTCGGCATCCTTCGAGACGGCGAGCGCCGCGTGCAAGACATGAAGGATCTGTGGAACGACCTCCTGCGTCGCGATCACGTGGTCGACGCCTTGGGCGAAGGTTTCCAACTGGAGGGTCGCCACACCGCTTGGCCCATTCCGGCCCGCATCGACGAGGCGGTCACCTCCAGCGGGCGCGTGCTGTTCGTCGGCGACGCGGCCATGGCCACCGATGCCCTCACCGGAGAAGGAATCGGACAGGCCTTGTTGACCGGCGTCGAGGCGGCCAAGGCCGTCATCGGTGCGGGTGAACCGGCGACCGTGCGACGGCGCTACGCCCGCGCGGTGCGGCATCATCTTCTCGCCGACCATCGCATGTCGATGCGCCTGTCGAAGGTGCTCGCCAAACCGAAGGGCGCCCGAGGTGCGATCGCCGTCCTGGACAAGTCGGGATCATGGGGACGGCGCAACTTCGCCCGCTGGATGTTCGAGGACGAACCGCGCGCGATCGCCCTCACCCCGGGGCGCTGGCATCGTCGTCTTTTCCGCCAACGCGGCGCGTACTGATCCGCGTCGGTGCCGCACGGCTACCGTGTCGGTATGCGCACACGACTGACCGACTTGCTCGACATCGAACATCCGGTGATGCTCGCCGGAATGGGTGGGGTCTCCTACTCGCAACTCGTCGCCGCCGTCAGTGAGGCCGGCGGCATCGGTACCTTCGGCGCCGCGCCCATGCGACCGGGTCAGTTGGACGAGGAGATCGCGGCCGTGCATCGCCTCACCGCCAAGCCTTTCGGCGTCGACCTGCTGGCCGCCATCCCCGGTCAGTTGGAGAAGGATGTCGAGAGCATCATCAAGGGCGGAGCCCGCATCTTCGTGGCCGGACTCGGCGTGCCCCGCGAGATCATCGACGTGTTGCACAAGAACAACATCCTCGTGGGCTCGATGTGCGGCAAGGTTCGCCACGCTCAAGCGGCCCTGGCCAGTGGGTGCGATTTCGTCGTAGCGCAAGGAACCGAGGGTGGTGGACACACCGGCACCGTGGCCACCATGGCTCTGGTGCCCCAGGTCGTGGACGCCGTGGGCGACAAGATCCCGGTGGTGGCCGCCGGTGGATTGTTCGACGGCCGCGGACTGGCCGCCTCGTTGGCGCTCGGCGCCGATGGAGTGTGGATGGGCACGCGCTTCATCGCGACACCCGAAGCGCACGCGCCGAACGCCTACAAACAGACCTTGCTCGAACTCCCCGAGGACGGCACCGTCGTGTCGCGCGCGTATACCGGCAAGACCTGCCGCGTGGTGCGCACCGAGTGGACGCAACACTTCGAGGAACACCCCGAGGAACTGAAGAAGTTCCCCGAGCAGGTGGGCGTGTCCATGAACGCCGGCGCCAACCATATGGGAGCTCCCCCGGAGGTGGAGGTGGACCCCAAGCGCGAGTTCATGCCCGCCGGCCAGGGTGTCGGCGCGGTGCGCGAACTGGTGCCCGCGGGCGATCTGGTGCGCGCCATCGTGCGCGAGGCGGAACAGGTGATCGCCGCATTCTCGCGATACGCGAAATGACCGTCTCGTACGATTCGGGTTCCTTCCCATGTTGACGATGTTGCGAACGAACTCCGACATGCGTCGGATGTTCGTCGCTCAGGTCATCTCGTACATGGGCGACTGGTTCTCTTTCGTCGCGCTGGTCGGTCTCATCAAGGACCTGACCGACTCCAACTTCCTCGTGTCGATGGTGATGGTGTCGTTCTCGTTGCCCTCGTTCTTCGCGTCCCCGATCGCCGGACCGATAGCGGATCGATTCGATCGTCGCCGCATCCTCGTGGTGGTGTCGGGCTTCCAGGCCCTGGCGGCACTGGGGTTGCTGTTGGTCGGCGCCGACACCGTGTGGTTGGCTTTCGTGTTCCAGAGCACCGTGTCCGCTCTGGCCGCCGTCGTCGGACCGGCCTCACAAGCCGCGATCCCCAACATCGCGCGCGACGACGAGGAACTCTCGAAGGCCAACGCACTCCTCGGCTCGACCTGGGGCGTGATGCTGGCCGTCGGGGCCGCCATCGGCGGCCTGTTCGCGGCCACGTTCGGACGCGATGCCGCCTTCATGGCAAACGCATTGTCGTTCGTCGTGTCCGGGATCTTCTTCTCGCTCATCCGCACGCCGATGCAAGCCCCGACGGATCCTGCGAAGAGGCGCCCACGGCTGCGCCCGGTGGCCGACATGGGCGAAGCCCTCACCCACGCGCGTCGGGACCCGGTGTTGATGGCCCTCGTGCTGTCGAAGACGACCTTCGCCGTGGGAAGCGGCGTGGTGTCGCAATTGGCGGTGTTGGCCTCGGACGTGTTCGACGGTGGTGACGGTTACCGCGGCATCCTGATCGGAGCCCGTGGCCTCGGCGCCGGAATCGGTCCAGCCTTGGCCATGAAGTACACCGGTCGCGATCTGGGTCGAGTGCTGAAGGTGTGCGGAGTGTCGAGCCTGACGTTCAGTCTCTGTTATCTAGTGGGTGCCTGGATGCCGGTGTTCGCCATGGCGGCGCTGTTCATCGTGCTGGCGCATCTCGGTGGAGGCGCGCAATGGACTCTGAGCACGTTCGGCCTGCAGATGAGATCGCCCGACGAATTGCGCGGTCGCATCATCGCCGGCGACTTCGCGTTGGTGACACTCACCATGTCGGTCACCAGTGCCCTGGCTGGCCTGCTCTCCGACGCCATCGGCGTTCGGGAGACCATCACCGTCTTCACCGGAGCGGCCGCGGTGGCCAGCTTCGTCTACATCAACGCGACACGGCGCCTGCGCATTCGATTGCTGAGTTCGCCAACGTCTGCGCCCTGACGTCGTTGGCCAGGTTCGTGGCCATCTTGTTCATGACGTAGGCCACGCTCAACTCGGACTCCGGTAGTGCGAACGCCACCGATCCACCGGCTCCGGGGTGCCCGAACGAACCGGGACCGCCGAACAGGCTGAACATGCCGTGCACCATGAACCCCATGCCGAAGGTGGTGGGCATGATCAAGCAGGCATCCGGTTCGTTCTCCGGCGTCACCTTGGTACGCGCTCGCTCGACGGTCTCGGGCTTCAACAGACGCACACCATCCACGTCGCCGATGGTGGCGGCGTAGATGCGGGCCAGGGTGCGCGCGTTGGTGATTCCGTTGGCGGCCGGGATCTCGGCGGCGTGAACGTCGCGGCGGTTGAACGCACCGTCGACGCTGAACGCACCGTTGAGACTGAGCGCGCGTCCGCCAGGCGAGTTCGGCCCCATGAACTGCTCCATCATGGCCTTCACGGCCGGATCGAGGTTGGAGTCGTCCATGGTGTTCAAGCCACCGACCATCGGCGACACCCGTGATTCCTGCGACTCGGGCAGACCGATCCACAACTCGCCACCCACCGGCGCGACGATCTCCTGCTGCACGAAGGTGCCGAGGCTGCGGTGCGCGGGATCGACCCGACGAACCAATTCGCCCGCCAGCCACCCGTAGGTCAGTGCGTGGTACCCGTGTTGCGTCCCGATGGGCCACATCGGGGCGGTGGCCGCGAGTCGGGCGGTGATCGTGTTCCAGTCGAGGGCCTCGGCGAGTGAGATGTCACCGTCGACCGTGTAGAGACCGCATTGATGCGACAGCAGTTGCGCCACCGTCGCGTCGCCCTTGCCCTGGGCCGCGAACTCGGGCCAATACGTCGACACCTTCTCGTCGTAGGAGAGCAACCCGCGCTCGACGCACATGGCGACGGCGATGGCCGTGATCCCCTTGGTGGTGGAGAAGACCAACTGCAAGGTGTCCTCGGTGTAGTCGCGGGTGCCCTCGGCATCGAACGAACCGCCCCACAGGTCCACGACCTTGCGGCCTCGGTGATAGACGGCCGTGGCCGCTCCGATTTCCTCACCGTCGAAGTTCGCCACGAACGCGTCGCGGACATTCTCCCAACCCGGGGCGACCGAACCCCCGATGTTGTTCGTGGCCACCATCAGGAGATCATTTCCTTGAGGGTTTCGATGGTCTTGGCGGCGTCGGGGCCCACGGGGTTCACCGACAACACCGTCACACCGGCCTCCTTGAACGCCGCCAGTCGCTCCTTGATGAAGCTCTTGGGTCCGACCAAGTTCGAGTTCGCCAGCATCTCGCGCGGAACGGCGGCGGCGGCTTCGTCTTTGCGACCCGACAGGTAGAGGTCCTGAATTTCGATGGCTTCCTTCTCGTATCCGTACTTCTTGCAGATGGTGTTGTAGAAGTTCTTGTCGCGCGCTCCCATGCCGCCGATGTACAGGGCGGCGTTCGGTCGCGAGTAGTCGAGAATCTTGTCCTGTGCCTCACCGGTGAGTTTCTCGTCGATGGCCACCATGCCACCGGCCGAGATCTGCAAGCGCGGAAGGTTCGGATCGCGCTTGGCCAGACCCTTCTTCAGGTCGTCGCCCCACACGTTCTGGAACTTGTCGGGGTCGAAGAAGATCGGCAACCAACCGTCGGCGACTTCGGCCGTGGCCTGAACGCTGAGGCCCATGAGGCTCGCCCACCAAATGGGAATGTCCTTGCGGATCTCCTGGCCCGGCTTGATGATCTTCAACGGCTTGCCGAGTCCGGTTCCTTCACCGGCGGGCAACGGCACCTTGACGGTCTGTCCGTCCATGTGGAACGGCTCCTCGCGGGCCCAGATCATGCGGCAGGCCTGGATGTACTCCTTGATGCGCTGCATCGGCTTCTCGTACGGCACACCATGGAAGCCTTCGATCACCTGCGGACCACTGGCGCCGAGACCGAGAATGAATCGTCCGTTGCTGACGTAGTCGCATCCGGCGGCGGTCATGGCCATGAGCGCCGCGGTGCGGCTGTACACGTTCACGATGCCGGTGCCGATTTCGACCGTGTTCGTCTTGGCGGCGAGATACCCGACCTGGCTGATGGCGTCGGCGCTGTACGCCTCGGCGATCCAGACCACGTCGAGTCCGGCCTTCTCCAATTCGACGACGCGATCGACAGCGGCATGGAAACCCCCGGCGTAATTGAGCATCATGGACAGCTTCATGGTTCTCCTCGGATGACGCGGGCCGGTACGGCCGGGACGAGCAAACCCTACGAGCGAGATGGGTCCGCCGACGAACCCTCACGGTCGGTGAGACCATTGTTGAGGTTCCCCGACCGGAAGCCCTCCAGGTCGATGGTGACATACCGGTATCCGGCCTTCTTGACCTCGTCGACGATGGACAGACGGGCAACCACCGCCCGCCCCAGATCGTTCTCCTCGACCTCGATACGGGCAGTTTCGCCGTAGTGACGCACCCGTACCTGACGGAATCCGAGTCGATGCAACGCGGCCTCGGCCCGATCGACACGGCTGAGGATCTCGATGCTCACCGGGGTGCCGTACGGGACCCGACTGGCCAGGCACGCCGCGGCGGGCTTGTCCCAGGTGCGCAACCCGTCCAGGCGCGAGGCGGCGCGAACGTCGTCTTTCGTGAAGCCGGCCTGCACCAACGGGAAGACCGCACCGTGTTCGATGGCCGCGCGTTGACCCGGTCGATGATCGGCGAGGTCGTCGAGGTTCACTCCGAGCACCACGGTGGCCCCCTCGTTCGCGGCGATCGGCCCGACCACGTCCATCAATTCGGCCTTGCAGTGATAACAGCGGTCGATGTCGTTGGCTCGGTACGCCGCACGTTCCATCTCGGCGGTCAACACCGGCGTCCAACGCAGACCCCACTCGACGGCCAATTCTCGGCAATCGCGCTCCTCGTCACCGGCCAGACTGGGCGACACCGCCGTCACCGCGTGCGCACGGTCGGCACCGAGCACCCGATGCGCCACGGCGCCGAGGTACGCCGAATCGGCACCTCCGCTGAAAGCCACCACGACCGATCCCAGGTCCCGGAGGATGCCCTCGAGCGTGGCGATCTTGCCGGTCAACGTTTCGTGGGCGCTGGACACGGCTCCATCGTGCCACGAATCGCAGACCGAACAACCTCTCGTTCGGGCAAACATCCCCGATCGAGGGCAGACTCGGGGCATGAATTCGTCGCGCGAACGCTTTCCCCTCGAGGGCGCCGTGATCGAACGCGTCCCCACCGGACAGGGTCCGGTCCTGCGCACCATCCAACGCGGCGAACGACGCTCCGACTCCCCCGTCTTCCTGCTGATCCACGGCCTGGCGTCGAATGCCCGCATGTGGGACGGCGTCGGAGAGGCTCTCGCCCGTTCCGGTTACGCCAGCATCGCGATCGACCTTCGCGGCCACGGAGCCAGCGACAAACCCGATGACGGCTACGACTTCGACACGGTCTGTGGCGATCTCAACGGAGTCCTCGACCATCTGGGAATCGAGCGCGCGGTGTTCGTGGGGCAGTCGTGGGGCGGGAACGTCGTCGTGCACGCCGGTCATCGCCATCCGAACCGAGTGATCGGCGCGGTGGCCGTCGACGGGGGCGTCATCGAGTTGGGTCGCCTGTTCCCCGAGTGGGACGACTGCGCGCGTCGCATGGCACCACCACGTCTCGCCGGCATGCGCGCCAGCCGTTTGGAGAGCGCGATCAGAGCCACGAACGACGATTGGCCCGAAACCGGAATCATCGGATCATTGTCGAACTTCGAGTTCCTCGACGACGGATCGATCCGACCACATCTGATCTTCGAGCGTCACATGAGCATCCTGCGCGAGTTGTGGTCTCACCGTCCGTCGGAATTGTTTCCCCACATCGAGCGCCCCGTGCTCTTCCTTCCCGCCGATTCGGGCGACGTCGCCTGGACCAACGACAAGGAACTGGCCATCGATCGAGCCGTGGCCAGCTTGAAGCGTGGACGGGCGCACTGGTTCCGACCCGCGCACCACGACCTGCACGCCCAACATCCGCAACGATGCGCGGACGTGCTCGTCGAAAACGTCGAGAACGGATTCCTGTCATGAGTCAGCCCCGACTTCTCACCATCATGGGCTCGGGCGAGACCGCGCCGACGATGATGAAGCCGCACCGCGACCTCATCGCGCGACTGCCCGGAACCCCCAACGCCGTGGTTCTCGACACGCCGTACGGCTTCCAGGAGAACGCACCCGAGCTGGCGGGGCGCGCCGTGGAGTACTTCCGCAAGTCGGTGGGGCATCCCATCGAGGTGGCCGGACTCACCCGACTTCATGACGAGGACCCGCTCACCGTCGAACAGGGTCTCGATCGCATCCGTCGTGCCGACTACTTGTTCGCCGGACCGGGCAGCCCGACCTATGCCCTGCGGCAGTGGGCGGGCACGGCCGTGCCCGAACTCGTGCGCGCGAAGATGCGAACCGGTGGTGCGGTCACCTTCGCATCGGCCGCGGCGTTGACCTTGGGTCGTTTCACCGTGCCGGTGTACGAGATCTACAAGGTCGGCGAGGAGCCGTACTGGCTCGACGGGCTCGACGTGTTGGGCGAGATCGGTCTGAACGTCGCGGTGATTCCCCATTACGACAACGCCGAAGGCGGTCATCACGACACCCGTTTCTGTTATCTGGGTGAACGTCGACTGCGGGTGTTGGAAGAGCAACTGCCCGACGACGCACATGTCATCGGGGTGGACGAACACACCGGCGTCGTGCTCGACCTGGATGCCAACACCGCCAGCATCATCGGCAACGGCACCATCACCGTTCGCGTGCGTGGGGAATCCGTCGTCCATCGGTCGGGTTCGGTGATCAGCATCGATCAACTCCGCGATCCGCGGCGGGTGACCGGTTCTTCGTCGTCGACCTTGGTTTCGACGACCATCGCACCGACGAGTGTCGACGACTCGATCGACCAGAACGCTCCGGCGTCGCTCGCCGGCGACATCGAGCGTTGCCTACGCGCGTTCGACGAGGCGCTCGCCGCGGGACGGGCCGGCGACGCGGCGCGAGCGGCGCTCGACCTCGAGGCCGCCATCCGGAACTGGTCGAACGACACCCTGCAAAGCTCCGAAATGGACAATGCGCATTCGGCGTTGCGCTCCATGATCGTTCGTCTTGGTGATGCCGCCGTCGGTGGACTCGCGGATCCGCGCGACGTCATCGGACCGTACATCGGGGTGCTGCTGGAACTGCGGGCCGCGGTGCGCGCCGACAAGCGCTACGACCTGAGCGACCTCATCCGCGATCGTCTGGCGGCGGTCGACGTGGAAGTGCGCGACACGCCCCAGGGCGTGGAATGGGTGCTACGCGGACCGCAGTGACGGACCGTGGTGGTCCATGCCGGCCACCCGCGCACGACGACGAACGCCCGCGGCGGTGTACACCGCGATGAACACGATGGTTCCGGCGATGATGATGACCGCACCGCTCGGGACGTCGGCGTACCAACTGGCGTACATTCCCACACCGCCGAACACCGCGCCCAACACCGGCGACAACCACAACATGCGTCCGAACGAATTCGTGAGCAGACGCGCGGTGACCGCCGGCAGCACCAGCAGGGCCGAGATCAACAACACCCCGATCACGCGCACCGTCACTAGGATGGTGGCCGACAGCAGGATCATGAGAACCGCTTCCATGCCGGGCACGTTCACGCCGCTGACCCCGGCCACCTCGGGATCGAAGGTGGTGAAGAGAAGTTTGCGATACAGGAGCACCACGACGACCGCGCTGACGACACCCACCGCCGCCACGGCCAGAATGTCGCCGGTGAAGACGCCGAGAACGTTGCCGAAGAGAACCGCATCGATGCTGCGCTTTGCCTGACCGAACCGCGCTTGCAGGGCCAGACCCACCGCGAACGACGCCGTGGTGATGACCCCGATGGCCGCATCGGCACCGATGATGCGCTTGCGCGACACGCGACCGATCATCAATCCGGAAACCACGCCCCACACCCCGGCTCCGATGAAGTAGTTGATGTTCAACACGGCGGCCAGGGCCGCACCACCGAAGACGGCATGACTCAAACCATGTCCGATGTAGCTCATGCTGCGCAGCACCACGAACACACCGATCAAGCCGCACAGCGCCCCGGCCAACGTGGCGATGAGCAGACCGTTGCGGAAGAACTCGAACGAGAACGGTTCGAGCAGGTCGACGGCGGTCATTCTCAGGCTCCGCGTCGACTGAGTCGCAGACGCAACTCGTCGCTGCCCTGCTCGAGCACCACCGGCATGCCGCCGTGTTGCAACACCTCCATGGGGGCGCCATAGGTGCGCTCCAGGAAGTAGGGCTTCAACACGTCGGTGGGCGCACCATCGGCCACCACCGTTCGGTTGAAGCAGATGAGTCGCGGAAGGTGCGCGGCGAGACCGTTCAGATCGTGGGTGGTGAGCACGATGGCGATCCCGGACTGACCGTCGCGCCGATCCGGGGCGGACTCGTTGAGATCGGCCAGCACGTGGAGCACCTCGTGACGGGTGCGCACGTCGACGCCGGCGGTGGGCTCGTCGAGCACCAGCAGGTCGGGCTTCTGCATGAGCGCTCGGGCCAGGAACACCCGCTGCTGTTGTCCGCCCGACAACTCGCGAATGTGGCGCGACGACAGACCGGCCAGTCCGAGATGCTCGAGGACGCGCTCGATCTCGGATTTCTCGTCGGCGTGCAACCGCGGCCACCACGACCGCTGCGGACGGCTCATGGCCACCACCTCGGACACCGTCACTGGGAAATTCCAGTCGACGGTCTCGAGTTGGGGCACGTAGGCCACCCGCAGGCCCGCGGATCGCATGACCGAACCGTGAACGGGCTTCACCGAACCGAGCATGGCGCGCAGAAGCGTGGTCTTTCCGGAACCCGAGGGCCCGACGATGCCCACGAACTCGCCGGGGGCGATCGTCAGGTCGACGTTCTCGATGACCGGACCGTTGCCGTAGGAACAGGACACGTGGTCGAAGCACACCATCGAGCGAGGGGCTGTCACGCTGGTCATTGTGGGTACTCCGCATCGTCCGGGCCGACATCGGAAACGTCGACGGTCTTCAACGCGCTCGCGTCACCGCCCAAGGCCTCGACCATCGTGACGTAGTTGAACCTCATCAAACCGAGCCACGAGTGCTCGGGATCTCCCGGCGCTCCGAGCAGGTCGTCGTCACGCAGAACGTCGACGTAACTCACGCCGGTCTCCCGTCCGATCTGTTCCAGCACGCTCGACGGGAACACCTCGCTGCCGAAGATGGCGGCCACGCCCGAATCCTTCACCTGCGTGATCAAGTCCGCGATCTCGCGCGGGGTGGGCTCTTCGAACGAGGACGGTTGGATCGCACCGATGACCGACCATCCGTAATGAGCGGCGAAGTACGCGTAGGCATCGTGGTACGTGAGAAGTTGCCGTTGCGTGGCGTCGAGGGTGGCCGACGCGGTCACCATGGCCGAATCGAGTGCGTCGACCTTGGTCACGAACGCTTCGTAGTTGCCGGCGTAGATCACGGCATTGTCGGGATCGGCGGCCGACAACGCGTCGCGGATCAGTGCCGCGAAGTCTCCGGCCATCGGCGGATTGGTCCAGACGTGCGGGTTCGGCTTGCCGCCATCTCTCGGGAACGAGAAGTCGAAGATCCATTCGTCCTCGGGAAGGATCGCCGTCCCCAACTCGCAGACCACCGCGTCGGCACCGAGGTTGGCGTCAGCCAATTCGCGGGTGGGGTCCTCGAGACCCAATCCGTTGATGAAGACGATGTGTGACGCTTCCAAGGTGGCCGCCACACTCGGCGGAGGCTCATACGTGTGGCTATTCGTTCCTTCGGGCACCAGACCGACGACGCGCGTGTCGGTGCCGGAGGCGATGTTCGCCACGATGCTGGTGATGGGAGCCACCGTGGTGGCGACGGTCAACGGGCCGTCCGCCACCGGACGGCGCAATTCGCAGGCCACGGACGAATCCAGGATCGACGACGCACCTTCACCGGAATCTTCAGCGCCACATCCGACGAGTCCGAACGACACACCGAGCACGCCAATTGACGCTAAAGCACGATTCGGCCGCGAAAGACCAGCAAGATGTGCACGAGGGGGCATGGGCTCAGGGTACATCCCGACCAAAGCCGGGCGCACGATCGGTCAGTCCTGGATCAACAACACTCGGTCCACGAAGGCCATCACCAGGTCCTGCCAGCCCTGAGGGTCGACGGGGTGTCCGGTGACCTCATCGACCACCAAGCCGAACGAATACGCCAGCATGAAGGCGGAGGCGGTGTCGGGGTCGATTTCGGGCCGCACCCATCCGCGCGCTTTCGCTTGAGTGACCAGGTCGGCCAGGAGCTCGCGCAATCGATACTGCTCGGCCCCGAGTCGAGCCCGATACTGCTCGCGACCTCGCGTGGCCCCGACCATGCTGGCGCGCAACAAACGTGAGTCGGGGCGCTCCGGGAGGAACGCCGAACCCACGACCGCGAGGATGAACCGTCGGAAATCGGCCTTCGATGTGGCTCGCGCGAAAGCCACTCTGGCGTTCTCGATGTCGACACGCACCGATTCGGCGTACACCTCCACCTGAACCGACTCGACGAAATCGGCGAAGTCGGCGAAGTGGTGATACAGCGACCCCTTCGAGATGCCCGAGGTGTCGAGCAACATCTCGACCGTGTAGCCGTAGAGACCATGTTCCTCCGCCAATCGGCGACCGGTTTCGAGTAGCGCGACCTTGGTCGGGTGCGCCGGCCGCTCGGACTTGCCGCGTGATCGGGGTGGATTGTTCATGAGGCGGCCCCCACGCGCGGGCGTTGTTGTTGCGTCTGAGCCCAGGTCATGCCGGCCAACGAGTCGATGTCGTGGGGAAGGCCGAGGACCCGCTCGGCCACGATGTTGCGCTGAACCTCGCCGGTGCCACCGCCGATGGTGAGCGAGCGGGCGAACATGTAACCGTCGAACCAACCCGGGTGATCGAGCGAACGCAAGCCGACGCCACCGCCTCCGCCGAGTCCGTTGTGCTCGCCACGCGCGGAATTGTCGTGGCTCTGACGAAGCATCGCGTGCGCGCCCAGGATGTCGCGCGCGACCTCCATGACGTTCTGGCCGTGCTCGTCGGCGAGGATCTTGCGGATGCTGGCCTCGGGACCCGGTTGTTCGCCGCGCAGGCGCGCCGACACGGTTCGCATGCGGATGAGGTCCAGCAACACGTGCTCGATGTACACGCCGGCCAATCGCTGACGCATCACCGGATCGGAGATCGGTCCACGTTCGCGCACGGCGTCCAGCATCTCGAGCGCGGTCGGTCCGCTCCCCCACAAGACACCACCCGTCGACAACGACACCCGTTCGTTGCCCAAGGTGACCTTGGCCAGTCGCCAACCCTCGTCGGGTTCGCCGACCAGATTCTCGACGGGAAGACGCACGTCGGTGAAGAACACCTCGTTGAACGTGGACGCGCCGGTCATCTCCTTGATGGGCCGGATCTCGATGCCCGGAGTGTCCATGGGGCAGACGAAGTACGACACGCCCTTGTGTTTGGGTGCGTCGGGGTTGGTGCGCGCGATGAGGATCCCGTACTTCGCGTGTTGCGCGCCACTGGTCCAGATCTTCTGGCCGTTCACGACGTACTCGTCACCGTCGCGGACCGCGCGCGTTCCGAGATTGGCGAGATCGCTTCCGCTCCCAGGTTCGCTGAACAACTGACACCAGAAGTCCTCTCCCGACAGCAGTCGCATCAGGTAACGACGCTTCTGTTCCTCGGTCCCCGCGTACAAGATGGTCGGCCCGGCCCAGCCGATGCCGATCGGATTCGCGGGACGACGGATGCCGGCTTTGGAGAGTTCGTCGTCGATGATCAGTTGATGGATCGGATCGGCGTCGTGGCCGAACGGCGCCGGCCAATGCGGCGCGACGTAACCGGCCTCGGCCAGCTGTCGGCCGCTGGGGCGAGGATTCGCGGTGATCCAATCGCGCACGGCGATCCGGCGCGGATCATCGGCCGACGGCATCTGAAAATCCATACGGCGAGAGTATTCCCACCGAGGTGCACGGCGTACCATCGCACCCGTGCCCACGCTCGGACCCAGCCCCTCATGGAACTTCGCCGATTCATGGGAGGCCATCGCGCGAGCGATCCCGGACGCTCCCGCCCAGTACGGCTTCTCCCACCGCGACGGATCCGAACTGCATTTCGCGTGGGGTGAATTCGACCGTCGAGCCAATGGTGTCGCCCGGGCGTTGATCGAGTCCGGGGCCACCCACCAGGACAAGGTGGCGCAGTACATGTACAACTGTCCCCAGTACCTGGAGAGCATCTTCGCCACGTTCAAAGCCGGTCTCGCCCCGGTGAACACCAACTACCGCTACACGCCCGACGAACTGGTGTACATCTGGGACAACGCCGACGTGGTGGCCGTGGTGTTCCACGGAAGTTTCGCCGACACCATCGACGGACTTCGTCAGCGCGTGCCCCGCGTCGCCTTGTGGTTGTGGGTCGACGATGGAAGCGGCGAGTGCCCGACCTGGGCGACCGACTACGAGGCAATGGCCTCGCAGGCAGGTGCCGAGCCGGTCATGGGATCGTGGGGGCGTTCCGGTGACGATCTGTTGCTCATCTACACGGGCGGCACCACCGGCATGCCCAAGGGCGTCATGTGGCGGCAGGAGGACCTGTTGCTGGCGCTCGACGACGCGAACCGCGTGAAGTTGCCTCCGACCCCCGACGTCGACGCTCTCGTGGCGCGCACGACCAGGATCGGGCCACGCAATCTGCCCGCCGCTCCGCTGATGCACGGAACCGGGCTCTTCAACGCGATGAGCAACTTGATGATGGCGGGATCGATCGTCACCATGCGCGGTCGCAAGTTCGATCCGGTGGAACTGCTCGACACCATCGAACTTCTACGTGTCAACTCGATGTCGATCGTGGGCGACGCCTTCGCCAAGCCCATCCTGCGGGCACTGGACGCCGAGCCGACCAGATGGGACCTGTCGTCGTTGCGTGTCATCATCTCGAGCGGTGTGATGTTCGCCGCCGAGACCAAGGCCGGATTGCTCCGCCACAACGAACGTCTCATCATGGTCGACGCGCTCGGATCGTCCGAGGCCATCGGCATGGCACAGAACACCACGACCGCCGACGGTTCGTCCAAGACCGCCACCTTCCAACTCGGACCGCGAACCAAGGTGCTCACCGAGGAGGGCCGCGAGGTGCTGCCTGGTAGCGGGGAATTGGGGCGCGTGGCCCTGCGCGGTCACACACCGATCGGCTACTACAAGGACCCCGAGAAATCGGCCAAGACCTTCGTCGTGTTCGACGGCGTGCGGTGGTCGATCCCCGGCGACTGGGCCAGCGTCGATGCCGACGGCACGGTGCAACTGCTCGGACGCGGAAGTCAGTGCATCAACACCGGTGGCGAGAAGGTGTACCCCGAGGAGGTGGAAGAGGTGCTGAAACTTCATCCCGCGGTCGCCGACGCGGCGGTGGTGGGTCTGCCCGACGACCGCTTCGGCCAAGCCATCACCGCACTCGTCGAGCCCCTCCCCGATCGAACGATCGTCGAGGCCGAACTCATCGCCCACGTCAAGGTGCATCTCGCCGCCTACAAGGCCCCGAAGCGAGTGTTGGCAGTGGACACGGTGGGTCGCGCCGGCAACGGCAAGCTGGACTACAAGGCGCTCACCGAGCGGGCCGCCAAGACCCTCGGCTAACGTCTGACGGCGTTCCCGCAGGGAACGAATCACCCCTCACCCACGAACAACCCACAGGAGCGGTACCCATGGCTGCACTCGGATACGACGGCAAGGTCGCGATCATCACCGGAGCGGGCGGTGGCCTCGGCCGTCAACACGCGCTGCTCATGGCCAAGCGCGGCGCGTTGATCGTGGTCAACGACCTCGGTGGTTCCGTCGACGGAACCGGCGCCAACGCCTCGGCGGCCCAGAAGGTCGTCGACGAGATCAAAGCCGCCGGCGGTGAAGCCGTCGCCGACCACAACTCGGTGGCCACGCCCGAAGGTGGCGAGGCGATCGTGCAGACGGCGATCGACACGTTCGGGCGCGTCGACATCGTGATCAACAACGCCGGCATCCTGCGCGACAAGGCGTTCCACAACATGGAGCCCGACTTGTTGAATCCGGTCCTCGACGTTCACTTGAAAGGCGCGTTCTACGTGACCAAGCCGGCGTTCGTGCGCATGCGTGAACAGGGCTATGGACGCATCATTTCCACGTCGTCGGCGGCCGGGGTGTTCGGCAACTTCGGTCAGACGAACTACGGCGCGGCCAAGATGGGTCTGGTCGGCTTCACACGCGTGCTCGGTGTCGAGGGTGCGAAGTTCAACATCAAGGCCAACGCCATCGCCCCGCTGGCCATGACTCGCATGACCGAGAACATCCTCGGCGGTCTGAAAGACAAACTCGATCCGGGTTTGGTGTCGCCGTTGGTCGCTTTCCTCGCCCACGAGGACTGCCCGGTGACCGGCCAGTTGTTCTCGGTCGGCGGCGGTCGCGTGGCGCAGGTTTTCCTGGGCGAGACGAACGGCTACTACAACCCGAACCTCACGCCCGAGGACGTTCAGGGCAACTGGGACGTCATCACCGACCGTTCCACCTACGCCGTGCCGAACAACCTCGGTGACGAGACCGCACTGTTCCTGCCGTTCTTCAAGTGAAGGTGACGAACGGGTGACACCGATGGGAGGAGTCGCACGATGATCGACGTCGAGGAATTCGGACAACGAGCCAGTGAATGGCTCGCGGCGAACAAGCCCCGGGCGCCCCGCGATTACGGCGCGATCTGCCCGCCCGATCTGGTGGACGCCGGCCTGGCGTGGCAACGACACCTCTACGCGTCGGGATGGGCCGGTGTTCATTGGCCGACTGAGGTGGGCGGACAGGGACTGACCGCCGCGCACCAGGCCCAGTGGTTGTACGAGTGCGCGTTGGCCGGTGTGCCGGGCGTGTTCAACATGGTGGGTCTGGTGCTGGCCGGAGGCGCGATCCAGAAGTTTGGGACACCCGAGCAGCAGGAGCGGCACCTGAACGCGACTCTGCGCGCCGATCACGTGTGGTGCCAGTTGTTCAGCGAACCCGGGGCCGGAAGCGATCTGGGTTCGTTGAGCACCCGCGCGGTGCGTGACGGAGATCGGTACATCGTCAACGGACAGAAGGTGTGGTGCTCGGGTGGGCGCTACAGCAACTGGGGGATCCTGATGGCGCGCACGGACCTCGATGCCCCCAAGCACAAGGGGATCAGTTTCTTCTTGATGGACATGAGCCTGCCCGGAATCGAGATCCGACCGCTGAAACAGATGACCGGTGAGGCCGAGTTCGACGAGGTGTTCTTCACCGACGTGGAGCTGCCCGCCGACGCGCTGTTGGGTCCGCTGCACGGAGGATGGGGTGTCGGGATGGCCGTGTTGACGTCCGAGCGCGGACACATCGGAACGAGCGTGATCTCGCTCGAGCGGCGACTGGAGTCGATCTCGCGGTTGGCCCAAGGACGCGAATTGAGCGCGACCGAGAAGCAGGAGTTGACGACGTTGCTGTCGAAGGGCATGGCCTACAAGGCGATGGCGCAGCGACAAGGTCCGGTGGCCTCGACCGCCGCGTCGCTGATGAAGTTGGGAATCACCGAGATGATGTTCGACACGGCGATGCTGCGCGCCGACATCGCCGGGGTGGAGTCGACGTTGGAGGGGGCGGACGCCTTCGGGCTGTTGTCGGCGCCGGGGGGCCGGATCGCCGGCGGAACGAGCCAGGTACAGAGGAACATCATCGGGGAGCGCTTGCTGGGCCTCCCCCGCGACCCCTCCCACTAACCCCACCAAAATGCGACAGTTTGTCGCTTTGTGTACACGCCGCGTGTACACAAAGCGACAAACTGTCGCATTTTGGTAGTTGGGGGTGGGGTAGGTGGGCGTCAAAGATCGCCCCGTCGCCCGTAGAATTCTCCCTCTTGGCCACCAACGGGATCATGGGTACACAATCGTGAAAGTCGCATCCGCCAACGGCGTCAAAGTCGAACTGCACGATCTGGGCGGCACCGGCCCCCACATGCTCATGTCCCATGCCAATGGCTTCCACGGCCTGTGCTGGAAGCCGGTCGCCGCCAACCTCATCAAACGTTTCCATTGCTACGCCCACGACCACCGCGGCCACGGCGACACCGCCGCCCCCAAGGACTGGAAGGTCGCGTGGTCCGGTTACGCCGCCGACGCCACCGCCGCCGCCAAAGCCATCGCCCAGAAGGGCGGCATCATCGGAGTCGGCCACTCCATGGGAGGCGCAACCCTTCTTCTCACCGCGATGAAGCACCCGGAACTCTTCCGCGGCCTGTTGCTGTACGAACCCATCCTCTTCCCCGACGATGTCCGTCGCCCCGCCAATCGTCCGAACGTTCTGGCCGAAGGCGCCGCTCGTCGCAAGCCGTCGTTCAAGTCGCTCGACGAGGCCATCAAGAACTACTCGTCGAAACTGCCCATGTCGCACTTCACCCCCGAGGCCCTCGAGGCGTACGTCCACGGCGGTTTCCGCAAGGGCGACGACGGCCTGATGCACCTGAAGTGCTCCCCCGAACTCGAATCCGAGAACTTCAAGAACCCGAACATCCCGAATCTCTGGAAGAAGCTCCCCGAGATCGACATCCCCGTCTGGGTTCTGAGCGGTCATCCCGAACCCTTCCAGCCCTCCGGGTTCGCCGAGGCCATCGCCGACCGCCTGCCCAAGGGCAACCACATCGAGTACAGCGACCTCGACCACTTCGGTCCGTTCGTCGATCCGGTGCGCATCGCTCGCATCATCGACACGTTCGCCGACACACTCGAGCCGTGACCGGAACCATGACCGAACCCGACGGATCCGAACACTCGGCCGCACCGGGCTCGGGTGCGTTCGGTCCGAACGTCGATCGTCTCGATCAACGGGCCGACCAACTCCTGGAACGCGTTCGCAATCATCCCCTGGCGGCCAAGACCTTCGAAGCCGCCAGCCATCTCGGGGATTTCAGCCTGATCTGGCATCTGGTCGGCACCGCACGTGGCGTCACCAGCGGCAAGCGGGCCACGCAAGCCATCGCTCTTTCGGCTCTACTCGGCGCCGAGTCCCTCATCGTCAACCAGGGAGTGAAGCGCATCTTCAAGCGCGAGCGCCCCACCACCAGC
>Ga0129333_10000899_pt1 | contig 26258 bp, 44 predicted proteins | sample CPB6_08_DNA_FD_94474 | JGI IMG/M metagenome (GOLD analysis project Ga0129333, IMG submission 94474) | Freshwater to marine salinity gradient microbial communities from Chesapeake Bay, USA - CPBay_Sum_0.6_0.8_DNA | ecosystem: Environmental > Aquatic > Marine > Coastal | place: USA: Chesapeake...
CGACGAAGGATACGACCCGTGCGTCGTCATCGTCAGACTGCTCGGGCCGTACTCGCCACCCGTCGACGCACCCGACTACTCGGCATTCCGACCGGGACACCAAGGATGATCCTCCTCCTCGCCTCCGCTGTCGCCCTCTCGACCATCTACGTCGCAATAGCGTCGTGGGTCGTGGGACGACACGACAAGTAACCCGACACCACAAGACAGGAGAGACAGTGAACAAAGACATTCAGAAGAAGTGGGCAGATGCCCTGCGAAGTGGCAGATACAACAAGTGTCGAAACCACCTCGCTGTCTGGGCACCAGCAACAGAAGAGAGGGCCTATTGCGCCCTAGGAGTTCTAGTCGAACTCGCAATCGCCGATGGCGTGCGGGTCGCGAGTCAATCGCCAGACGCGGAAGAGTTCCCTGAGGACGAGGTCTTCGAGGGCATGCCACACAACGAGACGGACTGGTTCCTCGTCTACTACGACGGCATGACCTCGAGCCTGCCATCGAACGTGATGAAGTGGGCCGGTCTCCACTACGAGGCACCAAGACTTACCGTCTCGCCCGACCACCACCCACATGTCGACAGACACCTAGTAGACGGGGACACGGTGTCCGTGACGTACTTGAACGACGATGCCAAGTTGTCGTTCGATGTTCTGGCCGACTTGATTGAAGCAGGCGAGGTCATCTGATGGCTGTCGATCGCAACCTACTGACCAGCATCGTCGCCAGCCTGACAGAGCAAGAAGCCGTCACGCTCGCCCTCGACATTCGCAGACAGTTCAACTGGAACGTCACAATCTTCCAGACAGAGGACATAGTCATGGCCTTCACAGACCGCTACGAACGCGAACCAACAGACGACGAACTCAACGACATCATGGCGACCTACTACTGGCGCAAGATGGAAGACCGTATGTGTGAAGAAGGGTTCGAGTGTATTGGCATGGCCATCGACGAACTCGGCATCGAAGAAGAACCCGACAACCAGACAGGAGAACAAGAATGAACCTCGCAGCCCAAGTACAAGAGTGGCGAACCGTCCCCTCGCCGCTGACCATTCAAGTGACAGCCTTGAAGGAGGTCGTCGACGAGGCCGGCAACAAGAAGACCACTACCGACTACGTCCTCAAGTATGAAGCACTTGCCTACGGCATCATCGAAGGCGAACTGTTCTACATGGCCACCAACGGACGGACATTCAACGTCACGTACGGCGCTGTCTCGAACAACGGACTCCGCACTATCACAGTCTTCAAGGCTGAGTCATGACTACAGACGATCTGCGAGACGAGAACCAGTTGAGTCTCTTCTCGGCCGGCGTTGCCATCGAGACACCTGTGCTGCCCTACGGTGGCACGTCCGGCTGGTCTGGTTCCGACACAAGCCTTGAGCGTGCTAGTCGAGCCGACAAGGACGGCACCACATCGGCCAGACAAGCCACCACTCTCAATGCCCTACTGAACGCTGGCGTGTCGGGCTTGACGTGGTCAGAGTTGGCCAGCATCCTCAATGTTCATCACGGCGCAGCGTCGGGTGTCTTGTCGACACTTCACAAAGCAGGACACATCTGTCGACTCACGGAACGACGAAACAAGTCGCAGGTGTACGTCCTTCCCGCCTACGTCGCCGGCCGCGAGAAGGTGGCCTACAAACCGAACGTGTCAGCCCGACTCCTTGAGGACGTCCTGACTGAGGTGCTCAGTGACCTCGGCCGAGGGCAAGTCGAGACCGCTAAGGCACGCATCGCAGTCACACTTCAACACTTGAAGCCTGACTGAACAAGATCCCGACAACAACAAACCAGACAGGAGACAACAATGGGACTAGACAACTACCCCGACGAATACCCGTGTATCGCACGAGGAGTGGCCGTGTACAAGCCACAAACCGATAAGGACGGCCAGCCTCTGTACCATTCCGATGGGACGGTGAAGAAGCAGTTCAGTTGCCAACTGACCCAAGAGGCCGGCGCGTGCCCGTGGAAGAACCACCCGACTCGTCCTGCCGAAGGTGCCGTGTACGGAATGCTGGGCACCGACTGTTGGTATCGAGGCAAGTACGGCACCTACCTGCTCGAAGCACTCGACGTCGACAACGAGTCGTTCCTGTACGGCGACGAGTCCTACAGGATCGGCGAAGAGGAACTTCGCACGATGAGCAAGTTCATCCTCGACCGACTCGACGAGGTCGTCGACGCCGCCGGCAAGTTCATTCACGAGGGCGAAGACCGTGCGCCCGACATCAAGTACCTCTCATGGTGGCTCGAGTTCATGGCAGACGAGTCCGGCACAGTCATCGCATGGTTCTGAAGGCTTGAGTCCGGTAGTCGAAACTGCTACCAAGGTACAACGACGCCGGCCTCGGCCTGCTAACCTCTCGACACATGGATACCGCTACCAAGACCTTCCATCACTGGACGATCACCAGAGCCGACTCCAAGTCCGCAGCATGGCTCGTCGAACACACATGGACTGGACTCGACGTCAGCCGTGAAGCGTTCGCCTTCACCACCCTCGCAGCAGCCCGTCAACTCGTCGCCGGCAAGCGAGGACTCAAGCGCATCAGGTTCAACAAACTGAGCGACCGCCAGTACGACTACGACTACACGTCCTAGTCAAACAGCACCGGATCCAAAGGGTGAACAAGCCCTATCCGTCGATGACGCTTCACGTCGAACCTCTGCCGTTCCGTAAGGCCACCCCACACACCCCAATGCTGGTTCTGCTCCAACGCATACTCGGCACACTCCCGACGCACAGGGCAACCCCCACACACCACTAACGCCTTCGTCGGACGATGCCCAGTCGACGGAAACCACAACGACTGATCCAACCCGACGCACGCACCATCAAACCGCCACTCACCGGGCGGTGGAGTATTGAACAGGGCAAGGTCATCGTCGCGCACGTTGAACTCATCATAGGTGACTTGCTAACCCACAGTCGGATACCTGCTATGGTCGTTCAAGGAAACACAACAGGAAACCATAGAGAGGAAACACAAACATGAAACGACTAGCGGCCACCGTCGCCCTCGCACTGTCGACGGCAGCCTGCTCGACGACCGTGTCGGCACCGACGTCTCTCGCACCACTCGAGACCAACGGCGTTCCCAAGACCACCGACGCGCCGATAGCAACGCCGGCACCTGAGGTGACTATCAGCGAGTCGACTCGCAACGCCCTCTTCATCAACAACATCGAGGGCACCATCGGCACTCCTGTCTACGACGAGGCCGGCGCGATCGAGACCGGCTACATGATCTGTGATGTTCTTCGCACTGGCAGTGGGACACTCGAAGACGTCATGGACATCGTGCTGGCCAACTCGACGACAGACTCCGACCTGCTTCTACTGACTGCTGTTACGGCATCGGCGCTGACGAATCTGTGTCCCGACATGTCCTACATGATCGACGAGTTGCCGTGAGCATCTGGGGTTCCTATCAGCCCGGTATCGCTGTGCCGTGGCGAGACAACTACAGCGGCGAGGATGAAGGCGATGACGCCAACGTGTACGTCGACGTCGCAACGGCATCATGGTTCCACAACCTCGTGCGACTCTCAGTCGGTGAGATGGCCAGCAACGCTCACTGTGAAGTGTTACTCCGTCCCGACGAGGTGGCCACTCTCATCACTATGCTCATGAAGACACTCGAGAGGGACGAACCCGACCTGACGCCGGCAGCGTGACACCATGAGACAACTCGACGTCGACACAGCAGACAAACAGCGACGGGCACTACGGCTCCGCAACCTCGGTGCCTCGTATGACCAGATCGCAGACGAGTTGGGCTACGCCGGCCGCAGCGGGGCATGGAAAGCAGTCAAGGCTGCCCTCGATCGCGCCGTTATCGAGCCGGCGATGGAACAGAGAGTCATTCAGAGCGAACGCCTCGACCTCATGGTCATGCGATGCCTAGGCGCAGTCTTGAACGGAGACCTCGAACAGGTACGCAACGTCCTCGCCATCGAGAAGAGACGCGCCGACCTCTGGGGACTCGACGCACCGAAGAACGTCGAAGTACTCGGAGCGTTCGCGAACGTCGGACCAGACAACAATGTCGCCGGCGTACTCCTTGAACGACTACAGATGCTCGGCACTCTTAGTACGGCACCTATCGACTCCGACGTGATAGAAGTAGAACAGCCATGATGTTGATACCGCCACCCGGCTCGGCCGAGGCACACTTGTATGGGTGCTCGTGTCCGATGGCCGAGAACAACTTCGGCATCAACAGCCCGATGCCCCCTGACGGTTGGTATCTCGACACCGACTGCTTCGTCCATCTACCGCCGGCCATGAACCCATTCGATGACTACGACGATGAGTGACAATGGCCGACGACCGCTCGATCGCTGAACACCTAGCCGCACTGCCAGAGGAAGAACGCCGCGCAATCATTGAAGGGTTGTCGACCGAACAGCAGCAGGCAATGTTGTACGACTGGGCTGTATGGCGTCGACCCAAGCAGGCCACTCCAGACGGCGACTGGCGTAAGTGGCTCATCATGGCCGGTCGAGGCTTCGGCAAGACACGAACCGGCGCAGAGTTCATTCGGGAACAGGTCAACGCCGGCAACGCCAAGTTCATTGCGCTCGTAGGTGCGACAGCAGCAGACGTCCGCGACACCATGATCGAAGGACAGTCGGGCATCCTGTCAGTCTTCCCACCCGGTCAGCGACCCCAGTACGAGCCATCGAAGAGACGAGTGACCTTCCACAACGGTGCCGTCGCAACCGCCTACTCCGCTGACGAACCAGACCGACTACGTGGCCCAAACCACGACACGGCATGGGCAGACGAGTTAGCGGCATGGCGATACGCCGACGCGTGGGACCAGTTGACGCTCGGTCTTCGTATCGGCAAGCACCCTCGTGTGGTCATCACGACCACGCCTCGACCAGTCCCTGTCATCAAACAGTTGGTCGAGACAGAAGATGGAACCGTCATCGTCACTCGAGGCTCCACCTACGAGAACATCTCAAACCTTGCGCCGTCGTTCGTGAACGAGATGATGCGTCGCTACGAAGGCACCACGCTCGGTCGACAGGAACTTCACGCCGAAGTCCTCGACGACCTTGAAGGCGCACTCTGGCATCGCCTCGCCCTAGATGCCCTACGCATACACAAACCGCCGGCCATGAAACGCGTCGTCGTCGCCGTCGACCCGGCAGCCTCGAACAACTCGTCCAGCAACGAGACAGGAATCGTCGTCGCCGGCATCGGCACAGATGGAGTCGGTTACGTCCTCGCAGACAAGACGATCAAGGGATCACCGAACGAGTGGGGTGTCGCGGCGCTGGCTGCCTACCACCAGTTCCAAGCAGACAGGATTGTCGCTGAGGCCAACCAAGGAGGCGACATGGTGGCCCACACACTCCGCACTGTCGACAAGAACGCCCCTGTCAAACTGGTGCGAGCGTCTCGAGGCAAGAGGACACGAGCCGAACCAGTCGCTGCCCTCTACGAGCAAGGTCGAGTCCACCACGTCGGCTTCCTCACTCAACTCGAAGATCAGATGTGTGGCTGGGTCCCCGATGTAGGTTCGTCACCGGACAGAGTCGACGCATTGGTGTGGGCACTGACCGAACTAATGATCGATGGGGCACGACAAGCACCCGCCGTCATTCCTGTAAGCCTTGTACAAGCATCACCGTGGAGTGTCTCATGAAAGAGTGGCCAGCAAGACTCCTAACACAGAACGCTGAACTCAAGAAGGCAGGCGTCTGGAACTGGTCACTTCCAGCCCACGTCATACAACTCTCAGACGGTCGACGCTTCAACGTATGCCCTCATGCCGGCGCGTGCGGCCGAGTGTGTTACGCCAAGTTCGGCACCTACCAGTTCTCGAACGTCAAGGCGCGCCACCTCTTGAACCTCGAATACGTCCTAGAAGCACCCGACGAGTGGCAGGCCAAGATGGAAGCCGAAGTCCATCACAAACGGTTCAACCCCAGCGGCCGGCGTCACCTGTTGCCCTACGACCGCACCGACATGTGGCTGTCGAAGTGGATCACATTCGGTGGGGCTGCCGTCCGAGTCCACGATGGCGGTGACTTCTTCTCTGACGACTACATCGACAGGTGGTCGACTATCGCAGACAGGGCACCACACGTCCTCTTCTACGCCTACACCAAAGAGGTCTCGGCCTTCAAGGGTCGCCAACTACCCCGTAACTTCAGGGTCATCTTCAGTCTCGGTGGGACACAGGACTCTCTCATCGACAAGGAGACAGACAGGCACGCCGACGTCTTCCCAACTCTTCAAGCCCTGAACGACGCCGGCTACTACGACCAGACAGCGAACGACCTTCTTGCGATCGTGGCCCCCTTCAACAAGATCGGCATCGTCGCAAACAACCTGCCCGTCGCAAACAAACGCTTCGACGGTCGAACAATGTCGGGCATGAGACCGACCGACAACACAATCGAGACCAGCACCAACGAGTAGAGGCATCGACGAGGTACTATGGCCACCGTGACCGACATCAACCAATCTCAAACAAGCCGTGTCGCGAAGGTCAAGCCATCGTCGACCGACTTCATGGAGGTTGGCTCGACAGGTCTGAACCAGACGGCCGGCATCGTCAACGATGACTTCCTGCGACAACTCCAAGGTAAGCAGGCGTACGCCAACTACCGCGAGATGGCAGACAACGACCCTGTCGTCGGCGCAATGCTCCATGCCATTGAGATGATCGTTCGCTCCGTCGACTGGTCGGTCGAACCCAGTAACCGTGACGACCCTCGAGCCATCGAAGAGGCACAGTTCATCTCCACGTGTATCAACGACATGAGCACATCGTGGGACGACACACTCGCCTCTATCCTCACGTTCCTCGTCTACGGCTTCTCCTATCACGAGATCGTCTACAAGTACCGCAACGGCTACACCGACGACGCGGCCACCCGCTCGAAGTACAACGACGGTCGAGTCGGTTGGCGCAAGTTGCCCATCAGAGCGCAGGACACAGTTCAGCGTTGGGACATGGACGACAACGGCGGCATCCGTGGCATGTATCAGATGGACCCACACGCGCCCGACAAGGGACTCGTGTACCTGCCCATCGAGAAGTGTCTCCTCTTCCGCACGACAACGAAGATGAACAACCCGCAAGGCCGGTCGATTCTTCGCAACGCTTTCGTGCCGTGGTACTACAAACGTCGCATCCAAGAGATCGAGGCCATCGGAATCGAACGCGACCTCGCCGGCATGCCCGTCGCGTACGTGCCACCGCAACTCCTCTCGAACAACGCTTCTGCCGACGAACGGGCTGCCCTCAGCGCCATCAAACAGATCGTGCGAAACATCAAGCGGGACGAACAAGAGGGCATCGTGTTCCCGTTGGCCTACGACCCCGACACCAAACTCCCTGCGTACGACTTGAAACTCCTGTCGACAGGTGGCCGGCGTCAGTTCGACACAAACCAGATTGTCACTCGTTACGACCAACGAATCACGATGACAGTGCTCGCAGACTTCCTGCTGCTTGGTCACGAGGGCATCGGAACACAAGCCTTGTCGGTGTCGAAGATTGAACTCTTCCTCACGTCACTGAACGCCTACCTCAGCAACATCAGTGAGACCTTAACAGTTACGCGATTCCTCGACTCATGAGACTCAACGGTGTGTCCGAAGAACTGTCTCCGGCCTTGACCTACTCGCCGCCGAAGAACATCGACCTCGAAGGCGTCGCTAAGTTCATCACGTCACTCGCACAAGCCGGCGCACCTCTCTTCCCAGACCAAGACCTCGAGAACTACTTGAGAGGCATGGCTGGCCTGCCGCAAGGACAAGCCGAGGAAGTCTGAGATGACCTTCGTCGCCGGCCTCGGCAGGCGCCAGAAGTCGATCGCAGTCAGCAAGGCTCGGAGACCACTTCCCAAGCCGCCGACGTTCCGACCAACTGGCGACACACGCCTCACCAACCTCGAACGAGAACTCGCTGCCGTAGTCGAACAAGGCTTCGACAGAGTGCCCACCAACGCCTTCCTTGCGCTGGTGGCAGACAGCAACGACGAGTCCTACAGGCGTGCCGTCGACGAAGCACTCGGCTCGGTACAAGACGCCATCGCCGAAGTACTACACAGACAACTGGTCGCGACAGGTAAGCAGGCCACCAGTGAACTGAAGACTGAACTCGCCTCCCTCTTTCGACAGATGTACAAGGCTGAGAAGCCCACAATCCATCAGGTCGTCGCAAACTTCGCCTTCAACGTCGACAGCCAAGATGCCCTCGACTACGCACGACGAGAGGCGGCCACCCTCGTGACCAACATGGGCACTGAGCAGGTCTCGGCCATGCGTGACCTAGTCGCAACGTCTCGAGCCACCAACCAGACACGCCGGCAGACATCGAACGCCTTACGAGGACTACTCGAACAGGTGTCGCCGGGTAGTGACGCTGGCCGGCTTGTGGCGTCGACTGTCGGTGCCAACGTGAACGGTCTGACAGTGAGGGCAGAACGAGCAGTCCTCAACCATGCGAACAGAGAGGCAGCCCGACTCGCTGACTCCGGCATCACTGGCCGGAAGGCACTCAAAGAAGTGAAGGACTCCACCAACGCCTACGCACGTCGACTACGACAGTCCAGAAGTAGAACGATCGCACGGACAGAGATTGTGCGGGCAGCCGAAGCGGGCAGGCAGGAGTCGTGGAACCAAGCAGCGAAGCAAGGTCTCATCGACCCGAAGGTGGCCACGAAGACATGGAGCACTGGTCCGTACGACGTCTGCCCTATCTGTCGAGGATTACAAGCCACCTCGGTTCCTGTGAAGGGCAGTTGGCCCAACGGCATCAAGCACCCACCGGCACACCCCAACTGTCGTTGTACGATGGTCCTCAATACTTACCCGCCGGCCACTCCACCGCAGGCAGTCGGCTCGGGAACAGTCGACGACCCCTACCGAATCGTTCACGATGATGACATTCCAAACCTCGACGACTACCCGCCGTTGACTGGCACAGAGGTCGAGGTGCCCGACCTCAGTGGACCGAGGGCAACAGGGGCGAAGCCGGCACCAGCGCAGCCCAAGAAACCAACGAAGCCGAAGCCGGCCACTCCAAGCACAGGCACTGGCATCGGCGACAAGGTTCCGTTCGATGACCTCAGGTCAAGGATTGACAACATCTCTGATGACGTCGACACGATAGGCGTGCGACTGGTCGACGAAACCAAGGTGAAGACTGTCGGCTACGAAGCCACTGTCACCAAAGAAGGCGAGGAAGTCCTCGACATCGTGGAGGAGGCTGGCCGGCGAATCGAGGCTCGAGCCGACGAGATACTTCGCGCTGGTGGTCACAAGACGATGGACGAGGCAGCAGCCACCTACGACGAGGCAGCCGAACGACTACGTAAGGCTCAGAGTGATTACGCCTCGCATACGTTCGATGAGTTCCAAGACCTCGCAGCGTCGAAGGGGCTTCCGATGACACCAGAGGAGATTGCCCTCGGCCCTGACGTTGGCAGGCTTCAATACGCCGAACGCATCTCCAAGATGCCCAACGCACAAGTTCGTGCGAAGTTGAACTTGAAGGCTGGGACGTCGACGACGCCCAACACCATCCTCGACAACATCATGAAGGGCGGGAAGCAGACAGCCGAGAAGAAGCGTCTCAAGGGGCTTGTCGATGCCGCACGAGATGGTCTCGAGGCCACTACGAAGGAACTAGCAGGGCAGGCGAAGCCACAAGCCAGCGCCGTTCGTCAAGCATTGAAAGATGTTCGCGAGGACTTCGGTGAAGGAGTGCTCGAGTTGGAGAAGCGGGCCAACGAGTCGCCCTATGTGAAACGTCGACTCGATGACGCCATGAAGCAGACTCAGGAGTCGATGCCTAAGTCGTGGGTCGAGGCGATCAACGAGGGTGGCGTCAAGATTGAGGGCACACCGGGACGGCCCGTATTCCGTCGATCGACCAATACTGTTCATGTAAGCCTTCACGACGACATGGTGGCCACGACACTCCATGAAGTGACCCACGTAGCAGAAACATCGACGTCACGAGTCGCTCAAGTGAATGAAGCGTTCTACCTACGACAGACACGAGGCCAGCGTGCTCGTGCCCTCTACGGCGTCGAAGGAGAACCGGGTGCCGAGTTGGTCATCGACGACGACTTCGGCGACGCCTACGCCGGCAAGTGGTACGGCCAAGGTAGAGACATGCCACTCGAGGGCAACTTCGAGACACTCACAAGAGGCATGGAGTCACTGTTCGGACGAGACCTCATGGGCAATCCGTTCTTCATTAGGGGCGCATACAGGAGGCACGTCCTCGGCGTGTTAGCGTTGCTGTAATGGCATCGTGGACTGTGTACGTGAATGGAGTCGCGACATACGCCGGCTACCCCGACACCGACGAACAAACTCTCGAAGTAGTCACCGAATGGGTGTCGACAGGTTCGGGCAGAGTCATGTGGAGACTCCCCGGCTACACAGTCGATTGGAAACCTTCCGACCCTGTCTCAGTCGCCATCGCAACCAGTAACTATGCCCAGTTCATGTATGGCCCCAAAGCGGTCATCGAACTAGAGACCGAGGGACTCTCGATGCCCAAGTCGCCACGAACTCTTCCGACAGACCTCTTCTAACATCGAACGGCAAGTCACCTCGTTCTAGTATTCTTCGCTTGTGGTCGCCGTACCTTCGTTCGTCTCCCGTAACGCCCGACGTGGCTTGAAACTGCTCGAGTTCGCAGGCGACGGACTGAAGCCGGCAACCGTTCGAGAAGCACGACAGATGGCAGCCGGCTCTATCAGTGTCGACAAGGTACGACGTATGGCAGCGTGGCTGGCCAGACATAAGGTCGATCTGGAGTCACCTGACGCCGATGCCTACCTCGACGGCACAAAGGACAGACCAACACCCGGACAGGTGGCGTGGCTCTTGTGGGGCGGCGACATCGAACGAGCAAGGCAAGACCGCGCCGGCCGTTGGGCCAGCAAGAAACGTGATGAACTGATCGCATCAGGCGAACTGTCGAAGGAGTTGAACATGGACAAGATGTACGGCCGAGAGATGAAGGACGACGACGAAGAAGGTGGCGAGTACGGCCCTGAGTACGACCCGCTCCAGTCACTCTTCAACGCTTACATGGCAGCCGTTCGTATGGGGCCATCTGCCGAAGCCCTCTTGAAACCCATCTTGTCGATCGTCGACAAACTGCGTCCCATGTATGGCCCAACCGAGGCCGGCGAAGAACCAATGGAAGAGATGATGTCTCGACCAATGATGAAGGGGCATGGTGACTACACCAACCCGCTTCAGTGTCTCCTTCACACCTACCTAGGACTCCTGTGGTATCCAGAACGCTCCGACCTTCGAGCGTTAGTCATGGACCTCATTCATCAGGCAGAAGGCATCGTCTATCCTTCTGGTGATGAGACGACTAGCGAAGATGGCATGGAAGGCAACATGGGTAACCGCGACGTCATGGCTCGTGCTGACGATCGCACTGAGCGGACTCCTGTTCAGAGAGTTATCAGGGAAGAGAACGGACAGTGGTGCGTCTACAGCGAGGCCACCGGCCGCTCGTTCGGGTGCTACACGAACAGGACAGCGGCACAAGAACGCCTCGACCAGATCGAACGATTCAGCAGCGCCCGGTTGGTATCGGCCACGCTGAAAGAGTTGGTGGAGTGGCACGAGGACTGTCACCGTTCAGTCGACGTAACGCCGGCCACCAAACTCCTCCACGACCTCATCGAGGACACGATGGAGTCTCGAGGCCACGCTCGGCCCTACGACATCACCTTCGACGACAAGATCGACATGCTCGTCAACAAGAACGTGTCGGTCATCTCTAAGGCCGACGAGCAGCGATACACCCTCGGACCTTGGTACGTGCCCAACATGGAGGACGCGCACGGCGAGTTCACTGACGAGGACACCCTCCAGCGTTCACTGTGGGACTGGGTTCGTGCCGGCGACCGCACCATCTACCTCCAGCACAGTGACAAGCCGGCAGGCGAGATGGTCGAGATCATGACCATTCCATTCCCGATCGAGGCTGCCCTCTCAGTACCGAATCAGGGCACCACGAAGTATGCGTTCCCTGCGAACACTCCTTTCATGGGGACTGTCTGGGAGCCGTGGGCATGGGAGTTGGTCAAGGCCGGCAAGTTGCGCGGCTACTCCATTGGTGGCAAGGCGCGACGAATGGAAGCCGACCTTCCTGAGATGGCCACCATCGTCGTGTGAACGACAAGAGGCCCCACGCCGTGTCGACGTAGGGCCTCCTGTGGGGGACTTCAGACTAGCACGAGGCGTAGCCCATGAACATGTACTCGTTGGGCACCGCAGTCGGAATACACAGAGCCGGTCCCCACTTCTCGTCCCAGACACTGAACGAACGAAGCACTTGCTCTGGAGTGGCCATACGTAACAGGTCACTCATCGCCTTGTAGGGCCGTCGCAACCACTTGTCCTCAGGGTTCACCCAACCTTCGACGCCGGCGTCGTACTCGAGAACGAACTTGACCAACTCGTCGCGGGTCTGGCCTGCGTCGCCTCTCTCCATGTCTTGTGGGCCGACTGTCGCGAGCGCAGACTCCAGTTCGATGCCGTCCTTCAACCAGAGTCGGAACTGCGGCGTCGACGGAATAGGGCACATCACGAACGAGGGCTTCTCGGCAATGGTGCCGGTGTAGCCGCCATGTCCGTTCATGAAGAGGGCTTGGTCGACTGCGTTGCGGAATGCGTGGGCAGGATCGGCACCTGTCATCTTGGTAATGAAACTTGTCGCGCCCATCTCACTTGCCTCCCAGATACTCGCCGACGTACTTGTCGACTAACTCCATTGCGAGGTCGGCAAGGTCGCATTCAATCTTCTCGACCATGTCCTCGTATCGCAACAGCCAGTCGTCGTGCGACAGTTCGTTCTCGTTGGCGTCCGTTCGGTATCGAGACGTCTCGAGACCAACGCTGTCGAGGTGAATGCCGGCCGCGTAGATGAAGCAGCCGGCGAAGTCGTACGTCTCTTCCGAGATACAGGTCACGAATACGAGGTCGGGGAACTTAGCCGAGATGCGTCGAATCAAGTCCTCAGCCGGCGACCATGCCGTGTTGTATCGGACTGTGGTCACATGGTCTTTGTAGTGGTCATAGATCTCTGTGTCGCAGTCGCTCCACTTGGTGCCCCAGTTGGACAACGACCAGTCGTACCAGTTCGTGAAGCCGGTCTCCTCGAACGCTGCCTGACCCTTCTCGTACTCCTGTTGACGATGCCGTACAGCGTTGTCGTACTGCTCGGCTGTCATCAGGTTGGAAGAGAGACGTTCCAGCCACTCGGCGTCCGGCTCGGGCGTCTTGTACGGAGGGCTGGTCGTGTCGACCAAGCATGAGGGCATCGGCCAGAGGTTTGCGAGGCTTGGTCGGTCTGGCCTCGAGCCGTTGACGGCATCGACGAACTCTTTGCGTCGAGCCTCGCTTCCGATGACGTAGGTGAAGTTCTCAACCCAGTTCGGCATCTCAATCCACCCAGCCTTCATCTGACGTGCCACGGATCGGGTCGAAGCACTCTTCGCACTCGATCGTGAACTCGACCTCGTGGAGACCGTCCCAGCCCTCGTAGGGCGTGTTGGTCTCCCGACACCACTGTTGGTGGCAGAAGTCGGAGCAGAAGTACGACAGGTCGTCGACGTCTCCTCTCGAGTTGGTGTGTCTGTGTATGTGTGCCATGTCTTGCTCCTGTCTTGTAGTTGGTTGTTGGTTGGTTTGTGTGGTGCCCTCAGACTCCAAGAAGAGACCGAAGGAGGAGTCCGTTCTTCGCAGCGTTGCGGCAGACGTTGTCGAAGACTCGCTTCCACATACCACGACGCTGATGCCCCTCGGCCTCGATCATCAACTGGAAGGCCACCCGAGCGGTCCACTCGATAGCGGTCCTGTCGAGGATGACGTCGACCTTGCGCCCGTCGAGTCCGAAGGTCTTGACGACCGAGTACTTGCCACCATGTTCGATGATGGCCGCCTCGATGCCGGTCTCCCATGCCTCCGACGAGACGCGGAATCGCATGGTCTTCTTGTCGTCGCGGGTCTCTTCTTCCATGCCCTCGTCGACCTTGACGGGGCCAGCGACCGCAGGTGCCGGCACGAACACCGGCTCGGTCACGACGTCAGGCCCGCACCCGTTCTTCCACACGCCGTCCTCGTATTCGAGGACATCGACTCCACCCATCTCCTTGAGTCGGTCACGGAGACGCTTCCAGACACGAATCTCTCCACGGTCGGTAGCGTCGAGGCTGCCGCTGTCGGTAACCCACATCTCCCAGTTCCAGCACGCGACCCACGTGACCGAGTTCAGTAGGTAGTCGGGGAATGAGATTGAGTTCTTGCCGATGACCAGTCCGACTCCTTCGAGTTGGTTGACGATCGAGGTGCCGTCATCGCCGCACTGGCTCATCACTCGGGCCGCTGCCGGCGCGTTGCTGATCTTGATGATGTCGTTCATTACTTGTCTCCTGTCTGTGTGTTGGTTGGTTGGTTGTGTTGGTTGCTGGAGCCGATGCCCTCGTGATCGCAGGCGTCGACAGCGTTCTCGCAATCGGCGCACCACTCGTCAGGTCGGGCACAGAACTCACAGAACTCCTCGGGGGCCGATGACCACGACTGAGCGATGTGGTAGGTCGGGTGGCCGATGGCCGTGAAGTGGGACTCGCAGACCGTGTACCACTTCAAGTCGCCGCCGCAGTCGTCAAGGCCGAGGTCGATGGCCGAGCCGAGAGTGACGTAGGTGCCCGTCGATCGGGCCTTGCGGGTGACTGTCTTCATGGTGGCTGCCCTGCTCACTTGGTCAGCGCCAGCAGGCGGAACGAGTTGGCTGCGATGCCTGTGGTCATCTCGAACAGGTGGCACAGATCGACGACCTTGTCGGCTGCCAACTGACGCTCGCGGCACAGTTCGGCGAGTGCGTTGGCCCGAGTCATCGTGAACGACTCGCTCGTGCGGTAGCCGGACTCAATCTCCTCGGCGTTCTTGAGGGCATGCGACGCGAGCGACTTGGCAGCCTCGACTGCTCGCTCGCCGGCCATCTCGTATTGGTTCAGTGCGACGGCGATCATCTTGCCGATCGGCTCGCTGGCCTTGAACAGTTCGCTTGCGTACTCGAAGCCGGTGGTCTGGGTGGTGGTCACTTCTGTCTCCTGTCGGTTTGTATTCATGCCCCCACCGTACGAGGTCTTGACGCGGAATACAACGAGGGTTAGACGGGTCTGACCTGCGGTTATGTCAACTGGTGTCGTCGGGCTGCGGGGCCAGCCTCGAGGCCGCCGTCACTTCACGGGCAGTACGGGCATGCCCTCTTTGACGATGCGAAGAGGAGGCCATCACGTTCGCACGTCGACCACCCGTCATGCTGTCCGATGTAGTAGGCGATCGCTTGAATGATGTCGCCTGCCTCCCACATGCCATCAGGTCCACCCGATTCATCAAAGAGTGTCGCCAACTCCTGTGCGATGCGTCGCCGGGTTCTCTGTTCGTATTCAGTCATGAGTCGACAGTACGACATGGGTGTTGTTCGTTCACTTATGACGTCGACGTAAGTCTTGTAGCACCAAGCGTGGAGTGGACTGTCTGGTATTCTTGTCATCGTTTCAGTGCGCTCGTCGCCTACAGAGGGCCACCATGCGGCGACTACTTCAAGTCTTGAGTCGACTCTTCTTCGTGTTCGGACTTGTATTCGCGTGGTCGTCGCCGGCCTTATCCCAAGCACAACTCGTTACGGGTGCTCAAGACTTCTACTTCTCCTTCGACGAACCTTCGACGTTCACTGTTCGTACCTACGCCCAGCAGTACGGCATCGACTCGATGCTGTGGCTGTATGGCCCAGAGGACGTCCTCGTTGCCGAGAACGACGACTACTTCGGTCTCGACTCCTACCTAAGTGTTGAAGTACAGGCCGGCGTGTATCGGTTGAGGACGGGCGTGTGCTGTGGCAATCCAGACGCATGGCGTGGCACCTCGTACACCTTTGAGACAGAGTCGCTGGTTGTTCAACCGACCACGACAACGGCACCTAGTACAACGACAAGCGAAGCCCCTTCGACTACTGTCGAGCCAACAACGACAACTACGGAGGTGACGACATCAACATCTACCGAAGCGCCTACGACGACGACGACCACGCTGCCGCCTACGACAGAGCCGTTCGTTCCCACTTCAACATCGACGACAACGTCGACATCATCGACTACATCCTCGACGTCTGCGCCGACAACGACATCGACGTCGACGACGAGTACCACTGTGCCGACGATGACGACTTCGACATCGTTGACCACGTCCACCACTACCACCACGACCTCTCCGATCGTTGCCTCGAGTACGACAACAACAACGGTTGGGGAGCCTTCATCAACGACGTCGAGCAGTACGTCAACCACCCTTCCAATCGACGAACCTTCGACTAGCCCGACGTTGCCAGACGAGCCGTCGGCAGAAGAAGTCATTCAGTACCTCGAAGAGATAGAGGCCGAAGACCTTCAAGCGTTGACGGAAGAAGAGATCACGACACTTGTCGAGGTCATCGCATCGACAGACCTAACAGACGAACAGGCAGAAGAGATCGCACAAGCATTGAGCGAGGCACCTGTCGAGGTCAAACAAGAGTTCGAGGCTGCCGTCAATGTCTTTGGTGGACAGTTCGATTCCTATGTACCGGCCGGCTCAAACGTGCCCGTACGAACCCGCCGCGCACTTGTTGCGGCAACAGCAGTCGTGTTCGCACTACCGGCTGCCCCAACCACTACGACCACTAGGAGAACCAAGTGAAACTACTGAAAGAAGCGCACGCTCAGATCTGGACGATCTGTGGAGTGGCCCTCGTACTAATCACCCTCAATGGCATCACACTTCAGCGAGCAATGATCGCATTCGGCGTAAGCCTTGCCCTTCACTTCGCTGGCGTTGGGCTTCAGAAGGACTCAGAAGAGTGAGTCATCTTGACGTCGACTGTTCGACGTCTCTTTGGTAGCAGACTCGTCCTTCAGACCGTTAGCGGCAAGGACGCCGGCCAAGGTGCCAGACAAGAACAACACAATCGGAACTAGCACGCCGTCGATGAACGCTTTGTCGTTCGGGGCCTGCTTGTCGAGTGGCTGAGTGATGAAGGCCAGCGAGTAGAGGACGACGCCGACGATCATCAAGAAACTGATGGTCAAGCCGACGCCTACGATCAAGATTAGTCGGGCCTTGATCTCTCCGTTGGTGTAACGCTTCTTCATTCTGGCACGCTCCCAAAGATCATCTCGGGGCAAGTGCCCGAGGCTTCACACTGCGGTGGCTGGCACTCGACTGCTTCCCAGTTCGCCGGGTCTTGACAGGGGTATCGAAACTGACCATCGTAACCACACGACGATGCGATAGCGGAAATCAGGCCACACATCAAGCCGACCAACCACACAGAGAAAGACTTACGAGTGACAACCATGAAACCTGATGGTAGTCAACCGACTAAGAAACTCATTCGATCTTCTTGTCGACCTACAACGAACTCGCCTTCAAGTGTTGCTACTATCACGACCGATGGCACGCCGTACGAAACTCGCGGACCTAATGGTCAAGGAGACGAGTGGTGTCGACCATCCCGCCCATCTTCACGAAGGCTGGCTCGTCATGAAGTCGGAAGACCTCGACGCGGCACTCGATGAAGTCACTCAAGTGAACAAGGAGACACACGTGGACTTGGAAGTCACCGAGACCGAACACATCGACAAGGCCGCACCCGCCGTCGACGACGACATCCGCAAGGAACTGTCGGACCTGCGTAAGCAGTTGGACGACGCTCGCAAGGAGACCGAGTCCCTTCGCGCCCAGCGCGAACTGGAGAAGGCACTCGCCTCGAGCCACAACTGGGCAATCCTGCCCGAGTTGAACCCGCAGGAGTTCGCCCCGGTTCTCCGCTCGATTCGTGACACCATGCCCGAAGCCGCAGAAGTCATCGAGAAGGTTCTCGACGCCTCGGCTCGTGCGTTGAAGGAGTCGGGCATCCTCAAGGAGTTGGGCACCGACACCGTCGCGCCGGCCGATGCCTACTCGCAGATCGAAGCCATGGCTCGCCAGATGGTCAACGATGGCCGCGCCGACTCGTTCGCGAAGGCCGTCGCCACCGTCGCCGGCCAGAACAAGGATCTCTACAACAAGTACCTCGAAGAGAAGGGAATCTGAACATGGCCTACGAAGGCGCACAGATCAAGATGGGCAACCTGACCGCCGCGTCGGACCTGTCGGCCAAGCAGTACTACTTCGTCAAGTTGGCTTCGGCCACCACTGTCGACGTGTGTACCGCCATCACCGACAAGCCGATCGGTGTTCTTCAGAACACCCCCACCGCCGGACAGAGCGCAGAGATCTGCATCTTCGGCATCACCAAGGTCTCCGCTGATGGCAACCTGACCGCAGGAAACCTCATCGGCACCTCGAGTGACTCACAAGCCGATGCCATCACCGCTGGAACGGACACCACCGTGTACGTCATGGGTCAGGCAATCGAGGCCGGCGCTGCTGGCCAGACCGTCACCATGTTCCTCAATCCGAGCAACTCTCGGGCCGCCTGATCTAGAAGGAGAACACAGCCATGCCCCAGCCCACCCAGTCACAGGTCCATGTTGATGCGATCTTGACGAACATGTCGCTCGCCTTCATGCAGGAGGCAGACTCGTTCGTCGCAAGCAAGGTGTTCCCCACGGTCACCGTCAACAAGCAGAGCGACAAGTACTTCACGTACTCGCAGGCCGACTTCTATCGCGATCAGGCTCAGACTCGTGCCGATGGCACCGAGTCGGCCGGTTCTGGCTACGGACTCAGCACCGACACCTACTCGTCGAGCGTGTGGGCACTCCACAAGGACATCGGCGATCAGGTTCGTGCGAACAGCGACTCGCCGCTCGACCCCGACATGGATGCCACCCGCTTCCTCACCCACCAGATGATGATCCGTCAGGAGCGCGACTGGGCGTCGAACTACTTCACCACCTCGACGTGGGGAACCGACTCGACTCCTTCGACCCTGTGGGACGCTTCTGGCTCCGACCCGATCGGTGACATCCAGACCGGCATCAACACCATCCTGTCGAACACCGGCTACCTCGCTAACACCCTCGTGTTGTCGTACGCGGCCTACAAGACTCTCCGTAACCACTCGGACTTCGTCGACCGCTACAAGTACACGAGCGCCGACTCCATCACGCCCGAACTCATCGGCAAGGTTCTCGACCTTCCGCGAGTGATGGTCATGAAGGGCGTCTACAACTCGGCTGCCGAGAACGCGTCTGCCTCCTACGGACAGATCGGCGACAAGGATGCCCTCCTGTGCTACGTGGCCCCGTCTGCCGGTCTCATGACCGCTTCGGCCGGCTACAACTTCGTGTGGAACGGAGTCGGTGGCGCACTCGGCACCTCGGTCGCTGTGAGCCGGTTCCGCATGGACCACCTCCGTGCCGACCGCCTCGAGATCGAGTCGGCGTGGGACTTCAAGGTCGTCTCGTCCGCACTCGGCTACTTCTTCAGCAACCCCGTCTCGGCCTGATAGGAGCACGACATGGCCTTCAACCGAATCACACGTGGAACTGCCCTTGTCGGTGAACTCATCGCCACGGGACCGAATCGTGCTCGTGGTCTGGCCACTGTCAGGCGTTCGGCTGCCACGGTCGCCGATGGAGGTTCGATGGTGGCCAGTGCTGCCAACATCGTCACCAACACGATCGTCAGTGCCACTCCGACGCAGGCTCGTGCCCTCACCACGGCGACTGGAGCACAGATCATTGCGCTCCTCAACAACGCGCAGGTGGGCGACTGTACGGAGTTCACTGTCATCAACCTCGCCGCGTCGACTCATGCGATCACTCTGACCGCTGGGGCATCGGGAGTGACCTTGGTCGGTTCGGCCATCGTTTCCGCTGCCTCTTCGGGCACGTGGGTCGTGCGTTACGACTCGAGTACGGCAGTCACGTTCTACCGCAAGTAGCACAACCAAGCACACGGCACTAGGGCCGGTACTGGTGTCTTGTGACATCAGTGCCGGCCCTTAGTCATTAGGAGACAACTCATGAACAACCGCAGCAACCTTCAGCCGGCCACCGTCACCAAACTCACTGGGTCGAACCAGACGATCACTGGCCAGAAGATCTTCATGGGCATCACTGGCTCGGACGCTGGTGCCGGCTCGTACAAGGTTCACGTCTACCACGGCACGGCAGACACCGACCCGCACATCGCAGCCATCGCCGGTCAGAGTGGAGGTTCCGACTCGATGTGGTTCGGCCCGAACGGTCTCGCCTGCCCGAACGGCATCTACATCAAGGTCTACAGCGGCACCATTGAAGGCTCGATCTTCACCAAGTGAACTGAGGAACTATGACGTGGACATACTCTGGCAACCCGGCGTCCTCGGCCACCGATGCCATCCGGTTCCTCATTGGAGACACCGACACAACCGACCAACTTCTTAGCAACGAAGAGATCGCATGGGTCAACACTGAGTCAGGTGGTTCACCGACCTCGACGACAGGACTGTATGAGGCCGCGTATCGAGCGTGTGTTGCCATCGCATCGAAACTGTCTCGACAAGCCGACAAGCAGATTGGTGACCTCAGTGTGTCACTGTCACAGAAGGCCAAGGGTTACCTCGCACAAGCAGAGGAGTTCAAGTCCCTAGCACAAGTGACGAACTACGTGCCCATTCCGTACGCCGGTGGCATCACCATCAGCGACAAGGAGATCGACCAAGACAACCCCGACATCTTTGCTGGTTGGTTTGCGTCTGGGCAGTTCCAGAACATTGCCGATGGTGGCCAACGACAGACTCAGACCGGCATCGAGTTCTTTGGGGCCGGCGCTGACTCATGACCGCCGCAACACAGTTCCTCACTGACCTTCTTGATCTGGCGACACAGACTGTCACAGTGACGCCTAAGTCATCTGTCAACAACTACGGCGAGATTCAACACGCTGGACAGGGCACCTCTTACAGCGCATACGTCCAGAAGATCACCGCCAGTAAGAGGAAAGAAGCCACTGATGAACCGGTCGTCGAGTTCATGGCCTACATCCCGTCTTCGACCTATGCGGCGTCTGTCGATGACCTACTGACATACGCAGGGTTCACGCGACCGGTTGTCGAGGTCGACATTCGCTCGGACGAGTATGGGCAACAGGTTGTAGTCCTAGCGTTAGGTCAGCCAAGGAGAACCTGATGTCGGTCGAGTTCAAGTTGTCGGGCGTCCCAGAGATCATGAAGGCCCTTGAACGTGACTTTGAGTCAACGTCTCAAGCATTGAAAGCCGGCGTCCTCAACATGGCCGAGGACATTGCGAAACAGTCAGACCAGTTAGTCCCAGTCGACGAAGGAACGCTCAGGTCGTCACGAACGATCGACAGAACAAACCTTGGAGACAGGTATCAAGTGACTGTCGGTTACGGTGGCCCAGCAGCGCCCTACGCCATCGTTCAGCACGAGCGACTCGACTTCTGGCACCCACCGAAACCACCCGGCAAGAACAGTGCCGGCATCAGTGGCAAGGGTCCTGTCAAACCGGGTCGGGGCCGAGGACCTAAGTACCTCGAGATACCGTTCCTGAACCTTCGTAAGAAGTTCCCTGCTGCCCTCGTCGGGTACGTACGACGCGCTAAGGCCCAGAACAGGAAGGCATGATGAGCACACTCATTGACATCGCCACCTACCTCGACAATCAGTTGACCACACTCACGTTGGGCACCAACCTGTTCGTCGGACGTATGCCAGACACACCCGACACCTGCGTCGCCATCTACGAGTATGGCGGTGCGGCACCGGAAGAGGTCATGGGTGGTGCGTCCTCGCCGGCCCTCGAGAACCCCCGTATTCAAGTGGCAATACGAGACGCTTCGTATGCCAACGCAGAGACGTTAGCAAGGTCGATCTGGACGGCATTGAGTGGCGTCCTTGATGAAGTGTTGACGTCGACGAGATACAACATCATCTCGGCAATCCAATCGCCGTTCCCATTGGAACGAGACACACACGACCGAGTGGTGTTCGTTCAGAACTTCGACGTTGTCAGGTCCTACTGATGGCCGACCCGTACGCCGAAACACGGCTAGTCCCAGAGGTCGATAGGTCAACGAGGACAAGTGTTCGCTGCGGGAACTGCGCCAAGTTGCTCGCCGAGGTCGTGACAGCGCCGTGGCGTATCAGATGCCCTCGTTGTAAGGAGAACAACTCGTCAGGATGACGGGCAGGAGTTCGACGACCGCCACGGACGACAGCCCGACGAGCGGTACAACATCAGTGCGAACGTCAGGTTCTTTCGAGGGTCGAACATGTCGTCAGGGTGGTTCCAGCCCATGTCGGACAGCCACTTGCGATGGATCTGGTTGATCTGTGACAGACCGGCATCGGCCCCGTTCCATGCGTCAGACTGGCAACGTGATTCGCGGAACAGAACGCCACTCAGCCACGGCCACTCCTCCTCAGTCCAGCCCACCTCGAGGGCAAGGTCGTGCCACTCGCCGCACTTGCCGTGGAAGGCTCGAGCCGCATCGACCGAGGCTTGACGGGCTGCCTCTTCCTCTGCTGCTTGTATCTCGGCCAGCCCATCCCAGTCGACTGTGCTGAGGTCAATCTCGGCCGGCAATAGTCCTATGTGTTCGTCGCAGAGATAGGTCAGGGCACTTGCGACGATTGCCCGTTCGAGGATGGCTCGAGCCTCAGACTCGGCACCTTCCGCGATGGTCTCGAGCATGATGTCGTAAGACATGCCGCCGTTGGCAGCCTCGCAGTAGGCGTAGCCCTGAGTGTGGAGTTCGTCGGTGGAGATGACGTCGACGTATCGACCGTAGGTCATGACGACTTCATTCTCGAAGGCGATCTCATTGTTGATCTGATTGGGGTCTGTCGTGGTGGTCACCAAGGGTGCCGGCGTGGTGGAGGTCGTGTCCAACAATGGGTTTGTGGAAGCCACTTGAGAGTCGATGCCCCCACCACACCCGGCGATTAGTGACAACGCAGCGACGAATAGTGCGCGTCGTTTCATGACGGTCATGTTACAACTCCTGTCGGTCAGATGTTGGTCGCCACTAGACGGGCGAGATGTCTACAAGACTTGTTCAGTGACGTTCCCCGTCACGTCGACGGCCAGCGTTGTCGACGTAACGCATCACAGTGGCCATAGTGGTGAATGAGATGGCCATCGGGACAAGCATCATCGCGCTGCCTTCTGGTCCGACATAGAAGTAACCACCCCCGACGGCCGCAAGGAACATTGCCGAGAAGGCGTTGAGTATCCAAAGCATGTCGGCCCACCTGTAGTTCCGTCGCCGGCCCTGAGTGGTCTCACGGTGTAGTGCTCGCATTGTTGTCTCCTTGTCTGTGTGGTCTTCCACTCTGACGACCGTATGAAGTCTTGACCAACCGTTCAAGCACCCGCAATACACTGGTGCGACGCGGGTCATTCTGTCGTACATCATTCTGCGTCTCATACACCTACGAAGAATGAAACGCGGTTTGTGATACCGTGAAAGAAGATCAGTGCGCCCGTCGCCATAGGTGTCCATGTGACCTCTCTTGAGTCCTTCACATGGCGTTCACGAACTGGAGTGAGATGCGTTACAAGGTGACGGGAGGCTCGGAGGGCACGGCTGGAATCGAAGTCGCTGACAAGCGATACGAACCCGGCGACGAGGTCGAACTGACGCCAGCGAAGGCTGCGTGGTTACTGGAACAGGGCTATCTCGAGCCGGCCGATGCCAGCAAGGCGAACGCGAGCAAGAAGGTCGTCGAAGAAGAGACGGCACCGGCGATTGAAGATGGAGAGGTGGCCTGATGCCCACATTCGCTCATGGCAAGGGAACCAACGTGTTCGTCGACGTGTACAACCTGTCGACCTTCTTCAACAACGCGGACACAACTCAGTCTGTCGACACCGCCGAAACGACCAGTTTCACGGCGTCTTCCAAGTCTTACATAGTTGGTCTCAAGGACCAGACTGTCAGTCTGTCCGGCCTGTACTCGCAGGACGCCGGGGGCAGCGACGTCGTCCTCTCAAGCATTCTGGGTACGGCCACCACGCCGATCGTTACCATCTCGCTGACAGGAAGCGGAATCGGCAACAGAGCAGTCCTCGGCAGGGCACACGAAACGAACTACTCGATCAGTAGTCCCGTAGCCGACGTCACCTCAGTCACCGCAGACTTCACAGCATCGACTGATGCCGTCGCCAACCAGACTCTCGGACTTGCCTCTGGCGTCATGCTGACCGCAGGTGGCTCGATCGCCTACGGCTCACTCGGAAACCTCACCGCGGTCGATAACGCTGCCTCGTCGACCAACGGAGGCATGGCCACCCTTCATGTCACCGCCAACTCGATCAGCGGTGGCAACACGACCATCAAGGTTCAACACTCAGCAGACAACTCGACTTGGGTGGACCTCATCACCTTCACAGCCGTGTCGGCATCGACCACGGCGAAACAACTCACAGCAGTCTCTGGCACCATCAACCGCTATGTACGCGCAACAGCGTCCACTGCCGGCTCGTCAGGGAGCATCACTTACAACGTCGCAATAGCCCGATTCTGACCAAGGAGAACAAACCATGCCCACTTTCGTTCACGGCAAGTCCACCGACTTCGCACTCGATGACACCGGCGGTACGTCACGCAACCTCAGCAACGTCCTCACCAGCGTCGACTTCCCCGAGACCATCGACACCGCTGAGACCACCGCTTTCGGGTCGACTGCCAAGTCATACATCGTCGGTCTGACCGACTCCACACTCTCGATCTCGGGCATCTGGGACGCCACTGTCGACGGCTACATCGCCGGCGGTGCCGAGCCGGCATCTCGCTCGTTCATCTACGGCCCTGCCGGTTCGACGGCTGGCAACGTGAAGTACACCGGCGAGGCCATCGTCACCAGTTACTCAATCTCGAACCCCGTCGGAGACGTCGTGACGTTCTCGCTGGACCTTCAGGTCACCGGCTCCATCACGCGTGGCACCTACTGATCCACCAACAAACAAAGGAGTGACCAACGTGTCCTTGAAGAACAAGATCAGGTCCGCAAAGGACATCGAACACCAACTCATCGACGTGCCCGAATGGGACGTCACGATCGAGATTCGTTCGATGACTGTCCGACAGAGGGCGGCCTTCCTTGCGGCCAACCAAGACAACTCCGAAGATGGCCCGAAGCGCATCGAAGCCGTCTACGGTCAGATTCTCGTCACGTGCTGTATCGACCCCGAGACCGGAGACCCCGTGTTCGATGAGGACGATCTGGCATGGCTCATGACTGAGAAGTCGGGCAGTGTCATCGACAAACTTGTCACGCAGTGTCTCGAGGCTTCGGGGCTGAAAGAGAAGGCGGTCGACGAGGCGGGAAAGTCCTCCTCGGGTTCGCCGACAGACACGGGCGAACCCACGGCGAACGACGCGCCTACTTCCAACTAGCGCGTGAACTTGGCATGACGGTCGGACAGTTGATGGACACGATGAGTAGTTCAGAGTTCATTGAGTGGCTGGCCTTGTACAAGATCGAGGCAAGCGAGCGGGAACAGCAAGCGCAACGACAGAGGGCTAAGAAGAGGTAACGGTGGCCGGCGTAGAAGTAGGACGCCTCGAGGTAGTCCTCGGCGTCGATACGAAACCACTAACGACTGGAGTCGATAAGGCGCAGAAGGCCGTATCGGAACTGGGCAAAGAAGTCTCTGCTGTCGGTCGTAATGCCTCTGGTGACTTCGACAAACTGCTGGACGCAGTACGTGATCTAACCCGTTCTGTCGACCGTGGTACGACAACGATGTCGTCAGGCTTCGCCGACGTCCGAGGTGCCGTACGTCAACTCGATTCGTCACTTGCTAAGGCAGAGAAAGAGGTCAAGGACCTCGACGCTGCTAGCAAGAGGGCCGGCGGTTCGATGACCGACTTGGCATCAAAGATGACCGCTGTCGGCACAAAGATGTCACTTGCCGTGACCGCACCAATGGTGGCCACCGGTGTAGCCGCGATACGTACAGCCAACCAGTTCGAGTTCTCGATGGCCTCGATCACTGGTTTGGTCGGTGTCGCTGCCGAAGAGGTCAAGGCAATGGAAGGCGACGTTCGCTCGATGGCCGTCGAGTTTGGTCGATCTGCCCCTGAGGCTGCGGACGCGTTGTACTTCGTGACGTCTGCCGGCATCACAGGTGCCGATGCCATGAACGTTCTTGAGTCTTCACTCAAGGCAGCATCGGTCGGTCTGGGCGAGACAATGGTCATCGCAGACACAGTGTCATCGGCACTCAACGCTTA
>Ga0129333_10000900_pt1 | contig 26245 bp, 24 predicted proteins | sample CPB6_08_DNA_FD_94474 | JGI IMG/M metagenome (GOLD analysis project Ga0129333, IMG submission 94474) | Freshwater to marine salinity gradient microbial communities from Chesapeake Bay, USA - CPBay_Sum_0.6_0.8_DNA | ecosystem: Environmental > Aquatic > Marine > Coastal | place: USA: Chesapeake...
GACATGGTCTACATCTAGGTTTGCACGAATGCCAAGCTTGCCGTTGTATGTTCCACTACGGGTAAGCTCGTACACTGTCTTTAGTGCACCTGGATCTGATGGTAGCTGCATGTAGCTAAGGAGGCCGTCATCAAAGTTTGTAGCAAACTGTTCGACTTCAACAACCTTACCAACTTGCAAGTAACTGTAGGCTGCGTTGCTGTTAAAGAAATCAGCAGCAGCTGCTTTTACTGGGCGTCCCATGTGGTCAGCGCGAATTAACGAACCAACTGTCACGTCTGCATTAATGCCATCCACCATTGGATACTCTACATAACCATGAGTAATGAAACCTGCACCTTGTGAGGTACCCTTATCAAAGGGTCTGTAGAGATCATATTGTGCGCAGCCGATTGGAATCGAACGAGCTGGAACTGTGACTGTGTCATCTGAACCAGTTGTCGATGTTGGTGTAGCGCCATCAAGTGGATCCCAGCTTGGCATTACATCGCCCCAGCCCTTGCTGGATGATGTACCGTTAGCTGGTACTACTCTGGCGTCACCGTTTGAATCGGCAACCACGGAAAGAATGGTACCCTTAGGAATGACGATCTCAAAGCGATCATCTTCACTATCCAAATACCATGTAGGAAGACCTGGGTGTGGAAGCAAGTATGCTGAGGGAGCGACGCCCTCAGAAACAACAAAACGTCCTGAACCGGTCTTGCTATGTACCTTGCGGAACTTTGCTAAACTCATTTTATTTCTCCTTAATTATTAAAGTTTACGTCTACCCATTAGGGCGTCTACTAGAACTTGCTCAAAAGAGTTGACAGGAGAAACAGGTGTCTGTGACTCAGCCTTGTCCACTGTTAATACATTTACTTCTTCTGCAACTTCTGCTTCTGAAGTTACTTCGGGAACGCTAAAGAAGTTAGAAAGTCTCTTGCCAACTTTAGCTGGGACCTTAGCTAGATCTCTTAATGAATCAGCTAATGAAGATGCTGTTCTTGGTGCATGTTCTTCGATTAGTTTTTCGCGATCATCAACAGATTCGTAGCCTAGGCCAATCTTTGTATCAACAACTCTCTCTACTAATGTTCTGTGTAGAGCATTCTTGAGTTTTGTATTTTCTTCTTCAAGAGACTTGATAGTTGCCTTTAAGAGCTCTAGTTCTTGCTCAACGCCCTCTTTGTTATCGCTGAGATTGCTAGACTCTTCAGCGGTCTCTTGATCTACATCACCATTTTCAGATGATGACTCTTCTGGCTTTTCAGCATTTTCGGAATCTACGCTTTGTACATCCGCCTCTTCTGAATCGTCAGCTGAGTTATTGTTTTCTTCTGAATCAGATACTTCTGATTCTTCAGAAAGTTCTTCTGAGTCCTTATCTGAAGACTGCTCTTCAGAAACATCTTCAGTCTTTTCATCTGATTCCTCAGATGTTTCTGCTTCAACAGAAGCTGAAGCTGCAATATTAGAAAGATCTTCGCTTAAGCCTTCAGCTACAGCTAGAATATCTTCGCCATTATCGACATTATCCATGCTATGAGTCTCCTCAGATTTTGTATTTTCAGAATCTTCATTAGATAGTAATGATTCTGTCTTATTTATATAACTTTCGCTCTCTTGCAAGGCTAAAGCTGTTAGAAATGCACCTTTTAAGTGCAAATAAATTGGCTTTGATTCTTTTTTCTTAAGATTAGAAAGAATTGATTTATTTTCTTCAATTGAAAATATATCTTCATTATCCATACTTAAAACAAAAGCTGAACTCTTAGCAACCCAGCCTTCTGAGTCTGTAAGCTCCGCTTTGCCATCAGCAGACTTTAGTGATCTGACACCTGACTTTTGATCAGCTGGCTGATTAACAAAAGAATACTCTTTAAAGGAAATGTCTTGCATGTCTATATAAGCAAGCTTGCCCTTATAAACTTTTCCTCTTCTATACTTTGGCATTCTGGGTCTTCCAGAGTCATCTTCGGAAGCTAAATCTTCGCCAGAAATGCTGCACAGTGCCTTAGCAGCTCTTCCGCCAACAGAACCTGTTAGATACCTTTTGTCTAGAACTTTTTGTGCTGCGACTGGATCAGTGATTGCAATTTGCAGTCTTACGAAAGCGGAACCATCTTCCTCTTTATCCATCCTTGCTGCCATTACTCTACCAATTGGCTCTGTATTTAAGTCATGATTTAATATGATTGGCTTAGGATAAGGCTCAACCCATGATTGCAGAGCTTTTTCTAGCTCTTGTGCTGAGTAATTATTATAATTGGCTGTAAGACCTTCATGAATAGCTGCTACTTCTATAATCAGCCCGTGTCTAGAATTGAATGATTCTGAAAAATCTAAGTCTACCTTTGAAAAATCTGGTAGCTTTAAAGTAAAGTTTTCTACGAAATCAAAAGACATTATAATCCCCTGTAAAATAATTCTATTTTTATAGTAAGTTTCTTTTTATAACATTGAACAATTTTATATAAATATATCACACTTTAGCATAGTTTTTATTTGCTATCAAATTTCTGTCGTCACCATTCTTTAAAAAAGAGTCATACATAAATTCAGACATTATGTGAGGAGCATAAATATAAGATGCGGAGTATAGTTCATAACCTTTATTTTTACAATTTAAAGACCAACCAACATCTTCACCTTGTTCATGAACAGAATACTCAATATTTTGATATACATTTTTGCTCATCATTTTGGCGGCCATAATAACATCTGACTTAAAATAAGTTCCTAAGTCATACTTTTCTTTTCTGTATGCTTTATTTGGAACATCTTCTCTCCAATTCATAACGCTTGGATACATTGTTCCAATTGGAGTCATAAACATAAGTGGACTTACTGCATCTGCTCCGGACTTAATATGTGCTATTAATAATTCCATAGTATTTGGATTTGTTAATAGAATATCTGAGTCTAAGCTAAAGTAGTATTCTGGAGAAACATCTCTAACAGTTTCTAATAAAGAATTTCTTAACGACACCATATTTACATATTTAGACATAGTCCATTGTCTGCCATTATTTTCGTGCTGAAAATGAGGAATGTCTTCTCTAATCTTTATATTGAAGTAAGGAATTCTCTTATCAAATCTTTTCCATGCCTCTAATGAATTAATTGTGTCTTGATCATCAGGAGAAACTTCAAAAATAAAACCAACATCTTTTAAAGATACAGATTGATTTACTAGGCATCTAATCCAGTGTGGCAAAAGCCATGTTCTCTTGTAAGTTGGACAGCCTATTACTAACTTCATATATTATATATTATTTTCTAACTCAGAACTATTCTGCTCTACTTTTTGTTTTGCCTGCTGCTTTTCTGGAGCTACCTTGGTTTCTTCAGATTTCTTTAATGGCTTTTCCTCAATAGGACTTTTTTCGACATTAATACTATTGTTAAGATCCTCTATTATTTCAACAAGAATTTGTAAAGCAATTCTTACTTGACCATTATTAACACTATTGGATAGTGCCTTGATTGCATCGTCAGTATTTAAATATGATGCTATTTGTTCATTCTTCAGGGTTATCTTTCTTGACATCGTTTGTGCCTTTCTCGTCATTTGTATATATAACATTATACTCTGACTCTAAAAGATTTTCAACTAAAGATAACCATGTATTATCAGATCTTCTAATATTTGGAGAATTATTTCTACCCTGTTGGTTTGCTGGTCTTACTGTATTTCCAGGGCCACGTCTTCTATTTGGTAGATTTCTTTGACCTTCTGGGGCGGACGCCTGTTTATCCCCATCTTTTTTAACGTCTGTCATTTGATTTTTTGCTGTTATTTGAGCTTGATTTTTAGCTATGTCCATTTGTATATTGGCTTGGATCTTTGCGAACAAGTCATCTTCGTCATAATCAGCTTCTAAACCTAGCTCTAATCTAGCTTCACTTAGCCCAATAATGTTATTTACATATTTTTGTATAATATGAGTCTCTTTTTTAACCTGAGTATCAACATCTATTTCATTAAACTTGAAATAACAACGATCTGAAACTCCATTTTCCATTGGATTAGAAACTGGATCAAATCCACCTTCCAAAAGAAGCTCATTGAATATATGCACTCTTACCATTTCAGCAAATAGCTTTTGATATTGCTTGATCTTGTCGTATAGCGCTGTGTCCAATCTATCTGTGACAGAACGGTTACCACCATTCATCATCATGCCCAAATGGTGTGGGGCAACTCCGAGTCCAACAGCAACTCTTTCTTTAAAGTGCTCAAGATAGGATGTAGCGTCAAGTGCGGCATTGTTTGCTCCAATTACTTCTATATTATGTCTATAAGGAAGTATTAAGCCACCTTCTGCTCTTAAGTTTTCTATCTCAGCAGAAGCCTTGTCTATTTCATCTGGCTCTGCTGGTTGGTCTGCTGTTCCAATTGTGTATTTGTACAGAGGAAATAATTCTCTATGCACTAGGTTTTGTATATCCTCTTCTATTTGACGAAGAGCGACGACATCATCTAAAACAGAACTTAAAAATGGTGTGCCAAAAGCGCGTCCAGTTTTTTTCTCCAAATACATATGTATGACTCTATCAGCGTTCCATACTGGATCTCTTTCAGTTGGAGCATAGGTTAGCGGATCGCTAGCCTGCTGATAAGATTTAGGTCTATTAAATTTATCTCTAAGAATTCTAACTTGTTCTGTTGGAATTAGATAATAGCCAACAACTGGCATTTCTGCATTAACGCCTTGTATCTGTGTTGGAAAATATTCTGAAATATCTCCTCTAGCTTTTACCACAAAAACATTTGCATACTTAAACAAATGCTCAGTTACTTCTATCAAAAAGTCTAGAAATGGTCTTTTCATAGCCATTTCCATATAATCTATTCTTTGGTATAGATAAGAAACAGCCTCTTGATTTTCTCCTACTATAGTCCAGTTTTCTTTCCAGAATAATTCTTTGTATTTATTTAAAGCCTGCCTAACATAGGAGTCTGTATCAGTAGCTTGCATTATTCTTTCAAAGTCATATGGAGATGGCTCGAATGTAGCTCTATTGTTGTAATAGAAAGTATTACCCTGAAAACCCAGGGCAAGGGCAGCAACTTTCATTGCCTTTCCTATTGTTCTGATTTCTTCAGGCTGAAGAGCCTTAGCTAGAGCATTATTATTTTGCTTATCTATTTGCCTAAATGGCAAAAAATCTAATACGGCCATTGTGTCTCCATTTATAAAGCTAGTTTAATAGTAGCTTAATATATGGCTTTTCGTAATTTACTCAGCTTTTTCGCCAGATACCTTATCGAAAGCGTTCTTTAAGATTAATGTTTTTACAGATTCCATCCAAAAAATGGTCTCAGCTTCATTAAAGTCACTTCTATATTGAAGATTTGCGTCTGAGATTTTAATCTCAATTGTAAATTCTTTTTTTGGCTCTACTGTTTCATCTGACATTTTTTACCTCACTCAAAATCATCTGTTTGTTTCTTGTTATCATTTTTTGCTTTTTCTACTTTAGCAGGATATGCTGCTGCTGATAGAATCTGAATTTTTGTATTTAATTGTTTTATTGTAGCTTCTTTTACAATTAGTTCTGTTGTTAACTGAGCTAATTTTTCATTAAAAGTTTGAATTAAAACATTAACATCTAGTTCATCCATAATTTCTCCATTAAGTAAAATGATATTATATCACATTTCATATGAATCTGGAATATAGTCTACATGAACATTTTCATTTTCTTGTACGTGTGTAAATAAATAATATATTTTATTTATCCACTTAGAAAAGGCCTCTGGGCATTCTATGCTATCCTCATACTCTATGAGAGCGTCTTCTTGATTTAATATAAATTTACCAACTTGTTGTGGCCTTATCTGCATCAAAGAATCTCTAACGTGCTTTGGCATTTGAAGTACTCTTAGCACTTTGTCACAAGTTTCTGCCATTGGTTCATTATTATTAAATTCTGTATATGAATAAGCCCATTCTATTATTAATCTAAACAGTTCATGTATTGTTCTAGAAAAAAACTGAGGATGAGTTGCGTATAATTTTTCAAATAATTCTGTTGCATTTTGATTGCATTCGGAGTATGTAATAATTGCTATTGGAGAGAGATCAATTACAACTTCATGAAGATTTATTGCTGCGTATTTTCTTGGATTTTCGTTTTCTTCTACACACTTTTTGCCATATTCAGTAATCAAATTTTCTATGAATCTTGTTGAGTGCGTTATATTTTCTGCGGATTTGATCATATACTGCCTAGTTGAACATGCATCCATAAAGGCTGAAGACCCATCTGGACTTGCAGCTAGCCATAGTTGATAGGCTCTATTTTTTTGAGGAGTAATATCTCTTTCAAATGATATATTCCAACACATGTCCTCATTATTCCAGCCTATAAAAAAATTATGATTTAAGTTTGGCTTAGGTATTGGAGGAGACCAGTGCTGATCTTCATTATTCCATACCCACCCATTAAAAGGTTGGATGTTTATATTTTTATGGTCAGTCAAATCGTTAAATGGTGGAGGATCTATTATGGCTATACTTTCTTTTCCATCAGAACCCAAAACAATATCAAGAGAATAATGCGTGTAACTTTCAATGTATTGTTTTAATTCGCTGCTATTAAATATATTTATATCATATAAATTAATAATAAATTCGGTTAAATAGGAAGTATCATAATTGTCTTGTAAAAAACTAATATATAAAGTACAATCATCGGTCAAAAGATTAAATTTAGTATTTGATAGTATGTCATTATCTGATCCAAGATAATCCTTAAAATATGGATATTCTCCAATGCCATCATGTTTAGGATCTTTATATGTTATATATTTCATTATTTCCTCTACCTGTATATTATACCAAAATTTGATAGCTATATCTTATTTTAACTTCTGTAATAGTAGAATACAATAAAGACCCGCTAGTGCCAGATCTTACTGTTAAAGCTAAATACCAACAATTACTAACACCTAGATTGGTCGTATTTGGAGCTATACCACTTGGCACTGCCCATGTATCTGTTGCATTTGCGGCCAAACCTGAACTTAAAGTTCTAGTAGCAGCTGTTCCATTTACTTCTATTACAATTCTTGGTGAAGCTACAGGACCACATCTAGTCTGGATTGACTCTAACTGAGCGTTTGTTGCTCCTGCTGGCAAGTCTGGCTGAAAAGCCAGTCTCAGAGTTTCATCATTTGTACCTGATTTTGCAACTTGTTGCGTAGTATATACTGTATACGTAACACTTCCAGACGCTGCTGTTTGATTTATTTGTCCACCAGTGGTTTCAAATCTTGTAAATAAAGTTGTGCTACTACTTGTATAAATAGCCGATTCGCCAGGTCCACCACCAAGAGAGCTAATATTAGATCCATTTACGGTTCCACTAAAAATAGAACTTCCTTTAGATCCAGTTGGTCCAATACCTGACGGAACACTAGAAGGCCTAGAGATTCTGATTCTTCTATTTCCATTAGCTGTTCCCACCTGATTTATAGTCCAAGATCCATTAAAATAGCTGGCATTTGTTCCACTTGCGCCATTTATTGTTACCGTTCCACCAAAAGCGGATGGAGCGTTTATGTCTATTTCTATAACAATATATAAGCTATCTGTATATAAAGCTATGTTTGAATAAATTAAATTACTCATTGTTACACTTGAATAATTTAAAGTATTTGTATTTAATGGTAAGTTGTGTGATGCACTAGTTCTATATTCAGCTACTCCAAAGCTACTGTCTCTAGAGAATCTATTGATTGTTCTTGTTTCATTTGATGGAACACTTTGAGTTGTGTATGCATTAGAATACCAGTGTGTCGCAGTATCATTATCTGATCCTTTTGCGTAACCTGAGTTAGCGTCTTTAAATGATGTTCCAGACGCACCATAGGCGCTGAAGTATGTAGTTTCATTGGCTGCAGCGTGTCCTGTACTAGATGGTTTATATTGCGTTTCATAGTATTTAGTTTGTACTGAGCTTGAGTAAGCGCTCCATGCACTAGTTTGGCTTATGCCAGAATAGACAGTTCTAGCCCTACATCTAAATGTGTCTCCAGAATTAAGACCTGTAATGGTTGCGGTTAGTGTTTGATCAATGTCATTTGCAGTTAAGTTTCTATTGATGCTTGTATAATAAACCCATCCAGAGAAAATATCTAATTGATAAAATTCAAATTCAATATAAGCAGCGCTTCCGTTCCTAGTATATTCTGGATTACTAGTTGACTGAAAACTTAAAGAAGATGTCGTTCTAGCAGAGTTAGTGGGAGTTGTTGGAGTTGTTATAATATAAGCTAAAGTAGAAAATGTTGCTGTTACGGTTGCGCTTTGCCCAACTTGCTCGTTGGTTGACGCATCATAATATGTCGCGTACGCGCTGAATTGATATGAATTATTTGGAGATAAACCAGTTTCTGTTTTTGTTCCAGATATAACTCCTACTGCAGCTGTTGCCGGAACAAAAGATGCTCCGAGTACATTAGTTGTTCTATAAACTGTTATTTGAGTTTTATATGGCGAACCACTTTGAAGCCCTACCTGAACAGTTATTGAATTAATAGTTGCAGAACTTAATGTGATAGTTGGATTGTTTATTGTTCCACTAAATCTAGTGAAAAAAGTTCTCCAAGAGGATCCATCATAAACTTCACCTTTTTGAACATTTTGCCAAGAAGATCCATCGTAAACTTCTGGATCTGAAACATTTACCCATGTACTACCGTTATATACTTCAATAGACATTATTATCTCGCTTAATATCTTAAATAAATGTCACCAAGTGCCGGACCCGATGGTTGACTAGTGCTAGTACCAATAGATATATTTCTTAGCCTATATGCCGCTAATCCAGCACCACCTGTTTTAACTCCATCTCCAAAACCAGTTATTTGAGTAGTTACAACTCCGGCACTAAACCATGCTAATCCAGTTGGTGACATAAGTGATAGATCTGAACCATTTTGAACATAAATACTACCAGGAAAACCAGATGCTGTACCAATATTCCAACCGCCTATTGTTCCAGATGAAGCTGTAATCGTACCCTTAAAATAAGCGCTGCCTGAACTATCAATAGCAAAGTTTTTAGATGTTATTGATCCATTATCAAGATTTATTTGAGTACCACTTGTAGAAAATTGATCTACGCCAGAAAAAGAGTATCCTGTAGACTCTATAGTTCCTGTTCTAATTTTTCCACCGGAAATAGTTGTTGAATTTGAATTTACATCTGATGCTGCCTGACCTGGCTGTAAAGCCGTAGCTCCACTAGCTGCACCAGAAGCTATTGTTGAACCAGATGTACTTCCTATTGTTACATCACCAGCTATAGTTAAGGATGTTCCATTCCAAACAAATTTATCTTTTAGAGAAAATTGACCACTATTGTCTACATAAAATGATGTATTTGAATTATTAAAAGTTCCAGTTCCAATATACAATTTTGTAGATGATATTGTTACACCTCCAACAGTTCCCGCTTGGATCGTCCCCTGAACTACTAAAGAGGTACCATTCCAATGTGCATAGTTAGATGCATTCCCAACCCTGAATTCTCCGTCTGCGTGCCAGTAATTATAACTAGGATCTCCCAATGTCATTCCGCCGTTTCCGCCGTCAATAATATCATTTATCTTTAACTGATTTGGAGATGTTCCAACTGTTATTGAATCTGCAGAAAGATTAGCCTCTACTTGAACATCTGAACCTATTACTATAGTTTCGTTGTCATAAGTAATTCCATTTGGCCCACCTAAACTAAAATGACCATCACCTCTAATAAACCATCCTTGGTTTGGTGTAGCAAAGTCATAAGTAGAAGATTTAATAATTGAATATGTTCCAGGTCCACTACCACCAGATAGGGTAATTGTATGAGCACCAATTTCTCCTGCAGTTATTTTTGCTGCGGTTAGAGATCCAATATATTGCTCATCGATTAGTGGCGTATCTCCAGATTCAACTAACTGAGTCCATTCTCCTATATTATTGGAAGTATCTATTGATCTTACTCTTCCATAATATTTAACAGGATTAGTTACAGAACTAGAGCTTGTTGTAGAGCTATTTGTTTCTATTGAAACTAAAAATATATTAGTTTGCACGTATCCAGTTCTGTGCGGAGTTTGTCCGGTTATTGGTTGATAAATAGAACTAACTAATTCAACTTGATCATCTTGATATAGTTCATATTCATATCTAAATATATCATCGTCTTGAGCGTCAGTATATTTAAATAATACATTAAAGAACGAAGCTGCTAGTTCTAGATTTGTTGGAGCCGATGGTATTGTTGAATCGGTTGGAGTTCTAAACCTGATGCTGTCACTGAATTCTGACGCAACGTTTACGTCAGAATTTATAGATCTAACAGTAACAATGTATTCTTGGTCAGGTTTTAGATTTTCTATATTTTTAGCAATAACAGCCATTATCTAACTCCTGCTATTAAAGTAAATGTATTATTAAGTTGATTAATCAATTCCTTGTTTAAGGATAAATAAAGATTATATTTAAATGCGTACTTGCTTAATTCTAATTTATTTCCAGAAGAAAGTAAATTCTTATCGTATAAATTTTCTATTTCTATAATATAATCTCTTTCCTGCAGAGATGTATTTTGGTACAAGATAACATTACTTTGATCTACCGAACTATATGTATCTACAATGTAATCTTCCACTTCTACTGTAGAAGAGTTGTAGTTTTTATCTGGCAAGCCTGTTACTTTAACTTTGAACTTACCACCTAAAGTACTTTTTCCTCCATAGATATAAATTGATGGGCCAGTAAAAGAAACATAAGCTTTCGATCCTGGCTTTTCAGTTGCTCCATTATCCCAATCTTTAAAAGAGTTAATAAAAGAAAAATTATAACTTGATGTTGAATCTAAAGTTACTTCGTAAGAACTTGTAGAGACTTCATTGTATTCTATGAAAAATGGATATTCAGATAAATTAATTTGATAATCTGTTTGACCACCATTATTTACTGATTTAATTTTTCTTAGATTTGGAGTACTGTAGTAAATAGCATATCTACCAGTTATCTCTTCTTGACCAGTATGTTCTTCTGCTGTTTGAAAATATAGATAATTATCTTCAATGACTGTTTTAACTGGAGTGAAAGTATTTTCTTTTTCATAAACAACAATATAAGAATGATCATCAGAACTAGATTCTAAAGATGAAGTTTGATATGTGTTTATGCTAATATTTTCTATATTAACAAAAAGCCAAAAATTTTCTGATAAAGTATCTCTAGGCGTAAAATTATTTATAAACCTTTTACAGAATGGATATGAATAGTTAGAGTTGGCCACTGAAGAACTAATGCTTTCACTTGATTTAAAATATTTAAACCATGTCATACTATTCTACTTCCGTATAAATAATTTCATATTGATGACTATCTATTGTATCATCGTCAACTTCTATATTTATAACAGCACTACACCTAGGTAACCTATTGACTATATCCACATTAAATTTAGAAATTGCTATGTTTATAGGAATTTGAACAATGTTTTTTTCTACTGATTCAGATCTTCCTTGAGAGTAGTCTATATCTAATGAAGATATTTTTGCAGAGCCGTCTGTCCCATTGTGTGCGTGCTTATTGAGGTCTACCCCATCAATAGTAACACCATCTGCTACCTGAATATCACCAATTATATTTCCACCGTCTCTTAAAAGATACTGTGGGTGATGATCTTCATCTAAATCATCTAGAAATGCGTGGCTTGATGCTCCTAGATCATTTCTAGTACTACTAACGGCAGCTCTTTGAAACAACTTTGAATACTTATCTTCAGTTATGGTCATTAGTATTTTGGGTTTTTCTATACCATTTTTAGATAACTGACTTATATAGTTGGCATACTTTCTTTTTTCGTGTATTAATCTAAACAAGTTGTCCATCTTACCTAAGATAACATTTTGTCGATCAATAAAATCTGCTAAAACAGAAGTAAAATTACCCTTCAATAAAACAGAAGCTAAAACTAATTCTTCTGCCAAAAAAGGAATCTTCTTACCAAAAGAAGTAGTTTGATAATCTAGTTCTAAAGGATTTGATATATCTGATGAAAACTTTAATGAAGGCTTTAGATATCTGTCATAGAATATTTCGGCATTATCGTGAAGATCTCTTTTTAGAGAAGCTAGCACATCTTGTATTTCTGTATTTACAGCGTTTAATTTAATCGCAAAAAAAGCTTGAAATTTTGTGGTTTGTTCTTTAGTGATTTGATCCAGTTCGGCTGCGGGTATTTCTCCTGGCCTTGATAAGAAGATTTTTGCAATGCGGTTCGAATAGTGTATGGCCGCTTTACATGATGAGTCATAGTGTACTGCGATTTTTTGCTGCAATTCATTTTCATATGTTTCTCCAAAATCGGTGTTTAAAGATTTTTGTATATTTATAATTTCACTTTGTAAATAAATTAATATTTTTCTAAATTGGAATATATAGGAAAATGTACTATGTGCTATTGCTTCATAAAATTCCTCCAAAAATTTTCTAGCAACTGATGTATCTATCTTTTCCGCAAAAACTACTTGATCATAACATATGTAAGAAGGACCAGGAATTTTGTACACAGGCTCCTCTTTTGATATTGGCGGATATGGTTGTATTGTAAATATTGCATCGTCGTCTATTATTTCAGCAAAAGAAAGTTCATCAGCAATGTTTTTTATTTGCTTTTCAGTATTTGCTTCGTCGTTAGTTTGCTGATTTAGTGCATTCATCTCATTTAGTGCATTCATCGACTCAACTAATAAATTATCATATTGAATGGTTACTTCTCCATCACTGTATGCTGGAGTTGGAGTTAAGCTTTTGTTATATAATTCTATTAGTTTTGGATCTTCTATTTTTATATTTTTATTGAATTGATTCCATAAATTTTGATGAGCTAAAAGTAAATCATAATTTGTATTTGGATTAATATAAACTTTAGACATAGTTTTTTCTATGTCAGCAAGTGTGTCTACAATAACTTTAAATGCGGTAAAGGCTTCATCTCTTACAAAGCTCAAAGGAAGTGAATAAGTTTCTTTATATGATGATGTTGTCGAATATCCAGATACTTCTTGAGCTAATTTGCTATATGATTGATTTGCTGTTTGGTTAACAAATGAAGAATCGCTAAATCTATACTCTCCAAATATTTCATTGCCTATTTCATTGTATGATGATTGATTATTAACTGACATTATAATTCCTAAAACATTCTTCTAGTTCTTTGTTTTGTGGATGTTCTTCTAAAGCCTTTTGTTGGATTTATTGCTTGAGCTCTACCATTTGATATTATTGGGCTACTCTTATCTTCATCATCACTACTCTTTGGCATGAAAAAGTGATTTGAAAAACTCTCGGTATTGGTTGCATAACTTCCTGAAGAGAATTCTCCATAATTTTGAGTAATTGCTAACAGAGCTAGCATTAGAGCGTCGTGCGCATGATCCATTGCAGATCCAGCGGCTTCGAAAACCGGACGACCAGTTTGAGTGGTTCTAATAACCACATAAGATATTAACTGCATATAGAGTTCTTCATCTGACTCTGGTATTAAAATTCTTTCTTTCTCTAAAAATTGACGAAGATTATCAACCATAAATGGTTTCATTTCTTTCTTAATCATCAATTTGGTATATGGATCTCTAACGTCAATACTTTCTCCAAATGCAACACCTTTTACTTTTTCTTTTAGTCCAGATCTAGGATTTTCAACTCCATATTTTCTTAATAATTCAACCTGAACTTCACCGTAGCCTCTGTCTACATAAATGTGTTTTGGATTAAATCTTTCATTAAGTTCGACTATTCGATCCACAGCTCTTGTTAAGGTATATTCCGATCTTGCTATTTCTTCTCTATAACAAATTCTTGTTTTTCCTCTAAATCTAGGATCCTCATAGTTTTCAGAACATACTTCTAATACAACTATATTAGTTCCAGCTCCATATTTGTCCCAGTCAACACCTATGGTGTGAAAAGATCTTGCGGAAGTAATTTCTGGTATATAATCCCAAGAAGGAGATATGAAAGCTCTATCTACAAATTTTCTAGGATAAACACCTTCTGAGTCTTCTCCCCAATCAGCTTCTATTTCATGACGATATCCACTTGGAGAATATTGCTCTCTAAATTCTTCTTCCTGTTCTTTAGAGAAATATGGATTACAGTAACTCGGGAACCAGAATTCAGTAAATCTTGGAGATCTACACCACTCCCAGAATCTTTCCCTTCTTCCAGTTGGAGTAGAAGCTCCAATCATAACTTTATCGGGTTGATCTTCTGCGGTTTTCTGTAGCATGGCGTACAGTGCATCAAGGTCGTCTGCATGCATGTAGTCCATTTCGTCTAAAATAATTAGATGCGCTTCCTGACCACGAGCAACGTCGCTCTTGCCTCCGGATTTCATTCCCGAAGTGAAGAATCTAATTGTTGAACCATTAGAGAACTGAATCATAAACTGAGGGCTAGTAACTTTTCTGGTTATTGAATTAGTTACTACTTCATTTTTTGAAGCTATTCTTAATATTTCCTGATAAATAAGTTCAACTTGAGTTTTCATTGGAGCAATAACCAATGACCTACCGTCTTTATGGGTATAACTATAGTGAAGTAGTTGTATAGCTAAACTAAATGTTTTACCTAGACGACGACCAGCTCTAAGAACTTTTCTTAATGAAGGATCTCTTAAAATTAATATTTGATACACTCTTAGATTTGCATCAAGAAATTGTTTTGCCCATACAACAGAATCTTTAGATACATGAAGCTGTCTTTGATGTTCTGCGCTAACACCAGCTTTTAATAAATCCGAATCAACCTGGAATGGTTCATCAACTAAAAGGGCTAATTCCTTGTTTGTAAGAACCCTTTCTGTAACTGGAGTTCCATCATTCCAAGCTAAATGTGATAATTTATTTGAAAAAACCCATTCAATTCTATTGATTTGTTTAATCAATTCTGGATCCTGAGCTTTAATAATTTCTAGAAGATCTTCTCTAGATAAATTTTCTAAAGCTTTTCTGAATTCTTGTGTTTTAGTATAGATTCCCATAATCACCCATAATGTGCTGCCATCATGGCACCTTCTGTGCCAAGCATGCTTCTTGCATTTAATCTAGAATTTTGAATTGCCATAACACCTCTAGCCCTAGAAGTAGCTGCTGCTTCTGTATCTTTATAGCCCATTCCAAAAGCTGGCTTAGCTATAGATCCCTGTAGTGATCTATTAGCGTCACGAGCAAAGTTTATACCACTTTTAATTAATTCTCCACCCATTTTACCAAGATCATATACTAACGAGGCAGTTGCAATTAAGTTAAGTCCAGGTATAGCCATTGCAGCTGCTCGTGTTGCCAACATTGCTCCACCACCAGATCTTGCTAAAGCCATTGTGCCCTTAGCTCCTAATTGTTTAAATAAAGATCCTCCAGCTCCAGTGCTTCTCAAAAAGCTAACTGCTTCGTCCGCCCCTTTAATGACTTTACCTGATGCTAGCTTAAAGCCTTCATCTCCAAATGATGCAACGGCTCTACCGAAGGCTCCTTCTGCTGCCTGGGCGCCAGTTAATGCTCTACCCGTTAATCCCGAAACTCCACCAAAACCAAGTGCACCACGTGCATACCCGGCTCCGTACGATGTTACTGCTCCAGTTAGTGATGAGGCCATCATATTTCCTCTAACGCCAATATTTCCCGCTCCAGCTCCAGTAACTCCACCAAGTCCTGCTGCACTGTACATTGCTGTTTGACCAGCTGGTAACATCATTCCTTGACCTAGACTCTTGGGAAGTACCCTTCCAAATTCTCCGCCTGAAAAGAATAATCCAGAAGGTTTATTCATAGACATCAGATTTTTTAGACTAGAATCAACTCTTTCTAATTTAGCTAATTTAGATCCACTACTTAAAGCTTTTCTTTCTAATCTATCTACTTTTACTCCGGCAGTTATTGCAGAGAACATTCCTGGACCAAAAGCTTTTTCACCTTCTTTAAGTTGCATTCCAGTTCTTTCAACTATAGATTTTCCAAACTTAGTATTTCCTATAAAAGACGACGCGGCGAAGGGTGTATATACGCCTTGTGCTCCAGAGAAAATAGACATTGAATGAAATCTAGTTAAAGCTCTTGGCCTAGCTGTAATATTATTTAATCTAGCAGATCTGAGAAATGGAGTTTTATTTGCCGCTGCTGCTGTTTGTGCTCTTCTACCTAAGATTCCACCGCCACGAACTCCACCATAAAAACCACCTGCACCAGGAGTTGACAATTTACCACCACTCATCATGGCGTAGCGTTTGGCTCTTCTACTTCTTAGTAAAGAAGAACTATCATCCATGAATCCGCCATACATCATGGTGTTAGATCCGCGCATCATTCCAAAGCCTATGCTAGCGCTGATTCCTGGAATATTTTCGATCATTCTAAATGCTAGTGGAGTCTCCTGCTCTAGGTTGGGATCAATTATCATTAGTATCCCCTTCTAGAGTTATGCATTCCGAGCACTATATCCCCTGTCGCGTTCAAGCTAGCTGCGGTTGAGCCAGAAACAGAATACGGTGATTCCCTATAAAACTGTTGATTATTAGATAATCTATTAGAGAAGGCGCCAGCTGCTCCAAGGACACCACCTACTACTGCGCCCCTAAAACCTCTAGACATAGCAGAGCCTATTGTTCCTCCAATAGCAGCACCAGCAGCTCCGCCTAAAGCCGTCGTAGCCATTCCTGCAGCTGGATTAGCTGCTATAAAATCTCCTGGAGCTGATGCCTGTAGTATGCCACCACCAACTCCACCCATCATAGATCCAACTAAAAATCTAGAACTCAAATCTCTTCCAGTAAAATAACGATCTGCATTAGCGTCTCCGAAAGCTGTTTCAAATGCTAAATCCTGAGCTGCTGGTACCGTTTCTGACATCAGTCCAGCCATTCCTGCTACTGCAGCTACGCCAAAAACTCCTGCCCTACTAGAACCAACTCTATTAAGACCTCTACCTATTGCTGCAGCTGGTCTGCCAATCCTGCCCGCTGTGCGCATAGCTACATCTGGAATATTTTGGATAGCGTTATCAACGCCTGGTGACATAGATTTTAGGCTTTTTCCAATACTATTTAGATAGTTTTTAATAAAAGTTCCTCTTGCCATTTTCATCAACTTCCGTATAGATGGTTGTATTTATTGTTGCCCATTTGAGTATGTCCTATTTTTCTTCTATCTAAATTACCTACTACACCAGCTGTTACCAGCGGATCTCTTCTATATGAAGATTGAGATGAAACTGCTCTTGCGTAACCTAATCCTTGATCTATTTGCCTACTGTTTTCATAAGGTTGTTGTTCAACAGTCTCGTTATAAAGTTGATTTTCCTTATATCTTTTAGTCATATAGTAACCACCAACTAATGCGGTTAAACCTAAAGCTGCTATTCCTGCCTTACCTTTGTAGGCGTGATACATTTCAACTGCTGTGCTAACGGACGTTTGTTTTCTTCCAGATTTTAAATTTTTTCTAGCTGTATCTAAAAGACTTTTATCCGCAAAAAGCTCCTCGGCAACTGCATTAGCATTTTTCACTGCGGATGCATTTGCGTCGTCTAGCACTGCCTGAGATCCAGAAGCAGCTATTACTTTTTGATCGTATAGCGCTCCAGTTTGAAGACCATCTTCGATATCTCCAATTATATTCATAGTAAGATTATCATAGGCATCTGATGCCAGATCTTGACCCATTCTAGCGAAGCCTTCTTTTATTCTCTGAACAGCAACACCTTCCTGGTAACCTATACCAATTCCTCTTTCATCTATATTTCTGGCAATGCTCTTTACAGCCTCATCTCTATCCATTCCCTGATATGTTAATCTAAACATTTCAACTTGTTCGCCAAGTTCAGCTTTACCAGATGATATTATTTCTTTTACCGCTGCGTCACTCATCATATCATCATATAGTTTTCCGGCCATTTGCTCAGACGTAATACCAGATGAATCTCTGCCAGCTCTCCATGTTAGATTTAGTATTTCGCTATCATCAGCTTTTTGAGCCAAGCTCAAAGATACAGCTACTTTTCTTTCATCTAAAACATTCTTCATCTGTAAGCCATTGCCAAAATCTAAATTTCTAAAATAATCGTATGAAAGAAGTATTTTCTTAGCTTCGCCTTCTTGAGACGCTAATATCATACTTTTTTGCTTTAAGAAATGACCTATGCCAATCTGAGATGTAATATCAGCAATTTCTGAATTCGCTGCATACTTTAAAGATTTAAGTATTCCTTCAGATACATTATCTGCATACCCTCCTGAAACAGCTCTTCCATAAATATCAGAAGCAGTTCCTGTTGTAGCGGAGGAAACAATATTACTTAAAACATTTTCTCTAACTCCAAGAAATCCGTATTTATTACCAGAACCAAGCATTGCTTGCGCATATGACATGTGCTTGGATATAAATTCTTCTGCTGTATTTCTTGCAGAATTTAATCCTGCACTAAAGTTCATCTTTGCAGAAAAAGCGCCATCGTCTAAATTTTGTGCTCTAAATAATGCCTTTTCTTGAGATAGAGTTAGTGGATCCGCAAAACTAGAATACAACATTCCAACATTATCAATATAAGATCTTACATCTAGGGCACCTGCAGCAATGCCTCTTGTTCTCTGCATTAATTCCATGTTTTGATTTTGTAGAAAACTAACACCTAAGTTTATTATATTTTTTTCAGCTGGATTATAGGATGATCCCAGTCCTGAAATCTGCTTATTTAATCTAGAATCTTTTGCTGAATTAATTAATGCTCTTAAATGACTTTGTGCCTTATCCTGATTTATATCTAAACCTTCTTCGCCAAGTCCGGTAAAGAGTTTGTATTTTCCACCTTGATATTTTATATACGCCTCTTTTACTGCTGGATCTAAGTTCTGTGTTCCAGCCAATAAACCAGAGTTCACAATATCATCTGCTCCAATGACGGCGCTCATTCCCTTAAGTCCTTCTTCGCTTAAAACATAGTTAAGTGCTGTTTTAGTTAAGAAACTTGGATCAGCTATATTGGTTGTTGCAGTTATAGCAGATGATTTAAATACTGTTTTTCTAGCTATTTCTATAGCTTCTTCACTCACATTCATTTGTCCTGCGGAATGTAGGTCTCTGAATGTTAGTTTTTTATTGTGTATATATTTTAATATATGATCTTGAAGAATTGTATCTGTTTCAGCTATGTGAGAACCTTTGAATATCTTTCTGAAGATTTCAGGAGCATATTCTTCTTCTGCCATTAGTTCTAATAAGTTTGTGTTCATGGCGAAGTTCTCTACTCCGACATAAGTGGCTTTTCCGCCCATTCTAACGTCAGCAAGTGATTGAGTGGAGAAGAATCTCTTAATATACTGCTCTCCACGAGTAAGTGGATCTCCACCTGTGCCGATAATTGACTGAGCCTTTTCTGTAACATAAGCTCTACCAACTTCTAGTGTATCTATAAGAAAGTTTTTATTTGATGTTTTTTTATCTACAAATTGACCGACTAAATCTACTAACTCTTTATCTGAACTGAAACCTTTCATTCCGCTCATAGTTTTAATCATTTCGTTTATATCGAAATTAACGTTGTGTCCAGTTACTTGATCGGCTTCAATTAATCTCTTCATAACATTTTTCATATTGGATAAGAAGTCTTCTTCTGTCCTAACTAAATTTCCAAGACCTTCTTGTTTTGATATAAAAGAAGATAATGTGTCACTTAAATTTGGACCAGCTAAAAGTCCTCCTAATCTTTCTGATTCAAAACCAAAACTTTGCACAGTTCGAGTCATGCCAGATAAAGATGTTCTTTCGGCCAATGAAACGGATCTAACTTGAGATCCAGGTAGAATTCCAGTTGTTTCAACGTCAAAGGTAATAATCTTTTTACCTTCTTCAAGAAGTGATCCAGATTTCATTTTTTGTATTTGATATAAATTTCTTTCTAAATCCTCTGCTGACATTAAATTTCTAGTTCCAAATCTTATATCAGCTATAGAGCTTGCTGTTCTATCAACGTTAAAAATCATTCTATTCAGCATTACTTGAGCTGGATGCGTGATATTTTGATCAACTTCAAATTTAAATGGAGTTCTAAATGGGTTTGCGGTTGGGAAAGCTAGGTTCGGAAAACCTACGTTTTGCATTAATTTGTCTAGCTGCAAAACACCGCCTGCAAACATTCTTTCTGCATTTTGTCTGGCGGAATGGTTCAAAAGAGATAAATCTATAGTGCCGGTTTTTCTCATCATTTCTATATTTAAATTTTTAGAAAATGATCTTCTAACGTTTTTTGAATCTGATAATAATTCAAAATAATAATCTTGAAATTTTTTATAGCTAGAAATAAACTCATCAGAGGTACCATATATTCTCTCTGATATTCCTGGATCTATAATCCTTTCGCCAATGCCACCATGTTTAGCTGCAAATATATTTGGCAATATAGATTTTCTAGCTATACCAGATCTAAAATTATCAAATATATTTTCATAGGCCATTATTCTAATTCCTCAATATCTGGCACATCGATGTATTCATCTTTATCATACGTACCAAGTTTCTGCTTTAACAATTTCTCTCTTTGTAGTTCTATGTTTTGCACTTTGTGTAGTATGTCGGATATTGCTTGAGCGCTATCTAATTGTGATTGTCCAACTTTAGCTTTAGCTTCTCTAGTTGCTAATAATTGATTTCTAAGATCTTTTCTACGCTTATGGAGCTTATCTTCTAATTCAACCGCTAAGTGTAATTCCTTTTTAAGGATTGGCATTCCGTCGTTATCTACTCCTATAATGTTTTCTTGAACAAAATGTTCTTTTGCCAAAAGTTTAGTCTTACGTATATACTGAACTTCTTGATCTACCAAATCTCTAACCATAGAAACCTCAACGAGGTTATCTGGATGTACATCTAGCTGATCCATATACTCAGAGGTAAACTGTGCGACTATTGACATTTCTATAGGGCAGGGGTTTCCTTTTGGGGCAAGATTTTCTTTTAGCAGTGGGCATGTATCTGCAAATGTGCATTTGTGTGCTTCGCAGTTCATTGGAATAGAAGAAAACATAGATGTTCTAGTTTTCTGAGGTCTTACTAATTCTACTGCCTTTTGTTTTTCTTCATCAGTCCATGTTTCTGGAAAGAATAAATCTGGTCTCAAAGACTCAAATTCTTGTAGAAACTTTTCTTTACTTCTTTTTTCTAAATTACTCATTTAAACTAATCCATTCGGTGCTATAGGAACTGTCTGAATAGAACTTTTGTATTGTAACACTTTTACAGTAACTACAATAGTTATCTCTAACTAGACAGTCCTCAGGAAAATCAAAATATTCACTGACTACTTCTGTCTTCTTATTACATCTCGGACAATTCATCCAAAGCTTTCATTAAACCTTTTTGTAGCTTGTTTGCCAATTCAGCATTTTGTGCAGCGTTGTAAAAGATTCCTACTTCTCTAATTTCATCTGATGTTAGATATGAAGACAATTTATATCTTGAACCTTTACACAGGTCACAGTAGAAATCTTTTTCTTCATTAAAGCACATACACTTTTCTATAATGTCAAAGAATTCTAAGGACTCGGCTATTTCAAACCATTTATTTTTAAAGAGTTTTTTTGTCTGTTCCTTATAAGCCCTAAGTTTATGTGCATCGTTGGATAGTAGTGTGCCCATATCTAAGGCTTGTTTCATTAAATCATTAATTCCTTTATACAAAAAATTGGCTAATTGAAAATCGCCATTAATATCTGTAAATTTTTTCCAATCATTCATAATCATTCCTCATTTAGTATCTGTATATTGACTGCCTACCAGAGCTAGCGCCTTCTCCCCTTCTGTTCATTGTCACTGCTGCTGCTACACCTAAACCTAAACCAACGCCCATTTTAGTTCTTTTGGACATATTTGATATTCCAGCCAGTAGGCCCTTTTTATTACCTGTTACAGGAGCTGCTGCCATTGGTGTTTTCTTGGCTGCTCTAGCCATAGCTGCTTTGTGCATGTTTGCAGATCTTGTAGCGCTTCTGGCTGCGTTCTGCATTTTTGCAGGTGACATCTGTGCGCCAGCGCTTCTTGGAGTATGAAACTTTACACCAGGTCTTACATTTCCTGTTTTTGCGACAGGCGTACCTGGAACTCCACTTGGCCCACGATAACCTACTCCACCCATGGATGGATTAAAGACTAAATTACCATACATTTTACTTAAACCTCCAGAAATGGATTTATAAGTAAATAGTAACTTTAATATTTATTATATTATAATTACAGTGAATTTTTAATCTTTTGTAGTTTCTTATGCGTTTCTTTTGCCTGTTCTAGAGTTAGTCCTGGATAGCTGGTAAACTTTTCGTTCATAGCTACGAGTTCTTCGTACGTTGTTGTCTTAGGTGCCATATAAAACTTCATTCTTAACATTAATTCATTATCATTTGTCATTTTTTATCTCTCTTTTCTTTATTGGTTTTTGAAAATTAAAAACAAAATCATCATTTATATAATCAATATAGAATATCGTACCTTTTGGTAAACTGCTATTTACAATACTTTTAGCTATTGGCGTTTCGATTACATCTCTTCTTATCTGAGATATTCCTCTAGCTCCCTTAATTGTATCTATACCCTTATCTATCAAGGCTTGTATTACATTATCTGTATATGTTATTGAAATACCTTTTCTAGATAATTTATCTGCTATAACAGACATTTCCATCTGAGCTATAACTTGGCAGTTTTGCTCTGTCAAATGGTTGAATACAACTGTTTTATCCAATCTATTTATAAACTCAGGTCTAAAGTATTTATTAATTGCTTCGTGAGTATTTTTCTCAACTACTGATCTTGGTGGAATTTCTTTTGTTTTTCTGTTGAATACAACATTTCTGTTAAAGCCGGCGCCAGTAGAAATTAAATGATCTACTGTCTTATCATTGCCTAGGTTGGTTGTCATGATAATAATTGTATTTCTAAAACTAACAACATCACCTCTAGAATCAGTCACAATACCATCATCAAATATTCTTAAAAATGTATTCCAAATATCATTATGAGCTTTTTCAACTTCATCTATTAAAACTACTGTATAAGGATTTTTCTTCACTTGATTAGATAGCTGACCACCTTCATCGTGGCCAACATAACCTGGAGGCGAACCTAGCAGTTTTTGATTCTCGTGTTTATGTTGATACTCTCCACAGTCGATTCTTACCATAGGAACTTCTTCCCCAAATAGGTACTTATGCAAAGTATTTGCCAAGTGTGTTTTTCCTACTCCAGAACTTCCAGCAAATAAGAAAACACCTAAAGGTCTGTCTGCATCATTCATTTCGGCCTGAGATCTTGCTAATGCAGAAACGATTTCTTCTACTGCTTCATCTTGACCAATGATGTTAGATTTTAAGTAAGTTTCTAATCCAAGAAACTTTTGTCTAGTCATCTTCTTACTTTTAGAAATAGTCTTATCGTTCTTAGTTTTTGTTTGAGCCTGCTTTAAGAAACGTTTGATTTGATCAATGCTGTAATCTTTATCTAAGTTGTCGGGCATTTTTGCAGGACTTGTCGAATATGCTATATTCAGCCAGTACTCAACATCAAAACTAGGATTTAACATTATTGCGCCAGAATAGACAGCTTCCAAAGCTCTTTCTGCTCCTTCTCGTGACATAGAAGCTAGAGCCGATGCTACATCAGTATTTAAGTTAAAAATAACGTACTGTAATATTTTTTTTCTTATATCTTTGGCTGATTTGTTCTTGGTTAAGAAATCTTCTATATCTGATACCGGAAGTACCTTAAACTTTACATTAGTGCCTAATTCTGGAATGAATATCTGATATATGTTCATATTATGCCTTTCCAGGACACGTTCTCTTATATAGAATAATATAATTATATATAACTATATAAGTATATAGTATATAGTAACTATATAAGTATATAGTAAAGGGGGGAAGGGGGGAAGGGGGGCTCATTTCCAGCTTATCACACAATGTCAAGTCGGTCAACGCGATGTGTTGTTGTAATCCTCAATTTCAGGATGTGACTCTAGACACGGTCCAGAAAACGACCAAAACTTAATTAAGTCCATAACGTTGTTAAATCTGTTCTTTAACATGTATACTGCTAAAGCGTACTGATCATCTGAAATATTACTTTTTTTCATAAAACTCCTAATCACATAATATAATTACAATCCATTATAGCAGAAAATGATGAAACCCCATATCACTGTGATATAATGTTGTCCATACCTTCTACCGAGGAAAGAGATGACTGAAGAATTTTCTGAACAACAAGAAGTTTCTAATGAAACAGATTTACCATCAACAAAAGAATATTTAAAGCAGTCAAAAGCTTTAGAGATAGCCATGGCTCAGATTCAGAAGCAGTACGGTGCCGGATCTGTGATGAGACTTGGTTCAGATAGCGTTAGACCCTGGGAGTCCATCTCTACTGGAGCCTTAACCTTAGATCGCGCTCTTGGTATTGGCGGATTACCAAGAGGTCGTGTAGTAGAGATATTCGGACCAGAATCATCTGGTAAGTCTACTATCGCCTTAACGACCGTAGCTAAGGCTCAGCAAATGGGTCTTACTTGCGCCTACATCGACGCAGAGCACGCCTTAGACCCAGTGTATATGCAGGCTGTTGGAATCAACCTAAACGATTTGATTCTAGCTCAACCAGACTACGGCGAACAGGGTATTGAAATAGCAGATAGACTCCTAAGAACAGGAGAACTTGGAGTTATTGTTATTGACTCTGTTGCAGCACTAGTGCCCAAAGCTGAACTTGACGGCGAAATGGAGCAACAGCAAATGGGCTTGCAAGCAAGAATGATGTCTAAAGCTATGCGTAAGCTTACTGCAATCGCTGCCCAGCATAATACTCTTCTTATTTTCATTAACCAATTGCGAAATAAGATTGGTGTTATGTTCGGCAACCCAGAAACTACTCCCGGTGGTTTTGCGCTAAAGTTTAGCGCCTCAGTAAGAATTGATGTTAGAAAAAGAGAAGACCTTAAAGATAAATCTGGAGAACCCAGTGGAATTAAGGTAAAGGCTAAGATTATTAAGAACAAGATGGCCCCCCCAATGAAAGTTGTAGAATTTGACATAGTCTATGCTCAAGGTATTGATGAGTACGGCTGTCTGTTTGATACTGCTATCGAAAATGGTTTGTTTAGTCAAAAAGGTTCTTGGATTTATTACAATGGAGAAAACTTTGCCCAAGGGCGAGATAACGCAGTGGAAAAACTTAAATCTTCTCCAGACATAGTGGATTATATCAAAAACTATAAAGGTTAATATGATATGAAGTTTGAACCAACAACCTGCTCAGATTGTAGCTATCCACCAAATTTTATAGTTACGGAAACAGCTAAAAAGGGCAAGTATCAGTGCTTTACTGTCAAATGCCGTGACTGTGGTGACATTTGGGAGGAATCCCCAGATTATGTACAAGATGACGCAGATCTAGATGACGACGAGTGATCAGTTAAAGATTTATGTAGATATACTTAATCTACTTCTAAATGTACGTGAAGTTATAGATTAATTGTAAGTACTATATCCATACAACCGTGTTGAGGTAACAGTATGGATTTTGTTCGTCGTATACTTGAATTCTTTCAAAATAAAAATGAAGCTAGCTCTGATGAGTTCTGCTCTTTTTTGCATGAGTTAAAAGAAGACGGACTTCAGTATGTTATTACGGTTCATGCGGAATCAGATGGATACTTAGTCTTTTGCATGTTAAGTAAATCTGAATGGGACATGATCGTAGATATATGTCAATTAACTTCTCGCAATGTAGAAGAAATGATAAGAGAGCTTTCTAATAATAATGAAATCACAAATATAGTGATTGATCCTAGGGACATTAGCTAATGGCTCAAGAGATAAATCCAGAACTTTTAGCTAGGCTTGAAAAACATAAGCTTTATAAAGATGTTTTTGTTAGACAATACAAAGAGAAAAAAAGAACTCAAAGAGCAGCTGCTAAAGTAAGAGCTAAAGAACCTGCTATAGCCATTGGTGTTAATGGTCAGATGAATATAGTTTCACCTGGGGAACTAAGGAACTTACGACAAAAAGAACTGCAGGATGTATTTGGTACCCAGCAGTCAAGTCTCTTATCTAAGAAGATAAAAGAGGATAAAATATTAGGGTCACAAAAAGCTGTGGCCCAAGCTAAAATTCATCAGGCCAAGATAGATGCCCAAGCCCA
>Ga0129333_10000901_pt1 | contig 26243 bp, 22 predicted proteins | sample CPB6_08_DNA_FD_94474 | JGI IMG/M metagenome (GOLD analysis project Ga0129333, IMG submission 94474) | Freshwater to marine salinity gradient microbial communities from Chesapeake Bay, USA - CPBay_Sum_0.6_0.8_DNA | ecosystem: Environmental > Aquatic > Marine > Coastal | place: USA: Chesapeake...
CTACGCCATGCCTGTGGCATCGGGCTACGGACATTCAGGAACGCCGGACTTTCTGATTTGCTACCGAAACCAGTTCCTAGCAGTAGAGACGAAGGCAAAAGGAAACAAGCCCACCGCCTTGCAAGAGGCAACCATGCAAAGGATCAGGGACGCAGGTGGGCGCGTCTTTGTGATCGATGAAACTAACGTAGAGAACCTACGCAAACTGATTGAGGAGATTTAAATGAAGATGACTGACAAGATCCGCCGACTGTTGGCGAAGGGTGCGAGCACCGCCGAGATTGCCAAGAAGTTGAAGATCAAACCCGCTTACGTTCACACCGTGAAGTGGCTCGACAAGAAGGCCAAGGCCAAGCAGAAAGTACAGGTCGAGCGCAGCCATGACCCGAAGGTGGTGAAGGCGGAGAAGAAGTATCTGAAGGCCGTGAAGACGAAGAAGCCATCGAAGATCATCAAGGCCGTGACCGAGATGAAACAGGCGTTGGATGTCATTGAGACGCCGAAGGTTACGCGCAAAGATTTGCTGAATGAAATCAAACCGGGATTGAACGCGCTGTTTGGTTTGGATAAGAAAGTGCCGCCTTCCGATCTCGTCAATCATCCCCCGCACTACAAGTCTGGCGGCATCGAGACCATCGATTTCATCGAGGCGAAGGATTTAAATTACCGTTTGGGCAACGTGGTGAAGTACGTCAGCCGTGCGGGCAAGAAGGGTGACCCGATCCAAGATCTGGAGAAGGCTGCGTGGTACTTGCAGCGTGAGATCACAGCGAGGAAGAACGCATGATCGAGAAGGATTACCTCCCGCAGTACGCTGCCGAGGCGGTGAGGGATCTGGAGGAGGCAGCAAGACGGTTAAGAGTGTTTGCTGACGCAACTCGCGGGGAGGAGCAAGAGCGGTACGCGCAGATGTACATTGCTAATCTTGTTGTCGCGGATCTGCTGCGGAAAGCCGAACACGTAGTGCTTCCTCCAAACGGAGAAATCTATCGGGACAACAAGCATACGGGTCCGACAGATCAAGAGTGTGTCTCTCTGACAGGATTGCCCGCTCCAATTACCTCATTTGAGTTCGCGTGGACACATGGCATGGATGGACATTTAAATCCAACATACGAGTATGATGGCGAAGTGTCTCAACTAGAGAATCCGCCAAAGCGAATCGCTCTGGTGATAGATGAGAAACAGTTAAGTCCAGAGTTAGCAAAAGAAAAAGACAAAACACGGATCGGGTTTTACAGCATTTGCTATTACGAATCCATAAAGAAGTGGCACTATTCTCCCCACTCTGTCTCGGTGTTTGATCCATTTCAGATTCAAAGATTTGCTGATAAGCCAAATGGATGGGCGGCTGAAGCGCAAGTCTTTGACATACTGAAAGCCGAGTACATAGACCATAAAGATATAGATCGGGGCGGAGCGGCCTTCAGCGAGTACCAAGCAGACATCAGCCTCGTAGCCCAAGCCTGTCACGCACTGCGCGTGGGGGCGACGTTAGAGACCCGCAAGGACAAGTCATACACGCGCACTCGCACGTTTGAGAAGGCAGGCGTGGGGGGCTTTGAGTATCACGTGCTGAAGTTGCCTCACGGCACGGTCAAAGAAACGCTAGGCACACGGGAGGGCAGCGAGCGAGATGGTCCGAGGTATCACTTCCGACGCGCTCACTTGCGTAACTTATCGACCGGGGCGCAGACTTTTGTGCGATCCTGCTTTGTCGGTAACCGCGAGAAGGGCGTGGTCGAGAAGACATACAAGATGGAGAAGGAGGTCGCAGCATGAACCCGATACAGATTGGCCGTAAGCGGTTGAGCGATATCGTGTGGGGGATCATCGATGAGAAGGTGGGCGATTTCCCGTACGAACGTATAGAGAAAATTATTGAAGAACAGCAACCCCTGCGTGAACAGGCTGATTACAACACCGGATCTTTGCCGGTAGATGATGCGTTTGAGTTGTATAAGGTGGTGAAGTTCTTTCAGCCCGAAGTCATTACCGAGGTAGGTACGTTTATCGGCGTGTCCACGATGGTGATGGACTTGGCTACGCCTGATGTGGCTGTGATTTACACATGCGATGCGTCAAACAACATTAACTTGGAGATGCTTCCGAACGTTATCCAATACCCCAAGACTCTCTCTTGTGACATGTTCAGAGACCTCGTTACCAAAGAAGTGAAGGTTGATCTGGTGTACCTTGACGGACGGTTGAGGCAGGATGACATCGAGCCGTTGAGTAAGATCGTTCACGATAAGACCGTGGTCGTCATGGATGATTTTGAAGGCGTCGAGAAAGGTGTGGTCAACGCACTGATGATTGAAGCCCCGAACCGTATGCTGATCTATCCTCGCGACGGCAGGAAGACAGCCCTGTCTATTCCGTTCACCTTGCTACATATCATTCCGCAGGAGGCCGTATGATTCGTTGGCTGTTAGAGTTTTTTAAGAGACGCGAAGAGTATCGCCGTCGAGAGTGGGCACACGTGCCACCCCCGAGTTGGGGTGCATCAAGAGGTGGGAGGGAATACTGGTGAGCGAAGAAAAAAAAGGCCAGACGTTCTTTGAGATCGCTGATTCTGTATACAAGAAAGGTTTGGCCGAGGCTAACTCTGGTAAGTACGACGAGGCCATCAAGATACTGGAGAACATCAATCAGACGATGCCGGTGTTCGTCGCTTCCACTTTGCAGACTGGACGATGCCATTGGGAAATGCACAGGTGGGAACCGGCTCGCAAGTATTTTGATTTAGCCTTACGTCTTCAGCCCGACAACGACGATGCTGGGTGGACAGTAGGGTTGCTTGCTTTGCAGATGGGCGATTTCAAAGCAGGGTGGGAAGGGTACGAGCGGCGGTGGGGTAGCCAGACATTTAAATCCCCTCGCATTTCGACTAAGCATCCTCAATGGGAGCGCGGTCTACACAAGCGTCCGATTGTGTGGACAGAACAAGGCGTGGGCGATCAGATCCTGTATGCATCGTTGATTGAAGCGTTGGCAGGAGAGGTCGAGTCAGTAGTTGTCTTGATTGATATGCGTCTGGCCGGACTGATGCAACGTGGCTGCAAGGCCAAAAACGTCACGTTTCTACCACACAATGCCAAGGTCAAGATGTCGGAGCATGACTCACACGTTCCAATAGCAAGTCTTGGCAAATACTTTATTAACCGAGTCACCGACATCCCGCTGTACACATCACAGTTTTATATCAAGGCTGACCCCGAACGCGTTGAGTTGATGCGTAAAGAGTTGGGCAACGATGAACAGTTCACTGTAGGTCTGGCATGGACAAGTACCGCCGCTGCGATTGGCAAGCACAAGTCAGTACCGTTAGAACTATTTAAATCTATTCTGGATACGCCGTACGTACGGTGCTTGAATCTGCAATACGGCGCAGCGCAAGAGGAAGGCCGTGGCTATCACCCGAGCCTGATCACAACGCACATTGATACGTTCTTTGATCTGGAGAACGTCGCTGCCATGATTGAATTGTGCGATGTCGTCATCTCGCCATCGTGCGCTACGGTGCATTTGGCGGGGGCGATGGGCAAGGATGTTCTGTTACTTGATGCCAATAAGTTGTGGTACTGGAATAACAAACAAGGCAACGAGAGTTTGTGGTATCCCGGCGTCAAGATCTTTCAGCGTGAGAACATGAACGCGCCGTGGGACTTGCAGTTAAAGCAGGTTAAGGAAGAGTTGGACTTCATGCTCGACTTCCAAGCCACGCGCACCCGAGACAACTTCGTGTTCTTCCATGTGGGGGATGACACTTCTTATCCACAGAAGCTGGTCAAGTCCCTGCTGCGATATAACCCGAACGCTAACGTCATCATGTGTACAGATAAAGATACGCCTGATGTCATGGGTATTACTGACCGCAGAGAGTTTGCAGTTGACCGTGAGAACTTGATGTTCTCCCGCATGAGGGCGTTTTCTCAACTACGGTTTGCAGAACCCGCTCTCTACATCGACACCGACATGATCTTTGTGGATCGCGTGGTGGTAGGAGACATCTTGGGTGATGCCGAGGTTGTAATGTGCCGCCGTGAGTTTCAGCGAGATGCTATCTTCAATATCGAACAGCGGGGTATGCGGTTCGATGAGTACGAGGGCAAAACGCTAGATGAAGTGTACCCGTTTGTAGGATGTGTAACTGCGACCAAGAACGGTGCGCCGTGGGAGATCATGTTAGAAATGTATGACAAACTCGACCCCAAGTTTAAGAAGTGGTACGGCGACCAAGAAGTGTTGAAGTTATACGCCGAATCGGAGGCAGACACGATGCCCGAGTCTGTATACGGATGTTTACCCGAGCACAAACATGACGGCGCAAAGATCATTCACTACAAAGGGCCGAGTCGTAAGCAACAGTTTGAGGCTATGTGATGAAAGTCTTTATTGGTTGGGACAGTCGAGAAGACATCGCGTATCAGGTGTGTGCTGATTCTTTGGCGAGGCATTCTTCTGTTGGGTTGGAGATATACCCGATCAGGCAGGAAGTGATGAAGGGAAAGGGCATCTACTGGCGCGAGCCTGATCCTCTCTCCTCCACCGAGTTCTCCTTCACCCGTTTTCTCACGCCGTATCTCGCGGGATACGAAGGGTGGGCGCTGTTCATGGACTGTGACTTTCTCTGGCGAGGGGATGTGGCGGGGCTGATGGACTACGCTGACCCGAAGTACAGCGTGATGTGTGTGCAACACAAGTACAAGCCGAAAGAAGAGACAAAGATGGACGGGGCTGTGCAGCACCAATATCCGCGCAAGAATTGGTCAAGCCTGATGCTGTTCAACTGTGGCCATCCTGACATCAAGCAGAATTTGACGCCGCAGACCGTCAATATTGCTACAGGTATGTATCTGCATCGGTTCAAGTGGACGGCAGACGAGAACATCGGGGAGTTGCCCATCGCCTATAACTATTTAGAAGGATGGCATACCAAGAATGACTGCCCGAACCCGGTCGCTGTTCACATGACCCGAGGTGGTCCGTGGTTTGATAATTGGAAACACGTTGAATACGCCGACGAATGGTTGGCAGTGGCGAAGGAGATTTGACATGGCACGAGTACCCGCAGCGGTGACACCACCAGAAGGTGCAGAGTACGCCGAGTTGATAATTGACAAAGAACATATCATGCGAGTCCCGAGCGAAACTGTGTGGGCAAAGATCGGTGATGATGGCGAACTAGAAGTATTGCGATGGGATTTGATTGAAGCCTTTGCCAAGCAGTACGACATCTCAAAAGATAATCGCACACAGACTCACGTGATGTGTAAGTTGTTGGTATTGGTGCGAGATCAGACGAGGAAAGGGTGTGCGTAAGAGGTTGAGTGTTTACACGAAACTGTCGAGGTTTAACTTGGTACTATCGTTTGAACAGTACAAGGTTTTGTTGGAACGCAAGGCGTATGCCAAGAAGTACAACGAGCGAGTGCGGTATAAAGATCTGGTTGAGAAGTGGGGTATCGAACAGCGTTACATGGCAAGTGCTGTGTATCGTGGGATCAAGCAATACGACGAGCGGATAAAGGAGGAAGAGCGTGTCAGTAACATACGACGACAAATCGCCGCCCGGTTCATGGAAAAACGAAATGAGTGCCGCACCGTGGGGTTACGGTCAAACGCAGCAACAGCAGATAAATCGTGCCTTGGAGAATATCCGCAGAGCCGGGCTATCCGAGGAGGCTACAGTGATTACATTAGAACTGAATACTTTGAAGAGTGAACTAGAGGTGCTACGTGGATCCAAACGCTAGAGGTGGAGTGCGACGGTACTTGGATACCGTCAAGCCAGAAGAGTACGTGCCGAACGTGGGCGAGGTCGATCTGACCGAACTCTCGTTGCAGGGTCTTGCAGATCTGTATGGGTCAGATAAAGGTACGATCAAACACAATTACACAAAGCACTACGGGAAGATCGTTAATGAGTTGTTGGCAGGACGCGACCGCAAGAAGGCGGAGTTGCTCGTGGTTGAGGCGGGTGTTGCGTGTGGCGCGAGCCTACGGATGTGGGGTAACTATCTCCCCGCATCTGAGATCATCGGCTATGACATCCGACCGGAGTGCAAGGAACTTTGTGAGGACATGAGCAACGTCGAGATCCGCATCGCTGATCTGTGTAAGTCCGGTGAGATGCTGCCCAACGGAGTTGATCTCTTTATTGACGATGCTTCGCACATTGCTGAAGAAATGGTAGCGATGTTTCACAACTGCTATAGACATGTGGTCGCCAACGGTTACTACGTAATTGAAGACTTGGGTTGCACGTATAGCCCTGCATACACGGAGCAGTTTCGTAAATACTTCAATCCGTCAGCGATCAACTACAGGGCTGAGATATTAAAGTTGATGGACTACCTGATGCGAGAGGTAGACAGCAGGAACATAGTCGCGGAGATCCGCTACTACCCGCAGATGTTAGTAATTAAGAGGGCGTATGGAAATTGAAGATGATATTCTTGATTTGATTCAGGCATTGCCCGACAACATTAACGATGCGTCAACGACAACAGAGATGAAGTTCTTGACAGTGGGTAGCGTGTTGTGGGCGTGCCGGGATGAAATTATTTACTTGCGGAAAGAAGTGGCGAGGCTAAAAAGTGACGGTCGTGGTAAAAAGGGAAAGAAGGTGTACTGAATGCAAGCGCCAGTTTGCTACACCGGAATCATTCAGAGCACATCGATATAAGTTTGGCAGTTGCCGGTCTGTCGAGGGGCTAGCAGCGGCAGGATTCGTCGAGACTTCGCGTGGTTGGAAGTTCGCAAGAGCAGTGGGTAAAAAATGAGTTTGATCACGCTAGACTTTGAGACGTACTACTCCAAGGACTACAGTCTCAGCAAGCTAACGACCGAAGAGTACATCCGCGACAAGCGGTTTGAGGTCATCGGCGTAGCATTTAAAGTCAACGCCAATCCGACTGAGTGGGTGACGGGTACGCATCACGACATTCAGAAGCGCCTGAAGGAGTTGGACTGGGAGAACTCTGCTCTCCTTTGTCATAACACACTCTTCGATGGGGCGATCTTGTCGTGGGTCTTTGGGATCGAGGCAGGGTTATACATGGATACGCTCTGCATGGCGCGAGCGATACATGGGGTGGACGCGGGCGGCTCGTTGGCTGCTCTCGTCAAGCGTTACAACTTAGGGGAAAAGGGAAGGGAGGTGATTGATGCGCTGGGTAAAAAACGTGAGGACTTTGATAGCGCAGACCTTGATCGCTACGGCGGTTATTGTCGTAATGACGTTGATCTTACTTATTCTTTATTCTATGTCTTGGCTAAAGAGTTCCCAAGATCAGAGTTAGAACTGATTGACATGACTCTGCAGATGTTCATCAAGCCTACGCTCAAAATCGATGATGGGCTGCTGATGGATCGGCAGGAGGAAATCAAGACAGAGAAGTCCGAACTACTTCGCGGTCTGATGTCTGTGCTCAAGGCTGAGAACGAGGAAGAGGTTCGCAAGAAACTCTGCAGCAACAAGCAGTTCGCTCAGGTGCTGGAGTCATTCGGTATCAAGCTTCCGACTAAGACTAGCCCAACGACGGGCAAGGAAACATTTGCGTTTGCAAAGAATGACGAGGGCTTCATTGAACTGACGCAGCATGAAGATCCCGTGGTGCAGCAACTCTGCGCGGTGCGTCTGGGTACTAAATCAACTTTGGAGGAAAGCAGAATTGAACGCTTTATTCGTATTCGTGGTAGGAATCGCGGCAGGCTACCTATTCCGCTCAAGTATTACGGCGCTCATACGGGGCGTTGGTCAGGTATGGACTCCGTCAACCTACAAAACCTTCCATCACGAGATAAGAAAAAGAAGGCACTCAAGAATTCGGTGGTGGCTCCGGAGGGCTCTGTCGTTATCAACTGCGACTCCTCGCAAATCGAAGCACGCGTCCTTGCGTGGCTGGCTGGGCAGACATCTGTAGTCGAGCAGTTCCGCAAGGGTGAGGATGTGTACAGCATCTTTGCCAGCAAGATTTACGACCGACCGATCAGCAAGAAAGACCCCGTCGAGCGGTTCGTGGGTAAGACCTGCATCCTTGGACTGGGCTACGGCACTGGGGCTTTGAAACTGAAGCACACCCTGAAGACCCAGCCACCGGGGGCGGACATCACTGAGGAAGAAGCCAAGCGCATCGTGTCGGTGTATCGCAACGAGAACGACAAGATCCCAGAACTCTGGTCTGAATGTGATCGTGCTTTAAATGACATGATGAAGGGGGTTGGACGTAGTTACGCTTTGGGACAGGGTGGAGCACTATGGGTCACTCCGGACGGCATCGAACTACCAAATACCCTGAAGATCCGGTACGCAAATCTGCGGCTGGAAGAAGGCAAGATGGTCTACGACTCCCGCAAAGGCCCCGTGAATATTTGGGGTGGCGGCATGGTTGAGAACGTGGTGCAGGCTCTGGCTCGCATCATCGTGGGCGAGCAGATGCTTAAGATCCGGGAAAAATACCGCCCGGTGCTGACAGTCCATGACGCTGCCGTGATCGTGGCTCCGAAAGATGATGTCGAAGAAGCCCTTGAATTCATAACAAAAATTATGTCTACTGCTCCGGAATGGTGTGCAGATTTGCCTGTGGCTTGTGAGGCCAAATGGGGCGAATCATACGGAGAGTGCTAAGTGATTAAGTGGAGTTACAGTGGACTGAAGGACTACGTGAACTGCCCCCGGCAGTACTACGAGGTGAAGGTTGCCAAGAACTTTACCAAACGTCCTACCCAGCAGATGCTGTACGGCACCGCTGTTCACAAGGCGTTGGAAGATTACGTTGGGGAAGGCAAGCCGCTTGAGAAAAACTACGAGCGGTACCAACCGATGCTGGATGCGCTGCTGACCATCGAGGGAGAACGACTGCCCGAGTACCGCATGGCGCTGAACACGAATCTAGAGCCCTGCACATTCGGTGCTGAGGATTACTGGGTCCGAGGTATCGTGGACTTGTTGGTGATTGGAGATGACACGGCTTACATCGTGGACTACAAGACCGGCAGTGCCAAGTATCCCGACGTGAATCAGTTAAAGCTGATGTCTCTGATGACTTACGCTCACTTCCCCAAGGTGGAGCACATCAAAGCGGGCTTACTGTTCGTCGCACACAACACGTTCATCAACGAGGTTTACCATCGTGATCAGTCTGAGGATCTGTGGAAGGATTTTCTCCCGGATCTGGAGCGACTGAAGTTATCCTACGACAACGACAAGTGGCCGGAGAACCCGACCCCGCTATGCGGCTGGTGTCCGGTGACTACCTGTCAATTTCAAAAGGTGCGCTAATGCCATACGTGAATAAGAAACGACCGTACGCAAAAGAGTATCAACAGCAGAAGGCTCGCGGAGAACATGCGGATCGCATGGAGCGGCAACGTGCGCGTAGGGCTGTTGATAAGAATGGAAAAGATTTAAATGGTAACGGAAAAGCCGACCGTCGTGAGGGCAAAGATATCGCTCACAAAAAACCACTGTCTCGTGGTGGCACTAACAAAGACGGATACACTATTCAATCGGTTCGCCGGAATCGCTCCTTTAAACGTACCTCGACTGGAGCGATGAAGGTCTAGTCCCCACAAGGCATGAGTGTGGAGGACGGGGGGTTTCCTCACCCACTTCCCCCTAGCGATAGACATTACTCGCTTAACCATGCCTGTCAGCGGCGGCTTAGCTTTATTGCTTTTCCGGGTCGTGCGCTGACCGACTAACCCCCGTAAGGGGTCTTAGTAATCGGAGTAGTTATGCAGATTATTGATGACACAGTCTTGCAGTTTCGACTGCCGTATCAACTCGCCGACGATGTGTATTCCTGCATCGACAAGTGCGAGATCCACAAGTCCCTAGGACAGGACAAAGAATTACTGATGTACTGGGGGCACGAGGAAGTCCAACGACTGACTCATTTGTGCGATGCCGCACTCCCCACTACGCTCAAAGTCCCCTCACCCATGCAGCGGGACTACAAGTGGCCCGGCGTATACAAGCCGTTTGACCATCAGAAAGAAACGGCAGAGTTTCTATCCGTCAGGCAACGAGCGTTCTGCTTCAACGAGGCAGGTACCGGCAAGACATCGGCTGCCATCTGGGCGGCAGACTACCTGATGCAGATCGGTGCAATACGTAAAGTGCTAGTCATCTGCCCAATCTCGATCATGTACTCGGCATGGCAAGCGGACGTATTGAAGACTGCTATGCACCGCTCCTGTGGTGTGGCGTACGGTCCATCCGAGCGCCGAAAGAAGATCATCCGTAGCGGCTACGACTTCACCATCATCAACTACGACGGCACTCACGTCATGCTGGAGGAGCTAAAGACTGCTGACTTTGACCTGATCATCGTTGATGAAGCCAATGCTTATAAGACTGTCAGCACCCGTAGATGGAAAACGCTGGCTAAACTCATACAGCCTCACACGTGGCTCTGGATGATGACCGGCACACCGGCATCGCAGTCTCCAGTTGATGCGTTTGGCATTGCTAAACTTGTCTCGCCGTACCGGGTTCCTAAGTTCATGACTGCATGGCGCGACAAAGTCATGATGCAAATATCACGTTTCAAGTGGATACCAAAACGCACTGCACAAGAAGAAGTCTTTAATGCACTGCAGCCCGCAATACGGTTCACCAAGGCAGAGTGTCTTGACTTGCCAGAGGTGATGTATCAGACACGTGATGTTCCGTTAAGCCCACAAGTCATCGCGTATTACAAGCGCCTTCGCGATCAGATGCTGGTGCAAGCAGCAGGTGAACAGATCACCGCTGTCAACGCTGCGGCATCGCTCAACAAATTACTGCAGTTGTCAGGCGGCGCTGTATATACAGACACCCGTGAAGTTGTCGAATTCGACATCTCGCCGCGTTTAAATGCACTAGAAGAGGTACTTGATGAAACTGTAAATAAAGTTGTAGTATTTGTTTCGTACACGCATACTATCGACGTGGTCTCAAAACACTTAACGGAAAAGGGATACAGCAACGAAATCATTCAAGGCGCAGTTCCAGCGGCAAAGCGATCAGAGATCATTCAAAGATTTCAGACGCAGCAGCACCCACGGGTATTGATCATTCAGCCGCAAGCTGCCTCGCATGGTGTGACGTTGACTGCCGCAGATACCGTAGTGTTCTGGTCGCCCGTGATGAGCGTGGAGACGTATCTTCAGTGCATCGCTCGCATCGACCGCGTAGGTCAAAAGAACCGCATGACTGTGGTTCACCTGCAGGGATCGGATGTCGAGAAGAAGATGTACACGATGCTGCAAGGCAAAGTAGATAGTCATCAGTTGTTAGTCGATATGTACAAACAGGAGTTGGAAAGCAATGAGTAAGTTCAATACCGAAGAGTTAGTGTCGGCATACCTCGCGCTGCGTAACAGCCGCGCTGAGTTGAAAGATAACTACGAGGAAGCTGACGGCAAACTAAAGTCTGAGATGGAACAGATCGAGCAGGCTATGCTTGAGATCTGTAATGACGTTGGTGCCGACAGTATCAAGACTACCCTTGGCACTGTGATCCGCAAAGTCAATGAGCGGTTTTACTGCACCGACTGGGATAACTTTAAGAATTACGTGCTTGAGAACGAGGCTGTGGAACTTCTTGAGCGCCGTATACATCAGGGGAATTTCAAGGAGCACATGACGCAGATCGAAGGTCAGGGTCTCCCTCCGGGTGTTAACGTGATGCGCGAGTACGGCATCACAGTCCGCAAAGCAAGCTAAGTTAGGAGTTTAGTTATGAGCAACGATTTGATTCTGAGTATCAAGAACACCCTCGCCAAGGTTGGCGTTGACGATGAAACCCGCGCTGTCGCTGGTAAAGGTGGCGGTGGTGGCAACAAGCGTATCTCCATCAAGGGCGGTGTGTTCCGCAAGTACGTAGGCGGCAAGGAAGTCGCGGCTGTCGATGATCGTCACATGAGTGTGATTTTCGTCAAGATGGCTCCGGACCCGAGCCGCACGTTCTACACTGGTGCGTATAAGGAAGGTGAGAAGATCTCTCCGGCCTGCTGGTCAAGCAATTCCAAGACGCCTGACCCGGAAGTCAAGAATCCTCAGTCCTCTTCCTGTGAGACGTGCCAGTGGTCCGTCAAAGGTTCAGGTCAGGGTGGTAGTGGCACTGCATGTCGCATGTCGTGGCGCACGGCTGTCGTTCTGCCGAATGATCCGAGCGGTGACGTGATGCAGTTGGTTCTTCCGGCTACGTCAGCATTCGCCAAGGAAGATGCAGGCAAGTGGGGCTTCCGTCCGTACTGTCAGTATTTGGCAAATAACAACATCAGCGCCAAGCATGTTGTGACCAAAATGCAGTTCGATACGAAGTCGCCTGTGCCGAAGGTGATGTTCTCGCCGGTTTCAGCCATTGACGATTCCATGCTGTCGATTATCGAAGCGCAGTCGAAGTCGCAAGCCGCTGAGAATGCTGTCAAACTGAACGTCTATCAGTCCGATGAGGGCGAGGCTCCGGCGATTCCGGAACCGACTCTTCGTAAGTCTGACAAGGCGGAATCTGTTCCTTCTGAAGACGTGTCTGAAGTCATCAAGAAGTGGTCAAAGAAAAAGTAACGGTGATTTATGGCACGACCTTACGGACAAAAATTTCTCATCGCTCTCAATAAGTCTGAGCCCGATACCCTTGGGCTGCAGTTGGCGAAGTTATGTGTAAAGGCAAACCTGCCTGCCACTATGGTGGCGACTGCGTTGGAGGTGTCTTCAACAACGGTCTACAAATGGTTTCGCGGACAAGGAATTAGAGAGCGTAAGCGTAAGGCAGTGGAGGTCTTGATTGACCTCATGAGGGAAGACCTTGCTAATGGAGACTTACCCGTCGCTGATGTGAACGCTGCCGCAGCGTACATGGAAACGATGCTTGGTAAACCTATTCGCTGATATGGCTTCTCCCCTTCACGGCGGGGGACTGACACCCCGCCTTATTTCTCGCTGCGCTTATGAGAAAACAATTTTACGAAAAAGCACTACCGACGCAGGGCGTCTACTGCGTTGCGTTGATCAATGCCGAGACGAAACGAACACGACATGAGTACGTCTACAACGTAACGGAATTGGAAGAGGTACTGGCTAAGTACTCCGACCAGACTGAATACAACGTATACGTCGCTCCCTGCTCGTTCCAAGACGAGAGCCGCAACTCAAACAATGCGTTGTTCGGGCGTTCGTTCTTTGTTGACCTTGATGTCAATCACGGTAGCGTCTGCTACACGAGTAAAGAAGAAGCTTTAAATGCACTGAGTGAGTTTCTCAACGAGCACGACTTGCCGCCGCCTGTCCGGATCGACTCCGGTGGTGGTATTCAAGCGTACTGGCTGTTTGAGGAAGACGTACCGGCAGAAGAGTGGAAGGTTGTTGCAGCACTGTTCAAGCAGTTCTGCATGGACAACGGCCTGCTGATTGATCCTGCCGTGACGGCAGATGCCGCCCGCATCATGCGTTGCCCGGAAACAATGAACCTCCGGGTGCAGGTCGCCTCCAAATTTATTGATGACGAGTTCAATCAATACGACTTCGGTGCATTTAAATCTTTCCTCGGCGGCGAGGAGACTGTCGAGTCCATCGAGCAAATCAAGACTAAGTCTCGCGGGATGGATGAAGAGACTAAGGCCATCGCCCGTCTCGACAACTTCCAAGACTCGTTCGCTGTGCTGGCTGAGCGGAGTCTCTCCGGCAACGGCTGCAACCAGATCAAGTACGCCATCGAGAATCGCGAGACCCTGCCATACGGTCTATGGTTTGGGGCTTTGTCGATTGCCCAGCGATGTGTCGATAGAGAAGGTGCGATCCGCGCCGTATCTGAAGGGCACCCGGACTACACGTACGAGAAGGCAGACCAGAAAGCCCAAGAGACAGCTAAGGCTAGTGGCCCGTGGACGTGCACTAAGTTCGGCGAGGAGTATCCGGATGGCTGCGAAGATTGTCCATTCCGAGGGCAGTTCACTTCACCGATTGCCTTGGCGCGACAGGTCCGGTTACCGACACAGGAGACCGCTCCACTCCCAGTGCCCGAAGAGGACACAGTATGGGGCGAGGCTAGCGATCAGGACTTGCTGATTTTCCCGGAGTATCTGGAGCCGTTCAGCCGCAGTGCTCGGGGCAGCATCATGTACAGCCCCCCGGCTACCATCGATAAGACCGGAAAAGTGGTGCAGCACCCACCGATAGAGTTGATAACGCGCCCGGTGTACCCATACAAGCGTATGTTCAGCCCGCATGACGGCGAATGTTTCATGGTTCGTACAGTCATGCCGATGGATGGCTATCGAGAGTTCATGCTGCCGGTAGATCAAGTGTATTCGCAGGAGCACCTGACTAAGGCGCTCGTGCAGAGCGGGGCGACGTTTGACCCCGAGAAGACTAAGTACGTTATGAAGTATTTCATTCGCTGGGCGGAGTACCTGTCTAGCGTGGGGAGAGCAGAACAGATGAGAATGCAAATGGGCTGGACGGCAGAGCGAGACGGCTTTGTCATCGGCAACAATGAAGTTAAGCCTGACGGTGAAGTTGTCAAAGCCGCTTCGTCTCCGTTGGTCCGTGGCGTGGCACAGCATTTAAAGCCTGCTGGCGACTACGCAGTTTGGAAGTGGGCGACAACTATCTTCAATCGCCCCGGTTTCGAGATGCAGGCGTTCGGAATGATGATTGGATTTGGCTCTCCTCTGATGAGCCTGACTACGGTGGCGGGTGCATCGCTGTGCTTCCTGAGCGCCAACTCAGGTACAGGTAAGACCGGTTCGCTCTACGGTGCGATCAGCATCTGGGGCCACCCCAAAGAACTGAGCCTTGTGGATCAAGGTGCGACACAGAACGGTTTCATCGGACGCTACCTGAACCTGAAGAATCTACCGCTGGGTATCGACGAAGCGTCCAACGCTAAGGCTGAGGATCTGGCTAAGTTGATTCACGCGGTATCGCACGGTAAGGCCAAGGTTCGTATGCAGTCCTCAGTTAACGCTGAGCGCGAGCATGAAGCCTCGGCATCGATGATTACGTTCTTCACGACGAACCAATCGATCTACAACAAACTGGAGACGCTCAAGGCGCGACCGGATGGTGAGATGGCCCGCCTTGTTGAGTTCACAGTCAAGCAGCCCGACTGGTTCAACGACGATGTGGGTATCGCACACTTCGATAAATTTAAATACCACTACGGGCACGCTGGCATTGAGTTCATCCAGCATTACTACAAGCGCGGCGAACTCTACGTTAAAGAGTTGGTTGATAAGTGGTACAAGCGATTCAATGACGCCGTGGGTAACGACACGGGTTACCGTTTCTACCGTAACTTGGTGGCTGCTACATTTGCTGGCGGTGAACTGGCCGTCGAGGCTGGCATAGTCGAACTTGATCTTGAGCGTATCTTCAACGCCGTCATACTGGAGATCATTCAACTGAAGGATGACACCGTTAAGATCAACAAGACTGATTACCCTGCACTGGTCACCGAGTTCCTGCTAAACAACTGGGCTGGCATGTTGGTGTTGGATGACAACAACCGCGTGGTGCAGGAGCCTATGTACGGCAGGCCACTGATTGCCCGGTCAGAGATTACAGACAGTATGCAGTACATCTCCAAGAATGAATTCAAGAAGTTCTTGGTAGAAAAGCAGGTAAGCAGCCGTGAGTTTGAGAAGGCTATGGAGCAGCACGGACTGATCAAGAAGATCGACCGGCATCGTCTCTCGACGGGTTGGAACAAAGGTATTCATGCGAATGCAGTTGCGGTGTATGCCATCAAAGCTAAGTTGCCGGACGAATTGTTGAAGCAGAATGAAGCAAGTACCTGAGCCAGAATGGATATTCCCATTCGATCAGATGAACGTGGGCGACAGTTTCTTTATCCCGACGCTTCGCCCCGCAGAGTTATTGTTCGTTGTCGATAATCGAGCCAAGGTGGCAGGGGTCAAGGTGAAAGCCTATCCCTCGTCCAAGGATGGACGCCTCGGCATTCGTGTGTGGCGGATCAGTTGATCTCGTCTTTAAATGTTTCGTACAGCGAAGTGATTTGATTCATAAACACATCGCGGTTGTCGTCATTCATTTCTTTGACGCGCTTACGCTCTCGCGGTGAGTCAGCGTGAACCTCTTCGTACGTAGTGATCTTACGGAACTGATTCACATTGCTGATGTGGCGGTTGTACATTGCAACAATCGCATCGGCGTTCGGATACTTAGCGCGGAACTCCGCCGCCCGTGCAGGGTCTGGATCGTTGACGAATGAATCGTACTTCTCTTTAAATTTATCCAACTCTTTGTTGGCTTCCTGATACTTGGGAACAGACGGGCGAATCTTGTTACCGATAAAGTTGTCAAGAACAATTAGGTCCGTCTTCGGATCGAAATCTTTAGCACCGCTGCTCATCAACGCCCAGTTGTACGAGTCAGCCAGAATCGCAGCAACGCCATCGAAGTACGCTGTCGTTATGTAGCGAATCTCATTAGGCTCAGGCATGTATTCGCCCATCGAGATGTCACGAATTAGCAGTGCCGCATCACGGTAAATTTCTTCAATGTTCTCTGACCCTGCGTAAGCAGGGCCGTACTTGTTGTAATACGAGCGAGAGATGCGGTGCCCAAGGCCACTGACATTGACGTTTAGTTCGTACATCGGGCGAATGAGTGTCGGCAGCAAAGAGCTAGAAGCCCATGTGAATAGCGACTCATCAAACGGGTTGTACCGAGCGACAGGCAACGGCAGATAGCTGTCGGCAGCGATGGTCGCGGTGTTACCAAGGAACTCCAACTTCGACTGATCCCCGTAACCCAGCGCAGCGATTTGAGCGCCCATCGCACCAAACGAACCGACACCGAAGCCCCACGGGATCTGCAGATACTTGTCCTTGAACGCTGGGATGTCGAGCCACTCCAGCGGGATACGCATGTTACGCGTCCAGAGTTCCTTGCTGTCCTCAGCAATCGGGTTCTTCGGTTCTTCTTCGTCGTCGAACGCATCCTTAACTAGGCTGCCGAGTGATCGCGCAATGTTGTAACTAACGAATCCAACGCCCGTGAAGAACGCCATAGCGAAAAGACCGTTCGTCTTCTGCTTCTGATAGTTCTTGATGTAGTTTTCTACGGCCTGCGGGTCCGACTTGATTTCTTCAGGGAGTTCATCAATGACGGATTCAATACGAGTCCCGCCCACAATTCTGGGTAAAGTCAGCCTGAGCGCCGGAGCAATCGCATCCATCGCTCTCACGGCACCGGTAGCAGCCGGACCCCAAAAAGCAAATAAAGCGTTCGGCCACTTATTCAAACCTTTCTTTTCAAAGTTTGCTAGGTTCTTTCCGTAATTGACGCCATACAACTCAGAAGCCTCACCAGTCATGCCACGTACATTCTCAGCGTAAGATTTTGATGCTCTGTATGCTTGCACACGCGCCACGAAGTCAAACATGTCGAGCCAACGGTCGAAGATGGCATTTATTGCAGCTATTGTTGCTTCAAACTTTTGCCGTCCAGCCCCCTTATTAGCGACGTTTATAAGCTGTTCCAGTTTCTCTTTAGCCTGCCAGCTACGGATGACGGAGATCTTGCCGCCGCGCTCTAAATAACGATACGCATCACGGATGAACGGGTCTTTCCACTGACCGGTCTTGGCGTTGTAGCCGCCCATCCTGCGGATCGATTCCCAGTCGTTGTTGGAGTGGTACTTAGACAGCATCCACATCTGCGGCAAGCGCCCCTTGAAGACTTCGGTGCCGACATCGCTGATGTATTTCAATCCGCCAATCGGATTGAGTTCGGCCATCATGATGCCTGCGTTGGCAAACACGTTGCGCGGGAAATCATACGGCGCGAACTTTACCTGATAACGAGTATGTCCTTGTGCCGTAATGCTCGTGAAGAACTGCGAATACTGCTGGAATCGCGGGAATACAGTCTTGGTGGGCTCCCAGTCAGGGCGAAGCGCCTGAACCACTTCAGGATCATTGACCTGCCAGACTTCGATATCGCCGTTCGGTAAGTGGTTGTAGAACTTGTCTTGGCCTACCCACTTTTTGCCGCCCTTGCCGTCAGCCTCTTCAAAGTTGATCTCGCCCTTGAAGCGATCCTTGAAGGTAATGGTCCCGACCATTTCGCCCTTGACGTACTGCTTACCGTTCCTTGCAGGCTTCATCAAGTTGACAAGGGTGGGGATGATTTCAGATCGAGCGTTACGAGCCGCAGCCTTACCTGCGTTGACCATCGTCATGATGATTGGGCTATCTGGCGCATCAGCACGGCCACGGAATGCGCGAATCATTTCGTTCGGCACCGTATTCATGTAGATGAATTGGTCGCGGTTCCCCGTCTCCGAGCGCACTTTACCCATCAACGGAACGTACTTGTCGCCCCAGCCGTACAACTTGATCAGATTCTTCGCGGGCTGGGTCAGGTGCATGGCGTCTTGGTTGAACCGTTGCGCTGCTGCGTCCAACTCTTGCATGGCCTTCTTGACGGCTTTGATTTCAGCGCCGTTGGTCGCCATGTCGGCTTCCATCTTATTGACCATCGCTTCGTCAGTCTTGTACCCGTAACCTTTGATGTTGTCGTAGTACGGGTGGAAGAAGTCCAACTCACGCTTGCTGGGTTTAAATGGCTGACGCTTGTTGTCTAGCTGGCTGTACGAAGCACCCAGTGGGTCTTCATATTTGGCTGCATCTTTAGTGCGCTTCGGCTTACCGTCAGGCCCGATCTCAAGACCGACTAGCTGCATCAAGCGACTGTAGATCGCCTCACGCGTAGCGTCGTCCAGTTCCTGCTCAGTCAGCACAGAGTCGATCAGCATGTCGCGGTATTGTGCGTAGCTGATAAGTTTGTCCGACCCCTTCAGGCGGATCATGGGCTTGGTCTTGAGCGGCTTCTCTTTAATGTAGTTCGTTATACGACGGGCTTGGTTAGCCTCGGACGTGAAGTAAGCGTTCAGCAGATCTGATGCGCCGTCCACCGACAAGCCTTTCTTCGCAGCATAAGCGCGAATGGCTTTGTTCAAATTCTCAATCAGCGGCATGACAACTTTTTCGTTGTTCTCATACCGACCGGCTGACTCATCGTTCGCTGCAGCCAGTGTGTTACCGCCTTGGCTTGCTGGCATCCAATTCGCTACCTCAGAGCGGTCCATATCCCGCTGAAGTTCGTAGAGGTAACGCTGCCGATCCTGAATCTGCTTGATGACGTTCGTGGAGTTCTTGGCCTTCAGCCGATCTTGGAGAAGCCCCTTCAAGGTCAACTTCTCGCCCATGATCAGTTCGCGCTTCTTCCGCGCTTCTTCAACCGGATCAATTGGAGGCTTGGGTTCCTTCTCGGCTTGCTTCGCCGCCAACGGTTTGAGACCAGTTACACCCTCTTTAGAAGGCGCGGAGAGGATCTCACTGAACGCTTGACCGACTTCATCGAGCGCAGTGACGCCGTCTTTGGTCTTGACGTTGTAGCCAAACAAATTGCCGATGGCTTTGACGAACTCGGTCCACATGTTCTTGCGACCAATCGTCAGGGGAATTTCAATCCGCGCAAGACGGCTCTGGAACTGAGGATTGCTCAGTCCAATCGCAATAAACTCATACAGATTCTCAAACGCCGCCGGGAACTCGCGAATAAGTGATACGTCGCTGCCTTGAGTCTGCACCAACTCATAGACGTTCATCAGGCGCTGCACGCCCAACTTTTGGAACTCGACTTCTAGAACGCGAGCCTTGGCTTTCTCTACCGCTTTCTTACGCTCTTCCTTGTCGCCGACCTTCTCAGCCAGAGCTAACTGTTCTTTGGCTTGTTTGGTTTCTCTCGCCAGCCCGTCAATCTCGTAGCGGCGGATGACTTCTGCGGTGCCAGCGTGAACCATCTCATGCAGCACAACACCTGCATAGATGCGGTCTCGACGCATGTAAAGCGTATTGTTTGACGGATCGTACTCGGCGTATTTGGCTTCGTCTTTAAGACGTTTAAATCGCTCAATGTCTGCGCCGACCGTGGCTTCTGTTTGCACCGACACGTTGGAGAAGTCAGTGTCGTTGAGCCGCTTCGCGATTGTCTGGAACAGTTCGCGGAACTTCAGATTCTGTACGCCGGGATACACGTCAGCCGCTGCACGAGGATCGACCAACAACTGTGTAACCGGCTTGATGCTGCCACGATCCATTGCATCGCGCATATCCTGCGCGTACTTGGGCAGCGTTTCCTCATCGTACTCGGTGCGGGCACGGCGCTCTTTCAGAGCTTCTGCAATCTTGTTCTGCTCAATCTGGCGCTGTGCTCTCTGCAGGGCGTTCTGTTCTTGTGCCTTTAAACGCTGCTCACGCAGATTGATGGACTGAACACTGTCGCCTGCTTCTACCTCTTCAGCGTACCTTTCGTACTGATCGATGATCTTTTCAGCCTGATCTAGAATCGGTGCGTAGGTCTCCGGACTCTTTACCGGATCTCCCTGCCGAAGCTGAGTACGAAGGCGGTTACCCCGAATTGGTTCAATACGCCGTGCAGAGATAAGTCCTTCCAGACGACGCTGCAGGGATTGGTAACGGTCATACGGAGTCTCGACCGCAGGCTCTTCTTTTAATGGAGCGGTGCTTCGCTCTTCTCTTGTAACAGATCCTTCAGCAGGATCGCCAGCAGTATCCACTCCTCTTCCGACAGTCTCTGAAGCGACCTGCCCTTCAGCAAGGGTGTCGATGCCAGAATCTGTGAGGGGCTTTCCTGATACAGGCGCAGCAGCGCGTTTTCCAGTTCTTGGAGGCTTAGTTTTTGTATCAGTCTCCACATCCGCTGTTCCAACATCTTTGGCCTCCGCTGTTAAAGACTTGATTTTCGTTTCAAGGTCTTCAAGATCTTCGGTTTGTTCAATTTGTTTAATCTTCGTTTCAAGGTCTTCAAGGTCTTCAAGGTCTTCAAGGTCTTCAGCAGGCTCAACTTCTGTCTCGACGGGCGCTGCTGCAACAGGTGCTGCCTTACGAACTTTGTCCTTACCCTCGATGATGCCTTCATCGACCAACTGCCTGCGAATCTGGCTGGCCTGCGACATCGTGATCGGCGTCATACCTTCAGGAAGCTGAGCATTCACAGCATTCATGATGTACGGCGCAGCCGTCTTGCCAGTCTTCTGCACTCGGTCACGAGCAATATCTAGCGCAGCGCCAGCGGTGGCAGCCTCGCCTTCAGTGACTTTCTGTACTACGGCTTCAAACTTTTTCCGCTCTTCATCTGCCGCACCTTCGTCGGCTTCTTCCATATCAGCCAACAACTGAGCCTGCGCTTCACTGGGCGCAGGAGGCGGAGTGACTTGTTCGCCAGCGGGTGGCGGTGGAGGTTCTTCCGTTGTCTCTACAGGAGGCGCGGGTTCCGGACGAGCAGCCTCAACCCCAGCACCAAGGAACCCACCTGCTATTGCCTCTAGCGCACCCGCGCCGACAGCGCCACGGAATGTGGGGACATCAACACCTTCACGCTGCAGAGCAATATTCTGCGCGACCTGTTCTTGTGCTGCCTGTACGGCTTCAGGCGCAGCTTCCTGTATACCGGCCTTGAGGACACTCTTTTGAGCGATATTGCCAGCCAACTGCTTGGCAACTGCAGGCTCGATACCGAACCGGCCAGCAGCACCACCAATAACGGTGCCGAGCAGGATCTGATCAAGGTTCTCGCCGCCGTATTCTTGAGCCAGCACCGCCTTCTTTTCGGCTTCTTCAGGTGACGCACCAAGGTCAGTCAGCGTTTGCTTGACCTCATCATAGATTGAACTCTTGACGGTACCTGCGCCCATGACAGCGCCAACACCCGTCGAAGCCAGAAGGGCTGGGGCTTTGAGTGCCTGTGCCGCAAGACCACCTGCAATGGTCGGGAGGGCAGTACCTGCAGCATTCGCGATCAGATCAATTGGTGCCGTAGCAAATGCTTCCAACGCTGCGCGAAGGTTAGCCCCTATGCCCTGATCCTCTGCAGCCTTCATGATCCGAGCAATTTCTTGCTGGTCGTTCTTGGCTTGAGCACTCAGCAAGTTCTGGAGGAACCCTTCTACGCCTCGGATGTTCTGGGAGACAGGGTTATCTGCGCCAAAAGCATCAGTGACGAGACGAATGCCGGTTGCGATACCGGATGCGACCTGTACGGGAACGTCAAAAGCTTGACGCAGAATGCCGGACTTTTCTTGCGGTGCAGGGGGTTGTTGTTCTTTTGAATAGAACTGCGCCTGAATAATTTGGCTTGCCTGTTCTCTAGGAACAGAATCAGGGAACTCAACCCTTCTGCCATCAGGGAGTTCAACGATATAAGGCATTGAAGTTACTCAATCTTGCCGGTCGCTGGATTGTACTTTAATACACTTTGCGTTCCACCTTGTGCTCCACTTTGCGAGGCTAACGCCGCTTGAAGTTCAGGGTAATTAGTCAGCAGTTCGTTGATTTCAGCCTGAGCCTCTGCAATATCTCTTTCAGCTTGTGCGATTGCTTCCGGCGTAGCAAGCCGTCGCTGCATAGGATCAGTGAGAACCTTTCTAGCAGCCTGCTCTTTCTTTTGTGCTCCGGTGAGCAGCGTACGCATCACACTGATGTTGCCCGATCTGCCAGCAGCACCGCCGGATTCATTAAAGAGCTTCCACTTGCGTGCGTACTCAGGCGTGTCTGTCTTGCCTTGCGACTCCATAGCCCTCAACTCTCTGAGCAACTCAGTACGCTCAGCCTCGACGCCTTTAGGACGAGTGTAACGCTCGGCCACGCCGTATTGAGTTTCGCGTGAACGCAGATCTTCGACTTCTTTCTGCTTAGCTTCGACAGACTTTTCACGCGCAGCCGTAGCACTCTCAGCAGCCTTCGCACGCAGAGCCTCAGCCTCTTTAAGTCGGCCAGCCTTCTCAGCCTCGCGGGCCTGCTCCAGTAGGATCTCTGTATTCTTGGCATCGCGAATAGCCTGCCGGGCTTTTTCTGCCGTCGCACGCTTACGCGAAGCTTTGCCCTTTTGGGCCTTGGCAAGTGAAGTCAGTAGTGTCGCACCGCTTTGAGCGGCGTTTGAAGCCACATCACCCCAGTATTCGTCTTCGTCGTATCCAGCCTCTTCAGCCGCTACGGTCTCAGCACGCTTCTTGTCTTCTTCCAACAAGTCTTCGCGCAACTCAAAAGATTTACCAAACTCGCCCAAACCTTGCTCACGAGCCAAAGTTTCGCGCCGCGCCATTTCTTGTTGAACAAACCTTGGGTCTTGCAGTTGCTTGTTGTAGTACTCCGCCATCTCGTCATAAGACTTGAACTGCGGAACAGGACCATACAAGTCAGGAGTGAAGCCCTGATTCTGCGCGGGTTGAGTCTGTGCTCTACCGCCTTGGTCAAAGGCGACGATGCCGCCACCAACAAATGACGGATTCTCCATCGTCCCAGCGTTCATGCCACCAAGACCCATCGTCATCGGATCGCGGGAAGATTCAAGCGATTGCAGGTTTTCACGTATGCTGCCGCCTTCAGGAGGACGGCGCGGGGGCTGCTTCAAACGCTGGAACTGCATCATCATTGCATACAGATCGGTGAGCGGAGCAATGCCATCCATCGCCAAACTTTTGACATAGGCAATCGCTTGTTCTGCGGGCATACCCTTAGCCATCGCGTTCTGCAACGACTGCATCATGGCTTGCCCTGTGGTGCTTACCGGTCCAATCATGGCTTATTTCCCCAATCCGCCGAACAGTCCACCTAATCCACCTGTTATACCCGTGAGCATACCAATCGTACTGGGCGGGGCCGAGTACGTGCTAATCGTTTTATCACCAGTTGGGATGCCACGCAGCAAGTTCGACATGAATTCCAACTGCTTATACGGGTAAGTCATCTCGTCGATAAAGCGCTGATAGTCAGACGACAACTGCGCTTGTTTCTGGGCTTGCTGCTGAGCACCCGCACCAAGCTGTGCGCTAAGGATGCCGGACTGCTGCTGGAACTGCTGCTGGCCCAACTGCCCCAACTGACCTGCCGCAGCCAACTGCTGCTGAAGACCCTGCATCCCAAGTCCAGCACCAAATTGCCGAGACTGCTCACCCAACTGCGTACCAGCAATCCCGTACTGAGCGCGAGTAGCGGCGTCTTGCATCGCCTGTTGAGTCGCCTGCTGATACGCGTTTTGAAGACCGGTTGCCTGAATAGTTTGCAACTGCTCATTTAAAGCACGTTGCCCTTCGGATTGGAGTAGTGCTTCACGAGTACCACCCTTTGCTCCAGCACGAGCCGCAGCGGCAGCCATGCCCGGAAGTTGTCGCCCATAGTCCGCAACGGCTTGCTTCTTTTGCTGCTCAACTACGCCCTGCATATAGGGCGACATGTAGGGGTCGAGTCCGCCTTGCTGCATGAAAGGCGATTGGTAATATTCTCTACGGCTTGAAATTGGACGATACCGAGCCAAGTCTTGGGCCTGCAGAGCCGCCAAACCCGTGAAGCCTGTAGCCTGCGCCGTTTGCGGCGAAACCTGCATTTGCGAAAGATCAGAGATAGCCTGTCTTTGAAGCGGACTTTCTCCCGCAACAAGCTCACCTGCGTAGGGCTGAAACCCCGTTTCAAGAATAGGGTTCCCGGATGCATCTAACATTGGTTGACCCGTTGCCGGATCAATTCTCTGCTTCGGGAATGTTAGCGCAGCACCATACCCCAGCATCCTCTGGGCGAGTTCTTTCGCCCAAGACGGGATCGTAGTAGTGACTGTTTCAGTTGAACTAGGCGCTGTTTCTGCCATGTCAGTCTCCGTTAGATACGCGGCAGGAATTTGTCAGGGTTCACGCGAGGGGCCTGCTTACTTTTACCCGTCCGCGCACGGCGAATCTGTTCCATCATCTTGTACAACTTCTTGGCTCCTGCTTCAGTCGAGCCGTTACCAAGGTGCGATACTACGTCAGCAGGAATGACGAATTCGCCGTCAGCCAATGCGGCACGCTGAACACCTTTCCCGCGAATAACAGCAGGAATATCGTCCGACATACCGTCCCCTGCACCACGCAGGAGCTTACCACCAGCGCGATATTCCGGCATCTGTGCCATGCCGCCTCCAGCAAAGCCGAAGTTATATCCATCCACCGGATTCACGGCTCCGCCAAGGCGGGGGTCACGGGTCAGGGAGGCGATGCCACCAGCCTGAAACTTCTTCTTTTTGATCTTACCTTTCTTCACATAGCCTCCTGCTGCGCCCTTTTCATCGGGTGGGCTACCGCAACCATATTCAGGGTGAGGTGCATAAGGCCCTCGTGGACCCCAGCACATGTCTTCTTCTTCCACGGTGATAGTCGGGCACTTGTCGCCAATCGCTACAACTGATCCACCCGGACAGACTTTATAGAACGGTTGCCCACCATCACCACCAGTATCACCGCCGGTATCCCCACCATCTCCGCCATCTCCGCCATCTCCGCCGCCACCGCGATTTAATCGTTCTTGTTCATCAAGATACGACTGCAGAATACAGCCACCAGTGTAGCCACCTTGTCCAACTTCAGGTTGATACCCTTCAGGGCAGACACCGTTTGCATTTTTGGGGACTCGCAGTTTTAACTGCTCGTTAAGTTTTTCATCTTCTTCTTCCGGTGTTTCGTCCGGGACCATGCAGTACTTAGATCCCGGCGCAACTTCAACCAAACCGGCAGGGCATGAACCGTCAGCCTCACGGCGTTCAGAAAGAATCTTGCCACGCTTGAGCGCATCTGCCTCAGCAGGAGTATAGCCTGCGTAGGGATCAGGCGGAGGCGGAGGCGGAGGCGGAGGCGGTAATTTAGTGCCCGGAATACCCTTTTCTGGATCAGGGACACGCGGATCAAAGAAGAGCACGCAGCGCATCTGCTGAAGATCAAAGTACATACCCGGCGGGCAGATACCCTGACGTGGTATGGGTTCGCAAATACCCGTGTTGGGGTTACGTCCATAACCATCTGGGCACGGTTCTTGTACAGGCGGCTTCTTTACACAGCGCCCCTCTTCAGGACTGTAGTACTCATCCTCTTCACACTGTGTCGGGTCGCGGACGCAGTTACCGGTCTCATCCCTGTAATGCTTGGGCGGACACGGAGTCTCACACTGATCCGTCGTGGGGTCGTATTCAGTACCCGGAGGACATTTTTCAGTCGGGGGTGACACTATCGGTACGCACTCTCCCGTGATGATGTCACGTGTAAAACCCACCGGGCATTCAACAGGCGGAGGAGGTGGAGGTGGAGGTGGAGGTGGCGGAATAGGCTCACACTTGCCATCCGCATTACGTTGGAAACCCTCTGGGCACTCTTCAGGCGGAGGAGGTGGAATAG
>Ga0129333_10000902_pt1 | contig 26241 bp, 10 predicted proteins | sample CPB6_08_DNA_FD_94474 | JGI IMG/M metagenome (GOLD analysis project Ga0129333, IMG submission 94474) | Freshwater to marine salinity gradient microbial communities from Chesapeake Bay, USA - CPBay_Sum_0.6_0.8_DNA | ecosystem: Environmental > Aquatic > Marine > Coastal | place: USA: Chesapeake...
ATAAAAACTTCGAGAATTCAAGGAAGCACTAATAGATACAATAACGGAGTTACAAATAATGCTACGTCCAATGGAGTTATTACATTTACAGTTCCTGCTAATGCTCCAGATGTATTGTTTTATGTAAGTGAAAATGACGTAAATGCTGGTGGCGTTTTTCAAATTTTAGATGTTGAGGAAAATTCTTTCCTAGATTTGGATAAAGACATTTTAGGTAAAAAGACATATACTATGACTAATGGTATAGATATGTCTAATGGCATGAAATTAAAGTTTATAGGAAGAGTAACTCCTGAAATTTATGCTAATGGATACTGGTATGTTGAAGGCGTAGGAACAGAAATTAAATTAATACCTGAATCAGAATTAGAAATAGTTAGTTCGTACTCAGATTCAAAAGAATTATTATTCGACGATATTGGCTTCGATAACGAACCATTTAGTTCAGCAAGTTCTTTTGCAGGAAAAAAAGATTACATTACTATAAGCAGAGGCTCAGCAGATAGAAATGCATGGTCAAGATATAATCGTTGGTTTCATAAAGATATAATTGAATCTGCTGCTCAAGCAGAAAATCAAATACCGGTGTTCGATCAATCGTTAAGAGCTAATAGACCAATTATTGAATTTAAGAATAATATTAAACTTTTCAATTTTGGACACAAAGCAAAAGCCACTGTTGATTTAATAGATAATTTTACTAAAGACGTCTTTTCAACTATCGAAGGCAGTCTAGGATATAATATAGACGGCGTTGATTTAGTTAATGGAATGCGAGTTCTGTTTACTGCTGATCCAGATAGACTAGTAAAAGATAAAATTTTTAAAGTAAATTTTATAAATGTAGTTGTTCCAGGTAGACAATTTACCTTTAATGCAAGTACACAAGTTGATGTAGACAACAACATTATTAGCGTTAGTTCTCCGCATAATTTATCTTCAAGCGATCAACTTGTTTATTTAAACAATGGAAATGACAGTATCACAGGACTTATAAACAGAAAAATCTATTATGTCTATGTAATTGATACTTTACGATTCCAATTATTTAATGATAGGTTGTTAACAGTTCCTGTAGAAATTTTTGAAACAGGAAGTGAAATTCATAAATTTGAAGTTTATAATAAATTAAGAAGACAAATTAATTTAGTAGAAGAACCAGATACTGATCCAATTCTTAACGAAACAGTTTTAATTAAATCTGGAGTTACCAATGGCGGATACATGTATTGGTATAATGGCAATGATTGGAAATATGCACAACAAAAAACTAATATAGGACAGCCGCCGTTATTTGATCTGTTTGACGAAAATGAAGTAAGTTATTCAGATTCGACAGTGTACGATAGTAGTACTTTCCAAGGTAATAAAGTTTTCAGTTACAAAGTTGGAACAGGTCCAGTTGATCCTAATTTAAATTTTCCATTAACTTATAAAAATATAAACAATGTTGGAGATATTGTATTTGAGTTTAATTTATTAAACGACTCTTTTAATTATAAAGTTGACATACAAGTTAAATCAAAAAATACTGATGTAGCTTATCTAAGACAGATAGAAAACCTCACTACATATTCATACGCTAACGGATGGACTAAAACGTTAGTTACAAATTTACAACCTGTAGTCAGAATTTTTAAAAATTCTGGATTAATAAACGATTTTCCTATAGATGTTTATGATGATACTAATAATCTAAATGATCTCGAAGTAAGAGTGTACATTGATGGTATTCGTTTAAGTAAAGATAAATTTTCTATTCAATCTAACGTAGTAAGAAAATTCGTCAGATTAGTTAATGATGTTACTACATCAAACGTGGTTACTTTAAAATGTTTTTCTTCACAGAAGAAGAATGAAAAAGGACATTATGATGTTCCGTTAAACTTGCAAAACAATCCGTTAAACGATAACGTAAACGAATTTACATTAGGCGAAGTCATTGATCACGTTGGTTCTATAGTTGAGAACTTAAATCAGTTTTCAGGCGAGTATCCAGGAGAGAGCAATCTAAGAGATTTAGGAAATATCTCAGGATATGGCACAAGATTTTTACAGCATTCAGGCCCTTTAAACTTAGCATTATATCATCTTGGACAAAAGAATTTTAATATTTTTAAAGCTTTAGAAAAAGCTAGAGACGATTACGGTAAATTTAAAAGAAGTTTCTTAGTAGCAGCATCTAATACAGGAATAGAAACGGAAGCTAGATTACACGTTGATTATGTATTAGAAAAGATGAGCAAAGATCAAGCAAGTAATAAACCATATTATCTTTCAGATATGTTTGCTTATACTGTAGCTAATAGATTAGAATATATTATTGAGGATCCACGGTTAAAAATTTATCCAATGTCAAATATTTTTAACCTAACTTCTTTATCAAATAAAGCTGTATATTTGTATATTAATGGAGAGCAACTAGTATATGGTAGAGATTATGAATTTGGTGATGATGTCTTTATAACTATAATCAGAGATCTTTACGAAAACGATGTATTAGAAATAATCGAATATGAAAGTACTGACGGATCTTTCTGTCCTGCAACCCCAACTAAGCTAGGGTTATATCCAAAATTTGAACCTAAAAAGTTTATTGATGATTCTTATCTAGAACCAAAAGAAGTTATACAAGGTCACGATGGTAGTATAACACTAGCATACGGCGATTACCGTGACGATATGTTATTGGAATTAGAAAAAAGAATTTTTAATAATATTAAGTCTTCTTACGACACTGACATTTTTAATATCTATGAGTTTATTCCTGGTCATAGCAGAAATACAATCTATTCTAAAGAAGAATTTGACGTAGTATTAAGTAGATTTTTTTATCAGTGGACGCTGTTAATTAATGAGGATTATACTCAACAAACGTATTGGGACAGATTAAATCCATTTACTTTTAATTATAGAGGAAATTTTACTCCTGACGGAAGAGATATTCCAGCATTTTGGAGAGGAGTATATAATTGGTTATTAGATACAGATAGACCTCATACACATCCTTGGGAATGTTTAGGATTTTCAGTAGAACCTGCTTGGTGGACAGAAATATACGGTCCAGCTCCTTACACATCTGATAATAGAGTGCTATGGGACGACATAAAGCAAGGAATAATTAGAGAACCTGGTAAACCAATTAGAATTAATGAGTTATTTGTAAAATCAGCTTTGCAATATGGAACACCAGTGGATGATCAAGGTAATTTATTAGACCCTGTTAATGCCAACTTCGCACAAGGTCCTTTGAATCCAACACCTGAAGGTTATTATGTGTTTGGAGATCAAGGCCCTGTTGAAGCAGCTTGGAGAAAATCTAGTTTTTATCCTTTTAGTTTAATTCAAGCACTGTTATTATTACAACCTAACAAAGTGCTAGCATCGTGTTATGATGTATCGAGAACTAAACGAAACTTTAACAATCAATTAATATATTCTGAAACAGGATTAAGAATAAGATTAAAAGATTTAGTACTTCCTAGTACGATTGCTCAGAATAATAGAATCTATGCTGCTGGCTTAGTCAATTATATAGTTGATTATATTAGTAGTGATTTGTTGTCGTTGATAGATGAGTACAAAAATGATTTACAACGATTAACTAATAAAATTGGTTCTAAATTAGGATCATTTACTAGTAAGACTAAATTAAAATTATTATTAGATAGTAAATCTCCAACCAGCACCGGCGGAGTTTTTATTCCAGAAGAAAATTATAATATTTTTCTTAATACCTCAAGCCCAATCAAGAAAGTTGTTTATAGTGGAGTTATAATTACAAAGTATCCAGACGGATACGAAATTAGAGGGTACGATTTAGATAATCCTTTCTTTACATACTACCCATATAGAAAAACTGGATCTACTATTAAGGTTGGCGGTATAAGCGAAAGTTTTGCTGACTGGACTGCAAATAAAACATATGTGGCAGGAAAAATAGTTCTATATAACGGAGTTTATTATAGAGTAAAAACTACACACGAAACTTCAGATACGTTTGACAGTCAACTGTATACTAAATTACCACGACTTCCAGAAATTGGAGGAGTTGAAATCTTATTAAGAGATTTGTGGGACTACTCGTCTCCGATAACATTAGCATATGGTACTAAATTACAAACAATTCAGGACGTAGCAGATTTTATTCAAGGCTACGGCGAATATTTAGAGCAATTAGGATTTGTTTTCGAAGAGTTTAATAATATATTACAAACAATAACTAATTGGAAAACTTCTTTACAAGAGTTCGCATTTTGGACTACGCAAAACTGGAAAGAAGGTTCAGTATTGGCATTAAGCCCGTGCGCTCAAACATTAACTTTTAAATCTAATCTTGAAGTTGTTAATGATATTAAAGATCCATTTTACGGTTATAAAATTTATAGAGTTGATGGCAAATTACTAGATTCATCGAACTTGCAAGTATACAGAAATAAAAATGAATTTTATTTAGATGTAAAAAATACCTCGCAGGGAATATACGGAGCAGTTTTATATACAATACAAAAAGAACATGCTCTTATAATAGATAACTCGACTTTATTCAACGATGTAATTTATGATTTAGCTCCAGGATACCGCCAAGAAAGAATTAAAGTTTTAGGTTACGTAGCTTCAGAATGGTCTGGTGGATTTGACATACCAGGATTCATCTATGACGAAGCAAAAATTAATGATTGGCAAATTTGGACAGATTATAAATTAGGCGATATTGTAAAATTTAAAGAGTTTTATTATAGCGCCAAAAAATTTATTTTAGGTTCTGAGCAATTTAATTTTGAAGATTGGCATAGATTAGATGAGAAACCCGAGAGTCAGTTACTGTCTAACTGGGATTATAAAGCAGATCAGTTTAGAGATTTTTATGATTTAGATACTGATAACTTTGATGCCGAACAACAAAGACTGGCACAGCATTTAATTGGTTATCAAAATAGACAGTACTTAGAAAACATCATTAAAGATGATGTCAGTCAATATAAATTCTATCAAGGAATGATTGTCGAAAAAGGTAGTTTGAATGTACTTAACAAATTATTTGATACATTAAGTGCAGATGATCAAGAAAGTTTAGAATTTAATGAAGAATGGGCGTTAAGAGTAGGCGAGTTTGGTGCTTCAAATGCGTTTGAAGAAGTTGAATTTAAGTTAGATGAAAATTTATTTAGATTATCGCCTCAACCTTTTGAATTGACTAATGATATTAATCCATCTGTAGTTGATTATGTTATAAGACAGAAATCTACTGATGTTTATATTAAACCAGTCGGATACAATAATAATCCATGGCCACTTAGCAATGTACGACAGTTCTTAAGATCAGCAGGATTTGTAAGATACAATGATGTAAAAGTAGCTATAGATACGTTAGATGAAATTTTACAACAAGATATATCAAATTTCATTGAAGGCGATTACATATGGTGTGCATTTGACACAGTTAAAAATAATTACTGGAATGTATACAGATTAACGAATGCAAATATAAATGTTGAAAGTGTTAAGTTTGGAGAAGCAGACTTTACAGTAATTTGCGAAAGAATTCCTGATATCCAAGTAGGGCAATATATTGGTATAGATCAGAATGAAAAAATTAATGGATTTTATAAAGTTAAGAGTATTCAAGGAAGATCACTTACTGTCGATAAAGATTTAACTGGCATTGATTTAAAAACAGAAGATAGCAGTGTGCCAGTAATATATAAATTCACAACTAGTAAAATAGAAGATATTAACTTTGCAAACGATTCTCTTCCTCCTATTATTAAATCTGGAGAATTAATTTGGGCTAATAATATTGGTCAGGGATTAAGAGGAGTTTATGAAAATAATAAAGTTTATAACAGAATATCTTTTGAAACTCCTGATCCTAAATTAAATCTTAAGTTCGGCTTAAAAGTTTCGTCAACTAAAGATGGATCGTTGTGCGCAGTAACAACTGCAAATAATCAAGTTATAATTTTTAGTAAAGCAGTTAGTGATGCTAAATGGACACAGACATTTGTCATCGATCCAATAAAATACATTTTTCCAGATGATATCGACGGTGGCGAAGCATTTAGAGCAGCCCAAGGATTCGGATACGAAACTGCATTCACTCCAGACGGTGAATGGTTAGCGATTGCAGCACCTTTAGCTAGTCGAGTTCGTTCAGGATGGCAAGGTGATTTTGTCGAAGGACAATCGTATGATTTCGGAGATGCTGTAAGAGTACGTAGCACACATTGGTATGCGAAAAGAAATATTTTAGGCGATAGTGCTGTTAATTTTAAAGACGACACTCCTGGACCAAATTTTGGATCAAGAAATTATGATGAATTTAGATTCAGACAAGACTGGACTCCTGCCTATCTAATTAATACCGATGCTACTAAATCGCCTAGCGCATTAACAGAACAAGGTTATGTTGCTCTATACAAAAAAGTAGGACAAGGAGAGTTTACTCTTGTTCATAGTTTTGTAAGCCCAGAGCCAACAAATAATGAAAGATTTGGAAGCAAATTGTCTTTCGCAAAACAAGGTAATGATTATGTTTTAGCTGTTAGTAGCCCAGGGTACAGAGGCCGTGGTCGAGTATACATGTATCGATATGGAGAAACAGAAACAGATAGTACTGTAAGTTTTTGGAAAATGGATTACAATAGATTTTATGCCGGTGCATTTAGTTCATTTAATCAATATTATCCAGGAGACATAGTACTAAATCCTGCTAACTATCAGCTATATAGATGTTTAGCATTTCAAGATCCAACACCAATAGAAACTAATCCTAGTGCATGGCAGATCATAACATCAGCAACGTCGATCTTAGGATTCTTCCCTCAAATAGTAAATGATGACATTGAAATAGATAATAATGTTACGTTTGATTCTAGTTATAGATTGCCTCCTCCATTAAGAAACGATGCAGTAGAAATTGTATTCCCAGGAGATGAATTCGGCTATGATGTACGATTAAGTGCAGAAGGCGGAGATACTCTTGTAATTTCTGCTCCAGCATCTGATGATTTTAATTACGGAAATTTCAAAGGTAAATTTAAAAAGACAATCATTTATAGTAAAGGTGACGTAGTCTATCATAGAGGAGGTTTCTGGAGATATGCAGTAGATTCAGATACTGATCCTAATGAAGACGAATTTGTCGAAAGCGAATGGGAAATTTTAAATGTAACCTATGAAGATTCTTCATATGGATATCAAGGCGAATTTAAATTAGATGGAAGATATTATCCAGGTGATGTTGTATATGTAAAAGATAACATAACCGGCAAAGCAACATTATATCAAAGCATTGGAAACTTTATCGGTGATGGTAGTTCAGGCACAGAGTTAGACAAATCTCATGAATGGAGAAAACTATTTCCTAGAACAACAAATACAGGAAAAGTATTTGTTTATAAATTTGATGGATCTGCGTATTCATTGTCGCAAACTTTAGGAGCCAATCAAGCATTAGGTATTAACACAGAAGAACGATTCGGAGAATCTGTAGCTGTAAGCGATGACTCCTCTGTGATAGCAGTTGGAAGTGTTCTTACAGATAGAATTACCGCCGATCAAGGAAAAGTTGTTATTTTTAAACAAGAAGCAAATGTTTATTTTAAACAACAAGACTTGTACAGTCAACGAGGTGAACCAAGAGAAAAATTTGGTAGTTATGTAGATTTCATGAATAATGGTGAAACCTTAGCAGTGTTTTCTGCTAATGGCGATATCGAAAATGTTACAATATTTGATAAATCTAGAACTACATTTGATAATGGGTTTTTAAGAATAGTCGATCTGCAAGTTGACACTGGAAGAATTGACATCTACGACAGGTATGATGTTAATTATGTTTATGGTGAAAGTTTATCTACACCGTATTTAGATGAAGATTTACAAGTTAATGATTTATCAGACAAGTATGGTTATAGTATTTCAGTTTCGAATAATAATATTTTAGTATCAGCTCCATTAGAAGATGGTACAGTTACTAATATTGGAAAAATTTACAGTTATATTAAAGGTACAGGAAAACTATCTTGGACACAAAAGTATAAAGAAAGTAAAACACCAGATGCTAATAAAATTAAAAAGTCTTATCTTTATAATAGAAAAACAAATACATTAGTATCTTACTTAGATGTAGTAGATTCCATTAGAGGAAAAATACCAGGGCCTGCTGATCAAGAAATAAAATATAAAACTTATTATGATCCTGCAATATATTCAGTTGCATCTGAAAATTTAAATGTCAACGAAGGATCAAAATGGGATGAAAAATATGTAGGTATGCTTTGGTGGGATCTAACTAGAGCAAAGTTTGTAGAAAATAGTGTAGGGGATGTGACATATCGTTCTGTAAACTGGAATAAACTTTATAAAACTGCTAGCATTGATATCTATGAATGGGTATCATCTAAATATCTTCCTTCTCAATGGGACGAGTTAACTGGAACAGAAGAAGGTTTCGCACAAGGTATAAGTGGTACAACTCGATACGGAGATCAGAGTTATAGTGTTAAAAAACGTTTCGACACAATTACAAAAACTTTTGTATCTACTTACTATTATTGGGTAAAGAATCCTACATTAATACCTAATGTAGTAGGTAGATCGATGTCAGCTAATGACGTTTCACAGATGATTTCAGATCCTGTCGGATATGGATATCCTTGTTTAGCTCTTACTGGAACGAATAGTTTCAGTTTATCAAATGTTAAAAACTTCTTAGAAGAAGATAGAATAGTTCTAAACGTACAATATTGGACCATAGATGATTTAACAAAAAATTCTCATAGTCAATGGAAAATTATTAGTGAAAAATCGAACACTATTATTCCTAGAGAAATTGAAAGTAAATGGCTAGATAGTTTAGTAGGAAAAGATTATCAAAATCGTATTTTGCCAGACAGGAAACTTCCTTTTAAATTGAAGTATGGTATTGAATCTAGACCTAGACAAAGTATGTTTTCTAATCGTGTAGAAGCATTGAAAGAGTTTATAGAAAAAACAAATTCAATTTTATCACAATTAGTAATTGTAGACATTGCAGATTTAACTGACTTGTTATCTAACGATCCAGAGCCAAGTGTGATTTCTGGCGTTTATGATAAGATTGTTGATGTTGATGCAGAATTAAGATTAATTGGAACCTCAAGATTAAAAAATGCTGTAATTACTCTTGAAATAACTAATGGAAAAATAACAGGCGCAGAAATAGTCAACCCTGGTAATGGATATGTAAACGCACCGTATGTTAATATAGTTGGCAAAGGCAAAGATGCAATTGTTAAAACAGTAATTTCCAACGGTAAAGTAGTAGGTGTTAAGATTATTGATCCAGGATACGGTTACAATACTGATACTTTTGCAGTTATTAGACCTTATGCTGTATTAATAAGAAGCGACAGTCTTTCGTTAAACAAGTGGGCTGTGGTAAATTGGAATGATACTAAGAAAGAATGGTTAAGAGTCAAGACTCAGTCTTATGACGTAACTAATTTTTGGGAATATATTGACTGGTATGATGTTGGATATAATCAATACACGCCCATTGATTTTGTAGTAGAAAATACATATCAATTAGGATTTTTAGAATCGCCTATTGGGTCAATTGTAAAAGTAAAAAATATAGGATCCGGTGGATGGGTATTGTTAGAAAAATACGATAACCTTGTAACAATTGATTATACAAAGAATTACAAAGTTATTGCGAGACAAAATGGAACAATAAAATTTAAATCCTCTTTATATAATTTTACTAATACAACTTTTGGCTATGATGCCGATTTATATGATTCTTTATTCTACGATAATGTTGCAGAAAAAGAATTAAAAATTATTATTGATACTATAAAGAATAAGATATTTGTCGAAGATTTAAGAATACATTATATTAAATTATTCTTTACTAGTTTACGATATGTATTTAAAGAACAATTTTTTGTTGATTGGGCTATAAAAACAAGTTTTGTAAATGCAAATCATAAAGCAGGATATTTACAACAAAAGGTTTCTTACAATAGTGATAGTTTGCAAGACTTTGAAGAATATATTAAAGAAGTTAAACCTTATAGAACAAAGATACGAGAGTATGTAAGTTCTTACACTGCTATAGACAATTCTCAAACTAGTATTACAGACTTTGATTTATTGCCATCGATTAAAAACAATCTAACGGTTGAACCAGTAAAGGCTAAAATAAACAATAATGATGGATCTGTTGAATACTACGATCCAGTATTAGAAACATATCCTTGGAAATTTTGGCTGGATAATGTTGGATTTAACATTCAATCTATAGAAATATCAGATCCTGGATCAGGATATATCACAAGGCCAGTAGTTCGTATAAATGGCGGATTCGGCTCAGGCGCAGAAGCAAAGGCATACATTAACAGCGGAAAACTTGCTAGAATTGATTTGATTTCTAAAGGATCGGGATATCTTAAAGCACCAGAGATTATAATCGATGGTGGGCTTGCAGTTGGAGGAACTGCTGCAAAGGCTGTAGCAATTATAGAAAATAGTGTAGTTAGATCTAACAAACTAAGCATTAAATTCGATAGAATTACTAGAAATTATTATGTAACAGAAATTGAAGTTACTGAAACATTTGTTGGAAATAATTCTAGAAAGCAATGGCCGTTAAAGTATAGCCCAAATTTAACGTATAATAAAACATCAGTTAAAATAAACAATGCAGATGTATTAAAATTTGACTATACTCTGACATCAAAAAAATCCACAGCAAGGGGGTATACTAGCTATTCAGGATTAATAACTTTTGAAACTGCACCCCAGGCTAATGCTGAAATAGTTGTTACTTACGAAAAAGACTTTAATCATTTATCGGCTGCTGATAGAATTAATTTCTATTACAATCCTCAGACAGGCCAATTAGGAAAAGATCTAGCACAATTAATGCAAGGTATTGACTTTGGTGGTGTCAACATAACCGGTTTAGGGTTCAATATTAATGGCGGGTGGGACAGTTTACCTTGGTATTCAGATGGATGGGACGGCTTTGATGCTGAATTTGATGACAGAATTATATCTGTAGGCGACAGTACTTATAGTTTCCAAATTGGGTATGTTCCTGAAGTAGGACAAGAAATTAACATTTATCTTAATGGAAAACGTCTTGATGATCCGTATTTTGATCTATATGATGGAATAACAGTTCAAGCGAATGGAAGAAAAGTAGCACCAGTAGGAACTGTAATGCAAACTTGGGTTGGTAATGGAATTGATGATACAATTCTTCTTCCAGACAGCGCAGGATTAGATATTAAAGCCGGCGATAAAATTATATTTAGAAAAAATACAAGCGACGGTTCATATCCAGGAGATTTGAATGAATTAGATACACAGTTATCTGGAGGAAATCTAGCTTACACTACTGCTACGGGATTCGCACCAGATGATATTCTGTTAGACGGAGAAGGATTTGTTACTCCTGCTCAAAGTCATGCTCCAGAAGAAATAGTTCCAGGACATATAAGTGATGCAGTTGCTATTAAAATGTTTAGACTACCTAAATCTGGAAGTAGTACAATATCTTTTAACAATTATGTGGCAGACGGAGTCACAAATACCTACAGTTATGGACAGATAGCAAATAGTCCATCTGCTATTATTGTAAAATATAATAATTTAGTACTAAAGCAATCAGTCGGATATACTGTAAATTATAATGATAGAACTATAAGTTTAATAGACTCTTTTGGCAATTCTTTAATTCCTGTACAAGGAGCTCTTGTAAGTGTAGCGTCGTTTGGATTTGGTTCTAATAGTATTTTAGATATTGGCACTACAGTATCAGATGGAAGTACGTTAGAAATTCTAACAAATGCTCCGTGGCCTCGTTTACAGAATGATGTGTTAGATACTGATGCGCTTAATCGATTAGGGTCAGTAGTCATTGTTGACGGTATATATGTAAATTATGAACTTTTTGAAACAGATGAAACATATGAAAGCCCCCATAGAGTCGGTATACGATTAGCTGATGCTCCGATTGCAGGCATCGATATACATTATATTTTAACGGGAGATAGTAATTATTCACTAAGCACAGTGTATTCTTATCAAATTCCTATAGACGGATTTGCTCAAAATTATACTTTGCCTAATAACACCGTAGGAATTAATAAACCTTACGAAAATAATGTAATCGTGATTAAAAACGGACAAGTATTAACTGCCGGAATAAACACAAATTACGTTATGCAAGATAACCAACTTGTATATACTATTCCTGCCTATAGATCAGAAGCATATTCTATTAATCCAACACAGTTTTTTATCTACATTAATGGAATAGAATTAGCCAACGGAGTAGACTATGTTTTTTCAAGTGGAACTTCGACTTTAACTATTTCAAAAGAAAAATATATTGAAGGTGCGACACTGACTTTATTAGATTATACTGCTTCAGATTACTTCTTTATTGATACAGAAATAACGTTCTTAGATCCATTATATGTAACAGATGATGTCAGAGTGATAAGTTTTTATAATCACGATATTGAAAAAATTATACGAAGTTATGAAAGATTCGACATAAGTTCAAGTTTAGTACCTGGAACTTCTTCATATTTTGAATATACAAAATTAAGAGGTGGATCTATTAGACTTTTTAGAACAACTAGAAAAGATGATTATATCTGGGTCATTAAGAACAAGAGATTATTATCACACAGCATAGATTTTTATCTTGACGACGATTTAAGAACTATTAAGCTAGCAGACGAATTATTGGAAACAGATAAGATAGAAATAATTCTGTTTAACGATAACAATGTGCAGTTAGGCTACGGATATATGCAATTTAAAGATATGCTTAACAGAGTTCATTATAAGCGAATTAGAAAATCAAAATCTACAAGATTAACTGTTAACTTGTTACAAAAAGATTTAACAATTCAAGTTAAGGATGGATCAGTCTTATCGAAACCAAATGCATCAAAAAATCTTCCAGGTATTATTGAGATTAATGGCGAACGGATTGAATACTTTGAACTTAATGGAAATACTCTTTCTCAATTAAGACGAGGTACGTTAGGAACTGGAACTCCAGAAGTACATCTAGCTGATTCTTATATTATTGATATAGGGCCGTCGGAAACGATTCCGTATAATGATCAGCACATTGTGGAAACTTTTATAGGTGATGGCAGTAGTCAAGAATTTATATTAAATTATAATCCTACTGTTAGTACTACTGACTGGTATAGAGACACTATTCCTTTAGATTTTGGAAGATCAGACGAACTTGATGTGTTTGTTGGTGGGTATAGATTAAAGAAAGTGCCATATCAATTATATCAAGATTCTAACAACTATCCATATAGTCCAGAAGGAGATACTCAGTTTGAAGCCGACTTTAGTGTAAACGGAACAAATAAATTGCGATTAACAAATTCTGCTACAGAAAATTCTAAAGTTGTTGTAGTTAAAAAAGTAGGAAGAGTCTGGGAAGATGCAGAAGATCCAACAGAAATTTTTAGAAATGTTAGACCTTCAATCGGAGATGCTTCGTTTGATGTGATAAAAGTAAATTCCAATTATTCAGTAAAATTAAGGGATCCGGGTACTGTATATAATAAAGGTGATGTAATTTATCTTTCAGGTGCGTATGTAGGAGGATCTAGTCCAGAAAATGATATTACAATAACGATTACTGATACCTTTATTGACAGAGGAAGAAATACGGCTAGGTCTGTAAAAATATACCCAGGCGGTCCGTTATTTGGAGCTACTTTCATTGTTCCAGGAGAAACTTATATTATTGAATTTGTAGGAACTACTGATTTTACTTTAATAGGAGCACCGTCTAATGAAGTTGGCGTAGAATTTACAGCTACAGGTGCAGGCATAGGAACTGGCACAGCATTTATTGTATTACCAATTGCTGAACCTAACGAAGTGATATTCACATTGGCTACAGGAGTTGCAAATATTCTCTGGGTCGATAAGTATTTTATAGGCAATGGAGGTTCAGGTTACATAAGAAGTATTGATAATACTGGTGTAACAGGATCATTTACAGTTGAGTTAGATAATCCTTTAGCTAATAAAAAATCAATTTTAGCTAAAGAGTGGGCAATTTATCCTTATAAAGATCCTAGAAAATCTATTGTACAATTTACATATACAGGTATTGGGTTGGAGAATGGATTTGTTTGTAAGAGTTTATCAGAATCTAACAATCCTATTGCAGACTTTTTAAAGAATACAGAAACAGTGTTTCCGACTTATATTTCTTTACCAGAAATACCGCTTGAAGCAAATTTTGATAATCCGTTGTTTACAATGGATAGTCCAGGAAATACATTTGATGAGGATTAAAAATGAAAGAAACAATTAATTTAGGATCTCGACCAGGCGACGGAACTGGTGATTCTTTACGTGTCGCCGGTGAAAAGATTAATAGAAATTTTGATGAAGTTTTTAATTTCATTGACCAAGCAGACCTGCAACGAGGTAGAACAGGAGAACGAGGATACACTGGTAGTTCAGGAGACATCGGACCCCAAGGGGATGTAGGATATACTGGCAGTTCAGGTGCTCAAGGTGCTCAAGGTGTTCAAGGTATCACTGGTTTTACAGGTAGTAGCGGAACTTCTGGTTTTACAGGTAGTAGCGGAACTTCTGGTTTTACAGGTAGTAGAGGTTTTACAGGTAGCAGCGGAACTTCTGGTTTTACAGGTAGTACCGGATATACAGGTAGCCAAGGCATACCAGGGGAGTTTGCCGCAATAGGGTACACTGGATCACAAGGCGATCCAGGACTACAAGGAGATATTGGATATACAGGCAGTCAGGGCGATCCAGGACCACAAGGCGACCCAGGACTACAAGGAGATCCAGGACTACAAGGAGATATTGGATATACAGGTAGTCAGGGCGATCCAGGACCACAAGGCGATCCAGGACTACAAGGAGATCCAGGACTACAAGGAGATATTGGATATACAGGTAGTCAGGGCGATCCAGGACTACAAGGAGATATTGGATATACAGGTAGTCAGGGCGATCCAGGACTACAAGGCGATCCAGGACCACAAGGCGATCCAGGACTACAAGGAGATATTGGATATACAGGCAGTCAAGGTGACATTGGTTACACTGGTAGTCAGGGTGACATTGGTTACACTGGGTCGGCCGGAGCATCGGGGCTAAGTGCCTTTCCTGTAGTACTAACCACAGATTTAACCGACGATGCTAATCCTATTAATACCACAGGAAAATCTCAAGGAAAACCAGTTTGGGCCAGCGACGATTATCTCATTTATGTTGCCAGTGGTAGTTCTGCCAATAGTGTATGGTACGGATCGGACGGAGTCACAACAAGAACACCGGTATATATTCCACCACCGGTTGCTGACATAACCGGAACATTAACTGTCGGATTTAGTGGAGCCTATGATTACGGTTATAGTACTGAAGGAACTCTATATGGCTCAATGACTACTAATCCTGCAAATATTTTTAAATCTATAAGTGCTGCTGAAGGCGGTGGATGCAATATATTCTTTAATGCCGGAACTTACTCAGGAGGAAATGGGTCGATTGTCATCGCTAATGGTCAAATGAACGGTAGCAATTCGGTGTCATTAACGATTGATGGGATATCCGTTGCAGCTACAACAAGTGATTTCTTTGGTCAAACTGCCATAACTTTGTTTCCAGATCCATTTGGTATAGTAGCTAAAAATGGTCAAACATTAAATGTAAGCCTGTCGATAACATAACTGAGATAAACTAGCACATTTTAAACCCGGATAAATAATACATTAAAAGAGACTACTATGCAAGGTAAAGACTTATCAGGAATCCATATCGAAGGACATATAAAAATTTGGTATCCCGAAACTGGAGAAATAGCTGTAAATAAACGCAATGCTATACATTATGAAAATATTAGTATAGCTCTTGCTGAATCAATAGCTAATTCAGGCCAAGGTTTTATATATGAAATGGCATTCGGAAATGGCGCAACTACTGTTGATCCTACTGGCATTATAACTTACTTAACTCCAAACAGTACAGGTATTAATGCCGGTCTATACAATCAAACTTATTCAAAAGTTATCGATGACAGATCAGTAGCCAACTTAGATCCAATTAGAAATAAATTAGAAACTCGTCATGTAACTGGTACTAATTATACGGATGTTTTTGTAACTTGTTTGTTAGATTATGGAGAGCCTACAGGTCAAGAAGCATTTGATAATGTTACTAATAACGAAAGTGACTTTGTTTTTGATGAAATTGGTTTAAAATCATACAGTTCTACTGGCCAAAGTAGATTACTGACTCATGTTATTTTTCATCCTGTACAAAAAAGTTTGAATAGATTAATTCAGGTAGATTATACAGTAAGAATACAAAGTCTTACAGGATTAAGTGAGGTAGCATAATGAGTTATACAATTAATTTTACAGATACACCTAATAATCCTGGTGGTATAACAGTTGAAGACCAAAGTCTTAATCAAGAAAAAAGTATAAGTTTTATAGGAAAAAATTATACAGGTTATGCTAAAGTTATTGCAGAAAGCTTTCTACATCTTTTAGAAAATTTTGCAAAGTCAGAAGCACCTAATAATCCTGTGGTAGGACAGTTATGGTATGATACTGATTCTAATAACGATCCATCACAACCTCAACTTTTAGTATATGATGGCACGAATTGGCAACCCGCTGGAACAGTAAAGAGAAGATCTAGTCAGCCGTTAGCATCAGAAAGTGTTATTGGCGATTTATGGGTAGATACTGCTAATCAACAATTATACTTGTGGTCAGGATCTAGTTGGATATTAATTGGTCCAGAATTTAGTGCCGGCACAGTCACTGGACCTAAAGTTGAATCTTTAATAGACACATTAACTATTGAAAGATTTGTAATCAGTTTATATGTTAGCGACGAAAGAGTTGCAATTATAAGTTCTCAAGAGTTTACTCCGAAATTATCAATAGAAGGATTTCCTAAAATCAAAAAAGGTATCAATTTAAGAGATACTAATGATAGCGGAGTTACCAGTTTAAACAATAGTACTTTTAGATTTGTTGGATCTGCTACTAATAGTGAAAAGTTAGGTGGAATCGAGTCAAGTAATTTTGTTAGAAACGATATTAATAGCACTACTAACGGCAGCTTTAGTATTCGAAATAATGCCGGATTAATTATAGGATCAGATTTATCTGTTAGTTTGTCAAATACAACTACTGGAGCTACTGTTTTATATAATAAAACTGAAGGATCTAGTATTTTTATAAGAACTAATCAAGATGGCGCAGCACAAGATGTTATAACAGTTAGTGGAACCAATGTAGGAATTAATAAAACTAATCCAGTCTATGAGTTAGATGTTAATGGAACTGTACGTACTAGCGACAACCTTTTTGTTAATGGCACAAATAATGCAGTAGATTTAAATACCGGTTCAATTAGAACTGCTGGCGGTCTAAGTGTACAAAAAAGTATTCATGTTGGCCAAGGAATAAAAGTTACCGGTACTGTTACTAGTAACAGTATCATTCCAGAAACGACTGCTACGTATGATTTAGGTACAGAAGATACGACTTTTAAAAACATATACGCAACAAAAGTCATTTCATCTAATTTTGAAGGATCTTTTTCAGGACAATTAATTGGTTCAGTAACAGGAAGTGCAAGTCGATTAGCTAGTTCTACTAATTTTAGATTAGTAGGTGAAGTGACCAGTAATACTATAAGCTTTAATGGATTGCAACCAGGCGGAGTTGCTGAATTTACATCTACAGTTAGTGCAGATTTTATCGGAAATAAAACTCTTGTAAGTTCAGTCAATGATGATGATTTATTATTAATACAACGTCCAGCGACAGGTTTACAAAAAGTAACTACTGCGGCTTTCTTTTCAAGAGCAGGAGTATTGCCAATTGGATCATTAATGCCTTTTGCAGGTGCAGTTGCTCCAAACGGATTTTTATTATGCGATGGTAGCGAATATTTAATTAGTGAATATACAGAATTATGGCAGATTATTGGATATACTTATAAACCATTAGGAGCATTACAAGGGTTGAACACCTTTGCTGTACCAGATCTTAGAGGAAGATTTCCTTTAGGATTGGACAATATGTTTAGCGGAGTTAAAGTTCCTAAAAATGATGGGTCAGGAGATTTAATTTATACAATTGGAACAAATGCTTCAAGGGTAAATGCTTCTGCTGCAAATAACATAGGTTCAGGAAGTGGCACACAAGACACTCAACTACAAATAAGTCAGCTTCCAGAACATACACACGATATGAGAGGTTTGACATCCACAGGAGAAAAAGGTCAGCAATATTATGCGATTAGAAATAGTTCAGACCCTGCAGGTGATGTTAATACTGTAAGCCATACTACTAAAGGACCTTCTTTAGTTAATGAAGGACAGTTCTTGCCTAATAGCGGTGGAGTAAATAACCCACTTTTAGGTGAAGCAGTTTCGTTAATGAATCCTTATATAAGTTTGAATTATATAATCTATACCGGAAAGTTTATCTAAGGAACTATGAATGACTTATCAGATTAATTTAACAAACGGATCATTATTAACAGAAATTGTTGATAGCTCTATTGATCAACAAGCTACAGATCTAACCTTAATAGGCAAAAATGTTTCTGGATATGGCGAATATATTAATGAAAATTTTATAAAGATATTAGAAAATTTTGCAGCAGAAACAGCACCAACTAATCCATTAATTGGACAAATATGGTTCGACACTGCTGAAAATCGATTAAAAGTATACGACGGTAACGGTTTTAAAATAGGTTCAGGGCCAATAGTAAGCGGTACTCGTCCGCTTAGTTTCAGTCAAGGCGATCTATGGATTGATAGTACGCAGAATCAATTGTATTTCTATGACGGGATTGATCTTCAACTGGCAGGACCTATATATAAAGAGTCTCAAGGTCGTTGTGGTTTTGTTGTCGAAGACATTGTTGACACGAACGGATCAGCAAAAACTATTGTCAAGCTTTTAGTCAACGATATACTATTAGGAATTTTTAGCACTTCGGCGGTATCTTATACACCCGCATCTCCAATATCAGGATATACTGGTGCTATATACCCAGGATTTAATGAAGGAACCATTCCAGGAGCTAAATGGAGATTAACTGCAACTAAAGCTGATGCATTATTAGATGTCACAGGGCAATTAAAAACCCCATCTAATTTTATGAAAACAGATGAAAATACTGCAACAACTGGAACTTTAAGTGTTGTTAATCCTGCTCCTTTAATTTTAGGAACAGATAGTAATATTGAAGTAACTACAGATCCATTTTTGACTACTTATCAACATAACGCATTAAACGCTAACGTAAGATTCAAAGTAAGAAACAACGCAGGTTATCAAGAACCATTAACATTTATTGCTTCAACTAAAAAAGTAGGAATATTTACGCCATCTCCGGCTTATACATTAGATGTTACTGGTGATGCTCGAATTACTGGTAATCTTATTGTCAATGGAGGTACTACATCAATTAGTACATCTAACTTATCTATTCAAGATCATCAGATAGAATTAGCAGTTAATGATGATAGCAGTGTTAGTGATACATATGCTGATCAAGGCGGAATAGTTCTTAGAGGCACCACTAATCATTCAATAATATGGGATCAAGGATCAACTTCCTGGAGAATGAGCGAGAATCTTGATATAAGGGAAACTAGTGCAGGAGCAAGAGCATATAAGATTAATGGTACAAATGTTTTGGAATATACCGGGTCTGTCTTCCAATTATCTGCTGCTGTAACATCTGCTCCAGGAATTACAAGTTTTGGCCCTCAAACTAGTTTAACTGTGGACAATATCTTTGTAGATAATAATCGAATTTCCAGTTTAAATGCTAATGGTGATGTTGAAATTGAGCCTAACGGATCAGGAAATCTAGCTCTTATTGGAAACCCTAAAATTACAGGGCTAGCAGATCCTACGTCTGCTACAGATGCAGCTACAAAACAATATGTTGATAATCTTGTTTCGAGCAGGAACATTTGTTTTAGTATGGATATTACCGGATTAAATGATACTCAAATTGCAGATCAATTAGAACAAATAGCTCCTGCAAATTATTATGAAATTAATACAGAAGCTAGAATTCATTGTACAATTCAGAATGTTTCTTATTCAAATATTCAATTTACATCGTCTCCTACAGGAGATTTCGTAAAAAGTTATATAAATGTGGATAAATCAGACAATGTCGGACCGCAACCAAGCGAACCAGTACTGCAAGATTTTAGTATTAATCCTATAAATTTAGGACCTGCTACTATCACAGTAACAAGAGTGAACAAATTATTTAGATTAGTGTCAGATAGCACCACTGCGGTATGGCAGTGGCAAATGGATTTTTAATAAATATACAGTGAGGAGTATAGTAAATGGCATATGTAATAGATAGATATAATGGTACAACTTTAGCTACAGTGGAAGATGGCACCATTGATGCTACTCTTGATATTAAACTTATTGGAAAAAATTACGCCGGTTATGGCGAAATACAAAATGAAAATTTTTTACATATGTTAGAAAATTTTTCAGGCGAAACAGCACCTCCTCGTCCAATTAGCGGTCAATTGTGGTACGATAGTCTTGCGAAAAAGATTAAATTTTATAATAATGCCACTTGGAAAACTATTGGAGCAGAACCTGCTGGTACTAAACCAGCTGGAGGAACAGTAGGCGATTTATGGTGGGACAGTTCTAATAAGCAGTTATATGCTCACGATGGTACAGATTTTTATCTAGTAGGCCCGCAAGCCGCAGAAGGGCTAGGAACTACACAGATGAGATCTCGTTCAGTTCTTGATGATACTGATGTTGCTCATGCTATTATTGAAGCTATTGTAGATGAAGAAGTTGTTTATATAATTGCTACAGAAGAATTTACATTAAATGGAGCAGTAAACCCAATTTTAGGATTCACAGTTATTAAAGCTGGATTAACTTTGATTAATACAGGAAGTACAGGAGCTACTAGTAGCAGCCATAGATATTGGGGAACAGCATCGAACTCAGAAAAATTAGGAGGACAAACTGCTTCGAATTATGTTACAAAAACTGGAGGAAGTTTTTTAGATGCTGTAACATTTGTTGATGCAGGTTTTACTGTAGGTGATAGTAACGATTTAGCTGTATACATTACAGGTAGCGATGCTTATGTAAAAAATCAAATTGGAGATAGAATCGTATTTCAAACTTCATCTGGTGGAACACAGACTCCTTTGATACTTTTAGGTAATTCGATTCTCCCAGGAACTACCCTATATTCAAATATTGGTAGTAGTTCATTTCAATATAATAACATTTATGCTAGTTATTTGTACGGAACTTCCCAACAATCAGATGCATTAGCAGTAAGCGGAGTGTACAGAATAGCAGCAGTTAGTAATCCTGATGTAGGAGATCCTGATACTATTGCTTGTAGAGACGGCAGTGGTAATTTAAGAGCTACAGAATTTCAAGGAACTGCTACCTCAGCATTTTTTGCTGACTTAGCAGAAAAATATTTGCCAGATCAAGAATATGAAGTTGGCACTGTGGTTGCAGTAGGAGGCACAGCAGAAGTTAGAGCTTGCCAAATAGGAGATAGAGCATTTGGTGCTATAAGTGCTAATCCAGCATTTAAAATGAATGAAGGATTACAAGGTGGAGTTTACATTGCACTAAAAGGCAGAGTTCCAGTAAAAGTCTCAGGTCCAGTAGAAAAAGGTGATAAATTAATGGCAGCAAGTAATGGTACAGCGGCGCCTGCACATTTAATTTTAAGAGGTCAACAAGTTACATCAAGAAGTTTTCCTGATACATTTGCGATAGCTTTAGAAACTAATCTTGATGAAGGTGTAAAATTAGTAGAATGCGTCGTTTTGTAAGGATGAATCATTATGGCAATTACAGCAACAGATTTTAATAATATAAGAAATAAAGTTGTCGGAGTATTAGGAACCGGATCAACTGGCTACGGGCAAACTCCTGTCAGTTCAGCAGCTACTAGTGCAACTGCAATTAGTGCTACTCTTTGGAATAATCTAAGAACAGACATGCTCAAAGCAAGGCAGCATCAAACTGGTAGAGACGAGACTCCTTTTGCACCAGCAGTTTTAAATAGAACAACTACAATTACAGAAGCTATTAGAGTAGCTTTTGATAATTATGCTAACCAAATAGTTTCTGATCAGAGATTGCTAGGATATAGTCCGTTAGAAGATGAGATTATTGATCAAGCACAACCAGAATTATTTTTTACTAGTGCGCAATACACGGCCAACTGGAATCAAACTTTATATTATCGTGCAAGAGTAAAATTTGCTGATAATTTACAGGCAAGATATTTTTTCAATGCTGGCGGCCAAATTAGATTTTATGCTGCAAAAACAGATAGAACTTCTAGTCTAACAAAAGATATAGAATGGGATAACATACTTGGAACCTCTACTACTAAAAACGGAACTAGTCCAGGTTCAGGTATTGGAAAAGTAGTTTATAAGTATAATTCTGTAGAACAATTAGCAGGATCTTTTGCAACTTCGGGAACTTCATCTCCTCAATATAGTTTTTATACAGCAGCATCTAGTTATGTAAATAGTAGTTTGCCTACCACAGCTACTACAATTTTTACCAAATCTGCTAGCGCATACAGTTCAAATATTTACGATATTAGAATGTATGCTGATAATGCGTCAAGTCCAACACAGCTAACATTTTTAATTAGATTCCAAGATTTAGCAGGTGGAAATGTAGATGAACAAAATACTGGAAAACTAACACAATATGTTGAAATACTTAGACCAACAGTAACAGGTGGCGTAACTGTTAACGGTCCAAGTTTAGCGTTGTCTGCACAAGCTGGTATTTCAAACGATATACTTGTTGCTGGTTCATAATCAGAATTAAGTTTTAAAAATTGACCTCTGCATAATTATAAGTGCGGAGGTTTTTTATGACTAAAGATTTTGAAACTGCATTCGATTTAGCCAATCTTATGTCAGTGATATCACAGCAAAAGAAAGTAATTAAAGAAGAATTCGAAACATCTACATTATATTTTTATAATGGAGGAACTTTTAAAGTTGATCAGACTTTAATTTCTTTTGTCACATCCTTAAAAATATTGCATCAAACAACCGCAGTAATTATTGATCAAAATAATTTACCAATATTCATAGATAATGTTGTTATATTTTTAGAAAATATATTGCATCAATATACACAAGCATCAAATAAGTTTTTAACAGATTACAAAAATTTGCAAATTAATAGAAAAATTGAAAGCATATTAAATTTATGAATCGAGGTATTTTATTATTTGCTTTTCAATCGGATATTGATTATATTTCTTTGGCAACCTTTTGTGCTAAAAGAGCAAAAATGCACTTAAAATTGCCTGTGACAATAGTTACAAACTCTAAAAAAGATATTTCATGCCCTGAGTTATTTGATAATATCATTGAAAGTGAAGACTTAACTGTTCAAAAGAAGTTGTTTAATAACGGATCTTCAGAAACATACAATTATATTTGGAAGAATTCAAACAGGGCGTTAGCTTACGATTTATCTCCTTATGAGCACACTATAGTATTAGACGTGGATTATATAATTAATTCTGATTTTTTGTTAAAATGTTTAGATATAGATAAAGATTTTTTAATTTTTAAAGATAGTTGTGATTTATCGTTTTGGAGAGATACCAAAGAATTTACATATGTCTCAGATTATTCTATTCCTTTTTATTGGGCAACTGTTCTAATCTTTAAGAAAACCGAAAAAAATAGAATATTGTTTCAATTAGTTCATCAAATTAAAAATAACTGGAATTATTATAGATCTCTTTATCAGATTCCTGACTCAAAATTTAGAAACGATTTTGCATTTAGTATAGCTATACATATTATTTCAGGATTTCTTTCGAATAACTTTGATGATATAATCCCATCAAAAATTTATTATACATTGGACAAAGATTATTTACACAGTATAACTGATAATTCTTGTACATTTTTAGTTGAAAAAGAAAATGCCGGCGCCCAGTATATACCAACATCGATTAAAAATGTAGATGTCCATGTAATGAACAAAATTAGTCTTATTGATAGAATATCATGAATCGAGGTCATTTAATTTTTGCACAAAATTCTGACATTGATTATGTTAGACAGGCATATGCTCTTGCATTAACTATTAAAAAATATAATCTTATTAATAATGTAGCATTAGTAACAAATGATCCAGTTCCAGAAAAATATAAACATGCATTTGATTATATCATCAACATACCTTGGGAAGATAACGCAAAAGATTCGCAATGGAAAATTGAAAATCGTTGGAAATTAATTTATGCTTCTCCTTTTGACGAAACTATGGTATATGATTCAGATATGCTGTTATTAGAAACTAACGATCAATGGTGGCAGTTATTACAAAATCATGATATATTTTTAACTTCTAATGTGTTAGATTATCGAAATAATGTCATTAAGGATAATATATTACGTAAATCGTTCATAGAAAATTGCTTACCAAATGTATATTTTGGATTTCATTACTTTAAAAAAACAACTAAAGCCTATGAGTTTTATAAATGGTTAGAAATAATTGTTAGAGATTATAAAAGATTTTATGATAAATTTGTTCCAAATCATACTCAAGATTTTTGCAGTATGGATCTTAGTGCAGCAATAGCTACAAAAATTTTAGATGCAGAAACAGATTTTACCAAAAAAAATAACATTATAACTTTTGTTCATATGAAAAAAGAGCTACAGAATTGGGCAATAATACCTGCATCTTGGAATTCATGTTTAGCAATAAACTTTACTAAAAGATGTAATTTATATCTTTCAAATAATTTACAAACTGGATTATTTCATTACACTGAAGACGAGTTTTTAACTGATAATATTTTAGAAAATCTTGAATCATGAAAAATCCTTTATATGTTGTATATGACGACGACATGAATCTGTTATTAATCACTTCTGTTAAACCTGAAACTGGTAATTTTTTTATTACAGAAAAATCAAAAGTAAGAGATTTTTATTTAGGTTATAAAAGTTATCCAGGGCACTATGTAAAAAATCATGGATTTAACAATTTTACTATAGAAGAAAAAGTTAATACAAGTGGGTCTTATAGTTATAATGATTTAGTTGATATTTCTGTGAACAATTTTAAAACTGATTTAATAATTCAATATAATTTAAAAACCTTTTCTTGGATTTTTCTTTTAGACGCAGATATAGGTAATCAAATAGACGAAGCATTGTATGGTAACACTATAGAATTTTATTTGGTAAAGCAAAATCAGCATAATTTTTTAATTAGAACTTTTAAGATTAAAATAAAAGAACTAATAAATGGCCCAGTAGAATTTTCTTTTGAAAATAAAATTGAAGAATCTTTTGAAAATCTGCTGATTAAGAGTAAACAACATTTTAAAACAATAGGAATAAATGTATGACTAAACAATTTAAAATAATAGAACATGATGTTGTTTTTTTAAGTTACGATGAGCCTAATGCTGAAAAAAATTATGCAGATTTATTAACTAAATGTCCGTGGGCTAAACGAGTGCATGGTGTCGAAGGGTCTGACTCTGCTCATAAAGCCTGTGCTAAATTAGCAGAAACAGAAAGAGTGATTATAGTCGATGCTGACAATATTGTTGATCCAAAATTTTTTGAACAGACTGTAGAAGTCGAATCAGAAGAGCTGTATAATAGAAGTGTAATTTCCTGGTGCGGGCTAAATGTCATTAACGGTTTAAAATATGGTAATGGTGGAATTAAGTGTTGGCCAAGAGAATTTGTTTTAAACATGAAAACACATGAAAATGCAGATAGTCCGCAAAGTCAAGTAGATTTTTGTTGGGATATAAATTATATAACCTTAGACGAGTGCATGAGTCTGGTATACAACAATGCCACTCCTTGGCAAGCATGGAGAGCAGGATTTAGAGAAGGTGTTAAAATGAGTCTGTACGATGGCGTAAAACCTTCTTTTGATAAACCGTTTACTCAGAGATTACATAAAAAAAATTATCATAGATTATTGGCATGGTTAAACGTAGGTGCTGATGTTACTAATGGATTATGGGCAATTCTAGGAGCAAGACAAGGTTGTTATATGACTAATTGTACGGACTGGAATTATATTAATGTTAGAGATTTTTCTTGGTTAAATGAATTTTGGAGAACAGAAG
>Ga0129333_10000903_pt1 | contig 26222 bp, 30 predicted proteins | sample CPB6_08_DNA_FD_94474 | JGI IMG/M metagenome (GOLD analysis project Ga0129333, IMG submission 94474) | Freshwater to marine salinity gradient microbial communities from Chesapeake Bay, USA - CPBay_Sum_0.6_0.8_DNA | ecosystem: Environmental > Aquatic > Marine > Coastal | place: USA: Chesapeake...
GCTTGGCCCTGTAGGCCTCACCCTCGGAGCTGGCCACAGTGCTGGCGTTGGCCATGTTGGATGCCGTTGTGTTCATGCGCACCGTCTGCGCGCTCAGCGCTGAGCCGGCGATGCTGAATATGCGATCCAGTGACATGCTCAGTCTCCACGCAAGGCTCTCTTGAGCCCGTTCACACGGTTTTCTAGGATGTTGAGCGTGGCCTGGTATTCGGCTGCGGCCTGACCGTACTGCGCCTGCTCGATGTTGAGTTCGACGGTGTTCCCGTCAAACGAGTTGTTGAAGGGCACTCGGTACATGACCCCGGGCGTGGGGGACTCCTCAGCGACGGAGAAGTGGGAAGACGCGGTGGCCCTCAGCCCGTTATCGGCGACGCTCTGCAGGACGTGGCCGAACTTGATGTCGCGCGCTTTGAAGTTAGGCGTGTCGGCGTTGGCGATGTTCTGCGACAAGACCTCCATGCGCCGGCTTCGCATGCCCAAGGCCTGCGCGCTGATTCCCAATGCTTTGTCAATTGTGTTCATCTGCGTGTCCTGCCTGTCACAAGCCCGGGTGCCGTTGACTAAAGTTCTCCGAGCGCTGTCCGAATGCAAGAGATGTGCCATCCAATCCTTGCCGCTTTTGTGCCGAATTTGCGGCCCGGCGGCATACCTTGCCGCGCAGGCGGCAAGGCCTTGCCACCTCGATTGCCACCGGCCGACAAGGCATTACTGCGGGCCATCGGCGCTCTCCACCGCGGTGTACTGGGCCGACCGCTGCGCCTGCATTCGATTAGGTAGCGCGTTGGTGAGCGTCTGGCCCAGGGCGCCCAGCCTTTCCGTTGTGTTATGGATCAGTCCCTGGACGATGGAGTTGCGGGTGATGGACGCCCGAGGGTTGCGCCCCTCGTACAGATACGACGACTGATTGCCGCTGATGGCCAGCGGCACCTCCGATCGGGTTTCGGTTCTTGCGGCTGGATAGAGGACGGCCAGATAGAGCTCGTCGAGACTGACCGGCCCCTGCTTCTTCAAGCCGACGTGATCGAAGTAGTTGTCTACCAGATGGAGCTGCTGGTACACGCTCAGGTTCAGGATCGCCTTGGGCATGCTGCCAAAGCCCACACTGGCAGCACCCCGCGCAGGTCCATCACAGAATTGGATGATCCCGTGGCAGCGCTGATTGGTCGCCTGCGGGTTCATGCCGTCGCTCTCCATCAGAGTCAGTCGAGCGAAGTCGTCGGGCGAGAAGCGATGCTTGTTGGCAACTTGCAGGATCTTGTTGTAGACGTCCTGCTTCTCTGGGGCTGGGATGAAGCCTCGGGCCACGGCGCGGTCCAAGGTTTGCCGCAATACCGGGTGGGGATCTGCGCTGCCCGAGCCGTTGCCCTTGGTGCTGAGCATGGCTTGACTGCTGGGGCTTGAAGCTGCTGCTGGTGCCGGTCCAGTCGCGCCGGCCCTTTGCGGGCCTCGCCGGGCCCATAGCTCACTCCCAGCCTCGTCCCATCGCGCGTGCAGTGCGCCAAGACTGATCGATTGGCCCGCAAAGATGCGGTTGGGGTTGGAGATGCCATTGGCCTGCGCCAGCGCTAAAACGCTGCGGTGCTCCTGCGCTCCGCTCAGTTGCACTCCCCTCACCTGCGCCTCCTGACGGACGATGTGGCTCAAGGTGTCGCCGCTCCTGACGATCCTTACTGCAGGCGTGGACGCCGCTGGCCCCGCTTTCGGGCCTGCAGGAGCAGCTTGGGCAAGCTCTCCTCGTGCTTGGGTCAGCGCCTGTGCGAAAGCTTCAGGAGAGGCCCGGGGCGCCGGTTTTTCGACAGGCGCTGCCCCGTACGTCTGGATGGAAATCGAGTCGTCTATCTGCATGGCATCCTTATTGCTTTGTTAGGTTCATGCTTAACGTATGTGTCAGAACTTCAACATCCCTGGAGCGACTGTCGCAAAAGGTGTGCCTGACGTTTGCGGGGCTGGCACTGCTGGCGCTCGGGAGTGTGGCCAAGGCCAATCCCGCCCAGCAGTTGGACGAGGCCGCCCGGCTGTGGCTGGCCAAGACGCATGGGTTGGCGCCGTCTGCGGTCGAATTGGTCCCCTTGGACCCTCGCCTTCAGGTTCAAGCTTGCAGTCAGGCACTGAGCTTCGACCACCCCTTCGCGTCTCGCGACACGCTGCGGGTGCGCTGCACTCAACCTGTGTGGCAGCTGTACCGGCAGGTCAGCGTCGCGGCGGTAGGACTTGGGCCGCCAAATGCCGCTCCCGTGCGGATGGTGGTTGTTCCCAGGCGGTTCCTAAGCCGGGGAACCCTGCTGGAGGCGGGCATGCTGGAGGAGGTGGCCTTGACCGGCCCGACCGCCGACACGAGCTTGCTGAGTTCGCTTCAGGACGTGCTCCACGCCGAGGTGGTTCGCGACCTGATGTCCGGCGCACCGTTGCGCTCATCGGACATTCGTCGGGCCACCATGGTTCGACAGGGGCAACTAGTTACCATGGTGGTAGGTGAAAAATCCACCTTCCAGGTAGTTTCGCGGGTGGAAGCCCTGCAGGACGGGCGCATGGGCGAGCAGGTCAGGCTCCGTAATACCGAATCCGGTCGGGTGATCTCCGGAATCGTGTCGGGCCCTAATCTGGTCAAGGGACTCTGAATGAGGGAATGTGCTCAAGTTTTAAGAGCTCGTCCCGAGTCATCCTATGGATGGCCCCCTTTGGGGCCGGACTGCCAGAAAGAGAGCTAGCCGTGACCGAACCGATCTCCCAGAAGCCGCTGCACAGCCCGAGAGACCTGCAGCGCCAGGTCGTGGATAAATCCAAGGCGGTGGGCGATGCCCCGCCTGCGACCCCCGATCAGGGGGCCAAGCCCATCAAGGGAGCGGGTGCTGATGAGTTCCTGTCAACTAACGTGGTGCAACGCGCCAAGGCCGAGCCTGCTTACGACAAGGCCAAGGTGGAAGCGATCAAGAAGGCGATCCAGGACGCTCAGTACCCGCTGGACTCCCGCCGAATCGCCGAAAGCTTCCACGCCCTGGAGAAGCTGATCCGTGACTGATGCGGCTTTGTCCCAAGCGCAGGAGCTCAATCGCCTCCTCGACTTGGAATTCGACGCCCTCAAGCGGCAGGAGCTTGAGTTGTTCGAGTCGCTGCAGCCCGGCAAGTCCGAATTGTTGGAAGCGCTGGTCAAGTCCTGCCCACAGCCAGAAGCCCTCGAAAACGATGTGGCGTTGCAGCCCCTTCGGGAAACCCTTCTGACCTGTCGTGACATCCACCGCCGCAATGCCATGCTGATCGAGCGCAAGCTCGAAACCATCCGGGCCGCACTGCACAGCTTGCGGACGGGTGATTCGGGCAGCGCCCTGGAGGTCTATGACCGGCTGGGACAGGTGGCGCGATTTAGCAAGGCGCGCGGTTACCAGGAAGTCTGAGCGCGGGTCAGGCCTTTTCGTCGCCTGGCCGCATCCCCTTGAGCCAGTAGACCCACGATAGCACTACCGCCACAACGGTGTAGAGCTCTCGGGGGATCTCCTCGTCAACATTGAGCCGGCTCAGCAGGGCCAGCAATTGCGGGTCTTCGGTGACGAAGACGCCTTGTCTTCGGGCCTCCTCAAGCATTCGCACGGCTACCGTCTCCTCGCCCTTGGCGGTAACCATGGGTACGGGGTTGCGGCCATAGGCCAGCGCAATGGCCTGTCGCTTGTAGCGGCTCATGCGCTTAGGTCTACCACAAGCCCACGCCCCGAGGGTACCCACTCCGATTCAGCCCTGGGACGTGCTCCGTGAATGACTTGGAAGCCCTGCAGCACCAGCCCCGCTTGGCGCAGCTCGGCATCGAGCTCGGCCTGCCGGCTGCGGGCCTGTGCAGCAGTCTCGCCCTGGGGCGCCCACATTATCAGATCGACCTGATCCAGGCCCACCAAGCGGGTTTGCAGCCACAGCGGGCCCAGCCACTCATGTCGGGTGTGGATGTTGACTGTAATGACGGGAGGACCATCGGGTTGTCGTGGGGGGCGCCGAAACACCAGTTCCACAGGGGATCCATCACTGAAGGGTAGCGTCATGCTGAATAACATTTCGCGCTGGGCCTGGGCCTGCACCGCCTGGACCTGATTAGCCTCCAACTGGTCGATGGCCCGCTTGATCTGGTCGCGCTCTGACGTGGCTTCCGGTTCTTCCGACTGTTGGTCAAGAGCTTGCATCAGTTTGCGCAGGAACTGCTTGGGATCGTTATTCAGCGGCGCGCGGCCGCGCGCTAGCGCCACCTCGCTGCCCATGGCCCCGAGGAGGGCAGCGCGCATCGCTTCGGGAGTCAACTGCGAAAGGCTCATCTGAAGGCCGCGCCACTGAGCCTGAAGTTCGGGAAGGCGTAGCGATTCCAGCAGCCTCGACACCGTCGGGCCGCTCATCAATCCCGGCAGATCTGCGGCGTCTGCTGGGCGGTACAGCAGGCTGGCGATGCGTGATACCAGCGGTTCGGCCGCAGCCTGTGGCAGGATGCCAGAGCTCATGGGCAAGAGCCCCCAACTGCCGTCAGCCTGAAGGCTCACCCTCAGCCACATCGACGCGCCGGGCTGCGCCAAGGGCAGATCCGGCGCCTGGATGAGCTTGCCTCTCAGGAGCAGGGCCACCTCCGCACCTGCGGAGCGTACGAGGGCCTGGACGACCTGACCGTCGCGCAGATTGAGCTCGGCGGCGGCCTGCGCCGGTAGAGGCAGCAGTTTGCCTTCCAGGTGGATGGGTTGTACGCGACTCGGCGCAGGCAGCGCCTCAGGCGCCTGGATCATGGGTATCGAATCCAGTCGCGGCGCTGCATAGGTTCTGGCGCCTGGCGCGTCTCGGCCGGCGCGGCCGGCGCGGCAGCGGGGATCAGCGCACCCAGCACCGCTACCACAATGTCTTTGTGAGCCGGGAGCACAACCTCCTGCCCAGCCTTTAGGCGCACAGCTGTGCCCGCGAGGATCGGATTGGCAGCCAGCACCGCACCGCGCAGGATGTCGACTCTTAGTGGGCTATTCTTGTACTGCGCAGCGATGAGCTTGTCTAGGCTGTCTCCTGGCTTAGCCTTGACCACGACGGCAGTGACCCCTGCGCCAGAGCCTTCCGGCCCCTGCCCAACGTTGAGCTGCCGACCCGAGGCCGGCGCGGCCAAGCAGGTGACCAACGCCATGAACGGCAGCGTGTATCGGGGCAAGTGCGACGGCTTCATCTTGCATTGAACCTCAGCGTTTGGGCCGCGGACGGGTTTCGCGGGCGGTGGTTTCATTGACCAGAAGCTGCACGGGCCAGGCGCGCCATTGCGTGGCGGCCGCCTGAGCGGGGCCTGCCAGAACGCTTAGAACAGACTCATGCTGGGAAACGGTCTCAACCCTGGCCAGAAGGGTTTGTGAAGCACCCTCGGCGGCCAGCAGCCGCGACGGGAATGTGTTGGGGTCAGCCAGGAGCCACTCATCTCCTGGTCGCACCCCCGCGACGCTTCCGGCATTAATCCTGACCCGAGGTAGATCCATTGCGGTAACTTCCGGGCGTACAGCTTCACGTCGCAGCCATTGGTGCATCACCCTCTGCCACTGCCGCAACTGCTCTAGGACAGCGGCTTTGCTATCGTTGCTTAACGTGGGGCGGCCCCACTGCGGCAGGTCCAGGTCGAGCAGCAGCTGTGCTTGCGCCTCCAGCGGCGCCAGCCGTCCATCCGTGGCGCGCAAAGACAACTTCATGGTCAATTCGATCCCATTGGGCGCACCTTGCTGCCATGCGCCAATGGTGGCCGCGTACACGGTTCGAGTGCGCAGGCTCAGCGTTGCATGCCAGGGCAACTCCCGCGGCAGATGGCTGAGCAGCACACGCTCATACGGGCTGAGCTGCTCACTAAGCAGGGGCTTGGCGAGGTCGGGCACCCAGCGCCAGATCTGCTGCTTCGGCTGGGCACTCTCCTGCAGCCACCGCTCCCGCAGCAGCAGCGGCATGTGCGTTTCGATCACCGGGTGTATGCCGGGCTGCATGCTCAGCGTGAAACGCACCACATGCTTGAGGGTCGTTTCCGCTCCTTCCTGGGCCAATGGATCGCCGCCAGCCGGCTTAGGCCCTGTTTCTACGCCCGCCAGATGGCCCTGCGCTTGGTGACCGAGCTTCAGCTGGGCCTTGGGCTGCCCGGCCGCATCGCGGTCAAAGCCCACCACATTGACGCCCTGGAATTGCATCCGGTTCTTGAAGCTGCTGAGCTCATGCAGTCCGCCACGGCTGTCGACCCAGGTGACGCTGGTGACCTGCGTCGCCGATTGTAGGGAGGCCTCGACCAAGCTCATGCGGATCGCATCCAGCCGTTCCTGCGCGCTCAACGGTGCCTGCGCCCAGGCTGCTGCCCCAAGGACGCTTAGCAGCCCCAGGGCTAATGCCGGCCAGCAGCGTGCGGCGCGCCTGGCGGTTTGGGCCATACTCAGCGCGCGGTGACCGCCACTTGCCCGACGAAGACGCGCCGCAATTCGAGTACTACATCGCGGTCCAGGGAGAGAGTGGTCTCATATGTGTCCTCACCCACAGGCGTGATGCTGACCAGCCTCGCGCCGTAGATAATGCCCTCGACTCTGACTCTAAACGTATCGTTGGAGAGCATCATGTCCGCCACGGTGGCGTTCGAGTCCAATTGTTGGCCATACACCTGCTCAGCAAGGTTACGGTAGGCGTCGAGCTTGGAGGCGCGGATAGCCATGAGTCGCTGTTGGGCCGCGTTCTTGTGCTGCTGGACGCTGATGACGGCGTATCCCGTGGCGGTTATGGTCTCGCGCCGCTCAACCAATGGTTTCGGCGCTTCTTCCCTCACAGGTTTTGGCGCCTCTTCCTTGGCGAGGGGCTGTTTGAGCTGCGTAGTAATCGAGCACGCCGACAGGGTGGCCAGTACCGCCAAGGTTAGGGTGCCAGCGAAATAACGTTGACTGGTCATGGATATTCCTTGTTCGTCTAGACCTCTGCCAAGGGTAAACCCCCAATTTCTTGGAGATCTGACCCAGCAATAAGTGACTCGGCGCGAGCGCCGGAACCTTGAGCATTGCGGTGAGCAAGGTTCGGGCCCAAAACGAGTTGCCATTTCTCTACTAGAAAGCTTATATTTGCGGCTCCCTTGACTGTACTCAGCGTGTCCAATGCTTGCCTCGAAGGGCCCGTCTGCCTTTATCGGAAATAGCCCTTCAGCGGCGGGCGTGCGTGAACTCATAGCGCGTGTGGCGCACTTAAGCGCCACGGTGCTGATCACGGGCGAGAGCGGTACGGGCAAGGAGATGGTGGCGCGGGCCCTGCATGACCAATCTCCCCGTCGTGGCGCCAACTTTGTGCCGATTAACTGCGGTGCCATCCCTAAGGAATTACTGGAAAGCGAACTGTTCGGCCATCGCAAGGGTGCCTTCACGGGCGCGCTAAGCGATCGGGTAGGTAGGTTCGAGTTAGCCCACGGCGGCACCATCTTCCTGGATGAGATCGGGGACATGCCGCTGGACATGCAGGTAAAGCTGCTTAGAGTCCTGCAGGAGCGCTCAGTTGAGCCTGTTGGCAGCACGCGACCCGTTCCTGTGGACGTGCGAGTCGTGGCCGCGACACACCGTAATCTCGAAGCCGATGTGCAGGCCGGTCGTTTTCGGGAGGATCTGTATTACCGCCTGAATGTGTTGCCTTTGAACACGCCGGCTCTGCGAGACCGAAGTTCCGACGTGGCCGAGTTGGTCACCTTCTTCGCGAGTAAACATGCCGAGAATATGCAACTCCCGATCAGCTTCGAGAGGACCTTTCTGGAATGCCTTTGCCGGTACTCTTGGCCGGGTAACGTCCGCGAACTCTCCAATCTGGTAAGTCGGCTGTCAGCTCTGTTCCCCGGCCAGACATTGTGCTTGGCGTCGGTGCCGCCCTCTTTCCTACCTCGGGGCTTGCAAGAACTGCAGGCTGAAGCGGCCTTGGCGTCGGGCGGCCCGACACTAGAGCTTACGCCCTATGCCTCCAACGAGCCTGACGACGCGCCCGCCATCGCTGAAAATGTCAGGCAAGACACGGCCAGCGACGTCGAGGAAATCATCATGTTGGCGCAGGGCATGCCCCTCTTGCCGCTGGAGGGCCTGTCTCTCAAGGATTGCCTTGTCGGAATCGAGCGGGAATTGATCATGCAGGCCCTCAAGCGATCGGGCGGCAATGTCTCGCAGTCTGCGCGTCTACTGAGGATGCAGCGAACCACGCTGATAGTGAAGCTGGAGAAGTACGACTTGCGTCACGGGATCACAGACGACGCCGACCTGAGCGGGCCTGTGGCTGCCTGAAGGCTACTTCGTGTTCAGCACACCCGCGCCAGGTGTCGGCGAGGAATCGCCTATCCTTGGGTATTGAACCATCTTGTCGCGCTGGCGGTTGGCCGCTGAAGCGGTCTTATCTTCAGCGGCCTTGGCTTGGTTAGCTTGTGCTTGACTGATTGCTTCAGCCTGTTGTCGCTCGCGCTGCATCCTGGCCAAGGCTTCCATCTCCCGCTTGAGTCCGCCGGTCTCCCCAAGTGCGGTACGTAGCCCATTCATCTGGACGCCCAATGCCTGCAGTGCCTGGGCCTGCCCCTGCAAGCGACCTTCTATGCTCTGCACCTGCTTGACCAAGGCCTGACCCCTATCGTCGATCTGCTTCGCCGCCAGCGCCGGCATGCTCTGGGTGCTGGCCATCATTTCGTCGATACGAACCCCCAGCTTGGCCTGGTTTGCTGCGATGCCGGACTGCTTGGAAACCATCTCCGTCAGGCCCTCATTGACGGAAGCGACGACCTCCAGTGATTCATTGAGTTCACCCACACGCTTGCTCATCGCGCCCAGCATTTCATCGAGATGGTTGAGTCGGGCCTTCAGGCTAACGGTCATCGCGCCGAAAACAAGCGCGCCAAAGACGAGCAGTGCACCCGTGATGCCAAAAAGCGCCAGTGTCCTCTTATTCTGTTGTTCGAGCAGCGACTTCAGCGCCTTGTTGGTGTCCTTGAGCTCGCCACCGAGAGCAGCGGCCGTTTGGCCCGAACGAGTGGCCAGCTCGGCCGCATCCAGCACTACCGACCGCATTTGCTCGAACTCCTGACCCGCCTCTGCCGGATTCGGGGCGACAGCTGCGGCATCTTTGTGCGTCTGCTCCGGGTGCCCGTGTGCAGCTGCCACTTCTTCTTGCTTGGGCGCCTCAGCGGTGGATAGGTCGGTACTCATGGGGGGTCTCCGGGCCTGAGTGCCTCTTGCAGGGCTCAGACATCAGCTTCCAATTCGTCGAGCTGTTTGCGCAATTTTTCATTCTCAATGTGCAGATGCACCACCCGGGCAGGGAAATCCATTTCGGGCATCTCTTCCTGAGCCGAAGCCTGAAAAGACCCCAACTCCTCCTTTGACTCGGATGCTCGCGCTGAATCTTTAGGATCGTCGCGGGAATCGTGGCCATCATGCTGTCTTGGGGGCGCCCGCAGCGACGGCACCAATTGTGCGGAGGCCATCTCGGCTGGCCCGGACTCCGAGGCCGCGCCCAAGCGGTCTGCCATACGCTCAGGATCTACAGAAACGGCACTGCCGCCTTGGCTCGGTCGCGCACTTTCGGCTGCGGTCCGCTGTGTCGCGTCGTCGTGAGCCAACGTTCGAGGTTCGCCAGAAGGCTGGCTGGAGCTGTCCCTTAAGTACTTGTCAGGAACGATGTGAGCGTCGTCTTGTCCACCTTCCTGACGGTAGTTCTTCCGAATCGAGGCCTCTTGTTGCGTTGCCGTCTTGGCGACGGCCATGTGGGAGCCTTCGGGAATCGAGACTTCGTGAGGTCTGTCGGTGCGAATGATATCCGTGTCACTCATGGCAATACTCCAATCGATGCTAAGGCTAGTCAAGCCTCGGCTCCAAGCGCTCCTGAATTCCACTGCTCATACGAACCCAGCTTCCCTTGGGCATGTTCTGGGTCCTAATGAAGGCTTCGGCCGCCGCCTTGGACTCGAAAGGCCCAGAAATGAGAGCAAATCGAGGGCTCTTGCGGTCTTGCTCATACTGCGGGATCACACTCGCCACCGACAGGTTAGGGTACCGCTTATGGTGTTCGACGGCCAGCCCAAAGCTGGTGTGATAGGCATGCTGAACCACGTAGGTGCCAAGCTTGAACTGTGCTGCCCTGCGCTGGGCCTCTGCGATGAGCGCCGCCTCCGTTTGGGGCTTGTCGCCCGGCGACTGCTCCCGGGGGGGATGATCGCCGCTCGGTGCGCTCGCCTTCTCCTGCGTGGGGGCGACAAGATCCCCCGCAACCTCCTTGATCGCTTCGGCAGGCGCGATATCCTTGGGCGCTTCTGATGTCGCCACGGTAAGAGCTGGTGGAACTGCTGCGTCGGCGGGCGAATCCGCAGGCTCCTGCCGATACAACGCTAGTCGCCAGGATTCAACGGCCTCGGGATTCAACCAAGAGGCGATGCCACCGGAAAACGCCAGCAAGAGCGCTGCAGCGCCTGCAAGTTTGACGCGAGCGGACGGTTGCGGGTGCCGATGCTCTGTTGCAGGAGGGTTACCGGCCGAGCCAGATCGACTCCTCAGCGCTGGCTTGGCCACCGCAGAGCTGGTTCCCAGTACGTCATTTTCCGCATCGATTGCGGCGTTACCGTTGCCAGCGATTCGAGCCGCCAGGTCGCGCACTTCGACCAGTCTTCTCGGATCGCTGATGTTCGACATGCTCTCCTTTATCTGTTCGAGAGTCGGGCGGTCAACCTGCCATCGCATGAGCGACTTCTCAAATGCGTCCAGGCCCTCTGGAGCCACCTGAACACCGCTGAAGATCAACAGGGCGCGAACATTGGCTCCGGGGAACTTCTCGATCAGGTTGAGCATAGTCTGCACTTGGCCGACCAGCAGCGCCGCCGCATCGTGGACCACCCAGACCTCCATGGATTGTTGGGGGCTCGGTGCCGCGCGAGCCTCCTCCAGTGGTATCCGGGCGACGACTTTGTTAAATGCCTGGACGATGACATCCGTATCCGCAGGAAAGAAGCGTCTGAGGATTGCGCTGGGGAACTCGGTCTCCAAACGCCGCAGAATCGCCTGCCCATAGTACTCTGCCAGGGCCTGTGAGTTTGAGATCAGGGCCAGGCTGCGCGCTTCGCGGTATACCGCGCTCACCGCGGCCTCGTAGCGAATTCGATCCAGCAGTTGAAAGAAATGAGGTTCCACGACTTCGTTAGTCGATCAAGCAGACTGGCGCTCGATCAATTTACCATCCGTATCGAATTGCATGGAAGGCGGCACCTGGGGCGATGGCCGCGGCATAGGGTCGACCCCCGGTCGAATGTCGGCTAGGCTAAACACATAGGCAATCACTTGGGCCACAGCCAGGTAAAGCGATTCAGGAATCGGCTGATCTTCCTTGGTGGTGAAGTACAGCGCCCGTGCCAGCGACGGAGCGGCGAACGTCTCCACGCCGTGGTGCAGCGCCTGTTCACGTATGCGAGCGGCCATGTGGTCGGCGCCTTTGGCTAACAGGATGGGCGGGCCCTCGGCGGTCGGGTCGTACGACAGGGCCACGGCGAAGTGCTCAGGGTTAGTGATCACCACGTCGGCATCCTTGACCTTCCTGATCATGCGGGCGTTGGCCATCTCACGCTGCTTCGCGCGGATGGCCGCCTTGATCTCAGGACGGCCCTCCATCTCCTTCAACTCATCCTTGACCTCCTGCTTGGTCATACGCATGCGCTTGGTGTAGGAAAAGTGCTGATAGGGCACGTCGATCAGCGCGATTACGAGCAGACACAAGGACAGCCACAGGGCTGACTCGCCGATCAACTGTCCCGCGGTGGAAAGTGCGGGCTCCACGCCCATCTCACTCAAGGCTAGAAGCTTGCCAAGTTGCCGGTCGACCAATATCCACAGGACAATCGTGATCAAGGAAAATTTCAGTAAGGCCTTAGCCAACTCGACCAGCGATCGCGTGCCGAACACACGGGCTAGGCCTGACAGTGGGTTGATCCTGGAGAACTTCGGCGCCGCATTCTTGGCTGCGAACAAAAAGCCGCCCGTGGCGCCGCCGGCAAGTACCGCGCACACCAAGGTCAGCACCAGCACGGGTAGGATGAGTAGCAGCCCCTCGCCAACCGAGTGGAAAAAGTTCGTTGCCAGCAGACTGGGCTGATCCAGCGTCTTGCGGTCAAACACAAAGCCCCTTGCAAACAGCGCACTGACTTTTTCCATCCACGCCCTGCCGATGAAATACAGCAGAAGAATAGAGCCGATGGTGACAGCCGCGGCGGGCAGTTCCACCGATCGCGGAACCTGACCCTGCTCCCTGGCTTTGCGTAGTGAGCGCGCTGTCGGCTGTTCGGTTTTTTCTGCACTGTGCTCGGCCATGTCGCGCCTCCCTCAAGTCAATCCGACCAAGCTGCGCACCTGCAGGAATCCCTGCAGCCACATCCACTGGATGCGAGAGCCGATGCTAGGAAGTGCCAGGATGAGTACGCCAAGACCGGCCAGGACCATGGCCGGAAAGCCGACTGAAAAGACATTCAGCGCCGGCGCGGCGCGGGTGGCGATCCCCAGGCCGATGTTGATAAACAGCAGTGCCGCCATCACCGGCAGACCCGTCAGTAGCGCCCCCAGAAACAGCATCGAGCTCCAGGCCGCCAAATGCCGCCAGGCCAGGTCCGTGAGCAAACTCTTGCCCACCGGCAACGCAGTAAAGCTCTCGACCACCAACTGAATCAGCAAGGCGTGTCCGCCCAATCCTACGAAGATGAGGGTACCCAAGATCAGTAGGAATTGGCTCAGCACCGGTACGTTGCCCATGTTGGGATCGATCATGGTGGCCATCGACAGACCGATGGCGTTGGCGATGGATTGGCCAGCGATCACGATGGCCGCCGTCACGACCTGCAGCATCAGGCCCATCAGCAGGCCGATCATCAACTGGTTGCCGATCTCAAAGAGCCCGCCCGCGCTCAGGGGGTCAATCTGCGGCCAGCTATGCAGGGGATAGATCAGCCAAGTCACGGCTAGTGCCAGGACGATGCGAATTCTGAGATTCAAGGCGCGAAGTGAGAAGATCGGCGCAGCCACGAACAAGCCTGAGATGCGCAGCATTGGCCACATTAGGCCGTAGAAGTGTGCCATCAGGTCCGGCGCGGAGAACTCCATGGCGTCAGGTAAAGAGGCCTGGTATCCGCTGAAATAGCGCGCGTGAGTAGTCCACCAGGATGGTGAGTTGCCATCCCCCCACCACAGCCAGGGTAAGTGCCATGGCGGCCAGCTTGGGGATCAGGCTCACTGAGGCCTCGTTGATCGAGGTCGCCGCCTGCAGCACGCCGATGGCCAGGCCGACAAATAGGGCCACGCCCAGCAGAGGCGCGGAGATCAGGACCGTCATCCATAGGGCTTGGCGTCCAAGGTCAACGACGGAGGCGGTGTCCATATGGCCTTTCCTCTCACATCACAAAACTGGACGCCAGCGAACCCAGGATGAGGCTCCACCCATCGACTAGGACAAACAGCATCAGCTTGAACGGCATCGAAATCATCATGGGCGACAGCATCATCATGCCCATAGACATCAGTACGCTGGAGACGATCAGATCGATCACCACGAAGGGGATGTAGATCAGGAACCCGATCGTAAAAGCGCTCTTGAGTTCGGAAGTGATAAACGCGGGAACCAGTGTAGTGAAAGGGACTTGCGCAGCACTGGCCGGCTCAGGCTGGCGAGCCATCTGCATGAAGAGTTGGATGTCATCCTCGCGCGTCTGCTTGAGCATGAATCCCCTCAGCGGCTCCTCGGCGGCTAGTAGGGCCTTATCGAAGGTCAGATTGCTGCTCATATACGGTGCAACGGCATTGGTGTAAACGTCCTGCAACACCGGCGACATGATGAAAAACGATAGAAACAGAGCCAGACCCACCAGTACGGTGTTAGGCGGGGTTTGTCCAGTACCTAGCGCCTGCCGCAAGATGGACATCACGATGATGATGCGCACGAAGGACGTCATCATCAGCAGCAACGATGGCAGGAGGGTCAGCGTTGTCATCAACGCCAGCACCTGCAGGGTCAGGCTGTATTGCGTGCCCTTACCACCCCCGCTGACAGTGATCATCGGCAGACCCTGGGCTTGAGCGAGCGCAGGAAGCCCCAGAATCAACAGTGCCCAGATGGCGATCACCCAAGTCTTACGCATGCCTGCCCGTCCCACCGATATCACCCTCAGTCCCTGCAGTTAGGCTTGGAGTCGCGTCGGCCGCGGGCCACTGGGCCAACGCGGTCACTTGCGCGGGGCTGATTCCCACCAACACGGCCCTGCCATCCACACTCACCAGCGCCAGCTTGTGCCGCGCGTTGAGACTTAGGGTCTCTATGAGGTCCAAGCGTCGCCCGCCTCCTCGGATGCCGACCTTGGATTGCATGCGGCGAAGTGCCCACAACAGGGCAGCCATCGCCGCCAAGACCAGCGCCATGCTGCCCAACATTCGCAGCAGATCGGTAGCAGAGAGTCCGGGCGACATGCTGGGACTCACAGGTTTTTTATACGCTCGGAAGCGGGCGCAACTCGAGTCAGGCGCATCCCGTAGCGATCATTGACGAGAACGATTTCGCCCTGCGCCACCACGGTGTTATTGACCAGCAAGTCAAGGGGCTCACCGGCTATGCGGTCAAGCTCCACCACGCTGCCTTGGGTAAGCCGCATCAGGTCTCGGATCTTGATCATGGCCCGACCCACCTCGATAGACAGGGTTACGGAAATATTTTGAAGAACCTCTGGATTGATTTGGGACTGGCTGTTCTCGGTGGCCTCAGGCGTTTCGCTAGCGGTTTCCATGGTGGTGTTGTCCTTCAGGGGTTAGTGCATCTTGGGAAGACAGGCGCGTTCGATTTGGACCGCAGTCTGCAAACCCAGCGTGCCGACTTGGACATCGAAGGCCGGCAGTCCGTTGACCGTGAGCCTTGCGAGATCGGGCTTCTTGAAGAAGAGGATGTCACCTTCCTGCATGGCCTCTATTTGCCCGAACGTCGTCTCGATCGAGCCCATAATCACGCGCAGCTGCAAGCGGGCGCTGTCCACAGCCACATGTAGCTCCTGGCTCCACTGCTTCTCCGACTCTTCGTTGCCATCGCCTGTCTGGACTCGGCTACGCAGGAGGTCGCGTATGGGCTTGAGCGATGCGTAGGGGTGAACTAGATCGATGAAGCCCCGCGCGTCCAAGTTGCCTTCAGCCTCAAACCTGCTGAGGATCACCAAGTCGTTCTCATCGGCGATCTGGGCGAATTGGGGGTTTATTTCGGAACTGACCACGTCGAAATCTACGGGCAGCACCGGCGTCCATGCATCTTTTAGGCACCGGAAAAACACGCCCAGGATCATGTCGACAATCCGGGACTCTGTGGGGGTGAACAGGCGTCCTGGCGGCAACTGGCCCACGCCCTTCCCAAAGCCCCCGAAAAAGCTGTCCAGAGAGCTGAAGACCACCGTGGGATCTAGCACCACGATGGAGTACCCCCGCAGCGGATTCACGCGAATCACGTTGACCGACATCGGCGGCTGCAGGCCCCGGAGATAGTCTCCGAAGCGCATGATCTGCACCTGCAGCGGGTTGACCTTGGGGCTGCTTCTCAGCATCTCGACAAGACCGAGCCGGAACATACGAATGAACCGCTCGTTGATCATGTCCAGCGCTGTGATGTTCACGCCCAGGCTGCTGTCCTCGCTTGCTAGGTCGTGCTTCTTGACACGCACTGAAGTGTTGTAACCCGTGTCGACCGGTATGGACCCATCCTGGACTCCTTCAGCCAGGGCTGAGAGTTCATCGGGTGTCAAGAGATTGGTAGCCATGGACTAAGTGCATTCACTGAACGACGAAGTTGGTGTAGAGCACTTCCTCGATGCCGCCGAAGTCCTCGTACTTCTCCAGAAGGGTATTCATCGCGTCGCGGACCTTGCGGGCAAGCTCCACCCGGAATTCGGGCTTGTTGATCTCGGACTCTGGCACTTGTCGCAGGATGTCTAGCACCGCCGAGCGTAGCGCAAAGTCGTGCTTCTTGACGTTGTCAAATACGCGATCGTCGTAGCGGGTCATAACCGCCAGCGAGATCGACATGACCTTTTTAGAGTTCATCACGTTGACCAGGAAGTCCTTCTCGATCTGCATGTACCGGTATTCAAAGCGCGCAAGCTCGGGGGACTTCTTGGAAACTTTGTCCGGCTTGGCGTCCTTGCCCTCCTTCTTGCCTTTGCCGCCTCCGCCGTGGGCATCGGTCTCGGCGGCATCTGGGTCTACCGGGGGCTTGGGATTGAAATAGCCTGAGAAGAAAAGGGTACCGAAGACGGTGCCAACAAGAAGTACGATGAGGCCAACGACGCCCAGGGCGATTTTGACGATGGACTTCTTGGGTTTGGGTTCGCCTTCTGTGCCTTTTTCTGTCTGTTCTGTCTCAGGCGCCGGTGCCGGTGCGGTTGCCATGGTCTCGATCTCCTTTTGGATCAGGGGTGGGGGCCGGCCTTATGCCAACTCATCCCAACCGTCCTTAGACTTTGTACGTGCAAGCTGAATTGTTGTTACTTTTGCGCCTTCCGCAGGCGCAGTGACTTCGGACACCTCTGGTTTGTAGAAGCGGGGTGTCGAATTTCCGCCAGTCTGCTGTTGACTATTACTGTTTACCCAAACGTTAGCAACTGCCATGCCTGCATGGGTTAGGCTCTCCCTCAGCCTTGGAGCGCTTTGGGCCAGCAACTCCCGCGTAAGGGCGTTATCGCTCTTGAATAGGGCGTCCAGGCTACCCCCGTTCATGCCCAGTTCCACCGAGATCTTGCCAAGGTGGGCTGGTTTCAGGCGTAGCTCTAACTTCCAATCACCCCGGGCGACCTGCTCCTGAAGACGCTCACTCAGGGCCTGGCCGAGCTTATCTGCCAATTCGCTGATTTCCGTGCTTCGGTCTTTTGTGGGGCCGAAAGCAGGCGCCGAATTTAGGGTTAACGTAGGGCGTAGCGGATGCGCTGCGGAAGATGTGCGGGCGTTATCGGTGCCTACGGAGGCCGATGCAGCGTTTGCCGCATCGGCGGGCGTGCCCTGCTCGCACGTGGGGTTCAGTTGCAGGTCAAGTTCCCCGATGGAGGCATCGTCCTCGGATTTAACCCAGCCTGCCACTACGTTGGCCCATGGGACGCCCACATCTTGGCCCGTCGTTTTGGCCAGGTTGCGCGTGATGCTCTCCCAGGTGAGCTTCAGGCCCATGACGACTGCGTCGTTGGGCTCTGGCCCCAGCGGTGGCGTGTCGCTTGGTCCCAGTTGTGCCGGAGAGATCATCCGCTCCCCGCCATTCAGAATCTCTGAGGAGATTACCTGAACGCCCGAGGCCAACAGGATAGCATTCAGCGCATCTATGCTTGGAGTCTGGTGCTGGGGGGAGTCTGATGGTCCCGCTCCGATCATGCGTAAGCCGCCCCCCCCGACTGGCGGCAGGGAGACCACGGGCCCTCGACCCGCAGGGAGCACAGGCTTCTGGAGTACGCCGGAGGCCAAGGCGGCGATCAAGGGGTCGGGTGTCGCCGAGGCTGCCGAGTAGTCCGTAGCGACGAAGTTCGGTTTGGCATTGTCATCGAGCCCGCTCAGCATCGGCTGGCCCTCGGTTCCGTCTGAGGTCACTGCCCCATCCGGTTGCTTGGGATCCTGAAGGGTGCCGCCTACAGCCACGTGCGGCAGATTCCCGAACAGGGCCTGAACTGCCGCATCATCCAATCCTTGCATCTTGGCAAACGCCACCAGGCTGGGGGTGTCCGGCTGAGGCAAACGCGAGGTTATCACCGAGATCTGCTGTCCGAGCGTCAAGGTCTGGAGGCCTGTCACGCTTGCCGTCAGCCCATCAGCGGCAAGAGCTTGCCGCTCGCTGCCGGGCAGGAGGTCGCGCATCAGGTTGGCGAATTCCTTGCCCAGCATCGTTTCGCCGGCATTCAGACCGGGGCTGCCGGGTACTGCGCCTTCGCCGATTGCCAAGGCGGTTGCCAGGGGATTCGCACCCGATCCGGCCGATAAAGTCAGGTTGGCATCCATTCTCATTCCCATCTTTCGGCAAGGCCTCTCAGGAGGTGTCCGAGGCCGCTGCCATCTGGGTTAGCAAGAATCGTGACCGGACAAGCATTGCCGCTGGGGACTCGCAATACTGTCCGTATCGTTGGCATGACCCTTGCTCCTCACCCCGCATGAGCGTCTTGACCCTGTCAACCATTCGACAGAGCCTTTCCAGAGTCGACTACACCGGCCTGGGCCTACCGGTGCTGGTGCTGCTGATCATTGCGATGCTGGTGGTACCGCTGCCGCCTTTGATGCTGGATGTGATGTTTACCTTCAACATCGCCTGCAGCCTGGTGATCATCATGATCGCCATAGGAACGCGGAAGCCGCTGGAATTCTCGTCGTTTCCTTCGGTGTTGCTGTTAGCCACCATGTTGCGCCTGGCCCTGAACGTTGCCTCGACCCGTGTCATCCTTGTCAATGGGCATGAGGGGCACGAGGCAGCTGGCAAAGTCGTGGCCGCCTTCGGGGAGTTTGTAATCGGCGGCAACTACATCGTCGGTTTCATCATCTTCACGATCCTGATGATCATCAACTTCATCGTGGTGACCAAGGGCGCAGGCCGGGTCTCGGAGGTGAATGCGCGCTTTACCCTTGACGCGATGCCGGGAAAGCAGATGTCCATCGATGCGGACCTCAACGCTGGCGTCATTAACCAAGAGACTGCCAAGAAACGACGTGAGGAGCTCTCCCAGGAGTCCGATTTCTTCGGCTCCATGGACGGCGCATCCAAGTTCGTCAGTGGCGACGCGGTAGCCGGCTTGCTCATTCTTATCATCAACCTCGTCGGGGGTCTGGCCATTGGGGTGGGGCAGCACGGCCTCTCGCTCTCGGACGCTGCCCGCATCTACACGCTCTTGACAATCGGCGACGGTCTGGTGGCCCAGATTCCAGCGCTCTTCCTGTCGCTGGCTACAGCCATCATCGTTACCCGGGTGACGACCTCGGAGTCGATGACCGAACAGGCGACCTCCCAGCTCGCGAATCCGACGGCACTGTCCTTGTCGGCCGTCATCCTGGCAATATTGGGAGTGGTGCCCGGCATGCCGCATCTGGTGTTCCTGACACTGGCGCTGGTCGCAGCGGGCTTAGCCTGGAGAATCGCCCGTCGCGATGCGCGTCCGATCGCAACGCCTGAGCAGGAAGCCGCCGCCCTCGACCAGCCTAAGGAACTCGACTGGGACGATGTAGACCAAGTGGACTTGATTGGCCTAGAGATCGGTTACGGCCTGATCCCGCTGGTCAATCCCGAGGCGGGTGGCCAGTTAATGAACCGGGTCAAGGGTGTACGCAAGAAACTCTCAGCCGAGTTGGGCTTCCTGATTCAGCCAGTGCGCGTCCGCGATGCCTTGAGCATGGACCCCGATTCGTACCACATCGTCCTGAAGGGCGTCGTCCGCGGCAAGGGTCAGGTGCGTGTGGGGCGCGAGCTGGCGATCAATCCCGGTCAAGTTTACGGATCGCTAGAAGGGGAGGCCACCAAGGAGCCCGCCTTCGGGCTGGATGCCGTTTGGATCGAGCCCTCTCAGCGCGATTACGCACGCACCCTGGGCTACACCGTTGTAGATGCCAGCACCGCCGTGGCCACGCATCTCAACAAGGTCCTTCGCGATAACGCAGCCGATCTGCTCAGCCACGACGAAGTTCAGCAATTGCTCGACAAGCTGGCGGCCAAGTCGCCCAAGCTTGTAGAAGACTTGGTGCCCGCGAAGCTCTCCCTAGGAGTGGTCACGCGTACGCTTCAAAGCCTGTTGAGCGAGGCTGTCTCGATCAGAGATATGCGCAGTATCGTCGAAGCCCTTTCGGAAGCGGCCGCGCGAACCCAGGAGCCCGAACAGCTGACCGCCATGGTGCGGCCCAAGCTGGGCAGGATGATCGTTCAAAACCTTGTCGACGACAGCAGCAGCTTGGCTGTGATGACCCTCGACCCTCCGCTAGAGCAGTTGCTGCACAACGTGCTGCAGCAAAGCGGAGCTGGACAAAATATGACCATTGAGCCCGGTTTGGCCGAGCGCCTGTTCTCTGCGCTGCGCGAGGGTGCGCGCCAGGTTGAAGAGCAGGGGCATCCGGCCACGCTGGTGGTTTCGCCTGCCATCCGGCCCTGGTTGTCTAAGGCCGTTCGTTATCGCGTCAATGACCTCACCATCTTGTCCTACAGCGAAATACCGGATGACCAGAACGTCAGGGTCGTCCACAATGTCCAAGCTGTAGTGCAGTGAATCAGCAACCCTTAAAGAGACAGCACACCATGGAACTCCAACGAATCCTGGCGCGTGATGCCCGCAGCGCGACTGATCAAGCCTTGTCACGCTTTGGCCCCGACGTGTTTGTGATTTCTAACCAGCGCGTGGCAGGGCAGACAGAACTCATGGTGGCGGTGGATGTCGCGCCCTGCCACCCGGAGGATGACGATTCGGTAGTCAACACGCATGCCGCAGCCGTCGCGCCAGCCGCATCATCTACCCCCGAGCGGCCGATGAGCTTCGAAAACGCCCTTCAGGCGGCGTTGGATCCCACAAACCAGCCGCAGGCTAGTAAGGCGCCGGCATCTTCTGCCGTGGGTGACAGAGACTGGATCCGTAGCCGCGAGATCGTGGCTGCGGTAAGACAGGAGATTGCCGCGCTCCGACAGGAATTCCGCCTTAACCAGAACGCGACGGCCCGGGGGTCGCTGCAGCATTGGCCTCAGGAGCTGCAGCCTCTGGTGCAGGGCCTCAGTGACGCTCCCGTTCCGGCCAGCCTGCGCACCCTGTTGCTGTCGGGCCTGCGCGAGGAGTCGAGTCTCTCCGCTGCGCTGGAAAGCCTGAATCAACAGCTCACGTGCAACGTCCCGCAGGCACTGCTGGACGCGCCGGCGGCAGGTGTCCACGTCCTAGCGGGGCCCTCTGGTGGCGGCAAAACAATGATGATCGCCCGCTTGGCGCGTCAGTTTCTCAAACACGGCCGCCCCGACCAGATCGCGGTCATCTCCTTCAAGGACGTCCGCGCCGGTGCTTGGGCCCAGCTGCAAATGCTATGCGCGCAGTTGGGTGTGGATGCATATCGGGTCAAGGAAACCGAGGTGATTGGCCTTCTCCAAGAGGAGCTGGACCAAAGGACCCTACTACTGATTGACACACCCGGCGTGCAAATCGCCGAGCGCCTTCGGGAGCTGGCCGAGGCGATCCCCGAGGCTTGCATGCACATGGTGGTTCCCGCTGATGCGTCAACTGCAACGCTTCAGCGCATGCTCGACGACAACCCCGGTCGCTGGACCAGCCTGATGGTGTCGAAGCTCGATGAATCGAGCGCGCCCTGGGCGATGTTACAAATCCTGATGGAGGCAAAACATCCCCCGGGCCTGAGTGTAGGTGCCAAATCCGACAGTCTTGGCGATGAACTTGTTCCGCTCAGCGCTGCCCTGTTGATCGATCTGGCGCTTAGCCGATCCTTCCCCCGTCTCTACAACGAGCAACCGCCCCCTGCGCCCGACGGCTCGGCGTCCGGGCAAACTGCTGGACAACTGGCGTATGACTAAGACAAGTTGTCAGGTGATCGGGGTTGCCAGCGGTAAGGGGGGAGTTGGCAAGACCACGGTGTCGGTGAGTCTGGCAGTCACACTGCAAGGCATGGGCAAGCAGGTTATGCTGTTCGATGCCGATCTCGGGCTGGCCAACGCGCAAATCGCCCTGGGTTGTCGCTCGCCGTACAACATGAGCCATGTGATCGGCGGACAGAAGGCCTTGGAAGAAATCGTGGTGACGACCCGGCAGGGTGTCAAACTTGTGCCCGGTGCCTCGGGCCTTCAGGCGATGGCCGCGCTGACGGATCTTCAGGCGGCGCATATCGTTCAGTCTTTCAGCACGTTTGCCGAACGTGTTGATTACCTGATCGTCGATATGGCGGCCGGTATCGCCCCGCAAGTCACGACATTCATGTCCGCATGCACTCGGCGTCTGGTGGTGGTGCGGGACGATCCCTCCTCCATCGCTGACGCTTACGGGACGATCAAGGTGCTCTTTCAAGATTGCGGTATAGATGATGTCTACTTGGTGCCAAACGCCGTAATCAGTGAGTCCGAAGGTTACGCACTGTTCGAGCGTATCAACCAAGTCTGTGTACGGTTCCTCGGCAGGCCCATCAAGTATCTGGGCTCCATCGAGCAAGACGAACTTGTGTTGCAGGCTCTCAAGAAATTTCAGTCGGTGGCTGAGTACGCCCCTGGCAGCGCTGCCGCACGCGATTTTCGTCGTTTGGCCGAGGCCATCCACGGTCTCCCGGATGTGAGCGAGACCTCAGGGGGCTTGCAGTTCTTTGTGGAGAGGCTGGTGCAAGCACCAGCTGGATGAAGATGTCCAAGGCAGCCCGCCTGTACGAGGACCAGCAGAACAGCACTGAGGCGCTGATAATGGCGCATCTGGGTATGGTCAAGCGCGTAGCCGTTCACTTGAAGGTGCGGTTGCCTCCGTTCATGGAACTCGACGAGCTGATCCAGGTGGGTATGATTGGTTTGCTGGAGGCCGCACACGCCTTCGACCCAGCCAAGGGGCAGGAGTTCGAGCATTTCGCTCATCCACGAGTGCGTGGCGCTATCTTGGACGAGGTGCGCCGTTTGTCGTTTCTGCCCCGCTCGGCAGTGGCATTCAACAAAGCTCACAGCGATGCCAACCACGAATTGGCGGTGAAGCTGGGTCGCATGCCCACGCAGGCGGAGCTTGCCGAGCATATGGGTAAGGGGGTTGAGCTGTTCCACAAGGAGCGCTCACAGGCGCACCGATTTGAAACTTTCTCGGTGGAGGTCGTTAGCGAGGAGGTCATGAATCTCGCTACTGATCGTTCGCAGCAACCCGATGCGATCGTGGAGCATCAGCAGTTCATTGGAGCGCTGGCCAGTGCCATCGAGGAGTTGCCCGAGCGCGAACAGCTCATTATGAAGCTTTACTACGTTGAAGAGCTGAACCTCAAGGAGATCGGGGAAGTTCTGGACGTCACAGAGTCCCGCGTTAGCCAAGTGCTCAGTGGTGTGGTGAAGAAGCTACGCGCCAGATTGGGGGTGACACCTGAGGATTCAGGGAAAACCCGAGCCAGGAAGACGGCCTAGGGGAGAAGGGAAGTCAGGCGGCAAGAATGAAGTCCTGACTCAAGTTTGCAGCGCTGACGCCGAGTCTTGTACTGACTAGGTGCAAGGGGTAAGCGACTATGCGAGTGAACTTTAAAGCCATGGAAGACTACGGTCAGGGGTCAAGAGCGTCCCGCGCCGTGGTAGCCGACAAGGTGGAACTGATCCAGATGCTCTTTGATGGGCTTATCGAGAGCATGGTGACGGCGCGCGGCCACATTGAGCGGGGTGCCATAGAAGAGAAGAATAAGAGTCTGGCGCGAGCCGGTCGTATCGCAGTGGGATTGCAAACGGGGTTGGATCTGGCTAATGGCGGCGATTTGGCTCGTAATCTGAATGAGCTTTATGGCTACGTCATCCGTCGCCTAGTTCATGTGAATGCTCACAACGATTTGGAGGTACTGCAGGAAATTCTGTCTTTAATCAGCGACATCAGCCAAGCATGGCGTGATGTTCCGAAGCTGCTGACCTGCACCGTTCCGGTACCCGGTGCTGTCGCGGTATCCGTCCACTGAGCGCCCGTTTGGGGTCGGTGCAAGTTGGCCGCAATACAAGCAGTGAAAAGAGTGGACGGCCTTGTGGGTTGGCGCAGTCAACATAAGAGACTCAAATGTTTGCGATAGTCGGTCTAGTTGTTTTGTTCGTCTGCGTGTTCGGTGGCTACATCATGGCCGGTGGCTCTATGGCACCGATCATCAAGGCCGCTCCGATTGAAACCTTCATCATTGCCGGTGCAGGTGTGGCGGGCATGCTGGTGGGTAACGGCATGGACGTGATCAAGGGGGTTGGCAAGGGTATTGGTAAGGTCTTCAAGGGCCCGGCCTACAAGAAAGATGATTATCTGAGTACGATCTTTGTGGTTGCCAAAATCATGAAGACGCTTAAGACCGAGGGGGCTGTGGCCCTAGAGGCCCACATCGAAAACCCGGAAGCCAGCGCAATCTTTGGGGAGTACCCAAAGCTCTTACACGACCATGCGCTGTTGCACCTCATCACCGATACGGTACGACTGATGGTCGTTTCCTCCAGTAACCTTAGCCCCTACGCGGTGGAAGAGGTGATGGATCAGTCCATGAAGACCCACCACCACGGGGAACTCAAGGTGGTTGACGCGATCGCCACTCTCGCTGGTGCGCTACCAGCACTGGGTATCGTGGCTTGCGTGCTTGGCGTGGTCAAGACTATGGGCCAGATCGACCAACCCCCTGCGGTACTTGGAGCCCTAATTGGCAGCGCGCTAGTCGGCACTTTCCTTGGCGTGTTTATCGCATACGGTTTGGTGGAGCCCATGGCCAAGCGCCTGGCACAGATCGTCGAGGAAGAGGGCGAGATTTACAAGGTGGTCAAGCAGATCATTATTGGCACCATGCACGGTCACCCCATGCCCCTGATCATCGAAGCTGCCCGGGTGAGCATCAGCCACCATAACCAACCCAGCTTCGCCGAGGTCTTCGACGGCATGCGAGGTAGTTAATCGTGGCTGACAGCGCCACTGCCGAATTGGAGGCGCCGGTCACTCAAGCGTCGGCGGAGCCCGTGGCGGAGGCCCCGGTCGCGCCACCCGTGGCAGCGCCTGAGGCCCCGGCCGAAGAACTCGCTGCGACAACCGAAGAAGGCGCGCCGGAAGCGCCGGTGGCGGTATCTTCGCCAATCATCATCAAGAAAGTCATGGCCGATGGCCATGGTGGCGCACATGGCGGAGCCTGGAAGATCGCTCTGGCGGACATGATGACGGCGATGATGGCCTTTTTTCTGCTGATGTGGCTGTTGGGCGCCTCAAACGAGGATCAGCGCAAGAGCATCGCCGACTACTTTCAACCGAGTTCGCAAAGTAACCTAACCATGGGTAAGCTAGCGGGCTCCGATGGCATGCTCGGCGGCTCGTCCATTATCGACCCAGACGGCCTGCCGTTTAGGGCGAAGCAGACCAACATGCTGAACATCGTCACCCCTAGGTCTCAGGGCGGCCCCACCGAGAACAACCCCTCTCCTAAAGGGGCGGACAGCAAGGAGTCGGGTCAGGTAGACGAAGAGATGGTCAGGAAGGCTGAGGCTGACAAGGCTAATTTCGAAAAGCTAGAACGGGATATCAAAGAGGGCCTTGAAAAGAACCCGAGCCTGAAGAATCTGAAGGATCAGGTTCAGTTCGCCCGCGACAAGGACGGGCTTCGCATCGAGATCATCGATAAGGCGGACTTTGCGATGTTTGGTCTGGGCACAACCAATATGACCCCGCGTGCACAAGCGCTGATCAAAGAGGTGGGGAAGTTACTCAATACCTTGCCCAACAAGGTCGTCCTCAGGGGTCACACCGACAGCATCGCCTTCGCCAACACGAACGATCGAAACAATTGGTCTCTGTCGGCTGAGCGAGCTGAGGAGACGCGAAAGAATCTGGAGCGTCAAGGCCTCAGTCCAGATCGTTTTGCGCGCATCGAGGGCGTAGCAGACACATTGCCCTATAACCCCAATGACCCGAAGGATCCGCGTAATAGGCGGATCAGCATCACCATACTCAATCGCGATTAATTAGGCAGCATGGTCTCCGTTGACTCGCTTCCACAGCTCAAGCTCGTCCTTCGTGAGCCGGTCTTTCGCGACCGCCAAATCATGGAACTTCTCCTTGTCCGTCATAATTGCCAACTGGCGAACCTGACTGATCACTTGCTTAAAGTATTGCACTGCATGCTCGGGATTGGCCGCAATGTAGTGCAAGGGCAGTGTAGCGACATCTAACTCTTTGTCCCGCTCATTCCTCGCCTCTGCGATGAGGCGATCAACTTCGTTTTTTTTCAGGTGCAGTCGCTTAGCCTCGCGATCTAGCGTGGCGCGCTCATTTTCAGAGAGCACGCCGTCGTCCATCATTTCTTTCAGTTGCGCCTTCAGGGCCTCCCTGTCAATGTGCAGCTGATCACTGAACGCCGATGACAGTAAGGCCGCCGGGATCGCGAAAATGCCGATACCCAGCAGCGCCAGAATAATCGTCATCAGTCGGCCCATAGGCGTAACTGGCGAGATATCTCCGTAGCCGACGGAGGCCAGGGTGATGACCGCCCAGTAGATCGATTGAGGGATGTTCTCGAATTTGTCAGGCTGGGCTGGGTGCTCGAAGA
>Ga0129333_10000904_pt1 | contig 26174 bp, 14 predicted proteins | sample CPB6_08_DNA_FD_94474 | JGI IMG/M metagenome (GOLD analysis project Ga0129333, IMG submission 94474) | Freshwater to marine salinity gradient microbial communities from Chesapeake Bay, USA - CPBay_Sum_0.6_0.8_DNA | ecosystem: Environmental > Aquatic > Marine > Coastal | place: USA: Chesapeake...
GCTTCTTTTCTTTTAAGAATATCATCTGATGTTCCTGCGTTATAATTATTTGTATCCAAAAATTGACCAGTTCCACGACCCATATTATCACCATCAGCCAAAGCATCAGGATTTGTGCTCGTGTATTGATTTTGGTCCAAATAATCATTGATTGCCTTAATTTTTCTTCTTTGTTCGTCTGCAACCGCAGTCATTTTATTTGCTGGTTGTGCAGTATCGATTGGAATTCTGACTGACATATTAAATAATTTTTTTCATCAATTCGTTTATCCTTTTCAGGGCTTCGGTGATTTTTACGTCATCGTTATTTTTTCTGTGTGATTTAGTTGGTCTATTCATAGATGAAATATCATCTTGTTGTTTTTCTTGATTGAATTCGTTTGGCATTCCAGTATCCGATGCAATTTTTTTTGAATTATAATTATCATCTCTCAAATATCTTAAGGTTTCATCTACCCATTTTTTCATATAATCACCACCATTCAATACATAAGATTTTTCTTGGACATCTCCTTTGAAGTTATCGAAGTAATTTTTGATTCTTTTTAGTTGTTGGTATGTGATTTCGTTTGCATTCTGAAGTTCAGTATTTCGTTTGTGACCTTCATCGGTTGACTCGGAACTTACTGAGTTGAATGAATTACGCATATGTTCACGTATTTCATCAGGAACTTTGACTTTTTTATTATACAAATCCTTATTCACTTCTCAACATTTTGATTAGTTGGTTAATCGAGATACCCCCTTTTTCTGCCATTTTTTTTATTGAATCTAAGTTTTTCTTTACCATTCTAGACACGGGAGTATCCTCGGCCATATCTTTTCTAATAACATCAGCATCATCAGAATTTTTTTTAGATAAAAGATTTTCAATCATTTTTTTCATCTCAAGTTTCTCCATTTCAGATAGAGTGAGTTTGGCGATGAATCCTTTTTTATTTCTGTATTTAGATTTTTTGTCTCGTTTACCTGTTGGGTCTTTACCAAATTGTTTTGTTCTAGCTTTCGCCTCCTCGGGTTCCATACCCATTTTTTTAACTAAAGTTTTGTAGGTTTTTTTACCATCCAAATTTTTTGTTTCTTCATAACCAAACGCTTCAGAATAATCTACCTCATTGACAACAGGTTCTTCTTCTTTTGATTCGCCATAATAGATACGACTATAACCTCTTGTAACAGGATTGTTGGTTTGTCTTGTTGTAATAACAGTTTGGTCCATCGTTCTACGAGGATGAAAAGATAAGTCTAATATTGGAGTAGAAGAAGTTGCAAAAGACCCATCAGGTTCAATTAATTCATCGAGTTCCTTTTCAACTTCATCAGTTGATTGTGGTTTCTTTTTCTTAGAAAGAATTTTAGAAATCAAAGATTTTATTTTTGGTGAATCTTTTTTATCGAAATCTCTCTTCCTATCGCTTCGTCTTGATTCATTCAAGGTTTCCCCCACTGAATAATACAAAGAAACTTTATCCCCCATATCTCTCAAAAAGAAATAATAAGGCGAACTATAATATTCTTGATTGTAATTTATCATAGTTTTTTACAATAAATACTCTGATGTTGTGTATTTATCTATAAAAAATAAAATGGCGCAACAAAACATTAATCAGTATGTTTTCAAGAAGTTTTATTTAGATAGTCATTTCTACGATTTAAATGATATATCATTAGCTTCCGACGAGTTGGATTTCAATCAAGAAGTAGTTTTTTCACCGTATTTGATTGCCCAAACATACGGTAATCGACTGCCATTTTATTTTGATTTGAATAGTTTGTCGTCAAATCAAAGGTTGAGTTTATCTTACGGTGAATATAATTTCAACAATGTTCTGATTTCTGAAAATTATTATAATCCTAATGGATTGGATTTAACTTGTTTTAGTTCAGAAACTTTGTGTGACATAGGTTTAACAGGTATTGATAATGGTTTGGTAACGGGAATGACCGGACAAACCATCACAATAACTCAAGGATTATTTTCGGATTCGGATAAGTTTGGTAGATATAATTTCGATAGAAGATTAAAACTAACTCAAGTCACAGGATATACATCATCTCCAAATGTTAGATTTTCAGGAATATCGGCCCAAACAATATATGAAATAGTATCAAAAATAGACCCCTATATTGGTTATTACCAAGAGTTATATGGTGGATTTTACCAAGGGTTTTACAAGTTATTTGGTTATGATTATGACCTATTTCCATCAAGAATGAATAAAGGATGGTCCGTGGAAATGATTATTAAACCTCGTTTGACAAACGAATTTAGTGCAACTACAGGTCAGACAACCCTTAATGAAATTTATCCTGATAATAGAAATATGTTCTTTTATATGGGAACAAGAGCCGAAAACAAGTACGGTCATCACGCAAACGGTGTTCCATCATCTGACACAGGATATACAAGAGTTACGGAATCATTAGCAGATTGTTTAAAAACTTGTGCTTGTTCAAATACTGGTGTCACAAATTCAAGATGTGTTGACGTATATGAACCAACAGGAATTACGGTTTCTCACGCAGTAGGTTGTGGGTGCGGATGTAATTCAGGAACGATATCCAATATTCCTGATAAAGACCCAATCTATGATTCGATGTCAAATGCAATTTCTTTCAGATTGTGTGGTGAAGATGGAAATCCAAAAATTGGTGTGAGAATTTTGAGATTTACTGGCGACTGTGAAACAACGGGTTCTTGTGAAACAAGTGGTATTACTTATTCGACGGGATATACAATAGATAATTACTGTTCTCCAAATGGAATATATGATTATTGTTTGGATGTAAATTCTGCATATACAACCTCTGAACATTGGTTTTTGGTTGATGTGGTTTGGGAACGTTACACATGGCTTGATACTTGTGATTTATATTTTAGAGGAGGATTAGGTGATATCACAAAATTGGTTTACTTGGATTCGTTGGCAAACAATTCAGTTTATTTGATAAGTCCACCTGTGACACATCAAAATCTAACACCTGAGCAAATTGAAATAGTTCAGTTAAATGAAAAATGGTTGATAGACAAACACTACAGAAACGGTAGATTGAAAATCTACGTAAATGGAAGAATATTTTACACCATTGAAGATGTAGAAGAGATAATACCAAGAGCTCTAAATGCTGACAAAGAAAAACAAATTGGAGTTCCTTTTAATATATCTTGGGGAGGTGGGACGCAAGGACTAAGAGAGAATTTAGTTTTTTCAGCATGTCCAACAGGATTGACAAATTCTTATATACAGGACCCTGAATTATTTCCTAACAATGTTTTGAGTGCAACATCTTTATCCTCATTAACAATTAACATACTGATTGAACAAAATTTTGCGGGAACATTCGAGGGTGGTATAAGTCAATTCAGAATGTATGTTAGTCCATTAACCGCACCAGAGGTCAAACATAATTTCCTTTTGTTGAAAGATAAGTTTGATATGTTTAATCCTGATTGTCCAAAGTGTTACCCTGTTTGTGATACAAACGATATAACCTATAATCTACCATAATAATGCAACAAGTTATAACGATTGAAAGTGTAAATTTTTCGGGAGAAACCGCTCAGATAATGTTTACCCCTAATGGTAAGATTATTTCATTTTATTTGGGTGAACACACTTTACCTTATGTTTTTAGTTCAAATACTTTATCACCACCTCAATATGTGTATGGAGACTATTCATTATACATCGTTAGTAAAAATTGTTCTTATGGGTTATCAGTTCCCCTACCAACACCGACACCAACACCAACTCCGTCTGTAACAAGGACTCAAACCCCAACACCGACGCCTACACCATCAGTCACACCTACAAAAAATCCGTGTCCGACTAAAACACCTACACCAACAAGGACTCAAACTAAAACACCAACGATGACTCCTACAAATACAAGGACTCCATCATCAACACCAACATGTTGATGTGAAAAGGTAAATATTTAAATGAAGAATTAGTTGCTTATAATTAAAATATAAAAAAGGTGTATTTATCGGTATGAATATAATTCAGGTTAATAATGTAACAGGAAGTCCCCCATATAGTATATATATTTGTGATTTAACACTCACAACCTGTTTCTTATTGTCAGAAATAGCTGGCCCAATACCACCAACAATAGAAGACCCAATACCGAATGAATTTGCCGGATTAAACCCATTAATACTCAAAATAGTAGATGGAGAAGGTTGCGAAACATTCCAAGTGATAGATTGTACGACAACACAAACTCCAACACCAACATTCTCACCTACTCCAACCTCTACCCCTACAGTAACTCCGACCAATACCCCTACATCGAACACACCGACGCCAACTCCAACAAATACAGAAACACCAACCAACACTCCGACACAAACACCTACAAAAACCGCAACAAGAACTCCCGCCCCAACTAACACCTCGACACCTACAAAAACACAAACACAGACCGCAACAAACCTTATTCTATGTTTCAATTCTTGTTGTGGTGATATATCATTTAACTTATTGAATGGTAAGATTGAAGGTGTTTTGGACCCATTGAAAATTTATTACGTCGAGACCGATTCAGGTTTTCAAACTTGTGCAACTATTGGGTTAGGTAGACCAAGTATTTCGTACACTTATACCGCACTTACGGAATATAATACTTGTTTAGATTGTTTAACAGGTGAGACAGGTTCACCAACTTGTCCTACCCCTACTCCGACTACAACACCAACCGTAACACCAACATCCGAACCTCTTCCTTTAACATTTAGCTCTTGTTGTGGAAATTTTACATTTAATTTGATTGATAATGTTGGATATATAAAGGAGGTAGACCCAACCAAGGTATATTATTTTGAGACTGATGGATTTAGCGGGTGTTCAGTTGTGACTCGTCAATTTAGCAGTTTTTACTATAATTTACAAAAAGTAGTTATATACACAGGGTGTAGTGAATGTGTAAGTGCGACTACAATCAGCGGTGTATGCCCAACACCAACACCAACTCCTACGAATACGTCAACCCCTACAAATACCTCGACAAATACACCTACAAACACCGATACCCCTACAAATACACCTACAAACACCGATACCCCTACAAATACACCCACTAACACTCAAACACAAACAGAAACACCCACAAATACACCTACGCAAACTGAAACTCCTACACAAACACAAACCCCAACCGAAACTCCTACACAAACACAAACACAGACACAAACTGTAACAAATACTCAAACGTCAACACCAACAAAAACCCCGACAAAAACACCATTCCCATCGAAAACTCCAACACCGACACAAACATCGACTCAGACACCAACCCAGACACCAACTCCACTAGTAACTAATTCACAAACCCCAACTCAGACTCCTACACCCACACCGACTAATACTGAGACACCAACTAACACTCCAACTAATACTGAGACACCAACTAACACGCCAACTAATACACAAACACCCACAAATACACCTACACAAACACCTACTAATACACAAACACCTACTAATACACAAACACCTACAAATACACAAACTTCGACACAAACATCCACACAAACTCCTACTAACACACAAACTCAAACAAACACACAAACTCCTACTAACACACAAACTCCTACTAACACACAAACTCAGACACCTACACAAACTCAAACAAACACACAAACTCAAACAAACACATCCACCAACACTCCAACTCAAACATCAACTGTTACACAGACACAAACTCAAACTCAAACAAACACATCTACCAAAACTCCAACACAAACATCAACTGTTACACAGACACAAACACAGACATCTACACAGACACAGACTCAAACACAGACACAGACTCAAACATCGACCAACACTCCAACTCGAACATCGACCAACACTCCAACTCGAACATCGACCAACACTCCAACACCAACACAAACACAGACTCAAACACAGACTCAAACACCAACACAGACATCAACTCAAACTCAAACACAGACATCAACTCAAACGTCGACTAACACTCCAACACAGACTCGAACCCAAACATCAACTCAAACATCAACTAATACTCCAACACCCACTCAAACACAAACACCAACATCTTTGGTTACACAAACACCTACCCCAACACCAACTCAAACACAGACTCAAACCCAAACACAGACTCAAACCCAAACTTCTACATCAACTAATACACCAACAAATACTCCAACAATAACTTCAACTCCTACACAGACACAAACCAACACATCCACAAATACACCCACACAGACACCAACCAACACATCCACAAATACACAAACACCAACGAATACGTCTACACAAACACCAACGAATACGTCTACACAAACTCCTACAAATACACCCACTAATACGAAAACCCAAACGCCAACGAATACATCAACGCAAACACCGACGCAAACACCGACGAATACATCAACGCAAACACCGACGAATACACAAACATCTACACAGACACAAACATCTACACAGACATCTACACAGACATCTACACAGACACCAACGAATACATCAACTCAAACACCAACCAACACTCAAACACCAACCAACACTCAAACACCAACCCAAACATCAACACCCACAAGTCCTTTACAAATAGCGGCAGTGGATTGTTGCGGGAACGGAAAAATTTACCAAACAGGAGTGTTGTTCAATGCAGGTGATGTCGGTAATGTATATTTGATGCAGTTCTCTGTTGGTGGTAATCCTTATTATGCGTGTGTAACAATAACATCTAATGTTTCACCTAATCTCAATTACTCAATTGTTGCTTACATTTTGGAAGATGATTGCCCTACTTGTCAAGCGAATAATTCAGGAGTATTGGCCCCTTGTGTTGACGTTAGTCAGACACCAACACCCACCCCAACTAAAACACCTACAACAACTAGCACTCCAACTTTGACACCAACACCCACACCTACACCTGGTCAAAGTCCAAGCCCAACATCTACTCAAACACCAACACAAACACCTACAAATACTGTAACAACAACTAATACTCCAACAACGACTAATACCCAAACACCAACTAATACCCAAACACCAACAATGACTCAATTTCCTCCTGTGGTTGGGTTATTTACAGGTTGTTGTGATAACAGACAAATAAGAATTTTTGGCATACCTTTTGCTCAAGCGCCATTAGTCGGCAATTTTTATTACGTAGAAACAATAGGATTCAGCGGGTGCGTGAGATGTGTAAATAAAATAGGTCTACCTGAGAACTTTCAATATCAAAGTATTTTATTGCAATCATCTTGTGAGGATTGTACATCAACGAATCCATGCCCCACACCAACACCTACACCTACAAGCACTGTAACTCCAACTCAAACACCTACTAGCCCTCTTTGTGATTGTTATTTGATAATAGTTGGTATTAGTAGAACTTCGACACCATTGGTGTATGTTGATTGTAATGGTGTGACCCAATCAGTTGCTCCGGGAGTTTCGGGTAATTTTTGTGTAAGGAGTATAACTAGTTTCGGTTCTGGTAATGCAACATTGATTGGTTCTTGTGTAGGTGGTGTTTGTCCGACACCTACCCCAACACCAACACCCACAAACACTGTAACCCCAACTCAAACGCCCACTAGTCCATTTATATCACCTATGTGTTTTGATTACATTGATTTAGTAAATGGACATACCTATATAACCGTATCACAAACAGGATTATATAATGGATATCCATATTATATAATACCTGTTGGTCCTAACAACGGATACGTCTATTCTAGTAATACCCTGAATAGATGGGTAATTTCTTTGAATTCGATAACAAACTTCTCAATAATTGGAACTTTATTCAACAATGGTCAGATATTGCCTCAGACAGATAGTTTTTATAATTGGATTACAGATGCTAACTATTTAACTATCTCTAGTTCTTTGAGTGGAGTTTGCTCAACTCCAACCCCAACTCCTACCAATACTCAAACTCAAACCCAAACACCTACTCCAGGTCTGAGTCCTACATCAACGCCGACACCAACCCAAACACCTACTAATACCGCAACACAGACACCAACACCAACCCAAACACCAACGAATCTACTTTGGTTCTATAGTGCTTGTTGCGAAAATCTATCCTTCAATTTTAACGAACCGTATAGAAGTTACATTTACTCATTCGAGCTTTATGATTCAATATACATATCAAGTCAAGAATTTACAGGTTGTGTTACTATATTACCAGGTATCCCCACAACAACAATAACTACTGGAGTTCCACCGAGCTTGAGTATAATTTTCGCCGATTGTGTGGATTGTTTATTACAAAATTATAGTTCATCAACCTGTTTGTCAGCAACACCGACTCCTACTCCGACTAAAACACCTACCAACACACCAACGAATACTACAACGTCAACAAACACACCAACGAATACCACAACGTCAACAAACACACCAACACCGACACAAACCCCTACTAATACTTCGACTAACACTCAAACACCAACAAATACTCAAACACCAACAAATACTGAAACACCAACAAATACCCCAACACCAACACCGACGCAAACTCCTATAATTTGCAATTGTTTTAGTTTCTATAATACTGGAACAAGCTCAAGTATTTCTGTTGATTATGTAGATTGTGATTTAGTTCAACAAACGATATCAATACCATTTGGTAGTTTATCGTCCGTATGTGTTACTAATAGTGCATATACCGCTTCTACTAGTTTTGTTTATTTCAATGGTAGTTGTTCATCGTCTTGTCCGGGACCTGTAACACGTCAATCGTGTGATGTATTCTTGTTGGGTTTTGATGACCGTATAATATATAATTACAGTCCTGTAACTAATACCGCAATTCCATTACCGATAAGTGTTGGTGCTTCAGGTATTTTACACGATATTGCAACTTATGACAACTATCTTTGGGTGATGGGTAGATTCTTAAGTGGTGCCACTACTATTACAAGAATAAAAGAATATACTTTTATCAATTCGCCATTCACCTCAACCTTTGTTAGATTTATCGATATACCGAATCAAGCAAATTATGTCAATTCACAAGCTCAAGGTTTGGCGGCAATCGATTCTGTCACATTGGTAACATCTTCCGGAAGTTCACAAAATTTATTGGTAAGTTTAGATATAACATCAAATATTGCAGTTGAGACACCACTATTTAATTTGGTAGGAAATAGACAACTTCGTGGTGATTTATTATACACAAATACTAACAAAATTATTTTACATACGTACAGTGGAACACCTAACCAATCATTTTTCTCTCAATATAGTTCAACGGGGACTTTAGAAGTGGACTTCAACGTTGGTAACGTATCACAAGGGTGGTCCTTTTATATTTACAATAGTGAAATATATGCCGCTATTTGTGATGGTACGCCAGGTTTTGTGAGAAGAAAGTATAATTTGAATTCGCCATACGGATTTACCGCACAGACAAATATGCCTGTTTTGAACGGTGGATTGGCACAGTCAATTGAATGTTTAGATGTTAATTTTATTCAAATAACACCAACACCTACTCCAACACAAACTCAGACACCTACACAAACTACAACACAAACCCAAACACAAACACCAACTAATACCCAAACACAAACACAAACCAATACCCAAACACAAACACAAACCCAAACACCAACAACACCACAAACTTGTTATGCTTTTAGTTCTTGTACATCGGGACTTATATATACGGCATGTACGGTTGGAAATTTGTCCAACAATTCATTTTATAACGGAAGTATCTTAGTTTCGGCAGGGACTATCAACTCATCAGGATTTAGGTATGGGTCGGGATTCGGTGGGAGTTTCACAATTGCCGTTGCCACACAGACAGATGGTAAAGTTTTAGTTGGTGGTAGTATAACATCATATAGCGGTAGTTCTGCCTCTCCCGTAAATAAAAAAATAGTTAGATTAAATTCTAACGCTAGTTTAGATACGTCGTTTAATTTCGGTGGTTTTGTTTATTCTTATCCATATGATGTAGCAGTCCAATCCGATGGAAAAATAGTTGTCGGTTGGGCGGAATCAAATTTGGTTCTTAACACAAAATTATTACAAAGAGTTAATTCTGATGGAACCGTTGACCCCTCTTTTTCATTAATTAATTTCCCCACTTCGGGTACTATAATAAGAGTAAAAATAAATTCTGATGGGTCTATGTATGTTGGAGGAACATTCATCAATGCCTCAGGTACTACATACCATAAATTATTTAAAGCAACTAGTACTGGTGCAATAGATACAACTTTCAACACTTTAGCTAATTTCAGTAATGACCCGAACTCTCAATGGGTTTATGATTTTGATACACAATCTGACGGTACTGTCATAGTCGTAGGAAGTTTTACTTCTTATAGTGGTGTAAGTAGAAATAGAATTGTTGCTTTGAATCCAAACGGTACCATAAAAACCTCTTTCAGTGCTGGTACTGGATTTAATTCTGATGCGTATGGTGTAAAAGTATTGAGTGACGATTCTATAATTGTAATAGGAGATTTTACTAGTTATAGTGGTGTGACCAGAAATAGAATTATAAAATTAACCTCTAATGGTGCAATAGATAACTCATTCAACGTAGGAACTGGATTCGCAGGGGCAACTGCCGGACTAAACACTTATGGATTGGTTCAGGATGTTGACACAAATATAATAGTTATTGGTTCTTTTACAACTTACAAGGGAGTAACATATAATGGTATTGTAAAATTAAACTTATCAGGTGATGCGGTATCAACATTTGATGTCGGTTCAGGATTCAATGTTGTGAGTAGTTATCGAGGATTTAGACTTGCTTTAACTAATGATACAACAACAAATAACAATAAAATAGTAGCTGTTGGATATTTTACTACCTATGACGGTTGTCCAGCGTCTTTAATCACTGAGATTAATAATTCGGCAACAACCTACACCGATTGTTACAGAGTGATTAACAGTACTAGTTGTTCATTGTGTTGTCCATATATAGCAACAGGTATGGTCGGCCCATCGGATTCTTGTTTATGTGGTGTTACTCAAACACCTACACCGACACAAACACCGACACAAACACCTACCAACACTACCACACAAACTAATACTCCGACAAACACTATAACACCAACACAAACCACAACTCAGACACCTACTAATACGGCCACTCAAACTCAAACTCAAACAAATACTCAAACACCAACACAAACACCAACACAAACACCGCCTAATTTGAATTGTGATTGTAGATTTTTTACCGTTCCTCCAACAAGAGGAGCCAACCCTATAATTTATTTAGATTGTAATGGTGTAACTCAACAAGTGAATCCAGGTCAATCGGGTAGATTTTGTGTAAGGACTATCATAACACTCGGAAGTGGAGTTCAGGAGTTTATGGGCTCTTGTGTTGGCGGTTTTTGCCCTACTCCAACCCCTACCCCAACTTCAACTCAAAGTGCAACACCAACTCAAACTCCAACTCAGACTGCAACTAACACTCAAACACCTACAAACACGCAAACTCCAACTAAGACTGCAACTAACACACAAACACCGACTCAAACACCTACAAACACACAAACACCAACTTCAACTTTTCCTGGTTTATATTATTTTTCGGGTCGAAATTGTTGTACGGGGGCCTTCGTTAATATTGGTCTTTATGATTTAACATTTAGTCAGTATCAAAGTTTATTATCAGCATCAATTGGTCAAAGTGTTACATTGGGACAAGTTGGGGGAAATACTTATTGTTATGAGATTTTGGGACCTGCAATAGGTTCACAACTCGAATTTTTCTATCTACTCGGGAGTCCAGGTGGAAATTGTCAACTTTGTGTTTGTAACGAAGGGCCAGTTGATTGTTGTTGCGGTCCTACAATAGATTCTGTTACTTATCTACCGACACAATTTGGTATATTTCCTGTTTGGCAAATAAATCTGACCCCAAATACTTGTTTACCTTGTTGTGATTATGAAGGACAATATTCGTTAGACCAAGTCAATTGGATAGGTTTACCCGATTTTTCAAATGGAAATTGTAACACATCACAATTTTTAATTTCGATTCAAAATCTACCAATTAATGTTGGTACTATCTATTTTAGAGTTAGGTCAAGTTGTTGTGACCCGAATGCTCCTTTACAAACTTTTTGTCCAAATTGTGACAGAATAAATTCTGAATATTGCGACGTATATACTTATAATGCTCCTTCCGCAACACCTACTAAAACCCCTACTAATACTCCGACACCGACTAAAACTCCATTGGCGATAACAAGTTTATTAATAATAGATTGTTGTACACAATCACCAATTGGTGTTTACACTAATACAAATCCTACATTAACACAGTCTCAATATGGTGTTTATCTTCTTCAAGCTTCAGGACCTGGTTCACCGACATTGAGTGGATGTTATACAATCACAACAGGAATAAATCCAGGTGGTCTTAATACTTACACGACTTTAAATAATTTAGAACCTCAATTTGAATGTAGTATTTGTTTATCTCAAAGTATCAATTGTAATGATTGTGTTGGAGGTGGTTTTTCACCATATATTTTTCCATATTGTTACAAATTGATAGTGGCCGCCTCCACACCTCCAATCTCACCATTCACTATTGCTAAAAAGAATTATTCAACATTTGGTAATAATTTAGGAGCTAAAATATATGATTTAGGGTTTGACACTTTTAACCTTAACACATCATCAGTGGTTGCCCAAATGACCAGTACATATTGGACTTTTAGTTTCGGTAATCAAAATTCAGGCCCACTAAACCGAAGTGGTGTTTGGTCATCGTCAAATTCTAGTACACCATTGAATAGGTATCTTGGATTCAACTATTGTATTGATTCAGGATTAAACACCGAACCAAAGGTTTACTATATAGGAGTTGGTTCGAAAAATGCTTTCGAAATACAAGTTAACGGTACCTTATTTGCCACCTCAATACCAACATACACCACTGAGAATTTTGCATATGCAACTTGGCATATAATACCAATTATAATTTTACCCGGTACTTTGACATATATAGGTATGTATGGTTCTAATTGTGTTTTTGATTCTGGATTTGGGGCTTGGGGTGGCGGACAGTCCATATTCGGTTTTCAAATTTATGACAATTCTTTGAGTGAATTACAATCAGCAAATTCGGATGGTGATTTAAATATATTATTCGATACCGCGGACTATGTTGGTAGTAGTTTTCCGTATGTAAATCAACCACCAGTTTCCATATTTGATATACCTAGTAGTTCACCATCTATAAATGGTTATACTTGTCCTAATAACAATTATTGGTTGGGTTGTGGTGATGAGTGTATTAGTCTACAGTATTGTCAAGTTAGTAATGTGTGTAATGTGTCAGATGTAGGTCTCGGTGGTGGATATCCTGTTATACCAAGTATCACACCAACACCTACCCCAACTAATGTTTAGTTCAAAAACTATTATTCTATTTATTTGTTTTTTTAGAGTATTATTTTTCTATCAAATTAGAACAATAATATATGAAAATTTTTATTCAAATCGCTTCTTACCGAGACCCCGAGTTAGAAAAAACAATAAAATCAGCTATTGAAAATGCAAAAAAACCAAAAAACTTGGTTTTTGGAATTGCTCGTCAATATCATCCTGATGATAAATTTGATGCTTTAGATGAATATAGAAAAGACAAAAGATTTAGAATTCTTGATATCCCTTATTTAGAGTCAAATGGTGCTTGTTGGGCAAGAAACCAAATACAACAATTATATCAAGGTGAAGAATACACTTTACAAATTGACTCTCATATGAGGTTCGCACCAAATTGGGATGATGAAATGATTAAAATGATTAAACAATTACAAAAGAAAGGTCATAAAAAACCTCTTCTCACGGGATATGTTTCATCATTTAACCCTGATAACGACCCACAAGAAAGAATTCAAGAACCTTGGAGAATGGTATTCGATAGATTTATACCTGAGGGGGCGGTTTTCTTTTTACCTGAAACAATACCAAATTGGCAGGAATTGAAGGAACCTGTTACTGCGAGATTTTACTCAGCACACTACTGCTTCACATTAGGTGAATTTTCTAAAGAAGTTCAACACGACCCCGAATTCTATTTTCACGGAGAAGAAATTTCAATCGCAGCAAGAGCTTACACACACGGATATGATTTGTTTCACCCACATAAAGCATTAATTTGGCACGAATATACAAGAAAAGGTAGAACTAAACAATGGGACGATGATAGAGATTGGGTTTCAAAAAACAACAGAGCACATCTTAAGAATAGAAAATTATTTTCTATGGACGGTGAAACTTATAATCCCGATGAATTTGGAATTTATGGATTTGGTTCTGAAAGAACATTGAGAGATTATGAAAAATACTCAGGATTGTTATTTGAAAGGAGAGCAATTCAACAGGAAACAATCGATAAAACATATCCCCCAAACACATATAATTTTGAGAACGAAGAGGATTGGAAAAATAGTTTCGCATCCATTTTCAAACATTGCATAGATATTGGTTATTCTCAGGTTCCCGAAACTGATTATGAATTTTGGGTTGTTGCTTTTCACGACGAAAAGGACGAAACCATCCATCGTAAAGATGCGGACATCTATGAAATAGATAGAATGAAAAACGACCCCGATGGTTATTGTAAAGTATGGAGGGAGTTTCAAACTACAATAAAGCCTAAATATTGGGTTGTTTGGCCATATTCTAAATCTAAAGGGTGGTGTGAAAGAATCACTGGTAACTTATAATATGAAAGTAATAATTCAACATAACTTCACATCAGGACTTGGCGATTTTATTTCAGACGTATCACAATACATGACAATTTTAGAAGAACCTAAAAATTTAGGATATGAAATACATCTTAAAATTTCTCTAAGGTCAAACAAATATTCCAAAGGTCCGTTCTTCAGTTCTTTATTTGATGACGAAACAATAAGTTTTTTTGATTCAATTGAAGAAACAAATAAGACAATTTATGAGTTGGAATTAGAAGGATGTAAATATTACTGTTCAAATCACCACCCTCAAATACCAGGACAACATCATTATGATATTTTTTTTGATGAAGTCCCACCTAACTTTGGTATTAAAATTTTTAGTGCTCAAAATATACATCATGCTAATAGTTTACCAAAACTATTTCCTAAACCAAATATTTTAATAAATAATTTAGTAGAAAATTTTCATAGAAAATTACCTAATGAATACAATTTTTTACACATTCGAACATCGGATATAATTGATAGTAATAACGAAAGATATGATAGAATAATATCTAATGTAAGAAATTTCGTTTCGGACACTAATGAAAATTTTCACTTGGGGACAAATAACAAATATATTTACAATATGTTAAAAAATGATTCAAATATCTTTGTATTTGAGTTTGAGTATTTTGACTTATTAAGTAATGACCAAAATGCGTTTACAAACGGATGGTATGGAAACGAAATAGAAGATAGTGTGTTAATCAACCGACTCCAAAGTATTTTTGCTGAAATGGTTTCTATCGAGAAATGTTCCAAAATATATTATTTATATGATATATCATGGGTTTCCAACTTTTTATTTTATCCGATGTGTTCATCAAAAAATAAAATTGAATTGATTAATAAAAATTTATGGCTAAATTGATTATCCATACGCCTCAGAATGAGGCTTCTTCAAAATATAGATATTATAATATTTTTTTTAAAAATTTAATTTCTTACCTGAAAGACAGATTCGAAGTAGAGGAGGATACCTATTATGAGTTTGCCAATATGTATTCTTATCCCGTGCAATTGTTAAGTGAGGATAGTCCGACACATCTTTTGGAATGTGAAATGATTATAGAAAATTTGGATACGATGGATTTTGTAGTTCTGTCGGTTTCTGATTCGCTTACGTCCGCAATATTAAACCATCAATCCAATCCACATTGTAAAAAGATTTTAGTTGCTCAATTCGATGAGCGTTACATAAAAAGTCACCTTAGAGAAAAAAATAATTTCTATAAATACAGTCCTTGGATTTATTTCCCATCAAACGAGTATGATTTAGATTCCAAATACAAAAAAAGAAAGGAGTTAGAAAACTTCGAGGATAAATTTTGTTTTTGGGGAACGTCTATGGAGGATAGAAAAATACTTTCACATTTCGATTCCTCAATTTTTGACGGTGGATTACCAATAGGTAATTTCGACGCATATTCTGATACATTGATTAAATACAAGGTGGCATTATCAATAGCGGGTAGAGCTGAATTCTGTTATAGAGATGTGGAGAATTTTGGAATGGGTCTCCCAATAATCAGATTTGGTTATAAAAATAAAATGTATAACCATCTCATTCCGAATTTTCATTATATATCGGTCGAAAGACCCGATGACTTAGAGTACGATAGATTAGGGAACGAATCACACGCAAAAATGATAGAAAATAGATTCAATGAAGTTAAAGATGATTATGATTTTCTAAATTACATTTCGCTTAACTCGAGAAAATATTATGAACAATTTTTATCACCTGATAAAAGTGTTGAATTTACTTATAATATCTTGGATTTAGATTCTTGGAAATAGATTTATGAAGAAAATAATTTCGTTTTGTTTGTATGGTTCAGATATCAGATATTGTAATGGTATAGTTTGTAATCTTGAGCTTGCAAAAATTATATATCCAGATTGGATTTGTAGGGTTTATTATGGCGGGTCCGTTCCACAACAAACTATTGATGAATTAAAAACTTACGAAAATTGTGAACTAGTTATTATGCCTGAAGGAGAAAATACTCTTTTTCCAATGATTTGGAGATTTTTGGCGATAGATGACGACGATGTAGAAGTAATGATTTCGAGAGATGCTGATGCTAGATTGTCATATAGAGAAAAAAAATGTGTTGACATTTTTTTGGAATCCTCTTTTATTTTACATTCAATTAGAGACAATCCTAGTCACCCTGACATTATGGGTGGTATGTGGGGGATTAAAAAAAATGATAGAGTTAAAATTGGTGAACTATCACAAGGTTGGAATAGAATGATGTATGATGTGGACCAACAATTTCTTAGGTCGAAATTGGTTCCATTATTTTTAGATAGTTATTTAATTCATTGTTCCACATACATGAATAACTTCCCTGTTGATAAGGAGAATGAATATTTTGTTGGTGGTTGGTGGCCAGGAGATAACTTTAATAAACCAAAAGATTTTGTATTTTTTTAAAATGGAAAACAAAAAAAGTTTATTTGTAACCTGTTTCTATAATGGGTTAGATAACACTCCTTTAGGAGGTAGAGTCGGTAGATTGTGGCATTATTTTCACGGGCTAAGAACAATAATAAGTATGGGTAGTGATGTTGTTGTGTATACTTCTGAACAAGATAGACCACACCTTGAGATGGCCATAAACAATTCTATGTATCCTGAAAACGTTAGAATAGTGATATATGATTTATACAGCCATCCGTATCACACATATTTTCAACAATGTTTGAATGGTACTAAATATGATAGATGTTACGAAGTTATGCATGGTAAACCGTTATGGATGGCGAACCATGTAGAAGAGGAATATGATTACATATATTGGATAGATTGTGGTCTATCTCATGGAGGACTTTTTCCACGAAGATATCAGACAGGTGAAGGGTTTGAATCCCACTTTTCTTGCTCTCTATTCTCGGAAAAAATGGTTAATTCTATGAATGAAATAGAGGATAAATTTATTATTTTATATGGGGACCAATTGTATCATTTGTTCGAAGCGGCCCCAAGTTCATTATTTTTCGATGAATTTCCGCGGGATGAAAATTGCCACATTGTTGGTGGCATGTTCGGAGGGAAAAAAGAATTAGTTAAAGTATTCTGCGAGGATTATAAAAACTTATTGAAAGAAATGGTTGAACTAAAGTGTTTCGAGAGAGAGGAGCAATTGTTAACCGTACTTTACTTCAGAAACAAAGAGATGTTTCATCCTTTAAAGTTTACTACGTGGCACCATGAGGAAGCTGATTTGGGCATATGTTGTAATCACCCCAACGATGTATATTTTTATAGAATATTTGAAAACTTAAACAATTAATAATTAATATGGAGAATTTTTTTGACAAAGCAACACATTATTTGGGTAGAAATAAATCCAATGTCTTTATAATAAACATAGGTGCAATGGATGGTGTTCTGTTTGATGAATTGATAGGGTATACACTCATGTATAATTTTGGGGGTTTATATGTCGAGCCGATACCATATTTGTTCGATAAGTTGAAAACAAATATAACAGTTGATAATAGTTTTTTTGAAAATAGTGCGATATCCGACTACAATGGCAAAATAAAAATGCTGACAATAAAAAGAGATGCGATAGATAGTGGTTTGGTTCATAATTGTTTTTATGGGATGAGTGCTGTCTATCCACCAAAAAATGGTTTGGGTAGTGAATTCGATAGACCTACTGTGGAAAAGTATGGTGAAGAAGTCAATGTGGAATGTATAACATTAGATAGATTACTCAGAAAACACAAAGTATATAATTTTGATATTATTAAAATAGATGCTGAAGGACATGACTATACTATATTCAAACAAATAGATTTTGAAGAATTTAGACCAAAGGTTGTAAGATTAGAATGGATTAATTTAAATGATTTAGAAAAAGAAAGTATATTATCCAAATTCAACGAGTTCAATTATCGATACGAGATTAGCGGACAAGATATTGTGGGATTACCTTATGAGTTTTATGAGGAAGTTTCCAATTCTTTTTTGTCGGAAAATAATATTCCTGAGTCATCAAAAAAAATAGAATTTGATTCGAAAAAAAATGTGACACTAGTAACAGGATTATGGGATATTGGAAGAGATTTGTTACAAGAGGGGTGGTCTAGAAACTATGACCACTACCTAAAAAAATTAGATGATTTATTGGGTTTGGAACAAAATTTAATAATTTTTGGTGATGAAAATCTTAGGGAATATGTTTTATCCAGAAGAAGTGAATCTAATACCCATTTTATTGTAAGGGATTTAACTTGGTTTGTTAATAATGATTTTTATCATAAAATTCAAAAAATAAGAACTGACCCTAAATGGTATAATCAAATAGGTTGGTTATCTGAATCGACACAAGCTAAACTTGAGATGTATAATCCTATTGTCATGTCTAAAATGTTTTTATTACACGATGCGAAAATTTTAGACAAATTTGATTCAGATTATATGTTTTGGATTGATGCGGGTTTATCTAATACTGTACATCCAGGGTATTTTACGCATGATAATGTTTTGGAAAAGATTGTAAACTTGACAGATAAGTTTATGTTCATTTGCTTCCCTTATGAGACTAACACTGAAATACACGGATTTAAGTTCCAAGCGATATGCGAAATGTCCAAAGAAAGGGTTACAAGAGTGGCTAGAGCTGGTTTTTTTGGTGGCAGTAAAAACTTTATTTCTAATGTGAATTCAATATATTATCACTTATTAAGGGACTCATTAGACGATGGATATATGGGCACCGAAGAATCTATATTTACGATAATGACTTACTTACATCCTGAACTTATCGATACTTTTTTTATTGAAGGAAATGGTTTATTAGGGAAATTTTTCGAGGATGTTAAAAACGACGTTTATAAAAAACGAACAGAATCTAACTCAAATTTATACTTGAGTGAGCTCCTGAATATAGACTCGAATGAAACTATGTCGGACGAAGAAGTCGCACTTTATGTAATAGGATTCAACTCCCCAAATCAATTTAAAACATTGATTCACTCGATGCTTACTTATGATAAAAATTTTATAGACAAACCAAAAAAATACTTATTGGATAACTCGACAGATTTATCAACAACCGACCAATATCTTGCACTCTGTAAATCTTATGGTTTTGAGCATATTAAAAAAAATAATATAGGAATCACAGGTGGGAGACAATGGATTGCGGAACACTTCAATGATAGTATACACAAATATTATTTCTTCTTTGAAGATGATATGTTTTTTAGTGATGACAAGTTAGGTCGTTGTAGAAATGGTTTTGGTAGATACGTATCGAATATGTATGAAAAGTTAGTTTCTCTAATGAAAAAAGAAAATTTTGACTTTATCAAACTGAACTACTCAGAATTTTTTGGTGATAACGGCACTCAATGGGCTTGGTATAATGTTCCACAACATTTCAGACAATCGCAATGGCCAAATAATACAAATTTACCACATCAAGGATTAGACCCTAACTCACCCAAAACAAAGTATGATAGTATAAAATCATTCGAGGGTCTACCATACACTACTGGTGAAGTCTTTTATTGTAATTGGCCTCAAATTATGTCTAAGGATGGAAATAAAAAATGTTTCATTAATACAAAATTTGCATCACCTTACGAACAGACTTTAATGTCATTCATATTCCAAGAAACAGTGAAAGGATTTATAAAACCCGCATTACTTTTACTTTCACCAACAGAACACAATCGTTTCGAACATTATGACGCCTCTCTGAGAAAAGAGTGTTAATATTTTTTTGTTCCGTCATTTCTTAATGTAATTATATCCAATTACTACAATTGATTGTATTTATTATGTATGGAATTTAACATAAGAAAAAATGCAACTCTGCCTGTGTTAAAAATGCAGGTTGTTGACGACGGCAGAGGTGGTTTAGATTCATTTTTAAATTTAATCGAAACATCTTCTTTGTATTTTTCGATGATTGATGGAGACACAGGTTCATATAAAATTTATATGAGTCCTGCGGGTTTTGTAGAAAAGACGTTTGATGAACCAAATGCAAAAATAGAATATTACATTTATTTCAAGTTCCTAAAAAAACACTTAAATAGAGTTGGTAGATACCAGGGTGAATTCGTGTTGAAGGCAGAAGATGGGACTTTGGTTTTACCTGTAAGAGAAAAATTGTTTATCAACGTTTCTGAAAGTGATACTAGTGACGAAATCCAACAGACAATAAATTTATCATTGTCTACGACCGTAAGTCCAGGTTCGACGATAATTACATATAAATTATCGTCAGATGTAATTCCTACTTTTGATACAACAGTTAATTTCACACATATTTTACAAACCTTTACAGGAACTAGTGTCATTGTTACGACAGGTTTGACAATCAATAACACTCAATTAGAATCAAGTATAACAATAAATTTGAGTGGGGTTAATTATTACAACCTGACTCAAGTTAATTCTTTTTCTGGTATATCTATTACTCCGGTGGGTTTATCACAGACGATACAACTGAACACTAATGTTAAATTTACTAATCCATTACCGACTCCAACAAATACTCCATCAAACACACCAACACCATCAACATCTCAAATAATAACTCCAACTGTAACATTATCGCCAACTCCGACAAATACACCAACACAATCAATCACACCATCATCGACCGTAACCCAAACACCTACCATGACAGGTACGGAAAGTTTAATGACACCATCGAATACCGAAACACCGACTCAAACACCATCAAATACAACAACTCCGACAAATACACCATCGGTAACTAGCTCAGAAAGTCTAATCACACCAACTAACACACCAACAAATACTGAAACACCAACTCAGACACCTACTAGTACTATTACACCATCGAATACCGAAACACCAACTAATACTGTTACTCCAACTAATACTGTTACTCCAACTAATACAGAGACACCAACAAATACACCATCGGTAACTAGCTCAGAAAGTCTAATCACACCAACTCAGACACCTACTAATACTGTTACTCCAACAAACACAGAAACACCAACTAATACCCCGACAAACACAGAAACTCCTACACCAACTCCTACTCAAACTAATACTGAAACACCAACTAACACACCAACAAATACTGAAACACCTACACCTACTAATACAGGAACTCCAACCAATACTGTAACTCCTACTAATACAGGGACGCCAACCAATACTGTAACTCCAACCAATACTGAAACTCCGACACAGACTCCAACACCAACAATGACTCCTACAACAACAAGCTCAGGAGGAACTCCATTCGTTTCTGTGTGGACAGCCAACTCTCCGATTGAATTACCATATTCACCCACTGGAACATATACTGGAACAATAGATTGGGGTGATGGTAATGTTTCAGCCAATACTTACGCAAATAGAAGTCACACATATGCATCATCAGGAGATTATACCGTGACAATCACAGGTCAAATTGAGGGTTGGGATTTCCAAAACTATGCAACTTCTTATCAGGGAAATATTAAGGAAATAATTAGTTGGGGGACATTGAGAGGTGAGAACAATTCCAACTCTAGTATGTTTTATAGTTGTTACAACCTCGTATTAACAGGCGTGACCGACACACCTAATCTAACTTCGATAACATCCACCACACAAATGTTTTGGGCTTGTTCATCCATTACAACAATCAATAATATGAATAGTTGGGATGTTTCTTCAGTCATTGATATGGTAGGTATGTTTTATTTTGCCCAATTCTTCAATCAAGACATTGGAAGTTGGGACGTATCGAATGTTACTGACATGTCATTGATTTTCTCCAACGCATCAAATTTTGACCAACCAATCGATTCTTGGGATGTTTCCAACGTAACAAATATGAGCAACATGTTTGCTGGTGCAACCTCTTTCAATCAACCATTAAGTGGATGGAATGTATCGAACGTAACAGATATGTCATCTATGTTCCAATATAACTCCAATTTCGACCAGCCAATTGGAAATTGGGATGTATCTAATGTTACAAGCATGTCAAGTATGTTTGCCAATACAAATTTTAATCAAAATATTAACGATTGGAACGTAAGTGGTGTTACTAATATGGCAAGTATGTTTGAATTCAATTCAAGTTTCGACCAACCGCTAAGTGGTTGGAATGTTTCTAATGTTCTGTTGATGGATAATATGTTTTATGGTGCAAGTATATTCAATCAAAATATAAACAATTGGAATGTATCCAACGTTCAATCTTTCGCATACACTTTCAATGACGCTAGTTTATTCGACCAACCACTCAGTGGTTGGAATGTTTCTAGTTGTGTTAGTATGGAGAACATGTTTGCTGGCTCCGCTTCATTCAACCAAAATATCAATAATTGGAATGTTAGTAACGTCCAAAACAGTAGAAATATGTTTGCATATGCAATATCATTCAATCAACCACTGAACGATTGGGATGTATCATCAGTGACGTCAATGAATAACATGTTTGCTGGCTCCGCTTCATTCAACCAAAATATCAATAATTGGAATGTTTCAGGTGTTACAAATATGTCAGGTATGTTTGCGGGAGCATCATTATATAATCAACCGATGAGCGGATGGAACGTATCAAATGTGGGGTCAACAAGTAGTATGTTCCTTGATTCAACCGCTTTCAATCAAAACATAAACAATTGGGATGTTTCTAATGTTACCGATATGTCCAATATGTTTAATAATTGTGGTAATTTCAATCAACCACTAAGTGGGTGGAATGTTTCAGGTGTTACAAATATGTCAGGTATGTTTAAATCAAGTGGATTTGACCAAGATATAAACAATTGGGATGTTTCTAATGTTACCGATATGTCCGATATGTTTAGAAATACCTTATTCAATAAGGAGCTTAGTGGTTGGACTGTATCAAGTGTCCAGACGATGCAGTCAATGTTTCAAAACGCATCATCTTTTAACAGAAACATAAATAGTTGGAATATTGTGTCGGCAACAGATTTGTCATTTATGTTTAGTAACGCAACATCATTCAACCAACCACTTAATAGTTGGAATGTTTCTAAAGTAACAACTATAGAATCTATGTTCGATGGTGCGACCTCATTTAATAGCAGTTTGAATGATTGGAATTTACCAAATGGTGATTTTACAATAAAAAATCTATTACGTAACAGTAATTATAATCAACCACTTAATAAATGGAATCTCGAAATTCAAAAAGTAAGTGATTTTACAGGTTTGTTTGAGAGTAGTCAATTTAATCAAAATATAAATGGATGGATTTTATCTTCAGCGACAACTATGGACAGAATGTTTTATGATTGTAGAAGTTTTAATCAACCTTTGAGTGGTTGGAATGTATCTGGTGTTACAAGTATGGTTGATATGTTCAACAACGCGGCAAGTTTCAATCAACCGTTAAGTGCTTGGAATATCACTAATGTCCACACAATGACAGGGATGTTAAATTCAACCGCAATTTCTACTCAAAATTATAGTGATATTTTAGTTTCTTGGAGTGCGTTAGGTCCATCATCAAATGTCACATTTGGTGCAAGTGGTTTGACATATTTCACAGCACAAGCACAAACGGCCAGAAATAATTTAGTGAATAATTATAATTGGACAATAACAGACGCAGGAGGAATATAATGGAATGGTTCATAAAAAAAAATTCAACATTACCAAAATTAAAAGTTAAGGTAATAAAAGATGGAAGGAGTGACTTTCATAAACAATATTCGGACTTATCAGGGTCAACAATATTTTTTTCTATGATTGATGCTGAAACCTCAGTCCCAAAAATATCGACTAAAGACGCTCAAGTAACAAGTGAGATAGATGAAAATGGTTTAACACAATATTATTTGGAGTTTCAATTCACAAAACAAAACACAAAAAAAGAAGGAAGATACATCGGTGAATTTATGATTAAGAATTTAGACGGAGTAATTTATCTACCTTTAACCGACAAGTTATACATAAATGTAATTGAGAGTTTTGGGTTGGATGAAAGTAATTTTGTGGATAATTATAGTATAGATTATTCTTGTTGCGGTGATAATGTGAGACCCGATAAACTGGCTAAATTTTTATCTACTCAAAATGAAATGAAGTTAGTCACTAATCAAGGATTTTCAGCGACCACAAAATATATAATAACGTTAAATACATAATAAAATGAGTGATATTATAAGAATAACAGACCTACCATCGGATAGTTCCCCGATTTCAAGTCACGCAATACCTATGGTGAACATTACCGCCGACACAACCGTTCAATCAACAATTGGTGAAATGGCGCCAGCTCTACTATCAGTAGGTGCTCCCGTATTTACAAATCAAATTTCAGGATATACATCAAGTGGAATTACTATACAAGATAAGATAATTCAAGGTTTGAGTGGACAGTCAAATGGAACTAATTCTGTTTCACAAGGTTATCAAAATATTACAGAAGGACAATACTCACATGCTCAAGGAAGTGGAACTTTGGCATTTGCCGACTATTCTCACACAGAAGGCCAAAACACAAGGTCAGTTGGAGTTACAGACGTAATCAATTCTTCGGTATCATCATCAAATCAGGTGGTAATTGCTGGTGATTACACTAGTACATATATCGATGGTTTTATCACTTGGACAGTATCGGTTATAAGTCAGCCAACTGTGAGATTGACTGTTTCAGGTAACTCAACATTCGATGGAACAAATACAACAATAACTTTTGAACCAGGATATTCAGGAACATCAGTATATAGATTAACAACTCGTAGTGGAGATTACTCACATGCAGAAGGTTTCAATACATCATCTCAGGGTGGTTATTCACACGCAGAAGGATATTCCACTGTGGCAAGTGGATTTGCTTCACACTCAGAGGGTAGACAAACTCAAGCAAACGCATCTTATTCCCACGCTGAAGGTAGAGATACCAAAACAAACGCAACATATTCACATGCAGAAGGTTACGGGACTGTGGCAGATGGTTCATACCAACACGTTTCAGGTAAGTTTAATACAACAGGTGACACAACTTCATTATTTATAATTGGATGTGGGACCTCAACAAATGCGAGAGCAGATGCGTTGAAAGTAGTTCAAATAAGTGGGACCACGGCTACAACACAAATGGAGCAAGTAGTTTATTTGAATTTCTCGGGTGACACTGATGCTGGGAACTATGGTGTCCCAATAGGTGGAATTTATCACGATAACGGAATTTTAAGAATTAGGCTAACCTAATTGACAAAAGATAATATTTGGTTTATTTTTACACGGTAAGGTGAATGTCGACCTGTTCGGCAGCTAATGAACCAAATTTTATAATATGTTATCACAAGAAGAAATTAAATCCTTTTTAGAAGGAAATGACCCCGAGCAATATATCGTAGCAGTAGAATTTGACTACGCATCTGACTCAATATTCAAAATCAAAGAAGACCCAATTAAAGGTAAAACAATTCAAAAAGAAAGTTTTACTCC
>Ga0129333_10000905_pt1 | contig 26160 bp, 19 predicted proteins | sample CPB6_08_DNA_FD_94474 | JGI IMG/M metagenome (GOLD analysis project Ga0129333, IMG submission 94474) | Freshwater to marine salinity gradient microbial communities from Chesapeake Bay, USA - CPBay_Sum_0.6_0.8_DNA | ecosystem: Environmental > Aquatic > Marine > Coastal | place: USA: Chesapeake...
CAACCAGTATCAATCGATCACTACTAAATTTTTTAGCAATATATACTTCCCCGGTACTCGTGTCGATATAAGCGTACCCTGAACCCCTTTGTACACCTACTTCAGATATGGAATTCACCAATACATTAGAATAATAAAAATAGCTCGTACCGTTGTAAGCAGCAATCAGATATCTACCAGCATCGGTTAAACCAATAAGTCGTCCATCCTGGAAAGCCGGATTTGGATATAAAGTAGAAGCTGATCCAACGCGATCTATTTTATACCCAATAGGACCACGCCAAAGTCCGCGATAAATCAAAAAATCATTCTTATAAGTTCCCAAATCTGCAGTACTTAAGCGAAATTGGCCGTTCCCTAAATTCTGAATCTGACCAGCCACCGGGGGGACGTTTACAACCACCAAAGGTGGGCGATTACCTATAGTGATTCTCGGAATCCAAGGACCCGCAGGAATAGGCTTTAAAAACAAATCCCCAGTAATGGTGCTGATTTTTATAGCTATTTTGGATTTATCGGTTGATGGTATCCCATACTGATCGAAAAAATAAATCGGAATTGAAGTGGCAGTACTTCTGGCTAAATCTATTGTTGAAAAATTCAGATCACCACTTTCTCGTGATATTTGAATGGACTGAACCGGGGGATCAGTGAAATCAGCATTCGTATTGACAAATGTATAACTAAAATCAAATACGGGCGGGCTCCCATACATAAATCTAATAGGCGCCTGAGATAAATCTACTTCACTAACACTGCCTACATTCAGTCTATTGGTGTTGGTTATGAAACCCAAGTTCAAAGGAGCCGAACCATATAACGGCTCCCAACGTTTGTCTCTATCTGAATAGTTAAAACGCGTCAGTGTCGGACTGTTCACGGAATGATAAAACTTTATATTTCCTGAGGCAATTAGTCCATAATTTGTGTTATTGTCTATGCCCGACACCCAGAATGCAAATTCACAGTTGGGATAAGCGTTGAATTTGGAGCTGTTCTCTAGAATACTATCGGGATAAAATGTACTATTACCTAATTGCCCACTAACACGAGATCCACCTAATAAAGATTCATTCGATAGAACAGCCATAACTTAATTTACTATAAAAAAACGCCAGTTCCAACACCTGTAGATGGAACTATGCTAGGGGGACCAGCTATGACCACCGCCCCGACAATTGATGCAGCAAGAGTATCCAAAGCCGTACCAATAGCGGTAGACAAATTCACGGTGGAAGGACCAGCCAGTCCTGAACTGGCTAAAGATGCGGCCATAATGGAAATACCTGCACCAGTGGGCGCAACAACTATGGGGCCGCTTCCCACCCCCACAGTAGTATGCACTGTCGTTGCGGTGGCCGTTGCTACTATTAAGGTGATGGTATTCGCCACTGCAGTCGCCAGCTGAACTGAACTAGGACCCGCTATAGCATTCGCCACCAATAGACCGCTAACAGTTCCTAATGCTAAAGAAGTGTCTAAGTATGGTGGCACCGGACTTACTCCGACTCCAGCACCTAGAGTTCCCACATCCACAGTAGTAATAACCCAAGACCTTATACAGTTGGTAATCCCTAACCCTAAACCAGTCGCTAAAGACACGGATGAGGGACCTCCCACACCCGCGGCAGCCAATTGGCTCATGGCAATTGATACTGAGTTCGGATCTATTAAAGCCACTATCCGACCTGGATGGTAGGAAGCCCAAGTATAGGCAAACCGGTTAAATAGTCTAAATGGGGTCCAGGTGGCCCAGGCACACCAGCCACGGCAAATCCTACTTGAACTGCTCCTATATTAGTAATAGGAGCAGTGAACTTATTAACGACCGTAGCCGAAATCGCATTGGTTTGACTAGTGATACCAATGACTCCCGCAGCCGCGCTAAGCGCTATTGGCCCAGTACCTACGCTCACTGCATAAGAACCAGAAGCTACGTTCGCAGTCATAGCCCCAGCCCCCACCGATTGAGTAAAAGTGCCAGTGCCTACAGTATCGGTCAAACCAACACCGGCTAATACAGTTCTAGTCATCACACCGGATGCCAAATTGGTGTTATGATAACCGACCATAACATCAGTTTGATGACCTAGTAAATACGTGTAGCCACTGGGCAGTGCTACAGTTTTCGATTCAGAACCAATTATGTTTCTAGTAGAATCGCCGGCTATCTGAATCGCATGGCCACCTGGACCAATGTCTTGTACCTGACCCAAAGCGGATACATTGTGAACGCCCTCGACGTTTTCAGTCTTGCCTCCTTGGACATAGGAAATATGCGAACCTGCCACATTGAGTGACATATTTCCATTGACAGAATCCTCCACTATCGGCGAATCTCCAGTACCCTCATTGGTGTAAACTCGCTTAATCTTACCCCGAAGCGTTAAGTTAATGCTGTTACCCTGAGAATTAGTTCCAATATCTAGATTAATCCCACCCTTTGTAACTAAGTCTAAACTAGTGTCCCCAAAATTAGTATCCGATCCGATTACGGCTTTAACAAGACCCGCTATGCTCATATCTACGGATCTACCTACTTCATCGACATCTCCTGATAGAGAAGCAGGTATATTTAAATAAACCCTGCCTTCTTTGGTGACTGCGAATGTATACTTGTTAGTCGAGGTAGGACTAGTGATCTTAAATAAGCGAGCAAGTGCAGTACGATCCGTTAGTCCTAACTTCAAAGCATCAGTGGTCAGGTCTACATATTGAAATCCTTTAGATATATCTTTATCACTAGGGGTAGAAAATAACCTTCCACCTAAGACTCTTTTATAATAACGACGACCATCTTCTGTATAGGAATCATTTCCTACAACGGTCCCGACCACATCTTCTATGTAGTACCCATTCTTAAAGTAATCAACGTCGAATCCATCCGACTCTGCTAGCACAGACATGACGCCGTCTGTGGTGTGTTTCAGTTCTCTTCTATCCTCAGTATATAAATAGTTAGAGTTTTCCTCATAAGTCTGATCCAGTCTTAGGCTATTCGAAAACACGTACGACGTTCGAATGCCATCGGTTTCTGTTACGAATTTATAGTTAGGGTTAACAAAGTTGGCCGAACCGTCTTCTTTAATTAGTCTTTGTTCTAATAAAGCGGTATAAGCAGGTGTATCAGAAGGCACACGGAGATTGGTAAGTATTCCGGTGTCTACTTCCCAAGGCTTATTCCTAGCGAAAGGTTGCGGGCCATAAACATCAGGTAAGAAATTGAAAGCGTTTCTTTTTACCAATCCGAATGAATGAACACCTGCCGAGGTTATATTATGATAAGTTAAAGAATTTAATAATGCGGATTGATCTGCGTCCCTTAAGTTCAGTTCTACTCCGCTACTATTCGATATATTCACATCTCTATCGAGTAATATATCCGAACCGCCGGAACTCGAAGCTAAAAAATCCCCAGGATAAGCTTTTCTCAGCTTTAATGCTTTAACGCCAAGTGGTTCTTCAGGATCGTCTAGTAATGAAGGATCTTCTGCCGCTGCCGCTTGAGATTCAGAGGGTTCTACAGCACTAAAATAGGCGAAGTCCCGACCAAGGGTTACGTTAGTAGTTAAGAACCCTACTATAACGGGTTTAAAGTCACGAAGACCTACTTTTAGCCATTCAACAATGACTCGTGATCCTACCTGAGGAATTACCCCCGCATAACTAGTGGGACCACCACCACCTGTAGATATTAAAGGAACATCGTGATACTCTTCAGTACCAGAATCGAATTTTATAGAACACACCATCTGTTCCACGTCTACATGTGAGATCCTCCCCACCCACACGAAAGAACGACTTTCGTCCGTACCTACGAAAGCCGTTCTAATGCCACCAGGGAATCTAGGATCGAATGTATAGGCCATAAATAAAACTACAAACAACACATCTAAAATAGCATGATATTATTGATTGATATTACCAGAGTTTAGAGTTTCAGAAGCAGTAGGAACAAGTACACCCCCATTCGTCCCAGTGGCCTCTAGTCTGCTAGCAGCGAAAGCACCGCTTTCATTCAAACCGGCCGAGTCATTGATTCTCACTCTGATTTCAGCAGATGGGGTTTGAGTCGAATACTTTTCTAAACGTTGGATGTTGCCATATATGCGTTTATTAAACTGCTCAACTAAGTACTCATTTAACTTATCGAAAAATGAGTCATTAGTAATGACACCCCCCTTAGATATTTGACTAAGTACGTTCGACGGCAGAATTTTTAGCCAACTGGCTCGACTAACGGCACAGTTACAGTTAGTCGTAGTGGTACCTAATGCACTCATGTCTATCGAAGGACCCAGATTAACTAAAAGCTCAGCTGCCGTAGTAGGATTAACATCGATAGACACCTTAGACCCGATAGGACCCAAAGATGTATTAATGATTGGATCGTAAGATTGAAAGTCTTCTGCCTTCATGTTTAGAGGAAGTTCTTCTTGAACATCTCTATCGATATTTGTAGGAGTTAAATTCTCCAGTAGTCTAGCTTGATCACGATCTTCTGTATAGGATCCGGATTGGACATTGGTAACTGATACGTTATTAGAAAACTGAATAGTAGACTTATTCGTATTCTGTGAGTCTTTATCTATGGTAAAATATCCTGAACTCTCTACACGAACTCCTCTTCCATAACGGTAATGACCTATGACTTCAAATCCATATTCATCACTCACAGGTCTTATGAGATAGTTGTTTTTGTTGTCCCGCTTAATGACGAATAACTGATCTTGAACATACGTTATCCCTTTTCTATATAACGCAATCTCTTCATAAGCAGCCGTTAACCATTCATCGTTAACAGGAGCTGAATCATTAACCGGATTACGTCGTAGACTCTTATCTCTACTATCCTTATATTTAATTATTTCTTTTAATTTTTCTGATATTCGTTCATTAAATGTATTTAGCTGATTTGTAAGTGAATCGAATTCTTGCGCCGCTGAAGATTGACCTGAAACCTGATAACTAAGCCCAGGCACCAGTCTAATATCCTTTATACTATGAGTTAAATCCACAGCATAGTCATACACACCCGCACTATCAGCATGAATGCCAGTTCTACCATTGCGTAATCTTTCCGATATTCCATTACGCAAAGCGCCATCAAAAAGCTGCTGAGTTTTAGTGTCATTAGCCGATTGTGGCTGAATCCCCGTACCTGATATTTCTCCTCCTTTTCTTGCAATAGTATTTTGTATTTCTGTGTTACATCCAGCACTATTATCAAATATTTTGAAATTAGGTGGTTCTTTGTATAATAAAACCACTTCTTCTGTACCCTTTAGTCTACCATCAGATCTTCTTGGCTTTACAAGTTGCTCGGTAGTACCAGATGAATCCCAAGAAGCTTTATATATCTGCTTTTCTTCTTCATCGGTAAAGGTCAGATCACCAACACCGGTCGGAGCCACAAAACGTGATCTTTTTGCTATGAGTGTTAAATTCGTCGTAGCGGTGCTACCCACTGAATAGGAATGACTAATACCTGACACATAATAATAACTATCGTATTTTGGGATGTATACGGGAAATCCCATTCGAAGTTCTGGACGCATTGGCAAACTCATATTCCCATAAGTAGCTCTTGCGTTTATTTTGTCCATATGGTCCATAATGTGGTAGTATAGAGCTTTCGCATCACCAGCCCATTCAACGTTATACTCTTGCCTCCGCATGCCATAACGCTTAGCCAAGTGATAATCGACCACAGCAGCACGATTAGTCATGAAGTCATTAGAGATACCGTAGTTAATATTCCCCGATAAAGCGGCACCACTGGCTGTTACCATAGTTACAATTTCAGCTTCATCTATAGTGAAATCCTCCGATATGATTTCGAAATCCTGAATCCAACTATTAGGCTTATTAACTATCGTGGGAAGGTTATAGAATGGAGGTTTAAATACTATGCTTCCAGTCGTATCACAATAAAATTCATATCCCAATTGATCACGAACGTGTTTAGCTATTGTAAGTTTCGACTGCTGATTCGTATTAAATAACTCTAAGGAAAGACTGGCTAACGGGTATTTAAAGGCTACGATGTCCTCCGGACGAGTTCTTAAAAATGATGGCTGAGCTGGATCAGCGTCATATGCTTTTTCTTTTTCTAGAATTTCTGAGGCTATAGATGTGATGGTCTGTCCCTCTTTGATAGAGAAATTCGAGTATATTTGACCTGATGCCCCATAGATATAAAAATTGTTAAATATCCTAGTAAATCTTCTTGCCCAATAAGCCGTAATTTGGTCTCTGACAGCTATAAACCTTCCTCTATCCGGTCCGGATAGCGCGGCGTCATATGAAAACAGCGATGCTTCAGGGATCAAAAAGGTACCCATAGCGTCCTGAGCTAGGGATAACATCACCGTAAATGGATTGGAACCTGCATATCTATTTTGAGTTAACAGAGTCGGTGCAGCCCCAGGGGTCGCCTGAGCCAACAAAGCTGTAGATAAATTTGTGTAGGTTATGTCCCACCAATAAAGTATATCCTTGCAGTTTATGGATATGCGAGTCGCTCCGTTACTCCAACTTTGGCTTATTTGGGTTATCATCCCCCAAAATATACGGTAATACTGAGGGACACCGCCAACGAGATAATAACCTTTCGCGTAAATTTCCACTTCCATCATCGGAACCATGATGAAAGCCCCGTCTTGAAAGAATTGAACTCTATCCGTATCAGGAATTACCATTTGAAAGCTGGCATTCCCAGGAGGACTGTCAATATTAGAATTAGTAGTTACTGAAGTAATGTAATCGTTGAAGTCTACCTTTTGATTACAAACGGGACAGAGCTCAACTTCTGTATCCCCCATCAGTTTAATATAAACATCTGGGGCCAATGTTACGTATTTTCTACCAGTAGTGCTTGTATTTCCCCATGCCGAGTTACGACTCATGATTCTACTCCTAAAGTTAACATTTGTCTAACGTTGTATGTATAACTGTATTCTAAATTAAACGGTTTTGAAGCATCGTCTCTAATCGATAAACTGTCGAAACTGCCAATGTAGAATCGTTTATCATAATAGATGTATAGAGACCCCGACCGCATTACTACTCCTTCAGCACTGTGGTCATCATCCATTACACAGCCATTATTTTTAAAAATCGATATCAATGACATCAAATTTGAGTATGAATGGGTGCTTACTCGAAATTCATGGGATAGACCGCCACCCCGATTGATGCCCGGAGTTAGTATAAAAGCAGAAGTGCTACCAGTGGCATTTAATTTCATGGGCTGTTCGAGCCACATTGAAGTTATTACCGATTTTCTCCCCATCGCATAGTCTAAAGTAGGAGAATAACTGAACGTAAGGGATTTCGGATTCACCATCATCGCTAAACCAGGGGTGTCCTGCATTAGCTTTATCTGGCGCTGCATCCGGTCATGGTATTCTTTTTGTCTCTTTAGTCTGTCTGCATTAGAAGCACCTTTTATAATAGAAGTAGATTGCTGATAAGGAGGTAAATAAGGCGGAATGAATCCCAGCACTAAAGGCTGGAATTGGTATAAGTATGGAGACTTCGTGGGGACCGGTGATGAAACCGCTGAGAAATGGGTGTGAACAGCAGTCCCCATTTCAGATATATGATTAAGTATATCATACAAATACCCGTTATTCACGTGGCACCTGTTACACCCGGCTGAGCTAAATTATGCGGGAACCTATAAGTACAAGATTCAACCTTAAATGACCAACTTAGCTCGAACATAAACGGTGAATCTGCACTTTCGCTTACTTCGAACCTTGCGAAGTGTCCAATGAATATACCCCGATCATAGGCCATGATAACTCTTCCTCTAAGAGCAGGCCTGCCGTCAGAATCTAGTATCATCCCGTTATTTCTAAATAACTCTAAGAAATCCTGGTATAACTCATATGCCACAGTCTCGCGTCTGTTCCCAAAACGATTACCGGGATCACCAGTTAGTCCTAAATCCGGGCCTATGAAGCCTCCTGTACTACCACTACATGTAATTGTAGTTAGCTCGTCCGGCCAAACAAACTCCACGAAACCGCCATAAGTAGGTACTATATTTTTAGTCTTATTCATCGATTCTTCGACTGAATTAGGCGGAGTATATAAAGCAAGACTCACAGGATACATACTAACTGAAAGATTCGTAGGACTACTTATAGAAAAAACGAATAAACGACCGCCCCGAAATGTAGGTAAGTCATAATAAGCCGTCGATGCAGACGGAAATTTGGGGTAAGGGACGGTCTTAGGCTTTGCCATCAGCCAGCTTCGCCTCTTCTCGCGTCACCATAAAATTTGGGAAATACTTTAGCCACCGCTTCTGCTATCTCTTGCGGATCAGCATCTGTTCTTACGTTGACTGAAACACTAATACTTCCGGCAGCACCGGGTAATGCTGACAATGGGCGACCACTATGGAATTCTTTGTAAAAACTTCTAATAGCCTTTTCGTACACTTTAGGATCCCCAGTAAAATAGCCTCCTCTTCGGAGAGCATCTACGAATCCCTCTGGATTACCGGCTTTGGCAGCTTCTAAGGCACCTGGCCATTGTTTTGTTAATCGATTAACATAATCCTGAGCTCCTGCTAACGGCGTATCAAAAGCTCTAAAACGATCTCTAATCGTATGCTTCGAGGCACCATAACCCTCATCTGTACGCAGTACAGTAGTTTGACCAGTATACCCCTTTCCAGGTTTTACTCCTCCGAAATTATAATTATACATGTCTACTCCCTTACGGGTCTCATGGGCCCAGTGAGCTAATAACATATCAACCAGCGGAGAGTTCGCCCCAGGTCCTACGCCCAGAGCTCCTTCTATCGCTGTTTTGGCTTCACCAGGCTTCATCTGTGTAGTTTTAGCGGGGACGTCTGTAGGCATAGCCGGAGTTTTGGGAGGAGTGGTACCTTTGATTTGTATAGGACCGGTAGACATAACACCACTTCGCATTTGCGTTAGTTTTAATGCAGATAACATGGCCATATACATAGGTTTGTTTAATTCTAGTAAATCTCTTAAATCAGCCAGGTAAGGGGTAACGTCCTCACCAGTATCCTTCTTCATCTTCTCAAACGTCTGCTTTACGCGATCGGCCTGGTCACCATGACCCATATTTATAAGTTTCTGCTCCATATCAGGAACAAACTTAGCGAATGCATTCTTAAAATCCTGGAGTGATATTTGAGAAGCATCTACTCCCATCGTATTTAAACTAGATTTTGAAATGGGAGCCCCACCCTCCATGATCAGCGCCGGTAACTTGCGGTTGAAATCGGCAAATTCAGTAGATCTACGACCTAGATCTCCGCCATATTCAGTGAAAGTCTTAACCGAATTGGCCAATGCCATGCGGAGTTTTTCATCATCGTCCTCAAATCCGAATAGCTTACGGACCGCTGATCGCAGGTATTCATAGATAGAATTTATACTATTTAACAATTTCTCCAACATAGAACGTAAATAACCTTGGAGGTAATCTCCTATACTTTGCGTTTCACTGATATGCGTCTTAGTCAGTCCCTCAAGCGTAGGCAAATCAGTAGGCGCTCCTTGGGGGGCCTTTAATAATGCATCCGTAATTACACTTTCTAATGCTCCTCGACTTCTTTCGTCTTTTTCTAATTGTTTAACTAATTTCTTTACCTCCTCCGGAGTTGCTTTCATATTTGGGTTGAGTTGCTTTAACGCTGCGAAGACCGATTCCTGTACCTCAGAGTCTTTGTCTGTAAGTTTACCATTCAGTTTCAAAGCCTCTATAACGGAGCTTACTCTAATATTAAACTCGTTGACGGCAGAAAAAACCTCTTTAGGGATTTCAGGGAAGACTGCCTGCCTTCTCAAAGCCCCGGTACCCACCATAGACGTTCCGCCAAATTTCTTGGACAACTCGTTTAAAATCATGAGTTGAGTTCTGATATTGGGTAGTTCTTGGGTTAAGAAGGACGCTATATCAGGCATCGCCGCACTGCGTTTTGCAGTCTCATCCATACCGGATTTCATAGTTTTATTTATATTTTGCATAGCTTCAGCAGTCATAGCGAAAGTCTTAACGGTATCTATTTCCGCGGGAGATTTACCCTTTGCTAACATGTCGGCTACTATCCGACCCAAAATCTGTTTAATGTTGGGAGATGTAGCTAATGCCTTTATTCCTTCCCCAAATTGATCTACCATATCTTGTAGTCGTCGATCGAATATCTTTGATATGATGTCTATATCCATTGGCTTTGAAACATCTGTTGGTGATAAAGTAAGCTTCGCCGCTAAAGGAAGGGCTTCTTGTACGCTCCCAAAGCTCAAAGACTTGCCCGCCAAAGATTGCATGGCCTCTTGAAACCGTTTTGGGTCCATAGTACGACTCAACGCCTTAAACAGGCCTAAGGTTTCACCCAAACGGTTATTATAAGTTCCAATGTTAGGAAGTACATCCTTGAATACGCTAAAAAACTTAGAAGTTTGTATACCACCACGAATGGCCACATCAACAAGGCCATTCATGGCGTCAGTCACAGAGTTGGTCGACATGGCGAGTTGATATTTAAAATGATTCTGAAGTTCAGTTATATCCCCAATAGTAGTACCCAATCCTTTACTATAGGTCTGCAAAGAAGTAACAAGCTTCACTACAACCTGATCCACATTCGGTTTGTTTAGTATATCCGTAGCACCCTGAATGAATGAGTTATACATGCTACTTATGTGCATGTTCATAGCATCCATGGCTTCTTCGGATGTCATACCAAGCTTTAGCCATTCAGTATTATTATCTATCATAGCCCCACGTAAGGATTTTAACGTGGATACATAAGAACGAGATACATTCCCTTGGGCAGCTACTAGATCGCCCGCTAAAGGTATACCTTTTGTCATAGCCAGATTGAATTTAGCAGTCTGCTCGCTGGCCATCATTATCAATTTGGCCAGCATCATTATTCCGCCAGCTGCAATACTAAGCGTAGAGTTTACTTCTGCAAAACTCCTAGATACTTCTACTAAGGATCTCGTCAGTTCTTTATGTCTACTACTCCCTTCTTCGTGCTGAGCCATTTCGGCTCTAATGCCAGCCATTTTACCTAGGGCCTCTTGAGCTCTTTTCTTTAAGAACTTGTCCGAAATTTCCTTAGACATTTTGGAACCGAAATTACGGAACTGACCTGCGAAGAGATCTTCTAGTCCATCAGCCGTCGCCTTAAAACTTTTGGTTACTTCATCTATATCATGAGCAGCCAAGTGTTCAATGCGATCTTGAAGCTGCTTCGTAATAGATACTTGTTCCTCGAGCTGTTTTATAATCAACGCCCGCGCTCGATTTTCTTGAACATAACCTTGATATGTGGTTACTACTTCTTTCTCTAAATCTTTTAAAGCTTCTGACGCCGCTTTCTCATCCTCTGTGGTGGTGGCTTTTAATAATTTGTCCTGGGCTTCCTCTACTTGTTTGTATAATTCCCCCATCTTTTTGTCATATTCTTGAAATTTTTTCTTAGTATCCTCCATAGATCCTTTGACCTGTTTGGAGTATACTTCCATAGCAGCGACATATGTTTTAACGTCCGCTGTGGATTTATTAATCATTTGAGCCGTTTCTCTAACGACTCTTGTCGAAGCGTTCGCCTGTTTCTGTATATGACGAGTTAGACTACTAACTTGCTGGGTTATAGCATTAGTAACCTTAGGGCTTATACCTTGAGGAGCTCCGATCGGCATCTTCTAACCCATTTTCTTCTAAATCGGTACGTAGTTTACTTAGACGCTGAATTAAATTTCCATCAGTAACAGGGCCCAAAGATTTAGAACCCTCTGGGATTAAACTACTCAAAGAACGAACACTCGCGGTTCTAGAAGCAGCTAGATCCCTCGCTTTCTGTTCTTCTTGCATCTTCCTTGAATATTCTTCTATAATCTTATCGTGCTCGTCCATCTCACCGGACAACGCTATAGATAACTCTTTAGCCAGTTCCTGGGCAGTATCAGATTTCAAATGGCGGACCACACGAGCTCTTCGCCCATCAGATAAAGTTATGATTTTGTCGGCATCTTTAGTAGACGTGGTATCTTTATTGTTTAAATAAGCATAAATGGCCGCGCTCTTAAGTTCTTCAAGTTCACGTTTTTCATTCGCTATACGGGTCTTGTCTTGTTCATGGACCCGATTCATTTCTTTGCCCACAAAGGCTCCTGCTATAAACTTAGAATTTACCCAGTCTTGTTCAGCTTGATCTTTACGATCCAGGACATGGGAAACCGATAAAAAAGTCCTTTGAGCAGTGTTTAACCCCAACTTTTCAGTACCAGGAATTCCCGTATACTTAACTTCATTTATGCTTCCCATTCTCAATGAATACCACTTTATCCGGGTTTTACTCTCTTGAGCGTAGAATTCCACCAAAGGATATAACCTAACTGCCTTGTTATTTAACTTCGACAGTTCTTTGACCATCAATGACTTCTCTGCCGAAGTGAACTTAGATACTACCTTTACAATTCTGTTTATAGATTCGGGTCTCTTATCAATAAGATTCTCCCCATTTATCATGAATATAGAATATGCAATAAAATAATCTTCATATAAATATTTATTTTTTAGACCTATGGGTCCGGGTACACGCATATAGTCTATGAGTGTCATCTCGGACCCGTTAATTGTTTTGAATACAAAATGGAACCCCTTCACATTCGCATGTGAAGTCAGGAATCCATTATATAATAATTTTTCTAACTCCGAATATACCTCATAACCAAATGGATCCTGATAATTTACAGGAATTTCTATATTTATTTTATCTGAATCGGTCATTTATCACCATCTTTGGCTCTTCTTTTACCCCAGAAGAAGACTCAAGAGGTGAGTCAGTACTCAAGCCTGGTTCAACCCCGGAAGCTTTTTCCTGAGGTAAAGAAGCCGCTTTCTCAGCCATCGATTGTTTTAGCTTACTTACTTTTTCTTCCGCTTCCGTAAGTTCCTCTTGAACAGAGTTCATGGATTCGAATTTAACATTTGCTAGATTTTGACGCTGGAATTCATCCATCAAATCCGCATAAACGGTGAATATATCATCCACATATTGACCACCCCAATCACCGAGTTTATGATATAAATACCTGTCAAATGTGGTCTTAGTGTTGTTTAGACCTGGAAAAACAGCGCCCCTCTTTAAATATCCGGAAAAATCTTTGTCTTCGATTCCCACTATTGCAAAGCTTAAGGTAAGACGTTTGGAATCGCTTAATCCAGATATGCCGTTACCACTGGTAAGTACCTCAGTAACCTTCTCTTGGGCCACGAATGAAATAGGGGAGAGCCAAATCAAACGCTCCCCGATCTTTCTTTTCCACACCACATTAGACCCGACAGAATCTAACAGCGATTCGAGTTCTTCCAGATTATCCATACCATCACAATACTATTTGGCGGCGTGAACCCCAGTCCACGCCGCCAAATGATCGAGTCTTTACGATATCTTAGGCAGACTTATAAATCTGTGACCCGGGGTTACCGAAATCAGTTATGTAGCTATACTTGTCAGTCGCCACGGTCCAAACGTTCTGTCCGTTAGTTATATCGGTAGAACGAGCACTGCAATTTTCCATGACGATGGCTGAGTCCGAAGTGAAACTCACGTCGTAAGATTCTAACCAACACCCTAGGAAGTAGGTAACTATTACATCATTACCGGTTACTGCACTATTTAAAGTATCAGGACTTATACCAGCACTATTACGTGACAAGTCTGAAACGATTAACTCATTTTGTATATCGAACGGCCAACGATGGTGTCGCAGTGAACGCATGAGACCTTGTCTGTCTGCGCTCTTGTAACCTAACATTCTAAATATGTTACTCGTATAAAGTAAAGCGCGGTTAATGGTTAAACTAGCTGCATCGGTTACACCAGGCACCAACTCAGCGATTTTATCGCCATACCCAATACCACGCACTGGGTCTACTGCACGGTTTTCCGAATAACTAAACGTGTTTATAACACCCACCTGGGCCAACTGAGTCCCATCAGGTCGTGTCATAACACGATTTTTCTGAGAGATAGCCACCGCAGTCTCTGGTGAGACATTGGTACGTAGTAAATGAGGGTTCTCTAGAACTGTTGCCATGGCTACCTTCTGTAATAACTATGGATTATAAACAAGTCATATTCAAATCAGTCTAGAAGCTATCTTAAACAAGATACTAGATACCTTCACGACTTGACCACCTCTCATTTCAATGTCGAGACCCACTGTTTGAGCCAATAAGCGAGTTTCGGTATCAGACCACTTGCCTACATCTTCAATAAGCTTACCTTTTGCGTCCAGAAATGTTTTAGGTCGTCTTATGACGCAGTTAAAGGTAAGCACATGATGCTTTTGCCGGTCATCAGACGTGATCTCCTCAACAGATCTCGGAACTGCTGACTCTAATTTTATCTCTCCGGGAGATTTAACTAACCACTTCTCCCCGTCCTTGAAGAAGAAAGGACGGGTTAAATCAAGCTTTAGATCAGAATGTGGTATTACTACTGTGTTAGGCATCGGATACTTTTTCGCCCAGACCGTTAGATCTGGGCGATCGAATGTCACTTGGATTCGCTATGGTGACCCTTACCGCGACGATCAAAGTAAAAAGTAGAGTTCTTACTTTGATCGCCATAAAGACTGTGAACAGCTTTTTGGATCTCTTCCAATGGACGATCCAAATCCTCCACAGTATCACACAAAGCGAAAACACCTGCGGTCTTTTCTACTAAGGACGCTACCTTTGGACGAACTGCCACATTTTGTGGACGAGCTGCTACCTTAATGGCGGAGTGAAGTCCCTCAAGGATGTCCATTATACGCTCATAATTACGAGCAGTGGTAGCAGCAGCCTTATAAAGGCGACCCACCGCATCGGCCGCTTGGATCATGTCCGATGAAGCCAAATCGTTGGTGGCCGGTTTAGGCTCAGAAGCCACCTTCTCGATCGCCGAAATACCATCAGCGACCTCAGAAAGTCGATCCAAAACCGACTTTTTCATCGGGTCGGTAGAGGCAAGAGCAGCGACCTTGGCCTTGAGATTCTCAACAACTGTATTCATGATATCTTAGTCCTACTAAGCTAATAAACCCTTAACAACCACTCATATTTAAGTTATCCATGACCTGTTGGCAAGCATCACGAAGATCATTGATGCTAAAAATATCACATTGACTATTTTGAGTTCGATCAATTGCGTTCAGGAAACAGACCTTGGCTATTTCATTCAAATAAGCCCCAGTCATACCTTCAGTCATATCTAGAACATTATCAAAATCATCTCTACTTATGGATTTATCCGGTTTGAGACCGTACCTCAATAACTGATTCGAAAGTATACTAGTTCTTTCGAGTTTGGTAGGGTGCGGTAGTTTGATTTTCACGTCAAAACGCCCGGGCCTATTCGTCAATGCCTTGTCCATGGAATCGTGGTCATTTGTACTAGCCATCACCACAATTCCAGGATTTTCGTGCAATCCATCTAAACAATTCAGAAATTCGTTTAGTATGTAACCATTAGCGGTGAGACTCTCTCGATCCTTACCAAATAAATCCATGTCCTCCACGAAAAGCACACATGGAGCAAGCGCTCTGGCACAAGTGAACAAATCAGTCACATCTTGTCCGGATCGTATAGATTTTCCGGTACACCAAATTCTAGTGGCCATCCCATCTAATTGATTGGATAGAGCTTTGAATATAGTAGACTTAGCCATACCCGGTGGGGAAACCAGAAGCAAATTCCGATTAGGTAAAAACCCACGGCTATATATTAACTCAGAATTCTTAATTAAATTAAAAGAGTTTCTTAAGATAAGATTCTTGATATTTTCCGGTATGAATATTTGGTCCCAGGCGGTGGAACCGTGTTCAATAAAAGACAGCTTTCCGGAACCGAACATGACACAAGCTTTGTCATAGAAATTCTCGGTATTCTTAACCGACTCTATGTTTTGCTTCAGACACTTAGCTATATCGAAGTCCCCCTGGTTGGAGTTAACTGTAAAAGAGCATCCTATTTCATTATAACATAAATCATAAGTTACGAATGCTCGTTGACCAGAAGGTTTATGTATTACTAATACACAACCCTTTACCGGTATGAACTTAGTCGCATTTAGACCTATTTCTATATCCTCTTTGACACATTTAAATGGGTCATTCAACGCTAGTTCAATCCCGAACTGTGCTGAACACTCTTCCAGTTCACAACATTCGAGAGAACTAATCTCATTAGAGACACACTTGTGGAATGCATACGCCGTTAAATTACGATCTACACTTTCAAAGTTAAATGACTCCGTATTAACATCTGAGACTGAACACTTGAGCCAATCCCGCATAAGGATGCTTATAGCGTCCTTGGGGGGCGGAGTTTCAATGTGTGGCCCTTTAAATTTATCTATAGCATAATCAATTATAGCTTTAACTCGACGATCTACTTGATCTCTAAAATCACTATTCTTTATACTTTTATCAGAAAAATAATCATCCATATTATTATGTTACAAAAAAAGAGCTAGCCCTAAATAAATCAGGGGCCGGGTTGTAAACAACCCGGCCCCATTTTTTTGGGTCGTTTAGATTAGATACGTACTCTGACTGAAAGAGAAACGGCTATGTACTCGAGAGGGAAAACCGGCACATAAACCGCATTTACACGCATGATAGTAGGATCGTCCGGATCAGTGGCAACTGATAGATCTCCAAGCTGTCCTACTATTTGGTCGCCAATCATTTGATTGAAGGCTGCTTGGGTAGTACCTCTGACCGAGGTGACAAGATCTGGAGTAAACTTAGAGCCAATGAACGGATCCAACGCAGATCTAAGGGTCTGTTGTACATACTGGATAGTGAGAACAACAGAAGGAGTACGAGTAATGACATTCTCTGGCTGAGTAGTCAAACCATGTCTTACTCGAATTCCGGACTCAACCCGCTCTAGCACCGTAACACCCGAAACTGCGACTTGGTTGGCCTCAGTAGGATCAAGATATCGACCGATATTGGTGAACCCAACAACGGCTCTCCGTGTCAACGGCGAGGCCACGTCGAAGGCGGGTGAACAGGTGGATGCTGCAAGAGCTACTGCCGCGTAGGTCCCATCCACCAAAGATTCAGTGGAAACTCCGAACTCGTTCACGGTGGTGATAGTGAACGCATCCGGATAAACCACCCAAACCAAATCAGAATTGAAGCCTCTTGCTAACGACTGCACGCCAGTCGGTGTGGTTCCAACCGCAGTGCCGATGACAGCAACACGCTCTCCTTCTTGACGAGGAGTGCTCATGAAGATGACATGCTGAGCTAGGTAAGACAAAACCGTGGGCTCAGTAGTAAGGACCGAAATGGTAGCTGGCTTCACCGTGCCGACTGGCTTCTTAAGCTCATCAATGGCCTCAATGTATGAGGTCACAGAAGCTTGTGAAGAACCGGTGCTTCTAAACACCTGGCGTAGGCCTACGGCAGGAGCTCCATTTAAGAAAGCTAGAGAAGCAGCTAAAGACAACGGGTTGTCAGTGTTCGCAGGTCCAAAGATCCGCGTTATAGACTTCATGTCTGTAAAGACTGCGGCTCCAGTAGGTGCACCTGTCTGAGCACTAGTATTCCCATAACGGGAATACTCGTAGGAAATGTAGTAAACATCTCCAACTGCAGGCTCCGATCCGGTTCTCTTGAATGTCCGGATAGTAGCTGTAGTGCCGGGCTGAGTGTTGTTGAGATTGGTAACCAGAACTTCGAGCCCTGGAATTCCCACGACAGCGTTCACTGAATCGGCTGTAAATATTGGGGACACGTTCATGGTGAAAGAACCACCACTAGTATAGTCCCCAGTATCGCTTTCTAACAGAGTGAAAGTGAGACCCGTCGTGGAGTCATTATAGGTACGGCCCGGAATTCCGGTACCCGAGGAGCCGAACGAGTTGTTCGATGAAACACTGAATCCACTTATCGCCGATTCTCCGGTATCTCCGGTGCTACCGATCACAATGCCAAGGCCAGTATCTGCCAAGAACGAAGTGTTGGTGGTAGATGCGAAGGAAATGGAAGAGCCACCACCAGAACTCAAAGAAGTGATGGTGAGGTATGTACCTAGACCACTAACAGCTACTGGTGCTACTCTAGCTGCCGAGCTAAATGAAGCATCGGCTGTGAGTGCACTTGTTAGCAGACTCGCCGTTGGTCGAGTGTAATAGGTTGTTCTATTACTTGTGAATCCGAGAGTATCAAGAGCAGTACTTGTACTCTTGATAGAGACTATCGAGCTCTGAGTGTTGAGACGGCTTCTAAGGATTAGTTTACCCGCATACTTACCTTGACCCTCAAACGCAATGAGGCCTGGGAAAGAAGTTGTGACTGTATTGGTTAGATCCTTCGTGCCGTGCACGTGGTAACTACCAACTATTCTCGTTTGGTGGGCGCTATATGCGGTCGATAGAGCGTTAGCCAAGGATATCGATGTAGCCAAATCAGAAGCATTGGCGGTGCTTACTGCATTCGGATCGTTAACCGTATGCTTACCCGATGATACTATATGAAGATTGAACTTCGTCTTAATCTGATTTAAGAGCGTGTTCAATACAGCCTGATCACCAGGGTTTAACGAGTCAGGATCAGCAGCGGTAACAGTATTGGCCGAATCTGATGCTAGGTGAGACGCCCCAAAGACAATGTGAGAGTTGAATTGAGTCTTTAGGTCAATCGCCAAGTCACATGCTGATGCATAGTCAGATGCTGCAGGAGATGTAATAAGATTAGACGTGTCATCATGTCCGTGCACTCCGATCTGAAGTAGATGGAGGTTAAAGTCCTTCTTTAACTCATAAGCCAGAGTAACCGCTGTCACCAAATTGGTAGCAGAAGCAGCTCCTGTAGAGTTGAAGGTGTCGTTTAACTGGTGAACTCCGCCTTCTACAAGGTGGGCATTGAAGTTCGTCTTAATATCATTCAGCAGCGTAAGAGCTGTTGCTAAGTTTGATGCGCTTGCAGTGCTGACAACATTAATGTTGTCAGCCCCATCGTGGAACGTGGTGGAGACACGGTGGGTATTGTAGTTGGCTTTTATGGAGTTAGCTATGTTTATGAGCTGCGTGGTATAAGTAGTGATATCTGACGCACTTGCGTAAGCCAAATACCCTTCGTTAATAGCAGCTACAACATCCGCTGTGGTGATTCCTGATCCAGCGGGCAACGAAGTCGTGATTTCCGAACCATCGATATTTACGGTTAGTACGTCAGTGGATCCAGCCGTAATATCGAACGGACCGACCTTAGTACCGATTTGTTCTGCAGCCTTATTTAAGGCAGTGTAAGAACCTTCAAACGAGTTGGCATTCGATAGCCCAATGGTCGCTGCAGCATTAGTTGAACCTGTCAAAGACGGGGTTAACACCGCTAATGAGGCAGCATATCCATTAGAAATAGACGGAATGTTACGCCCTGATAACTGGAGACAGACTTGATCCCCATAAGTGACAACACTGGCTAAATTGTTGGGGGCAGTGGAAGCAAAGGTTCCAGTTCCATCTTCATGGGCCTGGGTATCGGCGTCAACTGCATTATTTATAGCAGTCGCTACTCCCAACATGTCAAGCTGGGAACTAATATCGATATTATCGATGAGAACGCCATCGATCGACAGAGCAATACGATCCGTTAAATTGAAAGTGAACCCATCATCTACCGGGGAGCTCATGAACGCAGCAGGGAAGGCTACGGAAAGGTCCACGGTGTAAGGAGATCCATCTACTAACACTTCACCGAAGTTGCGTGTATAATCGAAGATCTCATAAGGCTGAGAGCCACCCGAAGTGATGGTGGCATGGGTTGCCGGGGCCAAGTTACTGTTAAAAGTAACCGTAACCGTCTCAGCGACGGGAGTTCCCAAACCACTATGGAAGGCTCTTGGATCAGTGGCTGAACCGGAAGGCCAGTTTAGCGTCTCCGTGAAACCAGTTATGGTTCCCATCGTCACGCCAAATATTGGACCACCAGTAAGAGAACTGGTAATGGAGTAGGTGCCCGTGCCAGAAGGACCAGGTGTAACTACCGAAAAGGTGTAATTCGAATCAGCGATTCGGCTATACCAGAAATTTGCGAACACCTTATAATCGGCAGGTACAGGAGTTTTCAGAGTGATGTAATTAGTAGCCGAATCCACCGACATCACAGTAACTGGATTACGGCCCACTGCGTCACGATAGTCTTTTCCGACATAGACTTCGATCAAATCTGGACGATCGGTGGGGAGATCAAGTCTATTATTAGAAGAAGACGCGTAAACTGAAGTTCCTAGCGGCGTGTCTCTGCCATTACCCGTAGTAGGCTTATAAGGCAGCTGGAAGATAGTGGAGCTAAGCATGGTCGGCGAATTCGCATCATAAGTGCGCTCGCACTCCGCTCCATAAATTTTATCATCTACAAGCATCGCCGAAATTTGCGATGAACCCAAATCCACATCACCAGTACGTAATCCTGGGGTTATAGTAAAAGAAGTTCCCCATTTAATAAACGATTGGGCTCCGGAGTTATCGATAGTGAAATCGACACCGCTACGATAGTCTGTACGGCTAGGCCCAATACCGCAACTCAGAATATTAGTGACGTTTGCATTGGGCAGATAGTCGAATGTATCCTGCCAAGTGTTGAAGAAGTAGCTAACAGTGACTGTACTATTTGCTACCGGCGCTGCGGGCAGCGTAACTTTACGATTTTTCCCATCGACTGACTGAGCGATTACAGTAATACCATTTACCGTAACCGTTACCTTAGTCGGGTCATTTGTAGTAATTCCTCCTCCGGAGCCATCCACAATAGGTCCGTTGTAAACCGTGAAGGTTCTATTTCGGTTAGTAGAATCTCCTCGAGTAAACCCTAACTGACCATTCGCGGTTCCGGATCCGACTGTAAGATTACCCGCAGCCGAAAGCATTACATGATTATATCCCTGGTTATCAATAACCACTGAGGCAGTTAAACCACTGACCAAAGCCGCGTTAATATCATTTACAATATCAGCTGCATATCGGGTTCCAACACTTAAACTAATGACCGAAGGCGTATAACTATCATTTACATAAACTTCAAAAACGTTATTAGAGGCCGTAAACACGTATGTTTCAGGCCGCTGGCTTATTAGCGTACCTACTCCAGAGCTAACCTGAGCACTAACATCATCCGTAGCACGAGTGTCGCTACGATGATAATAATAAGTAACATATACAATGTCGCTTGGTGCCGGAATGGTCAGTAACGAAACAACACCAGTGGCTCCATTTACTGATGCCACAGGAACTGGTAAACCATTCACCGTCACAGAGACTGATGAAGATGAATAGGTAACTCGGCCGACGCCGGTGCCATCAACGATAGGGTAGTTTCTTACGCGGAAAGATGTTAAAGAGCCATTCTGACCACCCAAAGTGGGGTTAGTTACCGTACCCCCGGTGACCCAACGACCTGTCGCGTCTTCATTAAAAACACGCGTATCTGCTTGGCTACTGGACCCCCTTACGAGTTCCACATTCAGGTTATTTAGATATTCACGAGACGGCCCGATGATGAACGGGATTCGAGCTCCGGCTACTGAAGGTACGGATACAACCTCAGTAGATGTCTGGGTGTAAACGCCAGGGGGAGCATATGTGGAAAACGGTCCGATAGCCATGGTAACTCCAGATGATCGAGATTATTTGCGTCTTTATCTCAGGGTAGAGAATATTAATATAGGTTTGCGTCTAAGCGTGGAGTGCGCTTAAATCGAAATACTAAATAAAATTGTATGTGCTTATTTTAATTTTGAAAAAGCGTTGCTGCGACGATCTAAATCGGACTGAGTGGTTGGCTCGAATCCCTTATCCGTCATGGTAATACTATTTGTATTATTTTCTTTTCTAATTTTGTTACGTACAGATTGGTCCTCAGAGATCTTGGCCCATCTTTTGGCGGAGTCTCTTCCCACAGCTTTATCCAGAGTCGGATAGTCTACATCGTGAAATCCACTGTTGCCAGATTCGCCGCCGAATTTTGAAGATACAGCATAAACAGATTCTTTTTTACATAAACTGCTGCACTGCGGACAGGGATATCCAGATTCGTATTCTTTAACCTGAGAAGTAGAAAGGAATTGTTCAAAAATGACCGCACATGACTCACACCGATAGTCGTATATAGGCATAACTAAACCATACTGACCCTGCCTAAAGGCTTCCCAACCAGTCCAGTCATGCCGGGCGTGACTCCGACTTCCACATTCAATAAGTCATAAGTGTAAGAGCCGTCCAGATGACCCTTTTCCATGTCTTGCTTTTTACTAGTAAACTCAATATCCACATTTTCAAGCAATAGGGGTATTTGAACCATCCAATCTACTCTGAGCTGCACAGATATAGATTGCTCATAATAGTATTCATCAGTTTCCGGATTGAACGCTTCTTCAGCATCAGATCCCGGACCGACTTCCATTAACTCCATTCCCTTGTCAATTAAGCGCATCTGTCGCTCTAAAATGGCGACAGTCACATAATCCACTAGAGATTCTCTATCCGAAGCATCTTTTGAATACACTAGACAGTCAAATGTGACTTCGAATTTTCCACCATAGGCATGGCACACCGGTGTGCGTTCAGGATATACATGTATTAGGATTTTATCATTTTCTTGTACCCTATCCCCAAAATAAATCGTGACCCCCGGTATTATATTAGTATAATAGTTATCCATGCTGAATTCATGGAATGTATCTAATTTATCCCCGTATACATATTTCGCACCAACCGAGTAACCAAAAGGGGTTTCTTTTAAGAATGTCACTTCTGATGTTTTATAATCCACTTGGAAATCGACATCAGGAATTAATCTAATCCGCTTATCAAAATATAACTGAACCGAATTCTTGTAAATATTGGTATGAGACAAGTTAGCTAAAAAATTTCGGCTGTCATTGAAAGTAATTATCTCTGGTTCTTCGACCTTAACGTATTTCTTTAACTTAAATATTCCGGGTGTAGATAAACCCTCATTTGGCAATGAAACAATTTCAATAAGGAAGTAACCTGGAGGTGTAGGGAAAATATTCCTAGATGCAGAATACTTTTCTAATTCCACATAGTTTTCGTTTACCCACTCCACCGATGTTGCAGGACTGTTTTTATAAGGCGACATAGCTACAAAGGAACTCATAGTTCCTACATAGTTATCAGCACTAAGCCTGACTCTCTCGGCACTCGTCGAATTTATAATTATTCCTCTAGAAGATCTCTCCTGATATCCAAATTTATTTACCACATTATTGGCGTCAGATTTGTACCTAGGATGCAGTTGTAGTATATCTTTGAGCTCTGCCATGAATTTGCGCTTGGTGTGGTGAGTCAACCAATTTATCATGACAGTCTCTCTTTATTGCATCTATTTAAAGTATAACTTCACATTTTCATGAACCATATTTGAACTAAGAATCTCACTCACCTCCATCCAACAATAACTACTATGTTGATCCATAGGCAGATTCTTAACTACGACTTCATGTGGGAGCTGGAACTTGTGGGCAATTACTATATAATGAGTACCGAATTCTTTATTTAAGAAATTGTCCTCATAAATGTGCTCGTAAATCCCATGATACGTCGATTTACGATCAACATCATACTTAAATCCAAGTTCATCCTGTATACATCTCGAGAACCCGTTATCCAAAGTCTCATTTTTTCGAATAGCTGACCCAAGAGTAAACCATATATCTTTAGCAGGGCTATTTCTTCGATAGCCTAATAAATACCTTCCATTCTCATCATGGACTAAGATATCGAAGGATATGAGTACGGCATTCCTTACTACTTCAATCCACTCAGATTCAGGTAACTTTTTCGTCATAGTTTGGTTTTCTTTTTGCTCTTTTTAAGGCTAGGTGCAGGCACTTCATCGGCCGGTGTATCATCATCCGAGCTAGGAACCACCTTGGAGTAATCCAAAGTATCGATAGAATCTTCCAATGAAGATCCACCCAAATCAGCTGAGATTTCAAGTTCCCCCGAACCCGCAGGGTCCACGGACCCCACGCGCGTATCCTTTAATGAATCTTGAGCAGCCATTTTGGCTGCCATCTTTTCATTAACCACGTCAAAGGGAAGTTCCTTGAAATAAACACCACGATAATACGGCATATCAATCTTCCATAGTTGAGTAAATTAACAAACCTGCAGCTACTGCTTGAAGAGGGTCTGAAGCAGCACGGATTTCACTGATCTGGATCGGGAATGTGCTACGATGTAATTCGAATCTTTCCTGGAATTTCTTAAGAAACCCACCAGCCAGACTCGTACCCCCGCTTACTACTATCGGAATCGGCTTCGGCACTAAAAGTTCTCCCTTAGCCCGGACGAATTGTCTGGCTATTGAGTCAATAGTATAATCTATCAGAGACGACACATACAAAGCAATGGCTTCTTCTTCTCTGGTTTTAGCAGATGTAATATCAATCCCGGACTCCTTAATAGAACACATTTTAGCCGAAGTAGTGCCCACTGCTTTAGCAGCTCCGTTATCAATCCAGTCGCCACCACGACCTAGACTGAATTCTAACGCACTCATGGCGTTATAACTCAAGCATACGTTTGTCATGCCCGAACCATAGCTAATCCCTAGTCCAGAAAAATTAGACGTCGCACACTCTGCGAATATGATGGCCAGGGCTTCGTTTACTGGATCTGGGTTATAACCGAGTTCCTTAAATATTTTAGATAATATAAGACTGTGGTAAGTTACGTCCGACCCCTGCACGTCAATAGCAGCAGCTGGAACCGAATAAGCACACTTCTCATTTGGTATTTCAGGATCACCCGAAATCTGCTTAAGTAATAAAGCAATTACTTGTTGAGCATCAAACTCTCTGGATGATACCAAACCGCCCGATAGAGGACGACGTGCTTCGCGGTTAAAAAGGTTGGCCGTAGCCATAGCCTCATCACCTAAAACAAGAAGTTTACCGTCCAACTCCATGTAAGAAGTATTACTGATCTTGAGCATGCGCTTATGCTCAATCGGAAGATCAATAAAAGCGTCTCTGATACGCTTATACTCGACCTGCCCGCTATTACGTCGAGCCGCCACGAAATTCATGGTACCACAATCTACGCCAATACCGGGCATTTGAATTCTCCTAACTCACTATACCTTTTTCGCCTTCTTAAGACGCTTCAAGGCTTCTGCAGCTTCGTCTAATGACGACGTATCAGAGGTCTGAGACGATATTTGAACATTCGAATCTTTTACTTCACTTGGAGTGATTGAACTTGGTATATACAAAGGATCTGCATACCCTGGGGTGCGCATGGCCTCCTTAGTACCTACAACCGGCGGTAAATGTTCGCCAGGCTGACCTATGGTTATACCCAGACGAAGCATACGAATTACTTCATCCACTTTTTTATCTAACCCATCTACTTGATTCTGAACATTTTTTATAACTGGACTGGAGTCAATGTTAATATTTAAAGGGCGACTCGGGACTTCAGGTGTTACCTTAGTAACACTAACCTGTGATTTTTTAGTGACCACACCAGGCTTTGGCGAGGCAGATTTACGCACGTCCGGTAATAAAGCCACGGACAAGTAGTTAATGTTGTTTTTAATAGATCTTGATTTTAAAAAGGTGTTTTCATCGATTATCTTTATACTGTCTACACCTCCCCGAGGAGACAAGGTAACTCCTACATCCTCTAAAAGTAAATTTGAGTCGAGTTTATTCTCTATCCGATATCTTGGCATCTTGAATAACCTTGGAAATAGGAATCTTAATCTGTTCCCAAATTTTATCAGAATTTCGATCCATAAATTTATCGATTTGGTTAGCATAACTGTTCATAAACTGCTCTGAAGTTAGAAATGAACCGACCCCGGATGCAACACCGTAACTTCCTTTATCTCCACTCCTAATTAGCTTATCAGCTTTTCGTTTGACATATCGATCTTTCGAAGTAACTAGAACATTCCTGATTCGACCCGGTTTATCGGAGTTCAAAGATTTCAAGCTAGACTTAGCCGACATGGTTCGACTACTTTTAATTATTCCCGATTTTCCAATGATGGCCTCCCGGTAAGCTTTCCGGATGACCTTATCCGTAGACTTAGTAATCTCTTCCGCTTCAATAGAAG
>Ga0129333_10000906_pt1 | contig 26149 bp, 31 predicted proteins | sample CPB6_08_DNA_FD_94474 | JGI IMG/M metagenome (GOLD analysis project Ga0129333, IMG submission 94474) | Freshwater to marine salinity gradient microbial communities from Chesapeake Bay, USA - CPBay_Sum_0.6_0.8_DNA | ecosystem: Environmental > Aquatic > Marine > Coastal | place: USA: Chesapeake...
AGCAGCATTGATCTGATGATCAACATCACCTCCTTCACAGGAACACTACCCGCTGTTGGCAGCCTGAGCGTTGGCTCCATGTTTGTTTGATTTGTGCAGAACCTTGCACCAGCCAGGCCGTGGGACCAGACAGGGAATAACTGAAACAGCGCTGACAGACAGCCGAGCCGCTACGGCGCCGCTGCTCAAAGCAATGGGAGCAATGGCTTCTGCAGAGCCTGCAGACTGACAGACACCTGCTCGGCAATCGTTTGCAACTCAATGCTGGTCGTATGAGGGTTGCCGAGCACAGCCTTGAGGTGATGGCGGCCGCCATAGAGGGGCCGGGAGAGCATCAGCCGCTGATCAAGGAGGGACTGACGACAGCGGATCGACCAAGCCTGCGCCTCCACTGCATCCAGGCCGCAGGGGGTGAAGGCCAGAAGATGCAGCGGCCCACCCCGCAACTCCAGATCGAGGGGCTGCAGCAATTGCTGCAGCTGATGACGGCGAGCGACGGCACCATCAACCACAGCCGCGATCCCACGTTCCCCCAGCTGACGCAGTCCTAGCCAGAGCTTCAGAATCTCAGCGGGTCGTGTGCCCTGCAGTCCGCACTCGCCGCCATGGGCCTCAGCCCAACTCGGCTCCATGTAGGGCAGACCGGTGCCAAAGCAGGCCGCCAACCGTTGGGGTTGGCGCAGCAGCAGCAACGAGGACGTCTTGGTGATACCCAGCAGTTTCTGCGGATTCACCGTGAGCGAATCCGCCAGGTGGAGATCCGGCACGCGGCCGGCATGATCCGGCACCAACGCATAAACAGCGCCGATAGCACCATCCACATGCAGCCAACATCCTTGCAAGCGGCACAGCTCCGCGATCGCAGCAATCGGGTCCACCGCACCGCGCACGGTGGTGCCGGCCGTGGCCACCACGGCCAACACAGGCTGTCCGCTGCGCCGGGCTGCCGCCAGGCCCTGAGCCAGGGCATCCACATCCAGCCGCCCCTCATGGTCCACCGGCACCGCCTGCAGCGCCGTGGGCGGCAAGCCCATCACCGCCAAGGCCTTAGCAATCGACACATGGGCATCGACGCTGCAGAACACCAGCGCATCGCGACGATCCTGCAGACCGGCGGTGTGGCGCGCCACCACCAGCGCCATCAGGTTGCTGAGCGTGCCGCCGCTGGCGGCTACGCCACCCGATCCCACGCCGAAGCCGAACCGCTCCGCCAGCCAGGCCGTAAGGCAGCGCTCCAGACGCGTCAGGCTTGGAGCCAATTCCTCAGCCAGCAGGTTGTTGTTGAGGCCAGCCACGATCAGATCTGCAACCACTGAAGCCGTGAGCGGCGGTGGATCAAGATGGGCAACGGCTCCGGGATGGCAGGGGTTGTAGGCCCCGTCCATCACCAACTGCAGATCATCGAGCAGGGCCTGGGGGCTGAGGCCATCCCGGCCGGGCGCCACCTCCGGCAGCACACTCAGGGCCGGCAACGGACTGCGCTGTGCGCTGCCCGCCCACCAGCGGCAGAGCAGATCGCTGGCCCCCGCGAGAAAGGCTTCCAGAGCCGGATCCACCTCCAGCGGATTCGGGAAGGCGGCCAGGCCAACCTCAGGCGCGTGCTCAGGGGCCGGCAAGGAGGAGCGGTTCACGGTCGGTCCATTCTCCAGCGTGACGGGGGCGTGGCTGCAACAGCCAGGATGGCAGGCTGCTGCGAGCACCCCACTGCCCCATGACACCGCTCCGGCCAGATCCGGTTGCCTTCTGGATGAAACGCCTGCTGCGGCGCGCCGCCAGCGTCGGTGCCGAAGGGGAAGTCCCAGTGGCGGCGGTGGTTCTGGATGGCGATGGACGGGCGATCGGTTGGGGCGTCAACCGACGCGAACGCGATCAGCAGCCGCTGGGCCATGCCGAACTGATGGCGCTGCAGCAGGCAGCCTGGCTGCGCGGCGACTGGCGCTTCAACGACTGCACCCTGGTGGTGACGCTCGAGCCTTGCCCCATGTGTGCCGGAGCCTTGGTACAGGCCAGGATGGGGCGTGTGGTGTATGGAGCCTTCGACCCGAAACGCGGCGCCCTTGGTGGCGTCCTCGACCTCAGCCGCGATACCAGCGCCCATCACCACATGCAGGTGGAGGGCGGGGTGCAGGCTTCGGCCTGCACCGCCCAGCTGGAGCAGTGGTTCAGGCGGCGACGGCAGCAACGGCGGGAGCAGCAGCACGGAAAGCCGGCAGTTCCTGCTCCAGCAGATTGAGCAGCAGGTCGACGTTTTCTTCGCGGCTGTTGTAGCCCATCAGACCGATGCGCCAGACCTTGCCGGCCAGGGCGCCGAGACCGCCGCCCACTTCGATGCCGTGCTTGTTGAGCATGTGCAGTGTGAAGGCTTTGCCATCGACACCTTCAGGGATGCGAACCGTGGTGAGCGTGGGCAGACGCAGGTGCAACGGCGCATGGGGCTCCAGACCCATGCGCTCCAGGCCTGCCCAGAGTTTCTCGGCATTGCGGCGGTGACGTGCCCAGACATTCTCAAGGCCCTCCTCGGCGATCAGGCGCAGTGCCTCGCGCATGCCGAAATTCATATTCACTGGCGCCGTGTGGTGATACACGCGGTCGCTCCCCCAATATTGGTTGAGGAGGCTCACATCCAGGTACCAGTTCGGTACTTTGCAGCTGCGGGCGGCCAGCTTCTCCTCAGCGCGCGGGCCCATGGTGAACGGACCGAGGCCGGGCGGACAGCTCAGACCTTTCTGGCTGCAGCTGTAAGCCAGGTCCACCTTCCAGTCATCGAGGTAGAGCGGCACCGCACCTAGAGAGGTGACGGTGTCAAGCAGCAACAGGCAGTCGTACTGGCGGCAGAGATCACCGATGCCTTCCATCGGCTGGCAGACGCCGGTGGAGGTTTCGGCGTGCACCATCGCCAGGATCCTGGGGCGGTGCTGCTTCAGACCTGCCTCAATCTCCTCAAGACTGAAGGCCTCACCCCAGGGTTTTTCGATCGTGCGCACATCGGCGCGGTAGCGGCCGGCCATGTCCTGCAGACGCAGGCCGAAGTAGCCCTTGACCGCCACCAGCACGGTGTCGCCAGGCTCGACCATGTTGGCCAGGGTGGCCTCCATCGCTGCAGAACCGGTGCCGCTCATCGGCAGGGTGAGGCGGTTGTCGGTCTGCCACACGTAACGGAGCAGCTCCTGCACTTCGCCCATCAAGGCCACATACAGCGGATCCAGGTGACCGATCGGTGTACGCGACAGGGCCTGCAACACCGTGGGGTGTGCATTGGAGGGACCGGGGCCCAGCAACAACCGATCCGGTGTGGCAATCGGGCCGAGGGACAGACGGTGCCGATCGGACACGGGGAGATTGATGGGTGCCAAGGCCTGGGTGGGGTCTGGTTCGGTAAAGCCTACGCAGCGACGGGGGCAGGGTCGCAGCGATCGACGGATGAGCTGCAGCGGTGGCCGGATCAGCGGGCGCGAACGTTGGTGTCGGCCAGACCGCGGCAGAGATGATCGAAGGGAGCCCGCACAACGGCAGTGAGCAGGGCGGTATCAGCCACGCCGGCATCGGCGAGCTTTTCGCAGACCACATCGGCCATCAGCGCGATGCTGCGCACGGTGGGGCCGGTGGGGACGCCCAGGCTCTTGTAGGTGTCGTCAAGGCCGTTCAGCACACGCTCGTTGAGGATCGAGCTGTCGCCGGCGATCAGGGCGTAGCTGGCGTAGCGCAGGAAGTAATCCATGTCGCGCAGACAGGCGGCCCAGCGACGGGTGGTGTAGGCATTGCCGCCCGGCAGCAGCAGCTCGGGATCGGCCTGCCACAGACGCTGGCTGGCCTCGCGCACGATCTCAGCCGCTTCAGCATTGATCAGTTCAACAGCCGCCAGGCGCAGGCTCGCCTCGCCGTAATAGCCAGCGATGCGATCGATGGCGTCGCGGTCGAGATAGCGACCCAGCTGGTCGTAGCGACCGATCAGCCCTGTGATGGCATCGCGCATGGCGTGGGGGGTGGATGCACCTGGGCCGGAAGCTAGCACCCACAAATCGCCAGATCCCTTGCCATGGCCACGATCTGGCGAAGTTGACAGAAACGGTTACGCAGCGCCGGCGGGAGCGAGGCAAGCCTGTTTTTGGTTACACGTGATACACAGGCTGCACCCGGTTGCTCCGTACGGTCAGCCCAGCCCGGTTCCAGGCGGGCGCACCACTTCCTTCCGACCCCGTCATGGCCAAGACCGCCCAGGACGTCCTCCGTCAGATCAAGGACGAGGGCATTGAGCTGATCGACCTCAAGTTCGTCGACCTGCACGGCAAATGGCAGCACCTCACCGTCTGCCAGGACCTGATCGATGAAGCCGCCTTCACGGAAGGCGTGGCCTTCGACGGCTCCTCGATCCGCGGCTGGAAGGCGATCAACGAGTCGGACATGGCGATGGTGCCCGACCCCAACACCGCCTGGATTGACCCCTTCTACAGCCACAAGACCCTCAGCCTGATCTGCTCGATTCAGGAGCCCCGCAGCGGCCAGCCCTACGCCCGCTGCCCCCGTGCCCTGGCCCAGAAGGCCCTTGACTACCTCGGCTCCACCGGCCTGGCCGACACGGCCTTCTTCGGCCCGGAGCCCGAGTTCTTCATCTTCGACGACGTCCGCTACAAGAGCACCAACGGTTCGAGCTTCTACGCCGTTGATTCGATCGAAGCCCCCTGGAACACCGACCGGGTGGAAGAGGGCGGCAACCTCGCCAACAAGATCCAGTTGAAGGAGGGCTACTTCCCCGTTGCCCCCAACGACACTCTGCAGGACATCCGCAGTGAGATGCTGCTCACCATGGGTGCTCTGGGGGTGCCGATCGAGAAGCAGCACCATGAGGTGGCCACCGCCCAACATGAGCTGGGCATCAAGTTCGCCGAGCTGATCAGCGCAGCGGACAACGTGATGATCTACAAGTATGTCGTCCGCAACATCGCCAAGAAGTACGGCAAGACGGCCACCTTCATGCCCAAGCCGATCTTTGCCGACAACGGCAGCGGCATGCACGTGCACCAGAGCCTCTGGAAGGGCGGCCAACCGCTGTTCTGGGGTGAAGGCACCTACGCCAACCTGTCCCAGACCGCCCGCTGGTACATCGGCGGCCTGCTCAAGCACGCCCCCAGCTTCCTGGCCTTCACCAACCCCACCACCAACAGCTACAAGCGCCTGGTGCCTGGCTTCGAGGCGCCGGTGAACCTGGTGTATTCCCAGGGCAACCGCTCGGCCGCCGTGCGCATCCCGCTCACCGGCATGAACCCCAAGGCCAAGCGCCTCGAGTTCCGCTCCGGCGACGCCCTCTCCAATCCCTACCTGGGCTTCGCGGCGATGCTGATGGCCGGCATCGACGGCATCAAGAATCAGATCGATCCCGGCGACGGCACCGACGTCGACCTGTTCGAGCTCTCCGCTGAGGAGCTGGCCAAAATCTCCACCGTGCCCGCGTCGCTCAACGGCGCCCTGGAGGCCCTCAAAGCCGACCACGCCTACCTGCTCGAGGGTGGCGTGTTCACCGAGGACTTCATCGACAACTGGATCGCCCTGAAATACGAGGAGGTGCAGCAGCTGCGCCAGCGGCCGCACCCCCACGAGTACACGATGTACTACGACGCCTGAACATCCGGGTTTTCAGCGCCGAGGCAAGCGACATACCGCGGCGCCCGCTCCCCCCGTCTTCAGCCCCGGCCTGATCCGGGGCTTTTTGATGTTGTGGCGGATTGATGGCGTGGCAGACGCCTGGAGGCCTGCACAACTGGAGCATCAATCGTGGCGGAGATGGGCCATGGCGCTGTCATGCAGACGGCGCTCATGGGCATGGCGCTCGGCCCAGGCCCTCTCCTGAGCGTGCACATCGGAGGCCTCACTCTGATCGGCCTGAGCCTGCCGCTGCGCGATCACCGACTGGTGGCGATGGGCCTCCAGCTGGCGCGCCCGCATCCAGGCGGCGTAATCAGCGGTGGCGCGGGAAGGGGTTGTGGCACTCATGGAAGCGACCCTGCTCATGAGTTGATTCTGTAGCGGTTGCTACCAGAAATGGGCTCCGGCCATAAATTGTGATCTGCGTTCGAGCTGATACAAGCAAGGTTCCAGCGCCGCCTACGCGATTGCCGCCCGCATCCGCTGGAATGGGTGCATCTCAAAGTCCTGCAGCAGCCCATGGCGGATGCCGTCACCAAACTCGCCTACCAGACCCTGCAGCAGGGCAAAAGCCTGGTGGGCGTGGCCCATAAAGAGGTGAGCACCAAGCTGATGGAGCTGCTGGCCCCCCAGGGCGCCCCGAAGACACGGCCGGTACAACCCCAGCTTCTGGCTGAACTGCAGGCCAGCCACCAGCAGTTGCTCGATGTGGACTGGCAGGAGGCCGAGCAGGGCCTCTACCCCACCAGCCTGCTGTTCGATGCCCCCTGGCTCGACTGGGCCGCCCGCTACCCCCTGGTGTGGCTGGACATGCCCAGCACCTGGGCGCGGCGCAGTCAGCGCAACGTGCAGGATCTGCCCCGCGATATCGAAATCGAGACCTTCCCCGACTACTACCTCCAAAACTTCCACCACCAGACCGACGGCTACCTGAGCGATCACTCCGCCTCGCTCTACGACCTGCAGGTGGAGATCCTGTTCAACGGCACCGCCGAACCGATGCGGCGGCGCGTGCTCAGACCGCTGGTGCAGGGTCTGCGGGCCTTTGCAGAGCGGCCGGCCTCCAGCCTGCGTGTGCTCGATGTGGCCACCGGCACCGGGCGCACCCTGCGCCAGATCCGCGCCGCCCTGCCGCAGGCCCAGTTGGTGGGCCTTGATCTCTCCCCCGCCTATCTGCGCCAGGCCAACCGCTGGCTGGGCCAACTGCCCAGCGAACTGCCCCAGCTGGTGCAGGGCAACGCCGAGGCCATGCCCTTCGCCGAAGGCAGCATGCAGGCCGTGACCTGCGTGTTCCTGCTGCACGAGCTGCCGGCTGCAGCCCGCCAGAATGTGATCAACGACTGCTTCCGCGTGCTGGAACCCGGGGGTGTCCTCGTGCTGGCCGATTCGGTGCAGCTGGCGGATTCACCCGCCTTTGAACCCGTGATGGACAACTTCCGGCGCGCCTTCCACGAGCCCTACTACCGTGATTACATCGGCGATGACATCGCAGCCCGCCTGACGGCTGCAGGCTTCAGCGGCATCCGCGGCGAATCTCACCTGATGACGCGGGTCTGGTCTGCCACCAAGCCCTGACAAACCCGCGTCCGGGTCGCGACGCGCCATAGGGTCCGAGGGGTGAAGGACCGGGAATGGCAAATCCGTTCAGCGTGAGGTGGCTGGCAGGCTGGACATTCCAGACGGTCCTGATGGAAGGGGCGGTGCAGGTCGAAGCCCACGGCTTCGGGATCTGTCTGCGAACGCCACTGCTGTCCGGCGAGAGTCCGACCGCCGCCGCCGATCGCCTGGTGCTCGCCGAAGACCGGCGCCGCCGCGCCCTGCACAACGCCTGGCTGCGCGGCGAGCGGCTCAGCGACGACCGGGAAGCACCGGCCCTGAGTGACGCCGTTGCCGATGTGGAGCTGCGACTGGTGCCGGAGGAAGATCTCCAGCCATTGATCCGCGTGGCAGCCTGATTCAGCGCTGCAGCCACAAGGCCAGCAGCAGCGACGGTCCGCCCCAGCGCAGGCCCGTCCATAGCCAGCGCTCTGCCCAACCGATCGGCTGCAGCGGTTTCGGCAGGGGATCCAGCAACCGTTGGGCCACGGCCATGCGCTGGCGCAAGCGCCGGGCCTGGAGGCTGTCATCACCACCGGCAAGGCGCTCGGCCCTGGCCACCTGGGCCATCAGAGCGGCCAGCTGATGGAGCCAGCGAATCGGTGGGTAGGGAGAACGCGGCCGCTGTTGCATGGCGTCAGGATGGCCCCAGGCCCGCGCGTCCGTCCAGTGTCTTCCTCTTCCCTGAGCGAAACAACCGCCGCAGCAACAACCAATCCAGCCGGCGGCCTCAACCCAAGGGAATGGCCGCCGGCCGCCCAGGAAACAGCCCGGCAACTGCACGGACAGCTGAGCATCACCGACCGTCAGTGGCATGCCCTCAAGGGGCAGCCGCAACGCCGCGCCGCTGAACAGCTCGCGGCGGCTCTGGTGCTGCTGCTCGATCCCGCCAATCCCCCCGCCGCCGCCATGGCAGGCCCCCAGCGGCTGCAGGCGGCGGACCTTGTGGAACACGCCCTCGGCTGGCTGAAGGGGGATCTGCGCGATCCGGGCTGCCCCAGCCACGGGCGCTGAGCCAGCGCTTCAGGGGCCCATGCGACGTACAGCCACCTGCACGCGATTGCCACGGGCACTCCAGCGCACATCATCGAAGCACTGGTGAATCAGGAACAGACCGCGACCGCTGAGGGCATCGATCTGCTGCGGCAGCAACGGAGCACGGTCCTCCGGAGCGACGCCAGAGCCTTCATCCTGCACCTGAAACACGACCCAGCCAGGCGTGAGGATTCGACGCACCCGCAGGCATTTGCCTGGGTCGTTGCCGTTGCCGTGGCGCACGGCGTTCACCAGCACCTCCTGCAGACCGAGCTGCAGGGCACTGAGCTGCTGAGCGCAGCGGATTGGCTCAAGCAGCAGCTCCAACAACGGCGCGAGCTGCAGCGTTGAAGGGGTGATGAAATCAGCCCAGCGCAGCGATGGCGGGATCAGGATGGGGCTCACCCTGGACAAGAGCCTCGTCCTGGGCATCAGGCTCGCCTTTGGCATCGGCCGGGGCGACGTTGATTTCGGGTTGGTTTGACCCTAACGCTGCAGCCACACCCCTGATCTTCAGGCCGTCACCCGCTGTTGCAGAGCCGGATGGCTCAGCAGCGCATCCATCAGGCGCACACCCCTCAGCTGGTTCACCAGGGGCAGGTGCCCCTCTGGCGCCTGCAGCGACCAGGTGAAGGAACCGGGATAGCGGGTCCAGACGCCGCCCTGCTTCCAACCAAGTCGGGGCCAGAGCTGATCCCAGCGACCCGCAAGGCTGCGCAGCAGCCGGAGCTGGACGGTGAAGCCGAAGCGCCCCTGCGAGTAGACCAGCCAGAGGCGATCCAGGCTCTCAAGATCAACCGCTGGAAACGACGGCACCTCGGAGTAGTACACGTAGCCGCGACGCACCGCATCAGCACCAGCCAGCTCACGCAGGATTGCGCTGGTGAGTCGATCTGCCTCCTCGAACTGCTGGCGGGCCAGGGCGTGCTGCAGCGGCACATAGTCGATGCCCCGGCCACTGCTCACCGCCAGCCAACCCTCGGGATAGCGGCTATCAAAGGCCTGGCTCAGGGCATCCGCCTCCGCCAGCAGCTCCTGGATCAGGGTGCCGGCCGCCCAATCGTCGGCGGTGGCATCGAGACGATCCAGCTGATCAGCCAGAAACGGCCTGAGCTCGGCGCGGCGCTGCAGCACCTGCGCAAGCAGGCTGCGGCGCTGGCGGCTGTTGGCGGCGATGAACCGGTCCAGCAGTTCCTCGGGGCTGGCGGCAGCGGTGACGGGGGTTCCGGAAAGCATGGGGGTGGGCTGACCAGTCAGCGAGCCAGCGTTGGCCCACTATGTCAGGCATTCCCAGCCGCCATGGCCGAACCGATCGCGATCAGCAGCTTCCTGGAGGCCACAGGGCCGGTTGTGGATGTGCGCACCCCGGCGGAGTTCACGCAGGGGCATATCCCCGGTGCCCGCAATCTGCCGCTGTTCAGCAACGAGGAGCGCGTGCTGGTGGGCACCACCTACAAGCAGGAGGGACGCCAGGCCGCTGTACAGCTCGGCCTTGGGCTGGTGGGGCCGAAACTGGCGGACCTCGGCACCCGCCTCAGCGCCTGGAGCGCCGAGGCCGGCGGCGCACCGCTGCGCCTGCACTGCTGGCGCGGTGGGATGCGCTCCGGCAGCGTCGCCTGGCTGGCGGGAACGCTCGACCTCCCGGTTTTGCTGCTCAGCGGCGGCTACAAGGAGTACCGGCGCTGGGTGCTTGAGCAGCTGGAGCGGCCCTGGCCCATCCGGCTGCTGGGGGGCCGCACCGGCAGTGGCAAGACCGATCTGCTGCTGGCTCTGCAGCAGCGCGGGGTCGGCGTGGTCGACCTCGAAGGCCTGGCCCATCACCGCGGCAGCAGCTTCGGCAACCTCGGCCTGCCGCCGCAGCCCAGCAGCGAGCACTACGAAAACCGGATTGCCACCGCCCTGCACGGCCTGCGCCGTGCCGAACAGATCTGGCTGGAGGCTGAAAGCGCTCAGGTGGGTCGCTGCCGCATCCCGGCTGGGATCTGGCGCCAGATGAAGGAGGCGCCGCTGCTGGAGATCCAGCGCCCGCTGGAGGAGCGGCTGCGCCAGCTGGTGGCCGTGTACGGCGTGCAGAACCCTGAGGAGCTGGCTGACGCCACACGCCGCATCAGCCGGCGGCTAGGCCCGCAACGCACACAGATGGCGCTCGAGGCGATCGCCGTGGGCGACTGGAGCGGCGCCTGCCGGCAGATGCTCGATTACTACGACCGCTGCTACGACCACGAGCTTGAGCAGCACGGCGACGGCCAGCCGCAGCGCAGCGCCGCTATCGATCTGGGGGTGATGACGGCGGCGGCGGCAGCGGCGGCCCTGATCGCCAACGGCCTGATGCGGCCGGTCGCAACCAGCGCCACCGACGGCGCTGCCTAGGATCGGGTTTTCAGGGGCACGCGATGGCCGCCATTCAGTTCTTCCGCGGTATCGATGAGCCCGTGGTCCCTGACATCCGCATGACGCGCTCGCGTGATGGCCGCACCGGCCAGGCGATCTTCGTGTTCGATCAGCCACAGGCCCTGGCGCCCGAAACCATGGGCGACATCGCCGGCATGTTCATGCTCGACGAGGAGGGCCAGCTGGTCACCCGCGAGGTCAACGCCAAGTTCGTCAACGGCAAGCCGGCTGCCCTTGAGGCCACCTACACCTGGAAAACCCCTGAGGACTTCGAGCGCTTCATGCGCTTCGCCCAGCGCTACGCCGAAGCCAATGGTCTCGGCTTCGCCGAAAAGGGCAAGGGCGATGCCGACGCCGAAGAAGCCGGCGACGCCTGAACCGTTGAAATTCAACCAGTGGCTGGGTTTGATCGCCACGGTGGCCGCTGCGCTGCTGTTGTGGAGCTTGCGTGCGGTGGTGATCCAGCTGTTCGCAGCCGTGGTTCTTGCCATGGCCCTCTGCACGCTGGTGGGCGTGGCGCAGCGCCGGCTGCGCTGCAGCCGGCCGCTGGCGTTGGCGCTGACGCTGTTGGGCCTGCTGCTGCTGCTGGCGATCCTGGTGGCGGCTGTGGTGCCGCCCTTCCTGCATCAGTTCCAGGAGCTTCTAGGCCAGCTGCCGGCCGCTGCTGAACTCGCCCTGCGACTGCTGCACCAGGGTCTTGATGCCAGCAGCCGCATGCTCTATGGCCGCGAGGCCCTGCAATGGCTGCAACAGAGCTGGCAGGCTCCCGGCAACGGAACTGGCCTGGGTGGCGGACTGGTGCGGCTGCTGGGCCTGGCCGGCAACCTCGGCAGCGGCCTGATCCAGCTGCTGTTCGTGCTGGCGGTGAGCGTGATGATCGCCCTGCAGCCGCTGGCGTATCGGGAGGTGGCGGTGCTGCTGGCCCCATCGTTTTACAGGCGTCGCCTGCGTCAGGTGCTGCTGCAGTGCGGCGATGCCCTCAGCAGCTGGATGGAGGGGGTGTTACTCAGTTCGCTGTGTGTGGCCCTGCTGGCCGGGGTGGGCCTGTCGCTGCTCGGCGTGAAGCTTGTGGTGGCCAACGCGCTACTGGCGGGCCTGCTCAACATCATTCCCAACATCGGGCCAACCCTGAGCACGGTGTTTCCGATGTCGGTGGCTCTGCTCGATTCCCCCTGGAAATCGCTGGCGGTGCTTGGGCTCTACGTCGTGGTGCAGAACCTGGAGAGCTATCTGATCACCCCTTCGGTGATGCACCACCAGGTCAAGTTGCTGCCGGGTCTCACCCTCAGCGCCCAGGTGCTGTTCACGGTGTTGTTCGGCCCGCTGGGTCTGCTGCTGGCACTACCCCTTGCGGTCTGCCTGCAGGTGCTGATCCGTGAACTTCTGATCCGCGACATTCTCGATCCCTGGCGACGCCAGCGGCTGGCCCGATGAATTCCCGCAGCCTGCTCACGCTGCTGGCGCTGGTGGTCCTGGCGCTGCTGCTCTGGGAGCTGCGCTGGGTCCTGCTGGTGCTGTTCGGCGCGGTGGTACTGGCGGTGGCACTCGATGTACCGGTGACCTGGCTGCGACGGGTGTTCCGCCCTCTGAACCGCCCCGCGGCGCTGCTGATCGTGCTGGCGCTGCTGGCGGTGGGGGGCTGGCTGCTGGCCGACCTGCTGGTGCCCGAGCTGCTGGAGCAGGCCGAGCAACTGACGCAGCTGGTACCAGCCCTGTTCGACCGACTGAGCCAACTCCTGGGCGGTGTGGCGATGCTCAACAGCCTCGAAAAGCAGGTGATGGACTTCGCCACCTGGGACAAGCTGCAACCGCTCGGCGCCCAGCTGCTGGGCGTAGCCGGTGGGGCGGCCAACGGCACAATCCAGCTGCTGCTGCTGCTGCTGCTGGCGCTGCTGCTGACGCTGGACCCACGCAGCCACCAGAGTCTTGTGCTGGCGCTGACACCAGCCCGGCACCGTCCACTGATGCGTCAGCTCCTGGGCGAATGCCGCCAGGCCCTCGGCGGCTGGCTGGCTGGCATGACCATCTCGGCCGTCGCCGTGTTTCTGCTGACCTGGGCCGGTCTGGTGATGCTGCATGTGCCGCTGGCTTTGCTCAGCGCTCTGGTGTGTGGTCTGCTCACCTTCATCCCAACGATTGGGCCCACCCTTGCCACGCTGCTGCCCCTGGCGGTGGCCCTGCTGCTCTCACCGGCCCTAGCCCTCCAGGTGCTGATCTTGAGGCTGGTGCTGCAGAACGCAGAAGCCTTCCTGCTCACGCCGATCCTGCTCAGCCGCACCGTGAATCTGCTGCCCACCGTGGCCTTGATGGCTCAGTTGTGCCTTGGCGTGCTGCTCGGCCTGCCGGGGGTTCTGCTGGCCCTGCCGCTGGTGGTTGTGCTGCAGGTGCTCTGTCAGCGCGTCCTGGTGGAGCAGGTGATGGATCGCTGGACCTGAACTCGCCTGCACTGGGGTTCTGAACCCACACAACCTGGACATCCAGCTCAGGAACGCAACCAATCACTCGGCCCGCGATTCAGCGCGGTAGCGACGCCACAAGGAAGGCGTGAGCATCAAGACCAGCACGGCCAGGGGATGTTGAACCGGGATCAAGCTGAAACTGGTCCAGGTGAAATGATCGAGCAACAGCTGAATCTCAACGCGCAGATCCGCCAGCGCCAGCACACACAGCAGCACCACCTGCCAGGGAATGCGACGACGTCCTGAACGCCTGGATACCGTGTCATCCAGGCGAGACCGTAATGGCGTCACCATTCAGCGACGTGAAAACAGCGGCAGTAGCGTCGGCGCGACACCGATGCTCGACCAACTGCCAACGGCAATACCAATGGTGAGCGCCACTGCGAACCAGAACAAGGTGCTGCCACCAAAGAAGATCAGTGCCACCAAGGGCAGCAATGTGGTAAGGGATGTATAGAGCGAGCGTGTCAAGGTGGCATCAACAGCCACATCCACCTGATCACTCACGGACAGGGCACTGAGCAGACTCTTCTGTTCACGAATGCGGTCAAACACAACCACCGTGTCGGTAACGGAATAGCCAGCCACAGTAATCAGAGACACGGCAAACAAGGAATCAACCTCAATGCCGGCGATCAGACCAAGCCAGGCGAACACCCCACAGGTGATCAGCACATCGTGGCCCAGACACAGCAGAGCCAATGCAGCAAAGATGCGGTCGTAGCGGAAGGTGATGTATGCCGCGATAGCAGCAAAGCTGACCAGAAGCGAAATCACACTGCCCTTCAGCAGTTGATCACCGAGCGTGGGCCCGATCGTATCGATCGCTGTGGCGGCGGGATTGAGGGCACCCGCTTCGGCCTGCACAGCGCTGATCACAACGGCAGCCTGCTCCGGGTTCAGATCCGGCAGCCGCAGCACCAGCGAACGGCCCTGATCGAGCACCTGCACGGCGGTAGCGGCCAGATTGGGGGCCTCCTCACCGGCCTGAACGGGTGGCTGCAGTCCAGCAAGGCGACGCTGCACCTGGCTCGGGTTGAGCGGCGTACAGGCACCATCGCAGCGGCGCTCCAACTGGATCTGCGTGCCACCTGTGAAATCAAGACCAGGGCGCAGCGGCGCACCGATTGCTGGGTTGAGCCAGCAGAGAGCCAGGCCGATCACACTGAGCCCACAAGCCAGGGAAGAACCCCACCAGGCCAGGCGGCGGTGTCGGCTGATGCGGAAGCGGGGGGTCGGCAGGGAGGAGGCTGCGGGCGCGGTGGTGGTGGACATCAGGAGGCGCTGGCGGGCAGCTGAGCGGCGGGCAGGAAGTAGGTGCTGCGGCGCAGAGCCGGGTAGCTCATCAACAGCCGCAGCAGCGTGCGTGTGCAGGTGAGGGCCGTGAACAGGCTCAGCACCAGACCAATGGCCAGGGTCACGGCGAAGCCCTTGACCAAGCCTGTGCCGAGTGCGAACAAGGCAACACAGCTGATCAGACCCGTGACGTGGCCATCAAGGATTGAGGAGAACGCCAGCGAGAAGCCGGTGTCGATCGAGCGGATCAACGTGTTACCAGCCCGCAACTCCTCCTTCACACGCTCAAAGATCAGCACGTTGGCATCAACGGCCATGCCGATCGAAAGAATGAAACCGGCAATGCCCGGAAGGGTCAGCGTGACGGGGATCAGCGCATAGATCGCCAGGTTGAACAGCGCGTAGAGACTGAGGGCCAGCACCGACACCAGACCGGCGAGCCTGTAGACCACCACCATGAACACCGCCACCAAGGCCAGACCGGAAAGGGCCGCGATCAGGCTGGAGCGGATGTTCTCAGCACCCAGTGAGGGACCGACCGTCCGCACCTCGATCAACTTCACCGGCAGTGGCAGGGAGCCACCGCGCAGCTGAACCTCCAGATCGCGGGCTTCCTCGGCGCTGAAATTGCCGGTGATACTGGCGCCGCCACCGGTGATGCCCGCCGGTTTGAATTCCGGCCCCACCGTGGCTTCGCTGATGGAGCGGCCATCGAGAACGATGCCGAGCAGGCGTCCGGTGCCGGCGATGTCCTTGGTGAGCTCAGCGAACTTGCGGCCGCCCTCGCTGTTGAACGAGAGGGTGACATCCCAGCCGCTGCCGCTCTGCTGCTGCTGGCGCCCGGCACCGGTGAGATCCCGACCCGTGAGCGTGGCCGGCTCAAACAGAGCCACCACCTTGCTGTTCACGGCAGCCAGCAGCAGCTCCAGCTGCTCGGTCTCGCTGCTGCCGGGCGGTATGGCAACGCCCAGCTGCTGCAGACTGCGGGCCAGATCCTCCGCCTTGAACTGCGTTTCAGGCGGTTCAGGCTGACCATTGGCGATGGCGGCAGCTCTGGCTCGGCTCTGATTGAGCACAGCCTGGGCCTGACGCTTCAGCTTGAGCAGGCCGGTCATCTCCTGTTCGGTGCCGCTCGTCTGGGCGCGGAATTCCAGCAGCGCCGTCGTGCCAAGCACCTTGGCGGCCCGGCTGGGATCCTGCTCGCCCGGCAACTGCAGCACCAGCTGGTCATCGCCGACCGTCTGGAGCGTCGATTCCGCCACCCCAAGGCCATTGATGCGCCGGTCAAGCACGTCCTTGACGGCCTCCAGCTGCTCCTTCTGCACGCTCTTGATGCTGCCGGCGGGCAGCACCTGCAAGGTGAGCTGGCTACCGCCACGCAGATCAAGGCCCAACTGCAGCGGAAAACTGACGAGCAGGGCCCCGGCGGCGATCGCCAGGGCGAGGATCAGGGCGAACCACCCCTGTTGGCGTGCCATCGGCGTCGATCTGGGCTGCGGAGTTGACGTGAACATCCCGGCATCGCCGGGCCGGAAGCTGGCCGCGCGTCAGACCTGACCGGCCTTGAGGGCTTTGGCCGCTTCCACGATCTGATGCGGCTGGATGATCGTCAGATTCTCAAGGGTGCCGTTGTAAGGCGTGGGGATGTCCTGGGAGGACAGGCGCACCGGCCGAGCGTCCAGATCATCGAAGCACTGCTCGGTGATCAGGGCCATCAGCTCGGCGCCGATGCCGCCGGTCTTCATGCACTCCTCGACGATCAACACCTTGTGGGTCTTGCGGATCGAGCGGCAGATCGTGGCCATATCGAATGGCTTGAGGCTGATCAGGTCGATCAGCTCCACGCTCACCCCCTCCTTCTCAAGCTGCTCCACCGCCTTGAGGCAGTGGTGGCGCATGCGCGAGTAGGTGAGGATCGTCACATCGCTGCCTTCCTTGACCAGATCGGCCTGGTCGAGAGCGCAGGTGTACTCACCCTCGGGGATGTCCTCGGAGAGGTTGTAGAGCAACACGTGCTCAAAGAACAGCACCGGGTTGTTGTCGCGGATCGCGGCCTTCATCAGGCCCTTGGCATTGGTGGGGGTGCTCACCGCCACGATCTTGATGCCGGGCACGGCGTGGAAGTAAGCCTCCAGGCGCTGGCTGTGCTCAGCGCCCAGCTGGCGACCCACGCCACCGGGGCCCCGCACCACGGTTGGGATCGTGAAGTTACCGCCGCTGGTGTAGCGCAGCATCCCCATGTTGTTGGAGATCTGGTTGAAGGCCAGCAGCAGGAAACCCATGTTCATGCCCTCCACGATCGGCCGCAGACCGGTCATGGCGGCGCCCACGGCCATGCCTGTGAAGGCGTTTTCGGCAATCGGCGTATCGAGCACGCGCAGCTCGCCGTACTTGTCGTAGAGGTCCTTGGTGACCTTGTAGGAGCCGCCGTATTGGCCCACGTCCTCGCCCATCACGCAGACGTGGGGATCGCGGGCCATCTCCTCGTCGATGGCCTCGCGCAGGGCATTGAACAGAAGCGTTTCTGCCACGGCGGGAGGTTCAGTCCGGCTCAGGCCGGGCGCGGTTCCGGCGGAAGCCGGTGGTGCCGCCAACTTATCTCAGGCGACCGCAGCCACCGGGGCCGGTGCTGCCGCGGCTCGCTCCGGGCTGGCAACTGGCGTTCCAGGAACGCTCAGCCGCCGGCGGCGAAGGTGGCCAGCAGCAGCACAGACAGCAGCATGCCGGGAGAGAGCAGCAGCACCAGCAGCTGCAGGTCGTGACCGGTCATCGGCGGAGCATCCGGATGAGCCTCACGCTAGGCAGATTCCCACTGGCGGCTAGGGTCCGTCTTCAGCTTCACGCCAACCGGGCATCAGGCTGCGGATGCAGGTGAGCAGCAGCCCCAGCCCCACGAAGGCGAAGGTGAACGTGGCCAGGAAGGTCATGCCCACGATCAGGGTCTTCATGAACACAGCGATGCTCTGGGCAAAGCGGGCGTCGTAGTGAGGCGGGTGCTCGCCGTAGTAACCCACCACCCGGCCCGAGAGCTGCAGGGCCAGCCAGGCGAATCCGAAGCTGGTGAGCGAGCCGCTCAGAAAACTCAGCGGCCCCTTGCGCGGCCGGGCGGTGGACCGGGGTGACTCCGCTGACGGCGCTGTTTCAGCCGGCTGGGCCGGGCTGGGCTGCTCGGTGCCGGACAACTCCCCGCTGGGCTGCTCAGTGCTGGGCTGCTCAGTGTTCTGATCCATGCCAGGGTCGTGCTGCACCGTCACAGGCCACCCAGGCTGACACCCGAGCCGGTGCAGCGGCAGCTCCAGGCCTCAAAGCCGGCCTGCGCCAGCTCGGCCGCCAGGGCCTGGCGGGCCGCCTCGGCGCCGGCATGATCCGCGAACAGGGCGAACAGGCTGGGGCCCGAGCCGCTCATCGCCACCGCCATCGCCTGTGGGGCGCGGCGCAGCAGGGCCAGACCCTCACGCACGCTGGCCACTTCCGGCTCCACCACGGCCTGCAGATCGTTGCGCAACGGCGGTAGCGGCGCGGCCCCACGCAGGGCATTCAGCAGCGGACCCTGCCGCAGGGCCTGGCGGCGCTGCTCGAAATCGGCCTCGGCCGAGAGGTAGAAGTCGCCCCTCAGCAGCCGGCAGCGGCCATAGGCCCAGGGGGTCGACACACTGACCTCGGGATGCTTGATCAACAGCACCCCCAGGCCCGGTGCCCCAGCCAGACCGGCCGGCTCCAGCACCTCACCACGGCCGAAGCAGAGCTGGGTGCCACCCGACACACAGAACGGCATGTCGGAGCCCAGTTCCGCCGCCATCGCCTGCAGCTGAGCATCGCTGAAGCCGCAGCCCCACAGCGCATTCAGCCCCACCAGGGCGGCGGCGCCGTTGCTGGATCCCCCCGCCAGTCCGGCGCCGATGGGGATGCGCTTCTCCAGGTTGATCGCAGCCCCCAGCTCCGGCAGCCCAATGCGGGCCCGCAGCAGCTCGCCGGCCCTGACGATCAGGTTGCTGGCGTCGGTCGGCAGATCGGCGCGGTCGCAGCGAAGGCCGATGGCGCCATCAGCGGTGGGGCGCAGCCGCAGGGTGTCGGCCAGATCAAGGGTCTGCATGACCATCGCCAGCTCGTGGAAGCCATCGGGGCGCAGCCCCAGCACCTCCAGGTGCAGGTTGATCTTGGCGGGGGCGCTGACCAGCAGCTCAGCCATGCGGGGCCTCAGGCAGTGAGCCGATTCAAGCCCGCCGCCAGCGCCACCCAGACCGACGGCGCCAGCTCCTGGGGCCGCTGCTGCAGCGTTGCCCCGGCGGCGACCACCAGCTCCTCCAGCCGCTCCGGCGGCTGCAGACCGGCCAGGCTGTTGCGGAGCATCTTGCGGCGAGCGGCGAAGCAGCGGCGCAGCAGCATCTCAACGCTGCGTGCCAGCTCGGGATCGAGGCGTTGTTCTGGCGGCAGTGGATCGAGGGCCACCACCTCGCTCATCACCTTCGGCGGCGGCTGGAAGCAGCGGGGCGGTACCGGGCAGACCGTGCGGCAGCTGGCCAGCAGCTGCATGCGCACGCTCAGAGCCGAGAACGCACTGCTGCCGGGCCGGGCGCGGATGCGCTCGCCCACCTCCTGCTGCACCAGCAGCACCAGGCGCCGGTAGGGCTGGTGGACCGGCCCATCGAGCCGACCCACCAGCCGCTCCAGCAACGGCCCGGTGATGTTGTAGGGGATGTTGGCCACCACAGCGCTGGCGGCTGGCAACTCCACCGCCAGCACATCACCCTCCACCAGGCTGAAGCGGGGATCCGCACCGAAACGCTCCCGCAGACCCACCACCAGATCACGGTCCAGCTCCACAGCCCGCACCGCCGCCGCCGGCGAAGCCAGCAGCCGCTCGGTGAGGGCACCGCGGCCGGGGCCCACCTCCAGCACCGTGTCGGCGCCGGTCAGTTCGGCGGCAGCCAGGATGCGGTTCAGCACCTCCTCATCGCGCAGCCAGTGCTGGCCGAAGCGTTTGCGGGCGCGGTGGGCCGCGAAGGTCATCGGCGAAGCGGGCAGGCCTGCGTCCAGATTGCCCCCTTGCCGGCGGCGGCCCCCCTGCGTAGACCGGGAGTGGTCCAGCACAGCCCGCCGCAGCACCGCCATGGCCGATCTTCAGCCACGCGACCAGGCGCCCTACGCGCTCGCCGGAATCAACGGGCAGAGGCTGCTGTTGCTGGCGCTCAGCGGGCTGACGGTCCTGGGCACCGCTCCCTGCCTGGCCGGCTCCGTCACGGCCGAATCAATTCTGGACAAGCGCAATGCATTGCAGCGGGCCCAGTCCCAGCTGCCCGCCGGCAGCACGGTGACCCGCACGGAGTGCTCCGTTGTGAACGTGGGCATCGGCAACTACCGCTACATCTGCACGCTGTTCTTCACGGATCCTCCGGCCGACGCTGCCCCTACACCCAGTACACCCAGCGCACCGGCCCCCTAGCGGGGGGCAGCGGCACCAAGGCGCAGACCAACTCCAGCGTGCAGGGGCTGTAGCGGGGATGCTCCACCAGCCAGAGGCCGTAGGCGGCCTCCAGCCGCCGCCGCTTCAGGCGACCCAGGGCCGCCATCCCCCAACCATCGGGCCCGCAGCGGCAGCGGCCCTTCACTTCCACCAGCAGCAACCGCTGCGGCTTGTGCAGCAGCAGATCGATCTCGCCCCAGCGGCAGCGCCACTGGCGCGCCAGCAGCTGCCAGCCCCGGGCGCGCAGCAGGCGCAAGGCACGCTGTTCAGCCCAGTTTCCCCCCCGTTGCTGCGGCGTGGTGACCATTGCTCCGCCGTTCGAGACACCGCCTGGGCTGAGCATTCCCCAAGCCGAGAGCCGCCGACCTGCGTCTGCCGTCAGCCCGGCAACTGACCGCGCAGCGCCCGCAGGCAGTACTTGCAACCACCGGTGGTGCTGAGATGCCGCTCCGGTGTAATCGCGATCACGCGCACTGGATGATCACGGCAGCGGATCTTGATCGGCGTCTTGAAGCTCTTGTAGACGATCTCGCTGTAGTCGTAGCGATCGCCGAAGCGGGCCCGCGCCCTGGCCAGGAAAGTATCCCTGTCGATCGGGTTGCCCATGGCGGTGGATCGGCGATCCCTCTCTGCGCATGCTGTGAGCGGAGGTTACGCGAGCAGCGGCCGCCGGATGGTGCGCGCTGATGCCGCCGACCGCTCTGCCTAGGGTTGACGGCGCCCGCCCTTCGCCGATGCCGCGCCCCCATCCCTGCACACCGTCGTCCACGCCCGCACGACCAGACGCCCGGCCGCATCGCTCCCTGCGCGACTGCTGGCGGGCTCTGCGGCGCGGTTTGCTGCTGATTCTGCTGCTGGCGGGGCTGCCGGCCCTGCTGATCGGCCCGGCACAGCCGGCGCAGGCGGCCATGGACTACGCCAAGCAAGTGCTGATCGGTCACGATTTCGCCGGCAGCGATCTGCGCGGGGCCACCTTCAACCTCACCAACCTGCGCGAGGCGGATTTCCATGGCGCCGACCTGCGCGGCGCCAGCCTGTTCGGGGCGAAGCTGCAGGACGCGAATCTGTCGGGGACCGATCTCACCGACGCCACCCTGGATTCAGCCGTGCTGGATGGCACCGATCTGCGCAATGCCGTGCTGGAGAACGCCTTCGCCTTCAATACACGCTTCAGCAACGTGCTGATCGAGGGCGCCGACTTCACCAATGTGCCCTTTCGCAACGATGTGCTGAAGAGCCTCTGCGCCAGCGCCAGCGGCCGCAACCCGGTGACCGGTCGTCAGACCAGCGACACACTCGAATGCCCCTGAGCCGGAGAGTCCTGCGATGAGTTTCGATGCCCGCAGCCTGGAGCGGCTGAAACAGCTGGGCCGCACCCTGCCGCAGCCCCTTCCGAAACCGGAGGCCGCTCCGTCGCCACCAACAGCCGCGACCGGCGAGCGGCGCCACCGCGTGGAAACGGAGACCAACCCTGAGGCTCTGTTCCGCGAACTGATGCAGGTCAGCCCGGACGGCACCGTGCCGCCGCACCTGATGGATCGGCTTCGCCAGGCGGAAGCAAGCGAGCGGGAACGGCGGAGCCGGCAGGCTCGGAACGCACAGCCAGCGGCAGCAACCGGCCCGGCCGCACAGACCCGGGGCGAACGATCCCGAGGTCGCGAATCTCGGGGTGAGCGCCAGCTGCAACAGCGCGGCGAACGGCGCCCCCCCGTGGATGGCGCGACACAGGAGCTCTACGCGAGCTTCCAGCACCTGCTGCTGGAGGACGACGCGGACGACTGAGCCGACCAACACCCCAATCGCAATCCAGTACACACGTACTAAAGTGACGCGTGTGCAGTTGCAGTCGTCATGGAGCGACAGCCCGGTCCCAGGTCGAGGCCACCCTGCTGGAGCGACCCCGATTCCAGGGCGAGTTCCGGGGCTGATTCAGCTTCCATGCCTCGGAGCGAACCAGCCCCTGGGGCTGTGGCGCCCCTCAACAGCGAACGGCGGCCCCTGCGACTGCCGCTGGCTGCCGAGAGCGTGGCCGCCGGCTTTCCCAGCCCCGCCGACGACTACATCGAGCGCGGCATCGATTTGAACGAAGCGCTGATCCGCCACCCCAACAGCACCTTCTTCCTGCGCGTCAGCGGTGATTCGATGATCGGCGCCGGCATCCAGGACGGCGACCTGCTGGTGGTGGACCGCAGCCTGGAGGCCCGGCCCGGCCAGATCGTGGTGGCGGTGCTCGATGGCGCCTTCACGCTCAAGCGCCTGGTTCGTCACGACAATCGGCTGCGGCTGGAGGCTGCCAACAGCGCCTACCCACCTCTGGAGCTGCACCAATGCGGCGACGTGCAGATCTGGGGCGTCGCCATCCATGTGATCCACCCGCTCGGGCGCCATGGCTGATGCCCTGGTGCTGATCGACGCCAACAATTTCTACGCCAGCTGCGAGCAGATCTTCGATCCAGCCCTGCAGGGGCGCCCAGTGGTGGTGCTCTCCAACAACGACGGCTGCGTCGTATCGCGCAGCAGCGAAGCGCGCCGGCTCGGCATCGGCATGGGGCGCCCATACTTCCAGATCGCCGATCAGCTGGCCCGCCATGGTGTAGTGGTGCGCAGCTCCAACTACGCCCTCTACGGCGACATGAGCCAACGCCTGATGAGCAGCCTGGAAGCCTGGCTGACGGAGCTGGAGGTGTACTCGATCGATGAGGCGTTCGGTCGGCTGCCCCGCCCCGGCTCCGGCGACCTCAGCGCCTGGGCGCGGGAGCTACGCGCCACGATCCGGCGCAACCTCGGCCTGCCGATCGCGATCGGCATCGCCCCGAGCAAGGTGCTGGCCAAGATCGCCAACCGCATCGCCAAGGCCGACAGCCACCACGCCGGCCTGTTCGACCTGGGGCAGACGGACGATCCAGATCCCTGGCTGACGACCACGCCAGTGGAGGAGATCTGGGGGGTGGGTCCGCGGCTGAGCCGCTGGTGCCGGCTGCGCGGCATCGCCGACGCCCGCCAGCTGCGTGACATGGCCAGCGGTGAACTGCGGGCCAAGGCTGGCGTGGTGGGGTTACGGCTGCAGCTGGAGTTGCGCGGCATCAGCTGCCTGCCGCTGGCGGAGGCCCCCGGCGCCAAGCGGGAAACCTGCGTAAGCCGCAGCTTCAGCCGCCCGATCAGCGACATGGCTGAATTGCGCCAGGCGATCGCCAGCTACGTGGTGCGGGCGGCGGAGAAGCTGCGACAGCAGCGGCAGCGGGCCGGACGGCTGACGGTGTTCGCCCGCACCAGCCCGTTCGCGCCGGGCTTCACCAGCCAGGCCGCCAGCATTGCCCTGCCGCTGGCCAGCCACGACACCGCCGTGCTGCTGCAGGCCGCGTTGGCGCTGGTACCGGCAATCCATCGCCCGCACCGGCGCTTTGTCAAGGCCGGTGTGCTGCTGCAGGAGCTGCAACCGGAGAGCCAGCTGCAGCACCACCTGTTCGCCTCGATGCCACCGGAGCAGCAGCGGCGGCGCCAGGCCCTGCTCCGCTGCATCGATGGCCTCAACCACCGCTACGGAGCGGGCACGGTGCAGTGGGCCGCCTGTGGCCTGCGGCCGGCATGGCCCATGCGGCGCGATCAACTGTCACGGGCGGCGAGCAGCCGGCTGGCGGAGGTGCCCACCGTCTGGGCACGCTGAGGAGCCGTCAGGGCTGGCCGTACTTCTGCTTGGCCTGGGTGGTGCAATAGGCCTTGGCTTGATCGAGGCTCTGACGGCGTTGGAGCATGCCGTCAGCCACGCAATTGCAGGTGAAATCGACCATGCCGGGCAGCGGGGTCTTGCCGGCCTTGTCGAAATCAGCCTGCATCGCCTCGGCACACTTGGCGACGATGATCTGCTGCATCATGTTTGCCTGGCCCGGAGCAGGCAGCAGCCAGAGGACGCTGGCGGATCCAGCGGTGGCGAGCACCAGGGAACGCAGCAGGGCGCCCCGGGGCCGACTGCTGCCGCGAAGCTGAAAGCGGGATGAGAAGCACTGGGTCAAGTGACGCCTGACAACGGCTGGATGCGGCGAGTCATACCAGGAACCGGACGCTGACGGAACGGGGAGAGGACCGCTGACGGGTCTGGCATCGAGCTGATGCGTTCAGGCGCTGCGCGGCTCATCGTCGAGCGCCGGATCCAAGGGAGGCTGAGCGCGATAGGCCACCAGCTCCTCAAAGCCAGCACGCCGCTGATCATCGAGATGAGCAATGTGCTTGCGCTCGTTGTAATAAAGCTCCTGAAAGCGCAAGGCATCGCTGTTGAGATCAGCGAACATCGCATCAATGCGGGTTTCCATGTCAAACCCAGCCACGGCATCAGCTCCAGCGTCAGCCATGGAGTCGCCAGTCTGCTCAAGCAAACGGGCGATGCAGCGCTCCAGGGTTTCCAGGCGCTGACTGCTCCAGGCACTGAGCAGATGGCGGCAGCGCTTGATGCTGCGCTGCCGCTCCAGCGCAGCGGTCGCTCCGCGCAACTGCAGCAGCGGATTGCTGAGTGACAGACGCTGCACTTCAGTGGGCTCCAGCAGCGGTGTCAAACGGGCCAGCAGATCAGGGCCGCCGGCCGGTGCCTCCGACTGCGCGATCAGCAGCTGATCCGCCAGCAGGCGCGGCAGATCCAGGTCCGCAAGGGCCTGCCCAGAATCACTGCCACGGCTGATGGCCTCCAGCCGTCCCACCCCCAGGTTTCCCTCCTCCAGAGCGCTGATGGCAGCCCAGAGCTGGCGGTGATGAGCAATGGCGAAATCGTCGAGCTCACGGCGCCTCAGCTCGGCGCGGACGGCGCCGCGATGGCTGGGGCAGTGCAGATAGAGGCGCAGCAGCTCAGCCTCTGCGCGCTCTCGGAGACCTGCCTCACCAGGCTGCTCCCAGCGCTGGGAGCGGCCATGCCAGCGCTGGCCCTTCACCTGCTGGCGCAGATCGTCCTCCAGCTGCAGCGCCAGGCGAGCCTGACCACCGCTGAGACGCTCCGCCACCTGCTGCAGATAACGGGAGCGCACGGCACTGGCGGGCAGCTTGCCCAGCAGCGCCACCAGGGCGCTCACCGCCTGCTGGAACTGATCGGAGCGGGCCAGGTCGCGACCGGCCAGCACCTGATCGATCTGCCAGTCAAGCCAAAGGGGTGCCTGATCCAGCAGTGAGCGGTACTCACCGGCGCCATGATCCTTCAGAAACTCATCGGGATCCTTGCCAGCGGGCAGCTGCAACACCCGCAGCTCCAGCTGGCCCTGAAGCGCGAGCTGTTCCACCTCACCAATCGCCCGCTGGGCGGCGCGCACACCGGCGCCGTCGGTATCGAAATTGAGGATCAGCCGCTTGCCGTCACAGCAACGGCAGAGCTGAGTGATCTGCTGACTGCTCAGGGCGGTACCCAGGGCCGCGACCGCATTGGTGATGCCGGCAGCATGCAGCGCAATCACATCGAAGTAGCCCTCCACCACCACGGCGCGATCGTCCTTGCGGATGGCGTTGACCGCCTTATCAAGCCCGAACAGATGCTTGCCCTTCTCAAACACCTCCGTTTCCGGAGAATTGAGATATTTCGGCTCACCACCATCCAGGCTGCGGCCACCGAAGCCGATGATCCGGCCCTGACGATCACTGATCGGCACCATCACACGGTGACGGAACCGGTCGTAGAAACCGTCGCCGCCTTTGCGGGGTACCACCAGTCCCGCCTCCATCAGCAGCTCGGGAGCGAGACCCTCCACCTGCTGCAGGTGCTGCAGCAGCCCATCCCAGCGCTCAGGGGCATAGCCAAGGCCAAAGGCCTCGATCGTGGTTTCGCTGAGGGAACGGCTCTGGCGCAGGTAGGTGAGGGCAGCGGCCCCGTCGGGGGAGCGCAGCTGACCGCGAAACCAGCCGGCGGCCAGGCGCAGCACCCGATGCAACTGATCGCGGCGGGAGAGCTGCTGGCGCAATCGCTCTTGCTGCGGCCCCTCAACGGTTTCCACCGGCAGCTGATATTTACGCGCCAGCTCCAGCACCACATCGCTGAAGCTCTGACGCTGCAGCTCCATCAGAAACTTGATGGCGTTGCCGCCAGCGCCGCAGGAAAAGCAGTAATAAAACTGCTTGGCTGGCGATACCGTCATCGACGGTGACTTGTCGTCGTGAAAGGGGCAGACCCCCACAAACTCGCGCCCCTTCTTCTTGAGCACCACGTGCTCGCCCACCACATCAACGATGTCGGCACGCTCCTTGACGGCCTCGATCGTGCGCGGATGCAGGCGGGGGGTGCTCAACGGCGATGACGCCA
>Ga0129333_10000907_pt1 | contig 26133 bp, 37 predicted proteins | sample CPB6_08_DNA_FD_94474 | JGI IMG/M metagenome (GOLD analysis project Ga0129333, IMG submission 94474) | Freshwater to marine salinity gradient microbial communities from Chesapeake Bay, USA - CPBay_Sum_0.6_0.8_DNA | ecosystem: Environmental > Aquatic > Marine > Coastal | place: USA: Chesapeake...
TGGAGGCATCATTGCAGAATCTGCAACCGTTCAGGAATAACACCTTCATGAGAAACCTGAATGTGTATGCTAATGATGATGGCACCTATTATGTGACCATGAATCGTGCAGTCAAGACAGCATCGGCTGCACAGCTTGAACAGATAGCCGCAGATTTTGAGGCATTGCCTGAATCATTCCGTGAATTGCTGCGTGACTACATGCTCATGACAACCGGCATGAGGTTGGACAACAACCCGATATGGAAGATCATTGATGATGGTTCTATTGATGAACGGTACCGTTTGTTATCTGAGGTCAAGGCCAACCCGAAACGTCAAGAGGTATTGGCTGCCCGTTCAGTATCATCGTGGGTAAACTACTTGTTCCGCTATGGTCATGTTGCAAAGGCCAAAGACGGTAAAGCCCCACAGGTCAGTCCGCGGGTGACCAGTGACCCAAATGCATACGGGATGTTCAGGGACTTGTTCAGTTATCATATCGATACATGGACAAAGCAGAAAGGTGCATCAAATGAGGTGTTGAGAAACTGGGGTCTGCCTCAGTTGACGTTGCATGAAGTGGTGTTCGACCCACTTAAGAATGGGCCAGGTGCCATCATTCAATTTGAGCATGATGGTAGCGTTCATTTCGGGGTTGTAGAAGGTGTTGACCATTCCTCATACAACAACATTGCTCACCACATGATGGTGACAGACATTACCGATATGATGCTGGGCCGTGATGGTAAGCCGGGCATGGAAGGGTATGTATTCCCAATGCAATTTAAGGGGTTGGAGCCTGAACCATTGAACCGCAACGAGTATGAGGATCAGCTGAACACCGCGTTTGAATCAGCTCAAGCCGAAGCAGAGAAGCGGATACCCGGTGATGTGATTGGTAATCTGACAAGCAATAGTTCGTTTGATAAAGCGGCCATTGAAGGCGTTGGCAATGACAAAGAGTTATTTGATGCCATGGTCGCCAAGTTGCAAGAACTGTATGGCAATGAGATACAGGTCATGTCATGGGAAGATTACGAGAAAGAATACGGTGGCACTGACGGACTGCAGGGGCAGGCAAGGACAGACCCACGCAAAGCGGTATCCCGTATCGTATCATGGGCATTGGCCGATGGGCGGATAGACCGCGCACCGCACGAATATGCGCACCACTACGTTGATATGCTCAGAGATACACCATTGGTAAAAGCAGGGTTGGCTTTGTTTAAAAATGAAGAAGCGCTGGTTGATGCCATTGGCCAGTCATTCGTTAAACAGTTTGTGGAACCCAAGGGATTTGTTGATGGGTTGAAGTATGCTGTCAACAAAAAGGCGCATCAGGCTCAAGGTGTATATGCGACCAAGTTTTGGTTTGCCTTGTCACAATTGTTTGGAAGGATGGAGATTGCAGAGGTACTTGCTCAAGGCATGATGCAGGGTGATGGCAAGTCGGCTATGCATCCTACTGAGACCAAAACATGGAACCTTGTAAGTGGAAGTTACGCCAATACTGTTCGTGAAGATAGGGCCGGGTCATATCTTCCCGAGCTGCAAGCGTCCAAGGTCTATGTTCCACCTGCTACGCAGAATGACATTGACCAAGAGATTCAGTTCAGGACTTTCCGTGGCAGTTTATGGCAAGACAAGATTGCTGAATATCGCAGAGAGAAGGGTCCAACGGCCGGCAACATGACCCATAATACAGTCAACGGTGTAATTGTTGCGCACATGTATGACCATCCGGCATACGGAAAAATCTCGTCACAGGCTGAACCTGAGAATGGAGTATTTACTCCCAATGAGATTGAAAGCACAATCAATCTGCAAATGAATGAGCTTGTTGATAGTGTACTCATGGCTGTTGGAGAGAATGACAAGTTGTTCCTCAATGATTCAATGGCCGGGTTCCTGACAGTCCGTAGTAGTAGTCCGGTAGGTTTTGCCAATAGCCAGCGTGAACGGTTGGCATTAGCGGCCATGATCTACAATGGGAACACTCCAACGGACAAGCTGCTTCCTTCATACATGCCCCGGCTATCTGCCGTTGAAGAACAAAAGGTACGTGACCAGTACCGTGTCATGACTGAAATGGTCAGGGCGAAGCAGAACAAGGAACGTCAACGTGGTATGATGCCCTTGGGAAATGAGGAATGGATACCAGTGACAGAAGTGATGCAGGAGATCAATCGGGAATTGGGTGTTTCTATTCCACGGTTGAACGTTGAAGAGAACCAAGGTCTTGAGACTAAGATGAAAAACCTCCTAGGCAGCGTTTTTGGTGTGCCTAAGACAGCAGTTCTGCGATTGACTGGTAGTAAGGACAGCATGCTCTATCGTTTCTTTATTCAGGCCGAAGAAGAGGCGGAAAAAGATAGGGCATATTTCATGGCAGGAAGGGATACCAACGTAAAGGGGTTGCTCTCTACTGCGATGAACATCATCCCTAATCCTGAGCGGTATGATATTGCGGCTGCAGGTGTTGAGAGTATTGCCGACCTTCCTGATTCATTCACCGTTCGTTTGGCAAATGGACAGAACATACTCATGTCGCTTGGTGAGCTTGTACAATTGCGTATGGCCCGTGATGCTAAGCGTGATGTGGGCCTATATCAGCCATCAGACCTTTTGCCCAATGGTGTTTATCTTCGGATGGATTCCAAGGCAGGCCGGCCGGCCAGTGAATTGTATCAAATCTCAGATACTGAATTGAACCGGGCGATTGATGCAGCTATGCAATATGACAATGGCCGCGTTGAATCTGAACTCTTACCCGCATTCAGGTCGCTCATTGATATGGTCAGCTCATTGGTTGGCCCAAGGTATAAAGACCTGACAGGCCGCGACTATGACCGGAGTGATTCATATTACCCGGTGACCCTTGGCCCACATATTGGGGAGGAACAAAACAACATCAGGCGTGGCCCTCAAGACAGGTCGATTGACCAGTGGGCAAGGGTAACCCCATTGCTTGGCATATATGATGGGACTCGGGCATTGCAGGTGAATGATGTGTTTTCAGAGATGGAAAAATATGTTGGGGATGCTTCTAGGTTTTATTCCATGGCCATACCGGTCCGTAACATGACCACTTTGTTGAGTGATTTCAAGGATACCACTTCCCAACGGGCAGGATTAGTTTCATTGCGAAAGACCTTTGAGCTGGCACACATGGAAACAAACGGCTCCATGTTCGACTATCTCAATTCTTATGTCAATGACCTTGCTGACCCAGGGAGAAGAAATGTTGGTCAGCGTGAGGTATGGAGAACGGTCAATAAAATTTCAAGGAACTTTTCTTATTCGGCTTTGGGTGGTTGGAGTCCGATGGTATTTGTCGCTCAGTTGCCATCATTTGCCACCGCTGCCATGCATATCGACCATCGCTATCTGACCATGGCCATGCTCAAGACGAACATCCGTCCTATTATCGGGGGCTTTTCTGTCAAGGGATTGTTGCCAACCAGCAAGGTGGAGTTGATGCAGGTCGCTGAGAACACTTGGCCAACGGTAAAGCGCATGTACGAGATCAGCCCTATGGCATCAGAGCGCTTCGATACTTTCAGTCTTGATGCTTCCATGATGCAGGCAATGGGAATTGATACGAGCACAGGCTTGTCAGGCCGCGGTCCTAAAGTGAAATTTATGGGGATTGAGTTTGACGGCAACCGGATACTGACAATATCAGGTTCGGGGATATGATAGCCTTGGGAATGATATTCGAGGCCGTTGAAATGCAGACACGGTCACAACATCCTGCGCTGGCTGTTGGCAGCCCGGAATACAATGCCCATGTGCGTGATGTGTTTGAGCAAGTGATACTTGATACCCAGCCAACGTACAATCGCAGCACCCGCAGCGAGGCACAGACAGAAGAGGCCTTTAAGTGGTTGGCCATGTTTGCCTCACAACGCACAAAGAACTATTCAATGATTGCTGATGCGTACTATGAGGGAATGCATACCGGTAATTACATGCGCATGGGTAAAGCCTTGGCGGTAGTATCACATCAGGCTGCATGGATTGCTGCGTTACGTGGTATTGTGGAAGCTGGAACGATGTTGGCTATCGGGAAAGCAATGTTTGACGGGTCTGATGATGATGATGATCCATGGTGGTATGTGTTCATGCGCTACTTTACCACATCAACAATGGGCACAATTGCCAGCAACATTCCTTTGATTGGAAATACGATTGACCGTTCGGCTCAAGCGTATGCACATAACTGGGATAATGGGCCATCGCTCAATTACATGAACAGTAAAGGTGGCAACAGTGCTATTGAACTGTTGAGTGTTGTCACGCAGGCATCAACACAACTGTATGGTGGGGCTGCGGAAACGGTCACTGGCAACCCGATACGTGGGGCCGTTGACATGGGAATTGGCGCATTGAAAATTGCGGCATCAGCAAAAGGGTTGCCTCTGTGGCAGTACCGTTTGGTTGACAAAATGCTTAAAGAAGAATCTGCCAAAGCTCCGTTCAAGTATGATTGGCATGATAGGGAGGTCGAACAGTCTCCGTTCCGTATGGTCAAATAACAATACATTTGTCACATGAGTTTTGTCATTACACCCAATCCATTGTGCGAGGGACTGCAGTTCCGTGATACCACTGGTGTCTATTCAGCCACAAACGACCCATTGTACAACATGCTGTCAACCAATGGCACTGGATACAATGGCCTTGGCCCGGCAAACATTCAGCTTAGTGATGTGGCCACTGCTAATTTGGCCTATGTCCTTGGGGATGGGATAACGGTTGCGGCTGTGTTCTCAGGTACTCAGTGGTTGCCCGGTGTCACGCCTCATGCATACTTGCGGATTGATACCATTGCGGCAAGCAATGACATTGATGTTAGCATTGACGGCAATGCTATCATGGCCACACTGACAAACATCAGTACAGACATTGACGTGGCCTGTGCTGCAATAGTGACGGCCATCAATGCGTATGTCTCTTTAGGCACTCAGTGGCAAGCGGAATACCTTGGTTCGGGCATTATACATGTATGGACATATTCGGTCAGTGGTGATGCTGGTAATGGCCTGACAGTGACGCTGACAACAACGGGCATCACAGACTCAAGTGATGCTACAACCACAGGGAGTGGAAATGGGAACATCATGACATATGCTTTGCCAGCATTGGTAGATGGTATGTACACTTTCCAGTTGGATCTGTATGATTCAGCGCAGGTATTGCTTGGGTCATTCCAGTATGAGTATCTGCACACGTGCAATGCTGAGAAGTGTCTTGCTGAGGCCATCTTCCGGAAAGCCAAGAGTGACTGTGGTTGTGGTGGTGGATGCTCAGGATGTGCCGGTGCTGAGAAATTGGCATGGTTGCATGCAAAGCTTTGGGCGGTCAAGAAGCAGCATGAGAACGGTGTATATGCCTGTGTCCATGAGGTTGTGACCAAGTTGCTCTCGGAGTGTCAGGGACTGTGTAAAGACTGTTGAGCCATGGGACGTATGACACATGAAGAGATTGAGCTGGCCATGGCCCGTTGCATTGCGGGCAATATGTGCCGATGGGTAAGACGAAGGGGCATGGGGGCTGATGTTGAGACTGAGCGTTGCAATGTATTGAACCTTGGTCTTTATGCCTATCTATTAGAATGGCCAGGGCTTACCGAACAGATGCGCTTTGAGCTTGAGTGCAAGGCCACGCAGTTCTGTCATTGCCTTGGGCCATGCAAAGACTCTGCAGTTGTCACACTGTCTCAGGACGTCAAAGGAATAACCACGTTACGTGGCCAGACATGGCAGCACCATATCAATACGCTGTATGTTGTGAGTGAAGATGAGAAACCTATCAAGGACGTGAAGGGAAACCTCTATGACGTGACCGATGGTGGTAACAGGTTAGAGCAGGTGATACCCGGTAAAAAGTATTCAGACACAGTGTATCAGTTAGATGTGCGTGGTCCTCTTGATGTGGAGAATGATTACCGTCTGCAGGTAGAAGTGAGCAATTACTGTGGCACCGTGATAGTGACCGAACCTATTGGGCCAGCCCCATGTGTGCTTGAGCTTTCGGCAGAGGTCACACCAATTACCTGTAATGGTTCTGAGAATGGTGAGGTTGTGCTTACACCTTCTGGTGGAACAGCACCGTACGTGTATGAATGGTCTGTTCCATTTGCCATGACCAACCCGGGCAATGTTGATAATGCAGTTCATTTGATACCGGGTGATTACGCTGTCAAGGTCACTGACGATGAAGGGTGCGTGGCACAGGTGGTGTTCACGTTGACGGAGCCGACCCGTTTAGGTCTGAATCTTACTGATGTTGTTCAGCCCGGTGAGGGAACGAGCAATGGTAGTCTTACTGTCACTCCTTCTGGCGGCACAGCCCCATACACTTACCAATGGTATCACATCAATACTGATACACCGTTGGTAGGTCAGACATCTGCGACCGCTGCTGCCTTACCCAAGGGCACGTATTGGGTCATTGTCACCGATGCTAATGGTTGCGAGGTGACATTGGGCCCGATCAATCTTGAACATTTATTGACCTGAGTTCGTATCATTGCGGAAAATCTACCGCAATGAGCAAGATGAATGAACGTTCCTATCAACGCCTTTCAGGTGTTGATCATCAGTTGGCTTCTGTCATAATTGATGGTAGCCACACCAGTCCTGTGCATTATGAGGTGACGCATGGTGTACGCACCATTGAGGAGCAGCAAGCTTTGTATGCTTTGGGCCGTACCAAGCCGGGCAAGATTGTCACGCAGTGTGACGGTATTGAAAAAAAGAGCAAGCACCAGCGGGATTCCCCAAAGGAATACGGTAAGGCTGTTGATATTGTGGCATGGGTTGACGGCAAGGTAAGTTGGGACATGGCCCATTACAAGCAGATTGCGGACCATCTGCTGGCCGTTGCCAAAGAGAAAGGGGTTAAGTTGGTATGGGGCGGCAACTTCAAGAAGTTTAAGGACGGACCACATTTTGAGATCTGAGCCATGACTGATGCAAAACGTTCGGAGGCGAACAACGTAAAGCTGATGGTGCTATTGACCATGTTGTTCATAGCGATCTCATTTCTTGCCCGTTACTGTGGCAATAGCAGGGTGCCAAGCAATGAGATTAAACGAGATACGGTCACCATATACCGGTATGATACTGTATGGAAAGAAGTGAGGCTGTTTAGCCCTACGGTCATACAATATGTGCCAGCCCCTAAAGCTGACACAGGAACGCACATCTTCTACTCGGACAGCCTTAGATATACCCAGTGGTGTGATTCGCTCAGGGATGGGCTGAATGACTGTGCTGAGATGTGTCTTTCACAGACGGTGTATGGCGACACGGTATATGGTGACACGGTCAGTGTGTGGTACCGTGCCGCTGTCTCACAGAATCAATTAAGGGCGATACGTCTTGGGTACCGTCTTGAGGTGCCGATGGTGGAGCGTACCATCACGGTCACGGAGGAGGTGGAGCGGAGGGTACCGGCCCGTGCAATATGGTTGGACGGTGGTATAGGCTATCAGCAAAGCTATCTCGGTGTACCTGTAGGCCCGGTCGGTTCCTTGGGTGTGAGTTACCGTTCAGCCAGTGGTGTTGCCGTTGGAATCGATGCTGGTGCCGGTATGGGTGGGTGGAATGTCTCCCTTCGTTTTGGTAAGCGGCTCATCGTAGGCAATTGAGAACTGGCCACGATGGAACATTTTCCTTGACCTGTACCGTTGTCGGTTCATGGCCGCTTGTTCCATCATGGCCTCTCTGAGATATTCTCTCTGTTCTTGGTCCATTACCTAAAGGTAGTGGTAATGCTGGTCTTTATTCCCTTTGGGAGTCTGTTAAGATGCCACATTTCAGTAGCCTGTTGAATAGTAAGGACAATGCCACCTGAATGTTGCACGGTAACGTCATCATCCCATTGTCGGAAAACACCGTGAATAATCCCGTAGCATGAGCCGATATTCTGGAAGGTGTAGTTGGAATGTATCCCAACTGATTCCCAGAATGCACGGACTTGTTCTCCGTGCCTGATGCACAGCACTTCAATAGTGACACCGTTCAGCTTGTGGTTCTTGTGTGGGTGTAGCTTGCTCATGGGTGGAGTGATGCGGCAAGATCATGTAATTTCTTTGATATCTCTTCCCGTTCTTTTTCGGTCAATGACAATGGGAGGTCACGGCACAGACCATCGGTATAGTTGTTGATCTCGAAGCGTATCATTGGTGCATCGTCTGATGTCTCTTTTAGTGCGTTCGCGATTTCTTTGAGTGCGGACTTAGCCGTTTTGTACTGTGCGTTGGCGAATGGTCTCATGGTTTACATATCAAGGAACCGCACGTATGCGGCTGTGCGTTGTTGTTGGCATATTCCCTTTACGAAGGCTATGAGTTCTTTATCTGATGTGACGCTGCTAAGTGTCTCATGCAGTATGGTGATGGAGTAGAGGTCTTCGCCAAGCGTTGACCTGTCCACGTACATTGGGCTGAATGCATTAATGAATTTGTCATACAGCCTTTCGGGCATTTGCTTTTTGCTGATGCTTGCGATTGATACCCGGCACTCTTTGATGAACGGTACTTTCATTTTCATTTCGCAACTAATAGATAGCATTTGCCATCCTCGTCTTGGACTACATCTTCATACCTTCCCTTCTTTTTGTTGAATGAAATATCACCTTGTACCCAATAGTATCCCGAACAGGGTAAGGCTCCACAAAGATATGTTCCTGTACCTGCGCGACTGGCCTCACCCACGATGAGTGTCAGTTGTTTCGGATGATTGGCATACAAATGATCCAATGCATCGGAATAGTTCTCATCAAGGTCTTTGTCGTTGTCAATGACAAATCCTTTTTTGATTGCCGATGCAATGGCCTTGATCTTGTTGGAAAGATTTACTGTTGTCATGGCTTGTGAATGAATGAGTCAATGTAGTTATCGGTCAAGTAGTATGGCCCATCTTGGTTCCAGATCAGCATTTGCATTGCAGTAGGACTATACTTGGGCAGTTTAGAAAACCACTCTAAGAACAGAGGGTAATCCAATCCGTCAGATTCTGCAATAACCCTCGGTAGGACATGAAGGTTTGTTCCTATGCTATTCCCTTCTCCAAAGCGGCACATCACAAAATCAATCACCCGGATCCTCACATCAGCGATGTGTTCCTGTGGTGAACAGTACGGTTTCCCTGACCATTGCCTGAGTGAAATGATCTGGCCGTCAACGTATGGCCGTTTCCCTTTGATACGAATGGTGTGTTTCTTGATTCCCCTTTCGTAAAGTTCACGAAAGTTGGTGGATTCTCCTGCGTTGCTCATGTATGCAGGGAATACTTTACTGAGGGTGACTACTCTTGGCATTGTTTGGCGGGTTTGCGTTCATATCTTCCAGTAAACGGTCCTTCTCCAACTATGGTAACGGTTCGTTTACCGCTATTACCTAACATGTCAAGCACATCGTCAAGCGTAACGTTCGGGGCTTTCTCTTCGACCCACCTGTCTTGAGCGGCCTTCCTCTGCTTTTCGGTATCATTAATACCGCCATACCATTTGTACCATTCCGCAAAACGGTTCATGGCAATTATCTTTTTAATGGCGGGAATCTGGTTTTCGTTAATCCATATATCAATGGGCCCTTCATGTATGTTCCACTTACTCATTTTGCATTAGGGCATTTGTTGTGTTCTTTCCTGTCAAGGGCGCGCCCGCTGTGGTGCTTGCCCACTTTGTACATCTCCTGCCCGTCAGGGAAAGCAAATCGCTTGCAGCTGGTCAGGTCGGGGCTACCTGTGGCAAATGAGTATTCCTCTGGTGGGCACCATTCCCCCCACTGCTTGAAGAAGAATGGCACTCCCGCATGTGCGCACTGGTCGCGCAGGCTGCGCACCCACTCGGGGTGTATGGGCGTGGCCTTGCTGCCGCTTTCGCCACCTACTATTACCCAACCAAGGCCATGGTACCAGCTTTTGAATGGAACCGAAACGGGCACAGCATCAAAATTCACAGGTCCCACCAGCGGCTCCATGCTAAGGAACCGCACGGGAGCAGGGCAGTTGAGCAGGTGCGGTATGCGCTCATCGGCACTCTTTTGGTCCTCTACTGAGGTGCCAAGCCATACATTTGGCAATGGCCAAATAAGGTTAGGTGCTGCGTCACGGCCTTTCATGCCTCGAGCAATAGCATACACATTGTCTGCCGGTGTTTTATACTTGAATCTGATGTCGCTGTCTTTGCGCGAAGGAGACCATGCGCGACTGATCATTCGTCTGTTCATGTATTCTTCCATCCTTACGGGCCGCTTTGTCAGAATCTGGTAGGTGTGCTGTGGCGTGAGGGCCATGACCGCGAACACCTGGTCCACATACTCAAAGGGTATGTTCTCATGGAACAGGTCGCTCATGCTATTCACGAACACTCGCTTTCCCTTCTTCCATCCGAGAGGCCTGTTGAGTGCTTCGGGGTTGGGATACGCCCCATCGAGAAACGGTCGCCCGTAGCCTGCTATTCTCATTCCCGTCAGACGCTTGTGCATCTTCTCCGCATAGCAGTTCTTGCAGCCTCGACTCACTTTGTTGCAGCCGGTGGTGGGATTCCAGACCTTATCGGTCCATTCAATGGTTGTGCTCATCTGTGTGGTGGTTTGGGGTGCGTGTGGTTTCCTGTGTCTGATTCCCGCAGCCAGAACCTGCGCGGCATGATGCCCATGGCATAACGCTCTTTGATGTCGTGGTCAATGAGGTTGTTTAGTTGCTCTCGCAATAATGAATTGCGTTTGCGATTCCCTTTTTCTGTGTACATGGCCCCAAGGCAATGTGTTTTCTGCAGAGATAGCATATGGTCGATCATTTCTAAGTCCATCAATGCTGACATTTGATTACCCGGGTTTTCTTTGGCTACCACCTTTGCCATGATCAGATACTCCTCATCTGTCATGGAGCCTTGACCAAAAGATCTTTGTCGTTTTTGTCTTGTCATAGGTTCAATTCAGTTTGACCTTTAACGTCAATCGGTTTGCAGTTCCCTCTAAGTGTCTTTGTCCAGAAGTGATGGCCCCAAGAACCATCAATGGTAATGGTTGTCGTTGTCTCATTGCTTTTTACAATAAAGAACTCCGTTCCATTTTTCATCTGAAACAGATAGCCGTCATTGGTTGTGATCACAGCATTCCCTCGTTGAGCATCTACCACATACATACCGGGTAAGAATCTTTTGGCTTTGGCAGATTTTGGGGCAACAAGCCTCCCATTCACTTTTTTGTAAAGCGGATTGTCTTTGCTCATGCTGCCTTAGCCCTCCCTGCCCTGCTTGCTGCCATCGCCTGCGCCCACTTTTTCACCACCACAGGGCACACGCTTTAATTCTTCAACAACTTTTCGAATTACTTCTTCTTCGGTTGACATGACGTTTGGTATTAATCATGATTGAATGCCTAATGCCTTAGGTGATAGGTCACAGATTTTGTCAAGTGCAATTCCTTGAGCAAGGTGATCGTATTCACTTTCAGACATGTTCCCGCTTTTGAATAGCGTACCTTTTTTTAGAAGATCTAAAAGCGTTGTCTCTTTCATTCTTACCGTGACTCCTGTCTTGATGTTTGTCACCAAGGCAAAGGCGACTGACCAATCTCTCCACCGATAGTAGAACTTCACAACGAATGTGGTGTCCTTGGTTTTGTCAGTCAGTAGGTCACGGTCGTAAATGACATCAGGGAGGGCGGCAACATGACCGCCCTCCTCTGGTCTTACCTCATCATTTTGCAAATGGTCTTGCATTGTTGATAACGTCTGTCACGGAATTCCAAACAAATGCAAGGTCTTGATTCCCTTTCTCAATCTCATCACGCCACTTAATCTGAATAATTTCAAGGTCGAAGATGTATTCTTTGAGTGGTTTGTTTTCAGATACACTGACCGGTATTTCTCCGTCAGGCAATTCCCATGGCAATGCTTCTTGTTGTTTGGGAACTACTGGCTGTAACTCCATTGCTGCATTCCTTGTGGCATTGGCAATACGTTCTGCCTGTATCCTGCGCGCTTCTTCTTCTTGCCTTGCCCGTTCCTTTTCAGCATTCTCTTGTGCAAGCTTTTGGTTTTGAGCTTCAAGTTCTTCTTGTCTGCGCTGAAGCTCTGCTCGTTCTCGAGCAAGTGTGGCCACTGCATTGGCATGCGCCTGCTTTGCGGTCTCAAGTTCTGCAGCAAAGTGTTGCTCATCATACTTTTCCCAGGGGTATTCCAAAGGGTGCTGTGAGTATTGAACATATGGTTCAATCTTGGCTTGTCGTTCAGCACGGATACGGGCATTCTGTTCAGCAAGCTCTTGTTCTTTTTTCCGTTCAAGCATAACCTCTGCCACTGTAAGTGTCTGCTTGAACTGTTCATCACTCATTGTTCTGATCTCTGATGCAATGGGGTTGTATGCCTCTCGGTATGGCTCAAGTTCTTTAAGCCTTGCATTCATGCGCTCATCCAAGCGTGCTTCTTCTGCGCGCTGCTTGAATGTTTCTTGCAGTAACAGATGTGCCTCTACTGCCTCAATATCATTGATAATGACTTTGGCCCCCCCATCAATAGCACGGCCCATATCAAGTGATTCCTGCTTAAGCTCTTTGCGCTTTTTATCAGTGCCAGTGCGTACTGGAACCAGCTGTAGTCTGAACTGACGCGCTTTGGCCATGCCCTCTACGTCATTCTCGTCTGTGACAACAATGCTCAATGCTTGTTCCCTTATGGCTGCTAGCTGATTCCGGTACGTCTGGAACGCTGAACGTATGACTGGTTGTAGTGACGACCCTGCCTTAATGATCTCAGCTTCAAAAGCATGTTCATTCTCTGGTAATTCAAATTCTTGTGACATGATACTTATTGGTTATTTCTGGTATTTGATTCTTGCATAATGTGCAATGCACAATGCGTCAACTATTCCCTCATGTGGTTTAGAGCTACGTGCCGTAGGCAGTAGATTGGCAGACGGGTAAAGTCTGCTGATGGCTGTATGTGCCATTGCCTTGGTGTCCCTTTTTTCCTTACCGTCTTTGTCCTTGTACGTCAGTGGGGGTATCCCCTCAAACAATACTTTTTGCCATGCCTTTGGCTGTACTGGTTCCCATCCCATACCGGTCATGGCCATTCCCATTCGGAGCAACCCAACAGACTCACCAAACTCAAAGTTGCTACTGGCGCTGGACCCGTGGATACTATGTACCTGTTCAATTACTCCCCGATACTCAGCACCAGTCGACTGCATGTGGTCTCGCATGACATTGAATATTTTGCACAAGGCAGTAATATCAATGTCCAGTCCGATTTTGGGAAGAGTAAACAGCTTGACCTGACCGCTATCACTAATGACGGCAATCCCACCGTTCTTTCCCGGATCAATGCCCACGTACACCATAGTCAGCGCGGCTTAATGGTGCAAAACCACCCTCATCCATCTTATCATCGATCATGTCAATGATTGATTCAATAGCAGTCTGAATGTCTGATGGGCAACGGAATATGATAACGGACAACGCACCTGCATATCGCACAATTGCAGCATGCCATTTACCATTCTCAGTCCAAATTACCACATGATATGCGTTGTCACTTTCAGACTTTGATTTCTGAATTGCTTTTGATAGTGGATGTTCTGGCTGTATAAAGATGTCGCTCTCATTGCAGATGCAATGCTCGACAAAGCGTAAACCGTTCACGCTTTTGAATGCAGAACTGATTCTCATAAATTATTGTAATCATTCTTTTTCATGTCTGGGTATTGTGGTTCTGGTATCTCGATACCACGTTCTCCCCAGTATTCCCTTAGTCGTTCCATGAACCACTGACTTTTGGTCTTGGTCATTTTGCTTAAGCTAAGATCATCAAACACTATGGCAGTGGTTTCGCCAACACTGACAATGCGGAATGCTGTGCCTGCAGCATGCTGCTTATTGATCAGGTCAATTTCTGCCTCTGTATGCTTGTTGCCATTGATTCGGAATTCAGCTTCGGCAAGATATCCTAGTAATATTCCCTTGTACCAGTTACGAAACTGCTTGCTTACAGTGCGCTCGAACGGAGTGATGTTGACATTTAACCTACCTCCACCAAGCTTAGCTATCTCAGTGAGACGGGGGCTGGCCTCAACGACCAGCTCCCCTTTCTCATTAAGTACCCCTATGAGGAATAGCGATTCCATTACCAAGGTAAATCGTCCGGCCCTTCAAGTGCGCCAGCAGTATCAATCGGTGGTGCTGCAGGTGTTTGTTCATTTACTTTGGGCGTGATAATCGCTGGCTCTGGAAAATCATCAGGCGCTACAGCAGTAGTTGAGCTTACTCCGCTGCGTGCTTGGTCCCAAATCTGTTGTTGACCTAACAACTTTTGTTCATCTTCTGGGCGTAACGTACGATTGAGCGAACCCAATGTGACGGCAGGCCCGAACGGTTTGTTCGGCTGGTTGATGTAAAACAGACGAATGCTGCTTTTCATTGTAGGCCTCCCGCCCTTTTCTTTCCCAATGTATTCCTCGCTGCCAAATGCACCAAGGAAATGCTTTCCCACTAAGGCTTTCAATGGGTCAGCCTCATTGTCGATGTCAACGCCAAAAGATATCAGGTCCCTGCGTATCCCAGCTGCCATCTTTTGTCGCTTCTCAGCAGTGTCAGACGCTTGACCACGCCACATAAAGTGGTTGTGCTTGGCACCATTGCTACATTCGATAACGACCTTGTAATATGGTCGGCCAGTATACTTGGCCCCATCTTTGGTCGTTTCATTTTCCGAGCGGAAAGCCCCGATGATCTTGCACTTGCCCATATACGGGGCATCAAGCCATTCGCTTTTTGCGTTCCTGATTTCATCCCATTCGTTTGCCATTGTTCAATTGTTGATTTGTGAGTGTTGATTAGTGATTCTTACTTTCCCTTTATTGTTCAGTATCCCATCCTGTAGAGCATGACCTTGCGCAAGATATGGGCCAGGTCATTTGGTTCGTATGTGTTGAACATACCCACGGGAGACTTGGCGGATATCTTTTCATGACCCGCAACTTTTGAGGTCAAGAACACATACTCAATACCCTCATCATCTGCTTTTGGTTTGACCATAGCATGAAGGACAATGGTGAACTTGGTCTCAATCTTTCCTTTCCATTGGCCCTGCGCGATGGCACAGGTCTGTTCAGATCCAGCTACCTCAGCAATGTTCATTGGGTGGCTGAACGCAATGGAGAATTTATCCTTTGTGCGTAACAGGTCCAATGTTTCAGCAAGCCTTGCATTGTAGTGATTGGCCCGGTCAAATCCCGTGAACAGTATTTGTGCCTCTTGGTCGTTACGCCCTTGCGCTTCGGACAAAGAGTCAAGGATCACAACACCGTAGTTTGATTTGGACATCCACCGGATAATGTTAAGAATCTGACCCGCCTTAAGGCCGACTGGCTTACCATCTTTGCCCAGTGTGTCTGGTTCTTTTGGTTGCCATATTCCCTTAAACTGATTAGCCGTACGGAATGGCAAGGGCTGTTCTTCTGCATTCAAAATGAATGTCTTTTGTGGCGGAAGGTTCTCAATACTTGCTGACTTACCTGTTCCCGTTGGCCCAACAATCAAGATCGGGTCAAATCCCCAGTTGTTCTGTGCTGCGTTGGCCCGGTAATGGTCCAGCAGCTGTTCAAATGGCATTGTGCTTGGGTCTAAATCTTCGGCCACTTGAGGTTGTTTTGGTCCGACTCCTTGTGTTGCAGTTGTTGTTTCCTTTGCTTGCGTTGTTTCTTCTGTTGCTTGTGACTTTGCCATTGTTTCTCTGATTTGCTGATTAACTCTAATGTTCCCGTTGGTAATTCAATCTTTGGTGGAAGATGCTTGTATAACATCTTTTTCATTATGTCTCGGTAAACCATAATAATACTACGAACCACGTACGCATTGACATTGGTCCGTCTGCCTATTCTTCTTGCTTCTATCCATTTTGCCATTGTCAGAAAGGTAAGTCATCATCAGTTAATGGTAGTTCCAGTGCGTTGAAATTCGCGGATGGTTGCACTGGTACAGCATCATCGATATCTGTCGATGGCCACTCAGGTTCATTGGCCAGCACCAATTGCTTTTGCTCAATGATATCCTGTTCATCTGGAATAGCACCGCACCACATGAGGAACTTGAACTTTGGCGTGGCCCTTCCCGTCTGTCTACCTTTTCCTATCACCAGTTCAACCTCGAGTTCACCGGGCATTGTTCCTTCTTGCTTGTAATACTCAGGGTAATAGATGAACCATACAAAGTCTGCGTCTTGTTCTATCGCACCGCTTTCGCGTAGGTCAGCTAGCTTTGGCCGTTGATTGTCACGTTTCTGATGCTCTCTGCTGAGCTGAGATAGTTCAATGATGACAATGTTCAGCTCATTTGCCAGGTCTTTCAGTGTCCGAGTGATAGTACTCAGGTCTTGTTCTCTGTTGCCGCGCGATGGCGGAGGTACCACCAATTGCAAATAGTCAATAGCAAACAGGCCAATACCTTGCTTATTAAGTCTCCTGATCTTTCTGACAATATCGCTAAGGGTGCGGCTCACATCATCAATGACAAGAAAGCGCTCCCATTTTTTAGCCAGTGCATATATCTCAGCTTTCTGCTCATCGGATACTTTACCTGACCTCATTGCTTTTCCATTGATACGCAATTCAGCACACGCTAGCCTTGACATGAACAGCTTGCCTTTCATTTCAAGGGAAAAGATTGCAGCGGGTATACCTCGATTGATATTGTTGCGGATGATGTTCAAGACCAATGCGGTCTTACCGATAGATGCTGCACCGGCAAGCACGACCACTTCACCTGCTTCAAGGTGTACGATTTCTTTATCAATGGCACTGACGTGTGTCTTGATCACGCTGGCCGGTGGATTGAACAGCTCTTCTGTATGAGCCATCAATGATGTGTCACTCTCGGTCCAGTCCTGTGCCTTGATCAGCTGCTCTATACGCGCTGTTCTCTGTTCAAGTGATAGCTCAGCTTGCTCAATGATACTTGGTATCAACCTAAGCCTTCTTTCGAGCTCTTGTGTCTGCAAGATGCGGACGTAATTGCGGAGGATAGTTGGGCTCCACTCTCCGCTTTCCATAGTAAAGAGCATCGACAGCACTTGGTCGCCACCATATTTTACAGGGCTTATGTTGTTGCTATCAAGCTGTGCCCGGAGTATTACAAGAGTGAGTCCATTGTGACACTGGTTGATTGCATCAAAGATTGGGCGGTTGTTTCCTGTAAATAGCTCACTCCTGAGCAAGTGAAGTACATTGTCACGTACCTCCATGTACTGGCACAGCAATGCCAGCATGGTTATTTGTACATCAATCATCGGTAGTTCTTTGGGCTGCTAACTTAGGCTTTTCGCAAGCCGGGTTAATATAGCAAGGTGTGTAAATTGATTCCCGTAATGTTATTGTTGCTGGTGTTGTTATCTATTCCCGGCCAGCGGAAAGCCGATATGTTATAGCACATTAAAACGATGCTATAACAACAAATATAAGAAATGGGCAAGGGAGTCGAACCCTTCTATGGTAGCCCTTCAATGATTAAGCTCCCTGTTTTTGACAACTGAACCGTCTGTTGTTAGCCCACTTCTTATATTTGCGTTACGTTAGCGGTAAGTGCTACATTGTGCCATCTTCTAAGTCTGTGTTCTTTTCAAACTTTAGGTCGCCAGTATTTTTGCCAAGAACTGCATTCATTTCTACACGGAAACATTCAACCCTTGTTACTTTACCTTCTCTAAGCAAGTCACCTGCTATCAATGCTCTTGCTTCCAATTCTTTTTGGCTTAATTCTTTTGCCATTTTCATTTTATTTACCGCACCGAACCGCTAACAAGGCATATACGCTACCCCTTCGGACGGCACGCTGTTCAACTTTTGTTTAGCCGTGGATTAATTTATGTTCGTCATGTCCTTTTGCTGGATGACATTCCAGTTTACTTGGGTATGGCGAAACAAATGTGAATGACATTCCGTCCATCATTCTTTTGTCCAAGACAAACAACTTCCCGTTATTATCAGCAACGATTGTCTTTCCCGTATCAACACCCTTCAATGCATAGTCTTGCCCTATCATGAAGTCCATCTCTGCTTGTTCATCTCTCAACATGAGAGCAAAAGTATGTGACCACATGACAGGGCAAGCAACAATAGCATTACAGTATACCGTTGTCGCAAAACGAATAGTGAGAGTCTTTTGTCAGTATCAGATTGTCTAGCACGGTTATATCAAATATCTTACAAGCCTGTTTCACCTTTTCACAGATCAGTTTGTCTGCTTGGCTTGGTATCAGGTTGCCGCTCGGATGATTATGCGCAAGGATCAATGCTGTGCAACGGCTATTGATTGCGTAAGTCATCACAGACCGGACGTCAACAACAACCGATGTAAGTCCACCAACCGAAAGCTTAGCATAACCAATGGTTTGATTGGCTTGGTTAAGGAACACAACAATAAATTCTTCGCTCCACTCTATGGTGTCTGCATTAAAGATATTGCGGAGAAAGTTTGCACAATCATTTGATGTTGTGATTTTGACGGACATGACATCTGGATTGCGCTTGAACTTGATGCTCAATTCTGGTGTTACCTGATATCCTTTGATTGCTTTCTTAGGGTCACGGATAGTATGACAGTCTTGGCATTCATGCAAATTCTTTTTGCTAATGTACTGCCATTTCCCTCCACACATGTAGCAAATCTCTGAGTTCACAATACTGTAGCTCATTGGTATCTTGTTATTAGTTCTGGATTGAGTTCCCCTTCTTCTGTAAAGACACGCATTGTTTCATCGTCATTGGTTTGAAATTAGGTAGATGAAAAAGCCCCGAGGATTTACAGTCCCCGGGGCTTCCCTTTTTTCTTCTTGATTATGGCATTAACAATTCGACCTGGCTCTCCATCCGTGGTCCCATCGATAGCCTTTACTATAGACGTGGCCGATGGTATGCGGTACGTGATATACTGCTTTATGAAAATCAAAATGAAACAAGGGCACATGCTCAGCATCACTGAATGCGAACGGCTCATGGCCGATCTCATTGCGAGTGATCACATAAACCACAGGTTCAATGCTGACATGAACATGGTCGTTCACATGGATTGACAATCGGTCAGCATCAGAATCATCTTGGGCTTTGGCGACTCCGGGCCCAACACCGAAGGACAGCAGTGCCCCAAACAGGAACACTCCAATTAGTTTGAAAAGGTTTTTCATGGCGGTAAATGTATGAGATTAATTAAAACGAATCTTCCCGTGCATTCAACAATCAAGCAACGGCACCATGCACCTGTACCATTACAACATTGTTCTTGGCCAGTGAGTGGACAACTGTGAGCGGTTCAGTCTCCGTCCATTTCCTTATGATCTGGTTGGTGATCTCCTCAGTCTCAAGGTCTAGTGCCTCACACTTATTGGCCCATTCCCAGAAGCGGTCGACTTTCTGATCATACTCGTCTTCACACTTGTCTTCCCAAGCAGATAGCACCCGCTCACTGTACGTGATAACGAACTCATGGTACCTGTGCACATCGTGTGGAAAAGTCTTGACACTTATCTGCGCCATACCCTTGAACTCATCGGGGACCTCTGGCATGAGCGGTTGTAGTACTGCGCGCTCGACCTTCCACTTTTCATGGTAGGCAGGATCACCTACCTGAGCGAACCCGTTGCTGCCTATTATCAGATAGCCGCTAAACATCACACAAGCATTGGAACGAGGGCATTGAAAATTCCCTGGCGCATATCAGCACCCGTGCCATAAACTGAACCCTCGAAACGTGTCTTGTTCCGATAGTCTTTCATGTGGTCAACGTAGAATGTCACAGCATTGAAAGCGTGCCATGCTGTTCCCTTGTACTGGTCCATTGAAACATCGCTTCTCCCTGCCGCTTCAATCTCGGCAATGATGCGCTTCGTTTTTCCATGGAAATCATCAAGGTCAATGCCCGGCTTGATGCTCGGGTGAATGGTCTTAATGAAAGCTGCGGTGGTTTCTTCCTTAGTCATCTGAGTGTTGACCATTCGGTTGAACACGTCATTCATTTCCTTCATGTACCGGTTAGAAATACCAAGTATCTCGTCTGCCATGTGGAAACGTGCCTTAACGTTCTTTGTGTGTCTGATACGATAGATATTCTTTGCCGCTCCTTTCCCTTGCAGTGCTGCGTTCAGTGTATTGTTGCATACTACACGGACAGGGGTAAACCGCACGTCCACAGACGCAGACCCATCATGCGTGTTTGTGAACAGAAGATACATGTCAACAACATCATCAGCCACTTGCATAAAATCAGGAAGTTTTGCCTGCAGAAAGAACTTCTCGCCTTTGCCAAGAACACCTGCGCTGGTATAGATGGCATCGCCTTGTCCAACTACACGGTCAAAGAACTCAAAGGCCTCTGTATTCTGCAACGGTGTCCAGTCCTTACCGACCACACCGAAGTATTCGTTGGTGTCTTCACGGAAAACTTCCTTTTTGTCTGGGACTTTTGTACCATCATGACGAAATATCGGTGCGGTCACTACTGGGTAATTACACCGTGTTCCAGATGTCACTTCTTCAACAGTTGCTGGTTCTCCGTTTGGTTTTACAATTCCCTTTCGGTGCCACGTTTCACCCATACCAATAAACTGGTATCCTTTATCGTCTTTACGAATTTTGTCTGCCATTGCTTTTAGTTCTTAGTCTGTTGTATTTCTTTTCCCGTGTTGGTCTGCTCACTCTCTTGACCGGGTGAACTGGGAATTGCCAGTCCATTACTCGGTCAGTAGTACTTGTGATAGGGCCAAGCACTCCCCCGAATGATTGGCGGACTATCTGTGATGCCTCATGCATATCATTTGCTTCCACCTTGACAGAGCCATAGAACACCAAGCTCATGTCAACATCATAGATACGCATTGCCATGAAACTTTTTGGCGGGTACTTCAATGACCTCTATCAAAGCATTAGGCCAGTCCCGTTTAGCTATCTCGATGTCGTCATAGACAGGGCAAAACATCATCAGTGTCCCGTCTTGATTCATCTGTACCACCTCATGCACAATGTACATGGTGATCACAGGTCCACGGAGCTGAGCCTGTTGGTCGCTCCATGATTGTACGCCAGCGATCAGCATTATAAGTGCAACGAGTAGCACTACAATTGTTGTTATCATTTTGTTGGTAGTTAAAACAGTTGACTCCATTTTTCCCTTACTGCAGACTCATGCGTGGAACGGACAAACTCCCGTTCTTTACCATGCCTGTGCCCAAAGATTTCACGTTCAGCATGGTTCACACCGTTCTGATATCCCTGGGTCATGCCCTTATGGTAAGCCTCCTCAATGGCAACGTTCTTGTCCTTAGCCAGCGTCACCAGATTATCAATGCAATTGGATAGCAATGATAGTTCTGCCGCACGTTTATCGTACACGCCTTTGGCCCTGACGTAATCAGGGCTGGCAGTTGTGGCCACGTGTGTCATTGCTTGTGCGTGTGCCCGTGCATGGAACTGCTCGTTGCCCATACGCAATTGAACGATCACTTGTCTGGCGCTTTGCACCAATGCTTCAACTTCTTCATTCATGGTTGATGTATTGAAATGAATTGGGCCGGGGCATTGCAGACTGCAACACTACCCGGCCCTCACCTCCTACCGATGGAGACCCCAAAGGTAATCAGTTTGTTTTTTTCCGTTGAACATTTGCGTTACGTTTCTTTGGTTCCTCAAGTGGAGTTATGGTAGCTACCTTCCGTCCAGACTTGATAATCTTTGGCATGATAATATCCAGTTCGTTTACTGGAAACCCACACACACCATCAACAATAGGCCTCTTACTTATTTTGCTGACCGCTGTTGCATCATCGGCAATGGAGAGGTAATACCCGTCCACTTCCATTAAAAAGATTGCATCAGGGTGCTTCTCATGCATCTTAAGCATCTGAGATTTGTGTTGTTTTATGAGCTTAGGGTATGATGCATCACGTGCCGGTGCATTTGCTACGCTTTTAATTTCAGCCAGCTTTGCTTCCATCTGTTTGACTTTCTCCTGAACCCGATGCTTTTTCTGGGCAATCTTATCTTCCTGTTCTTTCTCAAATAGTTGAAGCTTATCAGGATGTAGGATGTTCATGACCTCGCGGAGCAGGTCATCACTCATGTTGAACAGCATCACTGATAGAACTTTATCAATGAAACTATGACGGCCAAGTGTATGGCAGATGCTGTCAAACACAGACGCATTGTGCAACAGATCTTTATTGAACACGCATTTGTCTTTCTCTTCCGGGATAGACTCAAGTAACCATTTGCGTTTCTCCTCAGCCCTTATCTCAATAAACCTTGATAAACCTTTTTCTTGCTCTTTGATGCTTGCCACAAGAACATTCATCACAGTCTCATTGTCCGTGATTTGCTTTGGGTCTGCGTCAAGTGCGGCTTTTTTATCAGCTGCTTTAGGTTTGTCTGGCTTTTGTTTGTCATAGTTGATTGTGACATTGACCACTTTGTTCTGGCGTATGGAAAAGTACTCGCTTTCATTCGTGGTCTGGGATGCCCATTGATTTCCAGTCAGGATAATGTACTGTCCTTCTTGCAGCCCATACTCTGTAGGGTCAGACGTTGTTGAGAGCACAAGTCTTTTGCCCTTGTTTACCGTCTCAGCAATGAGTTGGTTTGTCCATTCTTGCATTTTATCCCTATGGCATTGGGACATCAGACAAGATGGTGCCTCATCGAATAGCCTACTTGAAGCAGTGTTGTACTGGCAACCCTCGCATGCTGGGCGACTGCCGTATGGTTTGGTCAGGTCAAACGGGGCTGAGCTCAGTTCAATGATCCGCGATTGAACACCATGCTCAATTGCATTCTGTTGTTCTTGCGCGGTCGCAGAAGATAACCTTAGCAATTGCAGCTTGGTGATCTTGTTCTGAGAGAACAGTTCTTTGATCTCGGGTATTACTGCATCAATCAATACCCTGTTGTGTATCCATGCTGTGGGTTTGTGAAGTACACTGGCAGCGTACTCAATCCCATTGGCCTGCACAATGTTTGCCACGGCCTGTGCTTCGTCCAGCAGGTCAGGGTTCCTGCGCTGCAGGTTCTCAGTGAGCTGCAGTATCTGAATATTCCCGGTGTTTTCAAGGACATTGGCAGGTATGCTTTCAAGGCCGGCTGCTTTTGCGGCCATGTACCTTCTCCACCCTGCTATCAGTGTGTAATACTTTCCCGTTTTGGCTACTGTAACTGGCACCAATATGCCATGCTGTTTGACCGAACTGTTGAGCTCCTGTTGTTCAATCTCATTGTTGTTCTTTCTGTAATTCTGAACAACCTTGATGTCTTTGATTGATATGTTCATGGTTTATGCTCCGAGCATTAATGGAAGTTGACGGCTGTTCCCTTGTTGGTCAAAGCAATTATCATAGAAGCGTTTCATAGCTTCTAGTTTGACCTTTGCCTCATGGCGCAATGATTTCGTATGCACTAGCATGTACGCTGTGTATGGTGGTTCTTTCAGCACCATGAGATTGGCAAAGGTCAATGGTTCATTTGCGAAATGACAGTACCATTCTCCTTGGGTGGCATACCCCATGTCTAGCAGATGCTGCGCTCCGTCATTCATCGGAACATACGGTCGATTCAATTGGTCTGTCCCTGTGGTTTTGACATCGATACGATAAGTTGTCCCATTGTGAATGGCATATGGGATATCGACCAAGGCCTTGGTCTGTCCAAGCATATCGTCAACCCCTTGGAACACTACCTGTGTCGGTGAGGTGTCGAGCCACGGGAATGACCTGTGAACGGACATGATCATGCTGTTTATGCGGCTGACATCATCAGCCGACAGGATATATTTACCGTTCGCGGCTGCTTGTTGCTCCTCAAGCCACGCTTTGTATGCATTGGTCGCCCGGGGTTTGGCGCCTCCGATTTTGGCAATAACCTCAGCATCTGAGAGCACATAGAATGTGCTGTCGAATAGCTGTGGACGAAGCAATGCTATGTCGAATGCTGTACCAAAGGACTGGGCCTCCGATGGTGTGTCACCGTACATGCGTTTATGCATCAGTTGTTCAGGATTTATCCAACAACTTTGAAGATCGCTGTGTGCGACACCTGGGAGTGACCGGTATTGTTCATCGGTCATGGCATCAGGTAGCTGAGGCCAGTTGAATGGTGTGATGATGTTCATGTTGTTTGGTTATTGATTGTTAAAAGTTCTGGTTGTTCCCGTTGTATGATCTCCATTGCTGACTTCACTGATGTAAAGTCGGTCAGTTTATTGTTGGCCAGCGCATCCAAGAAATCAAATGCGGTGGTGTTCATTGTGTCAAGGTTAGTGCGTGCTTCCCATTCGTATTTCAGAACATGGGCAAACAGTCTTGACACGTCATTGCGTGTGGTCGGTATGATCTTGAGCATATGACGCACTACCTGAGCGACCTGAGCTCCTGAAAGCTGAGGCCGAACAAGTAAATCAATCTTGGTCTGTGACATCCATTAAGATTTGAATGACTTGCTGTGCCACATCAGGTGGCAGTTCCCTTTGAAGTCTTGCATGAATTGTTTCCTGCTGCCATCGTATTATGGCTTTGAGAACAAGTTCTTTGTCCTCTGGAAATAGTGGAGTCCGAAGGTACTTGCGGACAGTGAAGTGGCTAAGGCCACCCATCTGTATGGCTATACGTCCGGTCACCATCCCAAGCTTGCGCCCAAGGTGTGCTGCTAGGACACGGACCCACGTTGTGGTGGCACTGCTGGTGTCAACATTACCTACCACTCGGTGTATCATGTCAATCAAAGGAGCATCCATAGCTCTGCCTCTTTCATGCCAATCGTCTGTTCGATAGGCAGTTTCAGTATGTTCAACATAGCATTGAGATACTTACCAAAGTATGGCCGTTGTTGGGCCAGTTGATCTATGAAATCAATGTAATGCATTTCTCGGCCATTGACCTTGATGGCGAGGTATTCGTTACCTGCCACTGGTTTTGCCCATGTTGGTTTGCCTTTCCAAATAATTCCTAGCTTTCCGACACCACCGATCCTATTAACGGTGGCTGTGAACGCATCGTCATTGGGAGATACGTGCCGTGGTTGATGAATTAGGTTATCCGTGCTGTTGAATACGCAACGTTTTAAGAACGTGGAGCATGATTTGATGCGGTTCACTTCATCATCAGCTTCATCACTGATGAACTGGAAGTTTGGGCATTTGTTTGCTTTGTCAATTGCGTTTATCATGCGCAATAAGACAACGCTTTTCAAGGCGTTGTTCCTGCCAGATTGTTTGACATACGTGATCACCCCGAGGCATTGGGCTTGAGCTGATTCACGTATTGCTTCTTCTCTGTCTACAATTGCTGCCGTCACGGCAGTATCAGACAGTTTGTGCCCGCTGTTTCTCAGATGGTCAGCGGCTGCGGTTGGGTTGATGAGGACGTTCTCCATTTTCGGTAGATGTTTGGAGGTTAGATGTGCTCTCTTGGTGGCCGTGCACGTCAGCCATTCCCGTGTCCCCACGGATTTAGTTTTTGATGTATGTGTGTATGTTTCGGTAGGGGTGAAAAGGGAGGGGGAATTACACCCCCTCCGAATTCCCTGCTAACATAGAAATAATATCAGAACGGTAGGTCTGCGGTCTCCGCTTCTTTGCGCTCTGGTGCGGCAACGATGTTGACTATGACAGGTACACCTTCGAACATGACCTGTCCGTTCACTATCTCAAACACATAGTTCTTTTTCTTGGTGCCGGCCAGTGCTACGTGCAAATAAGACTTGCCGAGCTTATGTAGGCGGTCATACTGTGCCTGGGTCATGTCCGCCCCGACCTCAGTAAAGAACATGCGGCCATACTTTCTTCCCTTAATGAGCCCGATTGAAACCTTTTGCTCAGCTTCTGATTTGTTCTTTGCAAACATGTAGGCCAGAACTTTTGTTCCGTTAGGCCCACCTGTTTTGAACTTGGCGCGTAAGTCTGCAGCCATATACTGCATGAATGCTTGAAGCTTATGCTGCGGGACCTTTGGTATTAGGTCGAGCATACCTGCCATTGCAGCCAGGCGCAAAAGATTGCGGTCGCTCAGCTTAGAAACAACGTAATCGTTGTAACGAAACTCAGTGCTGTTTGGGTTGGTGTGCGTGTATATCCGCACACATGGCAGGTTGTCATCAGTGATGATAA